>Ga0307478_10002478_pt1 | contig 14489 bp, 10 predicted proteins | sample atmos_gasesECM4C_2_FD_203713 | JGI IMG/M metagenome (GOLD analysis project Ga0307478, IMG submission 203713) | Hardwood forest soil microbial communities from Morgan-Monroe State Forest, Indiana, United States - atmos_gasesECM4C_05 | ecosystem: Environmental > Terrestrial > Soil > Temperate...
AATCATCGAGCAGGAATCGCTGGATGTCAGCATCTACGGCTCGGCGGACGGGACTACTTGGACGCCTAAGCCGCTGGCGTCGTTTCCGCAGAAGTTCTATCGGGGACAACAGCCGCTGCTGGTGGATCTGACCCAACATCCGGATGTGAAGTTGCTCCGCGCCCACTGGGAAGCCGCCCGCTGGGGACGGGGCACAGAAACCCCGATGTTCGAAATTCACGTCACCCTGAAGGAAGTTCCACCCGACGTGTTGCGCGAAGCGCGAGCAGAGGCGAAGGCCTTGGCCTAGCGGAACAAACTAGATCTTAGACCGCAGAGCTCGCAGAGAACGGCCGCCGAGGACGCGGAGAACAGCAAAGCCGTAAACCGCGAAGGACGCTAAGGGCGCAAAGAAAAGCTCGCAACTTCTCCACTCTGCACGAGTTGATTCCCTCTGATCACATCTGCCCTTCAAATCTGCTCTTCCAGTGCGTACCCGCCTCATCCAGGCGCGGAGCCACAGATTCTCGGGAGTGGTGCGGTAAGTCTTTGTGCGACCTCTTAGCCGGTGTGGTTATCCGATATATTGGATAGAACGATGAAACCCGGCTCCACTGTGACCATTCAGCCCGCGAAGCATTTGCAGGGCGCCCTGCGTCTGCCTGGAGACAAGTCGATTTCTCATCGTTACGCGATGCTGGCGGCTATCGCGGAAGGGGAGTCGCGCTTCGAGAATTACTCGACGGGAGCGGACTGCGCGAGCACGTTGGCGTGTCTGGGCGCCCTCGGGGTTCATTGGGAACGTAAGAATGGCGGCGGGAACGTGATCGAAATCAAGGGGCGCGGCCCTGCGCTGGGGGCTCCGGCGAGCGCACTCGATTGCGGAAACTCCGGGTCGACCATGCGCATGCTGAGCGGGATCCTCGCCGGGCAGGAGTTCCCCTCCGAACTCTACGGCGACGAATCGCTCTCGCGGCGTCCGATGGCGCGTATCCTGAAACCGCTTGCGCAGATGGGTGCGAGGATCACGGCGGGAGCCGAGGAACGTCCGCCATTACATATTTCCGGAGGGAATCTTCACGCCATTCGATACAAGATGCCGGTGGCCAGCGCGCAGGTGAAGTCCTGCCTGTTGTTTGCGGGATTGTATGCAAAAGGTGAGACCGAGGTGCAGGAGCCTCTGCGCACCCGGGATCATGGTGAAGTGGCCTTGCGCGCATTCGGCGCGGATCTGAAGCGCAGCGCCAATGCCACCTGCATCGTGGGCGGACAACGCCTGCATGCCATTGAAGCCTGCATTCCCGGAGACCTCTCGAGCGCGGCTTTCTTTTTTTGTGCGGCATCGTTATTTCCGGGTTCCGAGCTGGTGATTGACTCGCTGCTGATGAATCCGACGCGCGCGCGCCTGCTCGATATCCTGATCGGGCTGGGGGTGCGCATTTCGATTACACAGCTCGAAGAGCAGCATGGAGAACTGGTAGGCACGGTGCGGGTCGAGGGTGCGCACCTGAAATCGGCGGAAATCGCTGGTGCTGATTCAGCCGCTCTCATTGACGAAATTCCAGTGCTGGCGGCCATCGCGCCATTCACCGAAGAAGGCATCCGGATTCGGGATGCCAGGGAACTTCGCGTGAAGGAGTCGGACCGCATCCAGTCGATTGTGACCAACCTGCGCGCCATGGGGGCGCGAGTGGAAGAATACGACGATGGGCTGGCAGTGCCCGGCGGTCAGACATTGCACGGTGCGGAACTCGATTCCGCAGGCGATCACCGGATCGCGATGGCGTTCGCGATTGCAGCCCTGCGCGCCGAGGGGGAGACGAAAATCCACGGCGCAGAAGCCGCGGTGATCTCGTTCCCCTCGTTTTTCGAGACGCTGGAAAGCCTTGTCCAGCGCTAAGTTTCGAGGTTTCAGCAGATTCCAATCTGATTACTTTCCCTGCGGTTACCTGAATCGGTTACTGGCGTGATCTTCCTGCTTCCGGCTTAGTGAGAAAGAATAGCCAAAGTTCAGGCGGCACTTACCTGCACATTTTTTCGCTTCGGACGAGGAATCTTGATGACCCCAAAACTGGCGCTCGCGGCTCTCCTGCTGTCATCCCTGGTGCATGCGCAGGACACGAAGAAATACCACAACGGCCAGTTGCTGCAGATGGAGTCGCTGGAGTGCACGGTGTTCGAAAATCCTACCGCGAATGCCTCCGACTCGGTCGTGTGCCAGGAATACGTGCTGCAGGGTGAAGAGGTCTTGTTCCACTTGCGCGCCAAGGATGTGAAGCACACCGTGTTGTTGCCGGTCGGCAAGGAAGTAGCTTACCGCATTGAAGAAGATCGGTTTTATTTGCGCCTGGGAGCGGGCGATAAGAAAGAACATGAGTACCGGGTAGTTGCGATGGAGCCTCGCGATAAAAGCGGGCCTTCCGTCCAGACTGCTTTGAAAGTGAATCACCTCCAGTAGATTGCAAGCGGTTCCGAATCGCGGCGCGGACGGCCAGGTCCGCGCCGTTTTTTTTGCTCTTCAAAAACAATTGCCATGAGTCATGTGTGCACCTCGTGGGCGCCACTCCTACAGTGCACGCCGTAGCTGACTAGATGGACCGCGGCGGGGCGCCGGTCCAACCGGGGAAAGTCGCTGGGGCATCTCAGAGGCGGCGTCAGCTTTCGTACTTTTCGGTGACGTCGCCGGGAGCAGTAGGGCCCGAGCAATCCAAACCCGGTAGCCGGGGAGGTAAAACACGAATGAAACGCAGTGCCATCATGGCTCTATTTGTCTTCTTGGTTGCGGCTCCATCTTTGATGATGGCGCAGGCGGCGGAGTATACCTACAATCGCGCGGAAGTCGGGGTCTTCGCGGACTACTTCAATCTGAGCCGTAGCAGCCCGCACATTAACTTCGTCGGCGTGGGCGGACGGGCCGCCTTCAACGTCCGCAGCAGCGTGCAGATCGAGGCCGAGATGGCCTACGATTTTGACCGCAACTTTACCAGTTCGTTCTCAAGCGGCGTCTCGACGCAGTTTGTCAGCTCGCGGCTGCACAGCATCCATGCGCTGTTTGGCCCCAAGGTCAGCACCGGGAGCGGTCCATTCCGTCTGTTTGGGACGTTCAAAGCGGGATTGATCAACTTCAGTGTGTCGAACCAGACGGGCACGTCCGGGTTCCAGAGTTCGATCAGCGACGTAACCACGGGTAACACGTCGGCAGCGATCATGCCGGGCGCCGGTATTGAAGGCTTGTGGGGTGCGATTGGCTTGCGCGCGGATGTGGGCGACGAGATTTACTTCAACAATGGTACGCATAACAACCTGAGGGTAACCTTCGGACCAACCTTCCGGTTCTAACTTTACGGATGCTCCACCGGGTCTGCCCGGTTGGGCTTGGACTTGGCGGCGGCTTCGATGGAGCCGTTTTCGTTGTGACGTGCTCATCCGATCTCGCGGGGCCGCGCTCTCTGTGATAAAGTACCAATCCAAATCAGCTGTGCTGGCGGCCCATTTAGGCCTTCCGCCATCCTGTGAAAACCCCGGAGGAGTCTATGTCGACTGTGTACGATCTCGTAAAAGACCGGCGCGTTTATTCCATCGATGCCGACAAGACGGTGCTCGAAGCGGCTCGCTTTATGATGGAGCACAGCATTGGGGCGCTTCCGGTGTTGCGCAACGGCGAACTGGTAGGCATCTTCTCCGAACGCGATGTCATGAACCGCGTAGTCGCGGCTGGGCGCACGCCGGGAACCACCAAGATTTCGGAGGTGATGACCTCGAATCCGCGCGGCGTGGACGCCGGCGAATCGGTGGAGGAGTGCCTGTTCCTGATGAAGGAATTTGGCTTCCGGCATCTGCCGATTGTCAGTGGAAAGGAACTGAAAGGGCTGGTCTCGCTTCGTGATTTATTGCTGAAAACTTCGGCCAAGTCGCGTTCGGTCGCGTAATCGCCTGGCTGCCAATTTCAGTTCGAGCGCTGCCGCAGGATGAGGTCGCCCTCCTGCGGCGGCAACGCAAACGGGAATTCCAGCGCGCGACCGCCGAGAGGAATGCGCAACAGGAATTCTTCCGGTCTCTTCCAGCCGCCAATCCATTTATTTTTCGCGCTGAACAGGATCCAGCCGCTGACTTCGTTGTGGATGCTGTCGAGTTGCACCGAAGGCAGAGTCCGTGTGCTTAGAAAATCCAGAAATTCCGCGGCATCTTTCTGAAAGGCCTCCACGTACTTCTCGCGGTCTTCTTTTCGTTCCGGATGCTTCTGGATCTCGCGCTGGGTCTGATGCTCGATTTCGTCGGCGTCGCTCTGTGTTTGCTGGGCAAAATCCTCGGGATCGAGAGCGGGCTGCACCAGCTTGAAATGTTTCACAAACTCGAGGGTGGCGGCTCGGGGTTCGACCACCAGTTCGCTTTTACCGCGATAGCGCACGGTCAGGTGAACCGCGAAAAACGGCTCTACCCGCTTGTGCAGCAACTGCAACTCCTGCGAGTCCACGGCAAGGATGATTCCGAAATCGTCGGTCCAGAGCGCGTAACGGTACTTGCCGTCGTTGTCGCGGGAAAAGGTGCACCCGGGCTGGCCTTCGGCCCAACGCAAGGTGGGAGGCTTCGAATTCTCCTTTCGCGCTGCGACTCCGTTCGGCGGCAAGAGAACCAGTGTGCCGAAGAGCAGCGGCAAGGCCGCCCGGCAGGTCAACTTATGGAAGCAGGTTCGCGAGATGCAGAAAATCACTCGCACGTAGACTACCCGGTGCCATGTCTGCAGGCAAACTCGTGGAGTCAGTCTAGCAGGCTGCGGAAAAACTCGATCTCGCGAGGACCGCCCCTAAAGGGGCAATCGAGCACGACTTACGGCACGGCTGAAGCCGTGCCCTGATACAAATCACTACTTTTTCCCCCGCCTGCTAGAGCCATGGAGAAGCGCAGGGGACAGAGAAAGAGGCGAACGGAACGGGGCGATGAAGAAAGAGACCGGCCAGAGGGCCGGTCTCGTGGTGACACTGCCGAAAGCTGGGATCACACTGCCGTGCTTACTATGGCGTAATCTTTGCGGCGAAAGCATCTGCGGTGCCTCCTCCAAAGGTGCCTTGCGCCGGACTCTTGAGCGGCAGCCCGGAGGTCGAATTGGTCGTTCCTGTTATGTAAATATTTGTGCCCGCGCTGTCGACGGCAATTGCGCCTCCGAGGGTGCTGCCATTCGTATTTTCGCTGCCGTTGCCCCCGTAGAAACTGGAGAAGACCGCGGAGCTGCCGGCACTATTAAATTTGGTCACGAACGCGTCAGTAGGGCCCTGGAGAGCGGTGCCCCCGGTGATGGCTGCCGCGGTGGGGAAGTCCGATGAACTGGTAGATCCCGTCACATAGATATTCTTGCTCGAATCGAGAGCAATGCCCAAACCTGAATCCCCTGAGGCGCCAGTACCACCAAGATAGGTGAAAAGGGCTATCGTTCCTCCCGTATTGACCTGAGCTACATAAGCATTTTGTGAACCTTTGAGCGAGGCCTGGAATGGCGAACCCTTGGACAAGCTCGGGGACTGAGTGATGCCGGTAACGTAAGCCGTCCCGCTCGCTCCATCGACGGCAATGGCAGTGGCCGTGTCCGCACCCGTTCCGCCGATGTAAACGAAGTAGACCTCGCCTCCGGTGGAGTTGAATTCTGCAACGAACCCGTCTTCTGTGCCGCCTCCAAATGTACTGCTGGATGGGTTGCCTAACCCGGAGGAATTGGTCACGCCGCTGATGTAGACATTGTTGCTACTGTCCAGCGCCACGCCTGTAGCAAGATCCTGTTGGGTGCCACCGAGATAGGTGGAGAAACTCGGGGTTGTTGCGGTTACTGATGATAGCTTGATGAGGAAAGCGTCCGAGGAGCCGTTTAGTGTCCCCTGGAACGGAGAGGCAGAAACAGGAAAATTGGACGATGTTGTCTCGCCGGCAACATAGATATTTCCATTGGTGTCCACCGCGATGCCCTCTGCAGTCTCGTCTCCTCCGACGCCCCCGACTGGGCCGCCTCCAAATTCTGTTGAGGCAGTGAGGACTCCGCTGGAATTAAACTCCGCTACAAACGAATCCTGGGCGCCGAGCACTCCGTGGGGAACACTGGTAGGAAAGCCAGAGCTAGCCTGCGTATTCCCAGCCAGGAAGATATTTCCACTGCTGTCGAGGGCGACTCCCGTGGCCGCGTCGTCCATCGTACCGCCGATGAATGTAGTGAATTGGACAGCGCCACTGGAGTTGAGCTTGGTTACAAAGGCGTCGTGCGCGCCTCCAACAAAGGTGGGCGATCCGGGAAAATTGCTGGAACCGGAAGCTCCGGCGATGAAGAAGTTTCCGTTGCTGTCGACGGCGATGGCCAAGCCCTCGTCATCCGCTGATCCACCGAGATAAGTACCGAAGGCCAAAGTCGCTGGGGTGCCTCCGCCGCCTCCACCACCCCCACCGCCGCCACCCCCGCCACCACCTCCTCCGCTTCCGCCTTGACCGTTGCCGCAGGCGACCATGAAGACCAGACCAGAAAGCGATAGGAAGAGAAGCAGTAACGCCAAGACTTTTCTTCGCTGCAGGGTCCCTGCGCCGGCGAGCGCGATGCCGACTAGGGGCAGCCAGGCCAGATACAACAGGTGGGAGGACTGATTGGTTTGCGGGAACGCTCCCTGGGCGACGTCACCTTCCGCAGAAGCGGACTCGATGACCAGGTCGCGGCTGCGGTCATATGTTCCTAATGCCAGGACAACCTGATCGTTACCGCGCACCACAAATCTCGCGTCTACAGCTCGCAGCTTTCCCTGAAGTTCCTGGTATGCGTGCAACGCGCGGAAACGCAGTCCGCCTACGTCACCGGAGATTGCCAAGTCGCCATTGGCATCCGTGTTGAGACTTTTTGCCCCAGTGAAGCGAAGATGGATGACGTCCGGATCCGCCCCAGCCTTCACCATGAAACCGAGCCCCAGAGCCGGACCGTCGCTGCTGAAGTCAAGATTGACGCCGGGATAGACACTGCGATAGCGAACTCGCGCGTAGTGCGGCACGCCGGTAGCCCATCGGTGCGGATCGTCGCCGAGGTAATAATTGCTGACACACGGCAGGAGATCGGTGCCCGCGACTTCTACCGGATCCATCGCCCCAACAAATTCCATCCCCACGACTGCTTCGCGTGGGCTCGCTGGTGATGGGGTCGCGCGCTGCATTCCAGAGCGCAGAGTCTTTTTATAGGGCGAGACCAGCGACACCAGGGCTTTTGTCGGAGTCAGGAACAGCGCGTAGCCGTTTCCGTGAGCGGTGAATCTCACTTGCGGATCGGTCTGACCGAGGTTCGGCTCGAAGGAGAGCGGCCGAGTCGCGAAGGCCCGAGGGTTGCGAGTGCTTGCCGCAGCATCGATTGCGGAGCTCTTGACAGCCGTCTGCGCCGGCGACGCATGGTCATGCGACTTCGCCAACGGTGCACTGATCCAGGCGGCACCGCCGATTAGAAAAACCGAAAGACCCGCGACCCAGCGGCTCTTGTTTCTGAAACGACCGATAACCTGCTTCGACGACATGTTCTCTCCTCCAGTTACGGTCTTCCCCAGCGATCGGTAGATCGATTTCTATATTGAGAGTGCAGGGTAAGACGCGCTTTTCGCCCCGCTTAAGGTCGGGAACTCACGAGTTGAACAGAGCCACCTTAAGCGGAGTATCAGCTTGGGATTTTGGGATGTCAACGAATCAACCATTGCACTTTAGGTACCACTGCCCCTGTCCCACAGACACCTTGCAGGCGCAGCCATGAGCATCGCTCCGGACGAAGGTAGCATCGCTTTCAGGGGAGGACGTTACTGTGCGGGGATGGTCGCACGCTTAAGATAACACGAAAAAATGCGCTTCCAACGTCAGGAAGGGCAAAGATCGGCTGCCTTCCTCGCTGAAAATTCGGTCCACTGCCTCTGATTTGGAGGCTATCCGACACAGCCCTGTCGGCGCAGCGGTGGGCAGAATCGTCTCATGCCATTCGGTGAGATTCTCATTCTGCGACACGGTTTGCGAGACCGTCGATGCTGACCGCGAACTACTCGGTCGCGGCCGCCGCCCTTGCAGCATCATCGGCGTCATTGTCCTGTTGTTCAGAAGTCGTGCTCGACTGTCTCCAGCGACGCACCAGGCTCAGATCAATGGTCGCCGCGGTGGTCACGCCTTGCCCATCTACGGTGAGAGAAACCGGATCGGGAATGTGCACCAGATTGGCGCAGCCGAGAATGTTGTAACTGGCCACGAATCGTTGTGCCATAAAAGTGAAGAGGGAATTCGCCACCGTAGTATCGGGCGACAGTCCACGCGTGGGATGGGTGGCATCGGGCATCAGAAAAGATTGGTCCTGCAACATGCGAGCGGGTGCGATGCGCAGCATGTGCCGGCAATAGCGCGCTGTATCCGCCTGAAACGGATAGTGAACGGGCGGCTGATCGACGCCACGCCGGTAGGCGGTGACTTTCACGAGATCGGATTTGCCGCTGGTCTGCGCCATGGGATCGCCGGCAGGCACGAGGGCCACGGGAGGCGCCTGCAAAGCTCGCGCTTGAAGTTCATTGAGCGGCAAAGCGGGGATCATCTGTCCGGGGTCAGCCAGGTCGGGAGCTTTCCACGGGGTGCAGTTGAGGGCTCCATCCAGCGCGACGTCGACGAGTCGATTGTCGCTGGGGTTGCCGAGCGTGGTCGCGGTCGGGAACAGCGCCAGGTTGGCTTGCGTCCTTTGTGCGAGCCCGGTGGCGGTCACCAGGTAACTTGTGGGCAAGTTATCGCTCTGGTCCTGATCGACTACGAAGAAATCGCGCACCGTCGGACAAGGGCGTCCATCGGCAGCGACACCTAAAGGCGGAATGGTCACCTTGCCTTCACGGATGGCGCGGTGGGCCGCGTGGAAAAAAGCGGGCGCGTTGCAGTAGGAGAACTGTCCGAAGTTGGCACCATCGATTCCATTCACACATTGAGCCCCGGCCAGAACGCCATCCGCGCCCTGCAGCGTGAGCGTGTCGCCGTTGTATCCGAACCAGAGGGCGACGATCGCATAGGGAGGCAGAGTTGGGATGACGGGCGGCATGGCAGGAGTTTGCCCCTGGTCCACGACGAGCGGGTTATAGATCGAGATCTGCCCGGTTGCGGGATCGAGGACGCCAGCCTGGACGAAGGCCGCTTGCGCTTTGTTCGTCTCGTGGCAGTCACCGGCCGTGGGATCGGTCGCGAGAAGCTGGTAAGGCGTCGCGAGTCCTTCGGCGGACAAAGGATTCGTGGGCACGATCAATGTGCAGTTTGGATTGGGGGCGGCAGCGCTCTGCGCGATCGTAATTTTGGGCGCAATCACAAACAAAATGGCACACAGATATCGAACAATGACGCTGCGATGCAACATGGCTTTCCTCCAAAGCGCGGAAGTGAAAACACTCCGGGCAGGCAGGGTCGGTCAGTTGGGAGGACGAATGAAGCGAACTCGAGCGAGACGATGCGAGCTGAGATGGGATCGCGGGGGAGTGCAATCAGCCGCCGCTGTTGGCGGCGCCTCAGTCGATTCGGCTCACCTACCAGGTGCAGTGGAAACTAGTGTCAAAGTAGTGCCGAAAAAATCCGGCAGCAAGGTTCGGTTAGTACATGCAGCATGCACAGATGTTCATGAAGTCGGGAAGGCGTGATCGGCTCAGGTTGGGTTGCGCCTCGTGGAATCGCTCGAATGTCGAAGTTCCTGCGGGCTGGAGGTTTTTAGCAGAACCAAAAGCAACCACGAAGAACACGAAGGAATCACGAAGACTCTCCAGAAAGTGCTTCGTGCAACTTTAGCGCCCTTCTAAGTCCAACTGTTTCCGAATCTCGCGCACGATGTTCTCCGGGGTTGCATTCGCGTCGACGAGGACGGCGTTCGTGGGCGGTTCGAGCGTCAGCAACTGGCTATCGAGCATCTGCGGTTTCATGTAGTGTCCGTGCCGCTGGAACAAGCGTTGCGAAAAGAGATTGCGGTCTCCCTTCAGATAGACAAAGCGCACTTGCTCGTCGACTTGCAGAATGTCGCGGTAGGACTGCTTCAATGCGGAACATGCCAGCACCGCATTTTCCTTTTTTGCAATCCAGCCAGCAACGAGGTCGCGAAGTGTTTCCAGCCACGTCGCTCGATCTGCATCGGTGAGCGGAATACCCGCACTCATCTTCGCAATATTCTCAGGGGAATGAAAATCATCGGCATCGGCGAACTGCCAGTGCAACTCGTGCGCGAGCAGCGAGCCTACTGTCGTTTTGCCTGCGCCGGCTACTCCCATCAGCACGATGACCACACGCCTCTTCCCCTCGTATTGGTCTTGGAGCTTGTACGCATATTCCTGACCCTGATGATAGTGTGATCCTTGTCAAGGTTGATTATCCAGACTTCGCGGCGAAAGTCGAACGAGGCGAGCATGCCAGCAGAATCTGGTGCGTGAAAATCGATCGCTGGCGGATGTGCGCTACTGTCGGCCAATGCAGCGGGCGAAAGCGCGCCGTGGTAAATTAGAAGTAGTCCTTTCAACTGCTTAAGACCGCAGCGGGCGCGTAGCTCAGTTGGTAGAGCAATGCCCTTTTAAGGCATGGGTCGCAGGTTCGAATCCTGCCGCGCTCACCAGTTTTTTCCGGCCGTGGTCTTCGCGTCAGAGTTTTTCCAGTCTGCCTGGCTGTCGACCCAGCTTGAGGATTGCGTCGCGTAGCCGTCTGTGTTGTTGCAGAAGATGTAAATAGCGGAGTTCGTCCGCACCGGATTTCGCGCGGATGATCTGCAACAAGTCGTGCTTTTCGACCGTAGTCCAGGATCGCAATTCGGGAATCATAGTCACGACCAGCGCGAAATTCTCAAAGCTTTGGCGCCCTGGGTCATCTTCCTTGGGAATTCTTGCCCTCAGGATTTGCGCGAGTGATCTCGCCGAGGCGTTGCGAATCCGCGCGATACTTCCGTCGAACTCGGCAGCCATGCGGCGGTTGACGAGCATACCGAGATTGCGGGTCGAAAACCGATCCCAGGCTTCCGCCTCACTGCCGGGCAGCTCGTAAAATGCGTGCGCCTCGGCCAGTTTTCGCAACTTCCGCGGCGGAGTTCGATATTTCGGGTCACGCGCAATCCGATGTTCTTCGCGTTCGGCGAGGCGCAGCAGATCGGCGCGACCGGGACGGAACCCAAGCTTGCGATAAAACCAGAAAGCTCCTGACTCGATGGCTTCTTCGTTGTGGTGTCCCAGCTGGTAGGGATACATCGAAATGCAAGTCGCGCGGGTGAAATGGCACAAGCAGCGCAGCACCTGCGCGAACGTCCAGGCAACCTCGCCTCCACGAAATGTGTAGAACGTGTTGAAGCCAACCTCGATCCACTCAAACAGCCCGATCGCCTCGATGTAGTTGATGGGCACGCCGTTCTTCAGGGTGAGCCCGGCGACGTAGGCGCGCAACGGCAATCGCCGCGCAGGCGGCAGGTTCCACAGGTAAATCGAAACACCACGGCCGACCTCGGCCTGGACTACCGAACGCGGATCGCCCAACGTGGTGCCATATAGTTCGCGATATCGCACCAACATGACTTCGCGAATCAGGTCCATGACTGCGGCGCCCTCGGTTTGCGACAGCCGCTTGAGGCTGGGCGGCCGGCGAGCGAACTCTGTCGCCAGCGAGACGTTCTGGCGTGCGATCAGCGGCCCATCGTGATAGAACACCCGCCGGGCTGGACGCCAGTTGCGGGTTCGGGACAGCCGCGAATTCTCGAGCGACCAGCGAATGGGTATGTGAAGCGAGTCATAGAGTCGTGCCTTCTCAATCTCGGATAAAGGAAGACTGTCGAAACGCTCGATTAACCATGCGGGACTGTTGCTGCGGCTGCCTTGCGCGGAGTCCAGCCACTTGCGCCACGGAATGTTGGCCTCGGCCAGAGTGTCTTCTTCGAGCAGCGGCATCAGGCGAGGCCATACGGCGCACAGGGCGCGTTCCTCGTCAAAATCGCTCCATGCGATCTCCACTTTGCCGGGCAGGCGTTTCACCAGCCAGCGCGCGAGATCGAAGCCCAGCGCGTCCTGCATGGTCGTTCCGGCGATGCCCGAGACTTCGAGCGGATCGAAGTCGTCCATGTCGGCGCCGGCTTGGCGCAGCCGCCCGACACGTCGCCAAAAAGTGTTCAGGTATTGTTCGGCGCGACGAAGCACCGCCGCATTCGGGGGAAACGCGCGGAGAACCAGCAAGGCTTCATGAAATCGAATCAGTGAAGGGATGTCATCGTAGCGTGCGACTCCGGCTCTTGCCAGAGGTTTGGACACACGCGCCGCATCACCGCGGCCAAAACGGTAACGTAAGTTCTCCAGTTCGGTGAGGACGGTTTCTATCGAAGACGCTGGCATTCAGCGATTGTTGTAATCGATTTCGATATCGTGCGGAGCGCCCGTCCAGGGTACATTGTTCACTACGACGCTGGCGCCCTCGGCCTTCCAACTCTTCACCGGTTTGCCGTCCATCCGCACCTCGCGCACGCTGACCGGGCCGTAAACACTGACCTGCGTGTCTGTAAACCAGGGATGGTACGGACCTTCGGCAGCTCCAATGTGTACCTTCACCTGACCCAATGCCATCTCGCAGGTGAAGCTCGTGCGCAGAAAATCGCCCTTCTGATAGGCAAACGTGTTTCCATCGTCCATGTACAGATTGCCTGCGCAATCGGGACCGGGATAGACCCGCAACTCCAGTGGGCCTTTCGGCGCCTCGTCGACATTGTGCACCACCGGTTGTTGCGGGATGATGCTGCCGGCGCGGACGTAGACGGGAAGAAGATCGAGGGGAGGGTCGACCTTGATGGTCTGACTTCCGGCGAGTTTTTCCCCGGTCCAGTAGTTCACCCACTCGCCTTTGGGCAGCATGATTTCGTAAGGCTGCAGGAATGGCCAGAGCTTGGGCGCAACCAGCAAAGCGCTTCCGAACATGTATTCCTCCCCATTGGTGGTGAGGGAAGTTTCGGCAGGGAACTCGAGGAACAGTGGGCGCATCAGCGGAATTCCTGTGCGACTCGCTTCTTCCATGCCAGTGTAGATGTAGGGAAGCAAGCGATAGCGCGTCTCGATGTATTTCCTGCGAATGGCTTCGTGCATCGGCCCATCCACCCATGGTTCGCGATTGCGCGAGCCCTTGGTGGCGTGGTTTCGATAAATTGGATTGAAGACCCCAAGTTCCATCCAGCGGGTCAGCAGTTCGGGAGTCGAGCTGCCGTTGAATCCTCCGATATCGTCACCGACGAACGCATAGCCGGAGACACCCAGGTTGTTCAGTTGGGTCAACGAGAGACGCATGTGGTTCCACGATCCGGTGTTGTCGCCGGTCCAGGTTGCCGCGTAGCGTTGCGTGCCTGCGTAAGCCGCGCGAGTGAGCACAAATGGCCGCACATCCGGTTGCAGTTTCAGAAGACCATCGTGGGTGGCGTGCACGTTGGCCATGCCGAAGACATTGTGGATTTCGCGATGATCGGTCTTGCGGTCTTCGACGTAGTGAACCGTATCGAGCGGCATGGTTTTCGTGGGAGTGTCGAACACCGACGGCTCGTTCATGTCGTTCCAGAAGCCACGCACGCCGTCCTTCACGAACTCGGTGTACAACGTGCCCCACCAATCGCGGACCGCCGAGCGGGTGAAGTCGGGAAAGACGCTGGGACCGGGCCATACCGGCCCAACATAGACCGAGCCATCCGGATTCTTCACAAAGTAATCGTGCGCCATGCCTTCGTCGTAGGGCTTGTATCCGGGAACTTTGGCGATGTGCAGGTCCGTGATGGTGACCATCTTGAACCCTTGCTGCCGCAGGTCCTTAATCATCTGCTCGAAATGCGGGAAGCGCTCCCGATCGACGGTGAACGGACGGTTCTTCTCCTGGTAGTCGATATCGAGATAAATCACGTCCGCAGGAATATTTCGTTTGCGGAACTCGCTGGCGATTTCGCGTACTCGGGCTTCGGGATAGTAGCTGTAGCGGCACTGCTGGTAACCGAGCGCGAACAGAGGAGGCAAGGGCATGCGTCCTACCAGCGCAGTGAAATCGCTCACCACGCGCTTGGGATCGGGACCATAAAAAAAGTAATAGTTCAGCTCACCACTCTCGGAGCCGAAGGAATAGGCATCCCGAAACTGCTTGCCGAAATCGAAGCTGCTGCGATAGGTGTTGTCGAGAAAAATTCCGTACGCCGACCCGTTCCGCATGCCCAGGAAGAACGGAATTGATTTGTAAATGGGATCGGTCGACTCCTGGTATCCGACGTCGGTGTTCCACATGGAAAACGCCAGGTCGCGACGATCCAGCGGCCCGGTTTTATCCCCCAAGCCGAAATAATGTTCTTCGAGCGGCATCGATTTCCACACCCGAAACGCGGATCCATCGAAGGAAACTGGATAGCGAGGGTGGTCTTCTGAGATTACCTGGCCCTTCGAGTCGAGAAATACGACGCGAAGAGCAGATTTCAGAATGTGAATCTGGATGGCACCGGTGTCCAGAATGACCTCTTCACCAGATTCGTTGATCCG
>Ga0307478_10002480_pt1 | contig 14478 bp, 14 predicted proteins | sample atmos_gasesECM4C_2_FD_203713 | JGI IMG/M metagenome (GOLD analysis project Ga0307478, IMG submission 203713) | Hardwood forest soil microbial communities from Morgan-Monroe State Forest, Indiana, United States - atmos_gasesECM4C_05 | ecosystem: Environmental > Terrestrial > Soil > Temperate...
GATCATAGTTCCCGTTCTCATCAGCCGACAGGATCAGATTGCGCGTTGGATCAATCGAAATGTCTTCCGAAACCCTGTTTTCAGACTTGAACGGCGTGCCAAAAGTGTTGGTATTCAGATCCAGAAGTTGAACTCCGTCGCCGCTCGGGCTTCCCGAGATTCCCATGTTAATAACCGCCTTGTTGTTAAATGCATTGACAGCAACGCCGCAGTTTTCACAACTTCCTCCCGAAAAGCTGGCGAACCCGGTCGCACCGCTCTTTAGCGTGGTATTCAAAGTCGTTCCCGTTATCAAATAAACGTCGGTGTTGTTGGCTACACAGACGGTCTGCCCTGTGGCGGGATTCGACGAGCAAGAATTCACCGTGTTGGCCGTTGCGATCGACGTGGCTGACGTCGGTCCTTCAACGTTTACCGCTTGGACCCCGGTCGCGAGGCATTCCCAGCACCCATTCGGGACATAAGCAGTTACGGTTCCGGGCTTTGTAGGTACGAGAACGCCAAGCGAACTCGTTGGCAGGCAAGCCGATAGGGTGGCGTTCGTGTGAGTGACCTGCACTTCCGAGCAATTGGCGCTCGTGAAATTAGCATCACCCGCAGTACCGTCAGAAATCGTTACAAAGTAGTTACCGGTTGCCAACCCCGCCGGAATCAATACGTTGACCCGGTCACTGCTCCCTATGATCGTCTTAACACTTGTTGCCGATGTCGTTGCCGCGACGGTGCCGCCGCATGAGGTAGCAAAATTGACAACCACATCGGCCGGGTGGATCGTGCCACTGGGAAAACCTGATCCCGTAACATTGACGTTGGTCACTCCGGAAACACCATTGTCCGGGGTGGTCGCCACATTCAGGTGAACCGCCGCCGCCGAGCACGCAGGCGGCAACAGCACCAGGCAGGCCAGGATTCCGACAATCCCGAGCACGGAACCACTCTTTAGGCCGCTGAAAACTGATCTCGCCTTTCCTAACCAAGTCCGGCGCCGGAGTACCCCAAGACACGCCACACTCGTCCCAAACAGCACCCACGAACCAGGCTCCGGGACCGTACTTGTTCCCGTGGTTGCGTCGATGATCGCCAGATCGCCGTCGGCCAAAGTTGGTGGAGAACTCGGCAATATGACAGCCGTAAACGTCGGCAGAATCGTGTGTGTCGAGCCATCAAACAACGTTATGGTGGTGGGGCTGAATGTGCCCTTAAGCGTGGCCTCCGTCGGCACCGGATTCGTCCCGCCGATCGCGATAGGGTTGCCATCGAAGGAGATACCGTCTAGTCCCAATGTGAAATAAGACGATCCAAACACACCTGTAGAACCGTTTGAAAAGTCCACTGTCAAGCTTAAGCTGGACAAGCTGACCGTGGTCGTAACAGGAAAAGTGGCGTCACCCGACGAATTCGGCCCTGTCTCGTTAGAGATGTCAAACGACCCGGAGTTTCCGGGAAAGGCAACATCCCAGGAGACGTAGCCAATCGGAATCTCATCCGCGAAGGCCGCGGGCCCGAACGAAGTAGCTAACGACACCAAGAGCGTCAGCGCAAAGGTTACCTTCATAAGTTTCCTCCTAAATTGGCCGCGACCGAGAACCGGTCTGCGCCCCTATGAACATTTTCCGCGGGTGGGGAATCGGCCTTTGATCCGGGCGTGCACGTGCCTTGCCACGATAGGCACAAGAAGAATTGCTTGACTTGGCTGAACTTGCGATTCAGTAAGAAAAGCTTGCTTGGAGACAAGGACTAACTTCTGGGATTAAGGGAAATAACCTAGAACTTTTCCCCGATTTTGTCGTGGGGTCGTCGGCATATTCCAGCCAGCTAAGTCAATTTGTTGGGAGTGCGCCGCCGCTTCCACTCAAACAGCACCACCCCCGCCGCCACTGAGACATTCAACGACGAGATCTTCCCAGCCAGCGGAATCCGCACCAGGACATCGCAGTGCTCGCGCACCATCTGGTGCAATCCTTTGCCCTCGGCGCCAAATACCAGCACCGCGCGCTCAGCGAAATCCACGGAGTCGTAATCCTGATCGCCCCGCTCGTCCACTCCGTAGATCCAGTACCCGCGCTTCTTCAAATCTTCCAACATGCGATTGATGTTGGTCACCCGCGCCACCGGCAGATGCTCCAGCGCACCCGCTGCCGCCTTCGCCACCGTCTCGGTGAGTCCCGCCGCGCGCCGTTCCGGCACCACCACCGCGTCCGCTCCCGCCGCGTGCGCCGTGCGCACCACCGCGCCCAGATTGTGCGGATCCTCTACGCCGTCCAGCACCACCAGCATGCGCGCCGCCCCGGCAACATCCTCGAACTGCGCGTACTGCTTCGCCGCTCCCAGCGCCACCACACCCTGATGCGCCGCGCTACCCGCCAGCCGGTCGAGCGCCCCGCGTTCCTCAAAACGCAGCGGCGTGGAGTTCTTGCGCGAAAGGTCGACAATTTCCTGTACTCGCGGCCCGCCCGCCCCCTTCGCTACCAGCACTCGATCGAGCGGCCGGCGCGCCCGCAGCGCTTCCGCCACCGGATGGATTCCGATCAAGATGGCCAAAGGCGTCTACTGCTCCGGCTCCAGGCCAAGTCCGTTATTGAACCGGTTCGTGAAGTTGGCCATGGCCACTACGAGGGTGATCTCCACAATTTGCTCGTCATTGAAATGTTGAAACAGCCTTTGCCCGGTCTCGGTCGCGGAAGCTGCCTCCGTCAATTCGCGCGCATATCGGATCGCTGCCCGCTCCGGCTCGCTGAAGTCCTGGAGTTGCTCGGTCTCGAGCGCCCGGATCTCCGCGTCGGTAATGCCAGCTTTCTTGGCCGACGCTTTGTGCGCCGCCGTACAATACGCGCACTCGTTCGCCAGCGATGTGGTCAGATAAACCAACTCCTTAGTGCGCCGGTCCGCCGCGCCCGGACCTACAATCGCCGCGTAGAGCGGCACGAAATTCTTCAGCACCTCCGGCTTGTGCGCCATCATGCGGAAGAAGCGGTTCTCGCGCTTGCCCTTGCTCTCGAGCTGGGCCACCAGCTCACTCTGGGACGGTTCAACTAGCGGAATTAAAGCCATGCAACCAGTATATGTGGAATTGGATTTGTTGCCCTGCGGGAATTACAGACGCGCCGCCGGCCGCTCTAGCGCAACCTCATCGCCTTCGTGCAGCCCAGCCAGAATCTCCACCTGGGTGTTATTCCCGTCCCCCACTTGCACTTCTCGCGGCGCGAAACCGTCGCCCCGTTTGACGTACACGACGTGCCTGCCTCGCTCGACGCTGACTGACTCGCGCGGCGCAACAAGCGCCGTATCCTTCCGCTCCAACAGCGTCACACACGCCTCCGCGAACCAATTCCATCGCCCATGCGCCGGTTCTGGCGGGGCATGCCCACGAGCTCGGGGCGCGCTGTGGGCTGCGGAGAGGGATTGAGGATTGCCGACATAACCAAGCTGGCCGCTCAGCTCCCGTATTACCGCGCTCGAAGCCCGCCCCCTGCTTATCCGCACGTAGACGGACGCAGCGAATCCATCAACTTCTCCTAATCCTCGCTTGTGAAGATATCAGCGAGCGCGTTGAGAGGGCTGTGTTCGTCCGCGCTGGTTTTTCCCGGCGCGAGCTCCCGCCGCAGCTTGTTGATGGTCATGCTTTGCACGACCACCCGGCCCGGCCCGGTCATTCTCGCCAGGAATAGTCCTTCACCGCCGAAGAGCGCGGTTTTGATACCGCCGACGAACTCGATGTCGTAGTCCACTGACTCATCGAACGCCACGATGCATCCGGCATCCACCTGTAGCACCTCGCCGTCGGTAAGTTGAAATTCCACGAAGTCACCACCCGCGTGGATGAATACCGCTCCCGGCCCGGTCAGCTTCTCTAGAATGAATCCCTCACCGCCGAAAAATCCGGCACCGAGCTTCTTCACGAATGCGACGTTGAACTGCACACCGGTCTGAGCGAAAAGAAAAGCGTCACGCTGCGCCATGATACTCTCGCCCTCAGCGAGTTCGAACAGTTGAATGCGGCCCGGATAGCTGCCGGCGAAGCCGACCTCTCCAGGTCCGTCGGCCCGAAAGTAGGTGAGAAACAGCGACTCACCGGTAATCGTGCGGCGCAGCGCTCCGAGCAGTTTTTCCCCCAGCGACTCACCGCTCATACGCGTCTCCCAGCTGACATTGGCGGTTTTATACACCATCTTGCCGGCTTCGGCGTAGAGCTCCTGCCCGTCTTTCAGGTAGACTCGCGCAATTTGCAGATTGTCTCCCTGGATCGCGTACTCCAGCGGCTCGACAACCGGCTCCGCGGGCGCATCGCCCGCCACTTGGGTTCCGCAGCTCGCGCAGAACCTCGCCTCTTCTCCAAGCTTCGCACCGCAAGTTACGCAAAACGCCATAAGAGAAAAGTATAGAAATTCAGGCGTGGAAATCAAAACTATCGCAAAATGGGAAGGTGCTTCGAGATCCCGCGCTCGTCCCGCTTTCGCAGCAGCACCACAACGGCCTGGCTCTGTGCGTGCTCACCGAGCGCGCCCTGCGCGGCGATCGCTCAACGGCGACGATCCGCCATCTCGTGACGCAAGCCATTAACCGCTACGAAATCGAGCTCTCCAACCACTTTGAGATCGAGGAGCAGGTACTGTTCCCACTCATCGAACGCGAGCTGGGCAAGATGCCGATCGTCGACGAACTCATCGCCGATCATCGCGCGCTCGAAGCCCTGATCGGCCGGCTGCGCACCGAGGCGTCTGCCGAATTGCTCGACCGCTTTTGCGATCTGCTGCGCCGCCATATCCGGCGCGAGGAGAACGAACTGTTTCAGGTTGCTCAGCAGCACGTCCCTGCCGAAGCCCTCGCCGCCGCCGGAAAGGAGATTGATGCGAAGGTTGTTCGCGTCTGCCTGTGAACGCCCCGATGCGAATCATGCTCATCCAAATGAACAGCCGCACCGCCTCTCGCGACCAAAATGTCGATCGCGCCTGCCAATTCATCGCCGACGCCGCGCGCGAGAAACCGGACGTTATCGTTCTGCCGGAGTTCTTCAATAACGAGTATTTCCCGCAGTATCGCGACCCGCGCTACATGGATTACGCCGAGGCCGATGACGGCTATACGCAGACGCGCATCAAAGCCGAAGCCCGCCGCCACGGCATTTACATCGTTTCCACGATTTTCGAGATTGCACGGCCTGGGTTTTACTATGACACCGCCATGCTCATCACTCCCGCGGGCGAAATCGCCGGCAAGTATCGTAAGGTGCATCCGGCGGCGCTGCTGAGCCTGGAAAAAATCTATTTTCGCGGTGGATCGAGCTTCCCCGTCTTCCGCGTCGGCGAATGGACCGTCGGTTTCTCCATCTGCTACGACAACCTGTTCCCGGAATCGTGCCGCTGCCTTGCGTTACAAGGTGCGGAGCTCATCATCGCACCCTACGCCACGCCGGTCGGCGACCCTTGGGAAAACTTCCTCACCACGCGCGCGCTCGAAAACGGCGTGTTCTTCGCGGCCTGCAATCACGTGGGCCGCGAGGGCGATTGGCAGATGTCCGGCAAGAGCATGGTGATCGATCCGCTGGGTAAGATCATCGCCAAGGCCAGTGACGGCAACGAAGAAATCGTGACGGCGGAATTCCAACGCGAGCACGTGATCGAAGCTCGCCGCCGCTTCCCCCTGTTCCGCGACCGGCGTCCCGATGCCTATCGTGCGATTTCCACCAGCACTGAAAATCTTCATCGTTGAAAACCGTTGCCTTTGCGGATTTTTCCCAGTATGATTTTGGGTACCCCCGAGTAAACTTGAAGGTAACGTGGAATCCATCGAAGAACCAATCATTCTAGAAACCAGCCTCACCGGCATCGAACGTTTCTCCCAAGGCAAAGTGCGCGATGTCTACCGGCTGGGCGATCAGCTTCTGATCGTCGCTACCGATCGCATCTCGGCGTTCGACAGCGTGCTGCCCACCGGCATTCCCGACAAGGGCCGCGTGCTGAATCAAATGTCGATCTTCTGGTTTGAACTGCTGCGCGACGTGACGGCAACGCACTTCCTCACCGCCGACGTGGACGCGTACCCTTCCCAACTGCTTCCGTTCCGCGCGCAGCTCGAGGGACGGTCGATGCTCGTGAAGCGTGCCGACATGGCGCCCATTGAATGCGTCGCGCGCGGCTACCTCGCGGGGTCTGGCTGGAAAGAGTACCGCGCCGAGGGAACCGTGTGCGGCATTCCCCTTCCCAAAGGGTTGCAGGAAAGCAGCAAATTGCCGGAGCCCATCTTCACGCCTTCCACCAAGGCCCAATCCGGGCACGATGAGAATATTTCGTTCGAGCGCATGACCTCCGTAGTCGGCGCGGACACCGCCAGGCAACTCCGCGATCTCACGCTCGCCATCTACACCCGCGCCGCTTCTTACGCCCAAACGCGCGGGATCATCATCGCCGATACGAAATTCGAGTTCGGCTACGTCAATGGAGAGCTGGTGCTCGGCGACGAAGTCCTGACGCCCGACTCTTCGCGCTTTTGGCCGGTCAGCGAATATGCTTCGGGCCGCGCCCAGAATTCTTACGACAAGCAATACGTGCGGGACTACTTGGAGAGCATTCACTGGAACAAGCAGCCGCCCGCGCCCGCGCTGCCTCCCGAGGTTGCGCATCGCACCAGTGAGAAGTACCGGGAAGCCTATAGACTGCTGACCGGCAGAGAACTATGAACTGGCTGGACATTGTCCTCGTTATTCTCATTGCGATCTCGATCATTTCGAGCATCCGAAAGGGATTTTCGCGCGAGCTCATCGGCCTCGTCTCGGTGATCGTGGCGCTCGTCTGCGGGCTCTGGTTCTATGGCTTCGCCGGAGCGTTTCTCGAACCCTATGTCGCCTCGAAGGGCATCGCTCATTTCTGCGGCTTCCTCATTATCTTTGCCGGTGTGCTAATTGCCGGCGCCATCATCGGCATTCTGTTCGGCCGCCTGGTGAAGGCCGCGGGACTCAGTTTCATCGATCGTGTCCTCGGCGCGGGCTTCGGGGCCGTGCGCGGAGTGCTCATAGCGGTCGCCCTGATTGTGGCTATCGTGGCGTTTACGCCCGCCACTGGGGATGCCCCACCGAACGCTATCGTGCACTCGCGCCTCGCGCCCTACGTCATAGATACCGCGCACCTGTTCGCCTCCATCGCACCGCGCGAGCTCAAAGACAGTTTTCGCAAGCACTACGGCCAGGTGAAAAGCATCTGGCAGGATACGCTGAAGAACGGAATCCACCGGCTCCCCGATTCCGACGCATAAAACCCAATCCGCAATGAAGGAAACATTTGAAAAACTCGTCGACCATCTTTTCAATAATGGATTCTTTATGGAGGAGGCCGTCGAGATTCTCGAGAAGACGCTGATCGCTCGCGCCGTCGAGCGCACCGGAGGAAACCGCTCCGCTGCCAGCAAGCTTCTCGGCATCCACCGCAATACGCTGCAACGCAAACTGGTGGAATACAAACTGGGAGACGAGCGGCCGCGTCCGAAGCCCATGCGTCGTGCCCATGCCCCCCGCCGCCGCATAAAGGCCGGCTAAACTGCCGCCGTCCCAACCACCCGTAATGGACCTGGTGATCTTTGACCTCGACGGCACTCTTATCGATTCCAGCCGCGACCTGGCCGATTCCGTAAACGCCACGCGCGCGTCTCTCCATCTGCCGCCGCTCGAAGATGCCACCGTCTATTCGTATGTCGGAAATGGCGCGCCCGTGCTCATCCGCAAAGCGCTCGGCCCGGATTACTCGGATGACGAAGTGCAAGCCGCCCTGCTATATTTCCTCGGCTACTATCGCGACCACATGCTCGACAACACCGTCCTGTATCCGGGCGTGCGCGATGTCCTCGATCGCTTCCACGGCGCTGGAATCACGATGGCCGTTCTTACGAACAAGCCCGTGCGCTTTAGCCAGGCCATCATCGACGGTCTGGGTTTGACCGCGCACTTCCTGCGCGTCTACGGCGGCAATAGTTTCGATCAGAAAAAGCCGCACCCCGTGGGAATTGAAACGCTCCTGGTTGACTGCGGTGTGTCGCGCGAAAAGACCATCATGGTGGGCGATAGCTCGGTCGATGTCCAGACCGCGCGCAATGCCCAGGTGACCGCGTGCGGCGTCACCTGGGGCTTCCAACCAGACACCTTCGCTGAATACCCGCCCGATCTTCTCATCCATCAGCCCGAAGAGCTGGCTGCTCGGATCATCGGCCGTGGCTGATCCTGCCGCGGGCTGCATCTTCTGCCGGATTGTTGCCGGAACCGTGCCCGCGCCCGTCGTCTTCGAAGATGATTCGTCTCTTGCGTTCCTGGACCACCGGCCCGTCTTCCCAGGCCACACCTTGCTCGTTCCCAAACAGCACACCGAAACGCTTTCGGATCTCCCCGCCGCATTGGTCCATCCGTTCTTCTCCGCTACCCAACTGCTGGCTCGCGCCGTCGAGGCTGCTCTCGCGGCCGACGGTACCTTCGTGGCCATCAACAACGGCGTCAGCCAGAGCGTGCCGCATTTGCACGTGCACATCGTACCCCGCCGCAAAAAGGACGGCCTTCGCGGTTTCTTCTGGCCGCGCCAACCGTACAAGACCCCCGAAGAAATGGAACAATTCCGGAAAACCGTCGCCGATGCCGTCGCGCGTCTTCGCGATAACGTCCAACCCTGAGCCGCGACCACAGGGAGCGGTATTTGCCTCGGCCAGCAATTGAGGCCTACAACGGTATAACTTTGTGATGCGTAGTCGATGCTCCGCAAAAACGCTCGAGCGACACCACGATCAACGCTGCTGTGCGTCCGTCCTCCGCCGGTGCATAATAGTCCCCTATGTGGCCGCACAACTATACGCCCGTAGGCGGCAGCCTATGGCTCTCGACGCTCGTGGCAGCCGTTCCGGTTTTCGTGCTTCTCTTCTTGCTGGGAGTCCTGCGCAAGCCCGCGTGGCTCGCATCGCTGTATGGTCTGGGCGCTGCGGCCGCCGTCGCGCTCGGCGTCTACGGCATGCACGCCGGTAAGCTCGTCAGCGCCATCGGATACGGCGCGGCGTTCGGCCTGTTCCCCATCGGCTGGGTCGTGTTCACTGCGATTCTCCTCTATAACATCACCGTCGAAACCGGCAAGTTCCAAATCGTCAAGGATTCCGTCGGCAGCCTCACCGAAGATCGCCGCCTGCAAGCGCTGCTCATCGCTTTCGCATTCGGCGCGTTCATCGAAGGCGCGGCCGGATTTGGCACGCCCGTCGCCGTTTCCGCCGCCATGCTCACCGGCCTCGGCTTTTCGCCTTTTTACGCCGCGGGCATCTGCTTGCTGGCCAACACCGCCCCCGTCGCCTTCGGCTCCATCGCCACACCCATCCTCACTCTCGCGGGCATCACCAATCTGCCACTCGATCGCCTCAGCGCCGGCGTGGGCCGCATCTGTGCGCCGGTCTCGCTCATCGTCCCCGCTTACCTCATTCTGGTAATGGGCGGCTGGCGCGCGTTACGCGGCGTCCTGCCCGCGGCCCTGCTCTGCGGCGCCGCTTTCGGCGGCACGCAATTCTTTATTTCGAATTTCGTCGGACCCCAGCTCACCGATATCCTCAGCTCGCTCGCTGCCATCGGATCGCTGGTCCTGTTATTCAAGTTCTGGCAACCGAAGGATAAGTTTCAGTTTGACGAGCACAGTTCCGCCCACGTCAAGCCGCCGGCCCATTCGACACGTGAGCTGCTCATGGCCTGGGGCCCATACATACTGCTCGTCATCTTCGTGCTGCTTTGGGGCTACAAACCGCTCCAGGTGAAGTTGAATGCCGTCTCGTACAGCTTTCCATTTCCCGGTCTGCACAACACCATCCTGCGCATGCCGCCCGTCGTCGCCAAGCCCTCGCCCTACGGCGCCGTCTATACCTTCAACTGGCTCTCCGCGCCAGGTACGGCCTGTCTATTCGCGGCGCTGTGCTCCGCCATCCTGCTCGGCATGCCGCTCGGGCAATTCTTTCGCGTGTTTCGAAAGACAGTGCGGCAACTGCTGCTCGCCGAGGTCACCATCGCCGCCGTGCTCGCGCTCGCGTTTCTCATGAACTATTCCGGCGCTACCGTCACACTCGGCCTTGCGTTTGCCGCCACTGGCGCGCTGTTCCCGTTCTTCAGTGCATTGCTTGGTTGGCTCGGCGTGTTCCTCACCGGCAGTGACACCGCCGCCAACGCACTGTTCGGCAATCTGCAAGTGGTTACCGCCGGAAGCCTGCACGTGGACCCGGTGCTCATGGCCGCCTCCAATTCCGCCGGCGGCGTCATGGGCAAAATGATCAGCCTGCAAAGTATCGCCGTCGCCTCCGCCGCCACCGCCATGAAAGCGTCCGACGAGGGCCGCCTATTCCGCTTCACCATGCGCCACAGCATCCTGCTGGCTTCCATCACCGGTTTGATCGTGGTCTTCTACACCTACGTCGCCCCGCAGTTCGCGCCGTAACCTGACCTGCCACTCTACCCATTACAATCTGACTGTGCCCCGATTCTCCGCTTTCCTTTTCGCCGCCATCCTCGCACTCCCCGCACAGGCTCAAAAAAAGCCCGTCACCATCGACGCCATTGCCACCGAGCGCAAAGTCACCGGCTTCGCGCCCGTCCAGTGGGCGCCCGATGGCAAACGTTTCGCCTGGCTCGAAGAGAAAGAACTTTGGTCCTACACCGTCGCCTCCGGCCAGCGGAAGCTGCTAGTCGCTCTGTCCGATCTCGAAGCCAAGGCCGTCAAGCCCCCGCCGGCCGGCGCCTTCGATTGGCAGAACCGCCGCGTCACCGAGCAAGCCTTCTCGTGGTCTGATTCCAGCAAGGAAATTCTTATCGCAGCTGAGGGCGACCTGTTCCTGCTGCACGTGGACTCGGGAAAGTGGGATCAGCTCACTGCCACCGTCGAATCCGAGCGCGACGCCAAGCTCTCGCCCGATAGCCGCTTTGTTTCCTTCCGCCGCGAACACGATCTGTATTCGCTCGAAATCGCCTCGGGGAAAATCGTGCGCCTGACACATGACGGCTCGGAAACTCTCCTGAATGGCGAGCTCGATTGGGTCTATCCCGAAGAGCTCGAAATCGGTACCGCCTATTGGTGGTCGCCCGACGCCAAATCCATCGCTTATTTCCAGTTCGATATTCGCCGTGAGCCCATCTTTCCCCAGGTGGATTCGCTTACCCTGCGCGCGCATGCCGAGCCGGAGCGCTATCCACAAGCCGGCGACCCCAATGCCGACGTGCGCGTAGGCATTGTCCCCGCGACCGGCGGCGATACACGCTGGATGGACCTCGGCGAGCCCCGCGACAACCTACTGGCGCGCCTCGTCTGGCTCCCCGATAGCCATTCCGTGGCCGTTGAGAAATTCAATCGCATTCAAAACCGCCTCGACCTGCTCATCGCCGACATCGCCGATGGCTCCGCGCGCACCGTGCTGCGCGAGGAAGACCCCTGCTGGATCAACGTCAACAACGATCTCAAATTCCTCAAGGATGGCAAGCGCTTCCTTTGGGGCAGTGAGCGCGACGGCTTTCATCACCTCTACCTGTTTTCCGTCGAGGGCACCCGTCTCCAGCAGTTGACCGAGGGCGATTGGGAAGTCGCAAGCCTAGACGGCGTCGATGAAGCCGCTGGCGAACTCTATTTCACTTCCACCGAACAGAGCCCCATCGAGCGCCAACTCTACGCCGTCGGTCTCGATGGCAAGCACCGCCGCCGCATCTCGACCGTTGCCGGCACGCACGCCATCTCCCTGAGCCCGGATTGCCATCACTATCTGGAGACCGCGTCCAACCTCACTTCCCCGCCCCGCCGTACGGTTCATCGCGTCGATGGCGCGGAGATCGCCGTCTTCCGCGAGGCGGATCGCACTGAGATCGACGAGTACGACATTCTGCCCACCGAAATTCACAAAGTAAGAGCATCCGATGGCGCCCTGCTCTACGCGCGCCTCATCAAGCCCGCCGGTTTCGTTCCCGGCAAAAAGTATCCCGCGATTGTCGTCGTCTACGGCGGGCCTGGTGTGCAAACCGTACACGATGCCTGGCCGGGCATGGGATGGGATCAGGTTTTGGCCCACCGCGGATTCGTCGTTTGGCAACTGGATGGCCGCGGTTCCAGCGGCCGCGGCCATCGTTGGGAGTCTGTCATTTTTCGCGATATGGGCGAGCACGAGCTGGCGGATCAGAAGCAAGGCACCCAATATCTCGCGTCGCTCGGCTTCGTCGACACCTCGCATATGGGAATCTACGGCTGGAGTTACGGCGGCTATATGACGCTCTATACGCTCACTCACGCTCCCGGCCTGTTTCGCGCAGGCATCGCCGGCGCGCCCGTTACGCACTGGCGCAACTACGACACCATCTATACAGAACGCTACATGGGATTGCCCGCCGAAAATGTGGCCGCGTATGAACGCGCCTCGGCCCTCACCAACGCGGCGGATCTGAGCGGCAAACTATTGCTCGTGCACAATCTCGAAGACGACAACGTGCACTTTCAAAACACCGTGCAGATGATGGATGCGCTCGAGCGCGCCGGCAAGCATTTCGAGTTAATGCTTTACCCGCAAAAGGCACACGGCGTTACCGGTCCGCTGAAGAAACACCTCTACGACACGCTAACGGATTTTTTTGAACAGAACGTGCGGTGAGGCCTTACTTATGGCCCCCGCCACCACCGCCGCCGCCCGAGTGCCCGCCCATGCTCATCCCGGAGGATGCGTGCGAGGCGTTGCTGCTAGCCAGGGAAGAATTGGAACTGGAACCCGATGCATAGCCGCCGTGCTCCGAACCGCCCGCTGCAATTGCACTCGCGTGCGCGTGCGTTGCCACCGCCATGGTCTGCCGGGCCGCTACGGCTGGCGTTACGCCGTGTGGAATCCGAACCGGCGGTCGAACCACGCGGCCCGGATTGGTGCTGCTCGATCCGCCACCGGTGACTGGCCCGGGCGCATAGTAATTGCCGTACGGCGAGTAGTAGCCGCCGTAATACGGCAGCGAGGAGAGATAGCCGTAAACTGAGAACGGGCTATAAAACCCGTAGCCGAACGGGTTCATGCAGAACCCCATGCCCATACCCATGTCTGTCCCGCACCCGCCGTATCCCGGAAGAAACGTGTACATGTTGTAGTACGGGTTAAAGTACCAACTGCTGCTTCCGGCGTACGCACCGGAGTCCGCCACCTGCTTGGCAGCCGATACGTTCGCCATGGCGATGTATTCGGAACGCTGAGCTTGCCAGCGATACAACTCGTCAACATCCTTCTTGTCAAACGACGCTACTTGCAGCGCCCCGGCCATCTTTAGCTCGTGGCCCTCTTTCACTTCCTGCGTTTTGCCGTTGAGGTCCACCAGCGCCTCTCCAGTGTAAACGCGCAGCCGCGCCAGCTCGGAATCGAAGCGATACAATCCCGTCTTCTGAAGTTGCACCGCGTAGTCTTTATAGACGATCGTGACCCCGTTGTCCTTAAGCAGTTCATCCGCTTCTATCACCGCCTCGCCGGAAAGCAGTTCCAGGCGCGTGTCGATCAGCCGGTTGGTCACCATTCGGATGGAGGCATTCTCTCCCATGCGCAAAAAGATACCAGGCGTGAGCAACACCTCCACGCGGCCTTCTTCCGTGCGGAGCACTTGGTTCTCCTTGATGTCGGGGAATTGGCCAAACTTGCTTTCCACCAGGAAATCGTTCAGGAAAACCTTGCCCTCCACGTAGTGGATGATTCCTGACTTCGCCGAGATCACCGCTTGGGCCGAAGCGTCAAAGCTCGTTGCGCCCGCCAATGCCGAAACTCCCAAAGCCAACCGAAATAACGATTTCATGGGCCTGCCTCTACTGTCGATAATGCTCCTATATCAGTGTGGGTGTCAATGGGATACAACGGAGCTTAACGCTTCTGAACGCCCCCGCCGCGCACTACCGCCGTAACCCTCGGCCGCCTCAATCGTTTATATACTGTGGTTCCGGCACGCAATTTGGCTCTAAAGCCAAATCTGGAGACGCCTGATGTCTAGCTTTCTTTTACAAGACTTACGCTACGCCTGGCGCCTTCTGCGCAAGACACCGGGTTTCACGACGGTCGCCGTGCTCGCCCTGGCACTGGGTGTCGGCGCTAATACCGCCATTTTCAGTGTGGTCGATGCCGTGCTCCTGCGCCCGCTGCCTTACCACGATCCCAGCCAACTAGTGAAAATCTGGGGGCGCTTCGAGGGCATTGGCATTCCCAATAATCAGAACTGGATCTCCCCGCCGGAGTTTGCCGACTTCCGCACGCTCAGCCATGCCTTTTCGAACATAGCCGCCATAGAGTCCGACAGCTTCAACATCGCCGGCGGGCGTGTGCCGGAACGCGTGGGAGCAGCCGAGGTTTCCGCCAGCCTGTTTCCGATGCTCGGAGTACAGGCCAAATTGGGGCGCGTCTTCCTTCCGGAAGAAGAGCAGCCCGGGCGAAACTACGTGGTGCTTCTCAGCGAAGGCTTGTGGCGGCGGCGGTTTGGAGCCGACCCCGGCGTCG
>Ga0307478_10002481_pt1 | contig 14469 bp, 14 predicted proteins | sample atmos_gasesECM4C_2_FD_203713 | JGI IMG/M metagenome (GOLD analysis project Ga0307478, IMG submission 203713) | Hardwood forest soil microbial communities from Morgan-Monroe State Forest, Indiana, United States - atmos_gasesECM4C_05 | ecosystem: Environmental > Terrestrial > Soil > Temperate...
GCAGCGCTGCGAAATAGCGTAACTGCATCGCCTGTGGTTCCTGGGCCAGAAGCCGGCCAGCCTCGACGAGCTTCTCGGCGGCCTGCTGCTCGCCTTCCGAGTTGATCACCTTCGCACGCCGCAACCGCTCGGCCCGGCCTGCTTGGCGATTGCGCGGATCATGTTTTCGTTGAGATCGACATGTTTGATCTCGACATTGGTCACCTTGATGCCCCAGGCATCGGTCTGCTGATCGAGGATTTCCTGAATGTCGGCGTTGAGCCGATCCCGCTCCGCCAGCAGTTCGTCGAGCTCGTGTTTGCCGAGGACGGAGCGCAGCGTGGTTTGCGCCAGCTGGCTGGTCGCGGCCAAAAAGTCCGCGACCTTGATGATCGCTCGCTCCGGGTCGACGATGCGGAAGTAGAGGACGGCGTTGACTTTGACCGTGACATTGTCGCGCGTGATCACATCCTGCGGCGGCACGTCCAGCGTTTCGATGCGCAAGGAAATTCGGGTCAGTTTATCGATCGGAAAAAATACCAACTGCAAGCCCGCGCCTTTCGCTTCCGGCAACATGCGTCCCAGCCGCAGCACCACGCCGCGCTCCCATTCTTTGATCACGTAAACGGAATTCACTAGCCAGAACAGAAAAATGATTACGGCGACCCCGAACAGAATCGTTACAAAATCCATCCTGCCTCCTCGTTTCAACGATGCAGCAAAACCGAGCCTCGTGTGGACCTGCGGTCACGGCATGCCGTGCCCCCACAATATCTGTCGCGCCGCTAGCGCGATTCCAACGGCTCGACTTCCAGCGTCAGGCCTTTTACTTTTTTCACACGAACGCGCGCGCCGACCGGAACGCTCTGGCCAGATGGCGCCGCAGCGCGCCACAATTCGCCGTGCACGAAAACCGCGCCTGCGCCATCGGCCGAACCCAACGCCTCCCGAACTTCGCCTACTTCCCCGACCATTTCTTCCTTGCCCGTCGAAACTTTCCAGTGGCGCGAGCGCAGGACCAAGCGCATTAAAATAATCACGATGATTCCAAATGGAATCACCACCGCAACCGCCGTCCACAAACTCACGCCCATCCCCGTCAGTGGCGAGCGAATCAGAAACAGCGCGCCCAAAATCATGGCCACTACTCCTCCCGCTCCCAGCACACCATGCGTCGGGAATTTAGCCTCGAGTACAAAGAGCGCAAACGCCAGCGCGATCAGCAAAAGTCCCGCGAAGTTAATCGGCAGCAAATGCATCGCAAAAAGCGCCAGCAGTAGCGCAATCCCGCCGATCACTCCCGGCGCAAACACGCCGGGATGCGTGAACTCGACGTAAAGCCCCAGAACACCGATCACCAGCAAAATGAAAAACGCATCGGGCTGCACGATGCGCGCGAGGAATTTTTCCCGTCCGGTCATGTCGTGGCGTTCAATCGCGAAACGCGCCAGCGAGAGCTGCTGCGTTCTGCCATCGAGGCGCGTTATAGTGCGTCCATTCAGCTCCGTAATCAGTTCCGCTTCGGAGGTTGCAACAATATCCACCAGTTTACCGTCCAGCGCTTCCTTGTCGCTGAATGCCTTCGCGTCAGTCACCGCGGTTTCCGCCAAGTCGGCGTTACGCCCGCGCTTGGTCGTATAGCTGCGCAAATATGCCGTCGCGTCGTTCACGATTTTCTTGCGTAGAGTCTCGTCAATCTGTACGGGCGAGCCGCCAATCTCAATCAACGGAGAAGCGGCGCCCGTTTCCGTGCCCGGCGACATTGCATCCACATCGCCCGAAAGCAGGATGAAAAATCCAGCCGAGGCGGCGCGCGAACCGGTGGGATACACGTACGTAACCACGGGCGCGGCCGAACGCAAAATCGCAGAGATAATCTCGCGCATGGAGGTGTCGAGGCCGCCCGGCGTATTCATCGTGATCAAAATCAGGCTGGCGTGCTCTTCGTTGGCTCGATCAATTCCGTGAACGATATATTCCGCGAGAATCGGCTCGATCTCGCCATCAATGTGTAGCTCGACCACTGTGGCATTCGCATCCGCGGCGGGAGGAACTGGCGGCGTGGGCGGCGCAGCAAGAGCAGCGGAAAAGGCGAGCGATACTGCAGCCGTCAGTGTTAAAAACCACAAAAAGCGGCGAACTGCGCGGAAGTGCATTTCGTACGCCATTATAGCAACAGAAGCCGCGCGCACCCTAGAGTTCCGGCAGCGGATAAGACTGGTTACCGTCGCGATGAGCGCGGTTAAGGGCGACGTAGCGGACGATGTTCAGTTCGGCGCCGCATTGCTCTAGCTCCGTCATCCGGATTACACTTAAGTACTTTGTTAGACCGTTTGATGCGAGGTGACCGTGAGGCAGATCATACCGGTGATCCTGCTGCTCGCGACGGTTGTTGGTGTGCCGCCTCCCGTGTGGGCACAGCAAGATATGGATGACGTGCTTGAGGCTCGACGCCTTTTGTTGGAAGCGGGTCGTCTCATTAAGGATATTCCGGAAGCACAGCAGCCGAGCGCAGTGGCCAATGTCGCCGGACAACTCACACGCGCTGGCGACTTGCCAGATGCGCGCTCGGTACTTCAGCTTCTAAAGAGACCTCAAGATCTGGCTCTAGCCAATGGAATCATCGCGTGGCATCTGGCTAATTCCGGCAATTTCTCTGGAGCGTTGGCTATCGCCGAAGTTGAAGGCGGCGGCCAGACCCTTGATGGTAACTACCAAGCCTTGGCGTCGCTCGCGGCCCTCAAGGGTAATGTGGGCGAGGCACTCGAAATCGCTCATCGCATCCCGCCGCAAGATTTGATTGCGCGTAGTGATGGGCTGCGGCGCGTCGCTGCCGAGTTGGCAAAAGCCGGCGAACTCTCCAGAGCCCGCCAAGTCCTGGGCGAAGCTCTCAACGACTGTGACCAGGCGATCCTAGAGAATAGTCAGAGCGCGCTAGAGCTAGCTCAGATCGCAGCGACTCAAGCCGAAATCGGCGACAAAGCCGGAGCATACGCGACGCTATCAACGCTGTCTGACATCGCTCACCGCCTCACCGGCGTTGACGCTAGCATGCTCCTGGAACAGCTCGCTGCCACCCAAGCGCGAATGGGTGACTTGGTTAGCGCTCAGCAGACGATGGACGAGCTCCCACCGAACCGAGTCGACAGCGTCCTCATGGCCATTTCGGACGAGCAAGCGACGCTGGGTCTTATGGCCGACGCGGTCGCGACCTCTGCGCACATCAGTAATTCGGTACTCAGATCCATGGCGCTCCGGGAGGTCGGCATTATCCGCGGGACTCATGGAACCTTGAACGATGCGGTGGATGCAATCGACAAGATCCCGGATTCGAGCAGTCGCGCCGAAGCGCTTGCCGCTCTGGCCCTTGAGCAAGCCGATAAGGACAATCCGGCCGCAGGTCAGACCGTTCAACTAGCGTGGTCGCAAACAGCGGGAGTGAGTACTGACGCTGCTCACCATGCACTGGAGGAAATCGCGGTGACGCGCGCGATGCTGAACGACTTCGGAGGCGCTCAACAAATTGTGTACGAGATGACCGAGCAAGAATCGCGAGTATGGCCGCTCTGGAATATCACGTCAATAATGGTCAGTACAGGACACAAAGAAGAGGCTCTTACACTCGCGGAGAATGAGAACGCAGCCTATCCAAAAACCTACGCTCTGCTCGGCGTTGCGACGGGGATTCTGGATCGTCGCGAAGCCGAATCCAAGGAACGTGCCGGGAAACGTTGAAACAGCCATTGCGAACCGGTTAGCCGGCGGTATTCTGCGATTAAGGCCCAATTTAAGGTTAGTCTTGTGCCACAGCAACAATTGCGGAGCAGTCACCGGCGAAATAACTGAATAGCTGGATCTAGCGGTCAGTTCTGGATCTGCTTTTTCGGTGAGCTGGCGTAGGCCGGTGCTTCGTGCAACACTTCCTGCACGCCGGGGTCTTTGATCACCTTGGAAAACGCCGGATCCGTCTGCGCTGTGAGGAAACCTGCGTAGCCGTCGTCGCGCGCGAGCTTCAAATAATGCGCGGCGCGCTCGGCATCGCCCGACTGCGCGTACGTCTTGGCCACGAAGAAATAAAACAATCCGGGATCGGGAGTGGAGCGCTGCTGCACCACCGTGCCGCCCTGCCCGCGACGGTCGAATATCGTGGGATCGAGCGCCAGCGCCTTCTCGAACGCAGTCATCGCTTCCGGATACTCTTTATTCGCGAAGTAGGCATATCCCAGATTGCTGTACATCGTGGACATATCGCCGCGCAATTCTAGCGCTTTCACGTACAGTCCGATCGCTTTGCCATAGTGCTTGCGCTCATACTCCACAGTGCCGCAGTTATTCGCGGCGCTGGCGAATTTCTTGTCGGCGTGCATGGCGCGCCGGTAAGCGCGTTCGGCACGCAGCAGGTCGCCCAGTTGCTGGTAGGCGACTCCGATCTTGTTGAGCACTTCCGCGTTCTTGGGCTCGGTGGTCAAAATGTGCTCATATTCCCCAACCGCGGAGGAATATTCTTTGCGAGCCATGAAAATATCTCCGCGCATTTCGAGCGCTTCGCGCGGAGTCATCGTCGCAAGAGGCGGCGCCGTCGTGGCGGTCGGGCTCGCGGTATTGCTTACGTTTGTGGGGTTCTCCTGAGCCCGGATGGAAACAGCTAGGCACAGGACCAGCGGAACGGCAACAAGAGTCAATCGGCTCATTGCCTTACTCCTTTACCGCGCTAGCAGGCCTACGGTGGAGGTTTCTGGCTGTCCGCAGGCTTCTTGCTGGAACCAAAGATACCAAAAATCTTGCCCAGAAGCCCCTTTTTCTTTTCCGCCTGGTCATCCGCTGGAGGCGTCTGCGGGTTCGCGCCATTCGGGGGGTTGGCGGCGGCACTTGGGGGAGGGGGCGGATTATTGTCCTTGCCAAAAAGATGCGAAAGCCAATTGGCCGGTGACGACGCCAGATGCGGCCCGCCATGCAGTTCGCAAAGTTGCGTTGGCTCGCTGCCCGATACGAAATATTCCTGCACCGTTTGCGGGCACGACGCCGTGGCCAGTTGCCCGGATTGCGGGTCAATTGTTTCCTGCAGCACGCCAGGCGGCGGATCGAAATCCTCCGTCATTTTGTACTGCGGCAAGGTGACCGCGCGCTTCATGAATTCCGCCCAGATCGGCGCCGCAGAGTCGCTGCCGGTGAGGCCCAGGTCGCGATTGTCGTCGAACCCTACCCATACCACACATAGCAGATTCGAAGTGAATCCGGCAAACCAGCCGTCGCGCGATGTGCCGGTCTTCCCCGCAGCGATGGGAGTAAAACCGAGCGAACGCACAGTCGCGCCCGTGCCTTTGTTGATTACGTCTTCCATCAGGCTCGTGGTGAGATAGGCGACGCGCGGATCGAGCACCGGATGAGTTCGCGGCAATCCAGTTTCCTCCACCGTGCCGTCGGCAGCCAGCACGCTGCGCAGGAAAAGCGGTTCAGCACGGACTCCATTGGTGGCAAAGGCGGTGTAGCCGGCGGCAACATCAATCGGAGTCATTTCATAAGCGCCGAGCGCGACCGCGGGCGTGGGCTGAATGTTGTTGCCCAGGCCCATCTGCCGCGCCAAATCCACAACGCGCTGGTAGCCGATCATCTCCGCAACTTTCACCGTGGCGACGTTCAGCGAATGAATCAGCGCATCGCGCACCGTCACCGTGCCGTAAAATTCCTCGCCGTAATTGTCCGGCGTATATTCCTTCCCGTCGAAATCAAAAGTGGTGGGTACGTCGTCCACGGTAGTGACTGGAGTTACTACCGGCTGCACTCCCAGCACGGTGTCGTTGAATGCTGCTGCGTACACAAAGGGCTTGAAGGCTGAGCCCGGCTGCCGTCGCGCCAGCGCGTGATTCAGCTGGCTCTCCCCGTAGTTCCGGCCGCCGACCAACGCGCGAATTTCGCCCGTCTGCGGGTCCATCGCGACGAGTGCCACTTGCACCTGCGGCACCGCTTGTCCTTTCTTTTTCCAGATCGCATAGCGCTTGGCCAGCAACTTATCCAAGCTTTGCACGCCGATTTGGATGGCGTCTGCCGCCGCGCGCTGCAATTGCGGATCGAGAGTCGTGTAAATTCGGTAGCTTTGCGTTTCCAGATCGGTTTCGGAAAATTGCTCGAGCAGATGGTCTTTCACCATGTCCACGAAATAAGGCGCTGCACCCGTATTCACGCCGCCGTTGACGAACTTCAGCTTCATTTTTTTCGCGGCGTCGGCCTGGTCCTGCGTGACGTAGCTATCCTCCACCATCTGCGCCAGCACGCGGTCGCGCGATTCTTCGGCGCGGTCCAGGTGCCGTTCCGCGGAGGAATAACGGTTCGGTGCGCGGATGATTCCGGCGAGAAACGCTTCTTCGCCCAGATTGAGTTCCCGCACGTCTTTGCCGAAATATGCTTCAGCGGCTTCTCCAAATCCACGAATGGCAAAACTGCCGCGGTTGCCAAGATAGACTTCGTTGGCGTACAGCTCGAAAATCTGCTGCTTGGAGAAGCGCTGATTGATTTCGACGGCCATCAGGATTTCTTTCACCTTGCGCGTCCACTCGCGTTTGGTGGTGAAGAAAAAGCTGCGCGCCACTTGCATGTCAATCGTGGACGCTCCCTGAGCTTTCTGCCCGCGGCGCAAATCCGCCAGAGCAGCGCCGAAGACGCGTACGATATCCAGGCCGCCGTGTTCGAAGAAGCGCTTGTCTTCGGCGGCGAGCACTGCGTCCACCATGTCTTTCGGAAGATCGTCGAAGCGAACTACGCGGCGTTTTTCGCGGGAGCTATCGAAGAGGTTGGTAATGAGCTCGGGTTCGATTTCCGCGGCCACGCGCGGCGCGCCATCGGAAAGCTGCGAGATGCGGGAGATCGTGGTGCCCGAAAAACTCACGCGCAGCGCATTCGTGCCCTGAAAATAGGATTCGCGCGATGGCCGGATCTCAACGGTGGAACCCTTGACTTTGAATTCTCCCGGCGCACCCTCGACTTCGCCTTCCTGGTACCCCGTGCGCAGCAGATAGGTCGCCAGATCTCCGGCGCGGAGGGTCTCGCCGGTGTAAATGTGGCCCGGAGCGGAATAAACGCGGGAGGTGTTGTGGTAGACCTGGCCGGTGAGTTGCTGATTGATCAGCTTGCCGAACTGAATGTAGTAGTAGGCAAAGACGGAAGTTGCTACTACCAACAGCAATAACGCCGAGCCGAGAACGGCCAGACCAACGCGCGATGTCCAAAAGCCCCGCTCGATTCGAATGCGCAATCAAAGTCTCCGCGAGAACAGTCTCAGGTTATTAGACGCAGTCCGTGGCCACACGGTTGGGCAGCGACGGGCTGGCGCGGCTGGCTCCACAGGGCTCGATCGTGGTGAGTATCAATTCTAAATCGAATGGCTGTCTGCGTGGGGATGAAAATCCAGAGTAAATTGATAAACGATGAGGTCCACCGGCACGGTGTAGTCCACTGTAATGGTCACCGCCTGCTCGCCACCGGTCACCTTGACGTCTTCGGGCTTTGCCTGAATGCCCAGTTCCTGAATCTTTTTCCAGACGTCGCTATGAATGTCGTCCGGGGTCTTGCGCGGATATGCCGAGGTCGCGAATAGCGCTTCGTTCTTGATCATGTCCTGCAGCTGGTAGTTCGCGAAGTAAGCGGGAATCGTCTTGTACGCCGCAAAAGCCGCGGCGGCCAGGATCGCCATCGTCACGATAAACTGGAGCTTGCCTCCGCCCAGCTGTTTGTTGCGAACCGGCCTCACGTCCAAAGTAAGAACCCTCCCAAGGGACTTGGAACACCTGCGGTATTTTTATACTAGCAGCGGCGAAGCGCAGGGGAAGCTCGCGGTAAGAGTTGTGTTCTGAATGAGTAAACGCAGCGCCGGGAGTCGTTGCGCCACTAGTAGGCCTTCGCGAAAATAGCCTTTTCTTTCGAGTCTGCGCCGCAGTGGATGCACTTCCCGGTGCCGCCGGGCTGTTCCAAAGGAATGCAGCGCATGGTGGCCTTGGTTTCTTCCTTGATGTTGGCTTCGCAATCGGCGTTCCCACACCACCACGCAAACGCGAAGCCTTTCTCGACAGCCTTTTTGAATTCTTCGTAGTCCGCCGGTTCGGCGGTATTGGCGTTGCGGAAAGCCAGCGCGCGTTCAAAGAGCGCTTTCTGTATTTCGTCGAGCGTTTGGACGACCGCAGCCGCGATTCCCTGCTGCGCGACGAACGACTTGCCTTCTTTCCCGGGCCGGTCGCGGCGCGCCAACACAACTGAGCCTTTGGCGACATCCTTGGGGCCAAGTTCCAGCCGTAGCGGGACGCCGCGCATTTCCCAATCGTTGAATTTGAAGCCGGGGCTCGAGCCTTCGCGCTCATCCAGTTTCACGCGTATGCCGGCGTCGGTAAGTTCCTTGCGAAGCTTGTGGGCGCACTCCAGCACGCTCGATTTTTCGTCGTCGGTCTTGTAAATGGGCACGATCACCAATTGGTACGGCGCCAGGCGCGGCGGGAAGATCAATCCCTGGTCATCGCCGTGCACCATGATGATCGCTCCGACGAAACGCGTCGAAAGTCCCCACGAAGTCGTCCAACAATGTTGCAGCACTCCGCCCTTATCGAGGTAACGTATCTCGAAGGCCTTCGCAAAATTCTGCCCGAGGTTGTGCGATGTGCCGGCCTGCAACGCCTTCCCGTCGCCCATCATCGCTTCGATGGAAAATGTCTGGTCCGCGCCCGCGAATCGTTCGGAATCCGACTTGCGCCCGGGAATCACCGGCACGGCAGCCTCGCGCACCGCAAAGTCCGTATAGATATCGAGCATCTGCCGCGTTTCGGCCGCTGCTTCCTCAAGCGTGGCGTGCGCGGTGTGGCCTTCCTGCCAGAAAAATTCGAGCGTGCGGAGAAATAGCTTGGTCCGCAATTCCCAACGGACCACGCTGTTCCATTGATTGATCAGCACCGGCAGGTCGCGATACGACTGAATCCATTTCGCGTAGGAGTGGCCGATAATCGTCTCGGAAGTGGGGCGAATCACCAGCGGTTCGTCCAACTCTTCGCCGCCGCCGTGCGTCACCACGGCAAGCTCGGGCGAAAATCCCGCCACGTGCGATTTTTCCTTGTCAATGAAACTGCGTGGAATCAGCAAGGGGAACGCGGCATTCACGTGTCCGGTCGCTTTGAACCGGCTGTCCAGCGCCGCCGTAATGTTTTCCCACAACGCCCAGCCATACGGGCGCACGATCATGCAGCCGCGCACCGGCGCGTAATCCGCCAGCTCCGCTCGCAATACGACCTGGTTGTACCACTCCGAAAAATCTTCCGCGCGCGTCGGCAATTTCTGGTCGGACATGCTCTCGAAGCTCTCTTTTCTGCGCAAGATGGGCCGCAAGCGCGCAAGTCGGCACTCGCGGCAGCGCAATAAACGTTCAAGGTTAGGGGAGACGCAACGCGAAGTCAACCGAGTCAAGAGCTGGGTACGTCGGCATTTCCTGATTCGCGCGCGCGATTCCGACGCACGTGTGGACGCTTACACGTACGACGAGAAGAACCAAATGCTTACGGCCCGCCACGAGACCGGCCCTGCGGTCTTGACCAACACCTTCTCGAACGACGGTTACATCACCGACGAGACTCTCGTGGACGGCGGCAAAATCGAATTCAGCTATTTCCGCAGGCCGCGCAACATCATCGACCAAAGCCACGTCACGGATCCGTCCGGGATGCTTACTTCGTTTTTCTTCGCAGGCGGCGGGTACACGCAGTCACTGCCGCACCTCGGCGGGCACTGACTTTCGCTGGAACACGAAATTCGATCTTGTCGCTCATGCACCGCTCCGCTGCGGCGTAACCCTCTGTCGTCGCTTTTTTCCTGTGTTTCCGGCCCGACTTCGGTGTAGCCTATCCGGCGCGCTGCTTCCCACCGGCGGTGCTTAAATACTTAAAGGAGTTTTTTGAGATGAAGATGCGCCTTACTCTCGCAGTATTGCTTGCGTGTTCGTTCATGACCTTCATGTCCATTCCGGCAAGCGCCCAATCCGGCGCGGGAGCAGGCACATCCTCAGGCCAGCAACAAACCACACCTTCGCCACAGCAACAGCCCAGCCAGCCGAATATGCTGTCGCCCCGCGCCGTGAACGTGCAGCCCGGCCAACCCTACCAGCGTCCTAGTGAAAAGGACAAACTGCGCGGATACATTTTCGATACTTTCGGGCCGTATCCCATCATAAGCGCGGTTGCCACTGCGGGCATTCAGCAGGCCCGCAACAAACCGCCGGACTGGGGCCAGGGCTGGGACGCTTATGGTGTGCGGGTCGCAAGCAATTTTGGCGTGAACCTGGTGACGCAAACCACGCGCTACGGCTTGGCTGAGATCTTTCGCGAAGACACCCTTTACTATCGCTGCGAATGCACCGGGATCGGCCGCCGCCTGGGGCATGCATTGATTTCCACCGTCACGGCGCGACGGGGCGAAGATGGTCACCGCACCTTCTCGTTTTCCGCGCTTGCGGCCCCGTACGCGGGCACCGAGGCAGCAGCGTTGCTGTGGTATCCGAGCCGGTTCGATGCGAGTGATGGATTCCGGATGGGAAATATCAATCTCGCTGTGCAGGCGGGTATCAACGTTGCTAACGAATTCATTTATGGCGGCCCGCATACGCTGCTGGGCAAACATCACATTCCGGTGGTGTCAACCGTGACAGGTTCAACTCAGCAGTGACAACCTCATTTTGCTCTGCGAAGGTAAGAAAGCCCGCCGGACCGATAGTCGCGGCGGGCTTTCTGATTTTCATGCACCCAAAGTTAGGGCCTTCTCCTTACCGGTGGTCCGGATGGTGGTGGCGCCAGTTCCAATAGTCGCGCTGCTCTTCGGGCGGGAGTGCGCGGAATTCACGGTAAGGCCGGTGAGTTTCTACCACCCACTGGCGATAGTAGACGACTTCGTGATCGTTCCAAACGTGGTAGTCGCCATAGTAAGGATCGTAAACGCGGACGGTCGCATGTTGGGCGCATCCGGCCACAAACACCGGCGACGCCATCACGATCGCCATCAGAAATAACCCCACCCAATATTTAATCCGGCGCATTCGTCCATCCTCCTTGAGCAGGCGCTTCCAACCATATGAGTTATTCAGTTACGCGTGCGAGCGCCGCGCCTGCTGCGATGAATGAGCCGGGTTTGATTGCAAAGCACGCAGCGCTCCGATAAAATCTTCTCGAATTTATAAACACACCGGAGACACGAAAGTTGCGCGAGCCGCGCGCGGTGCGCCATTGCGCAGCGGGCGATCCCGAAGAGAATTTCGGCAGGGTGCCACAAAATGAAAAGCGAATTCCCCGAATTGGTTCGCATGAGCCGCCGTCTCGATGAAGTGGATCCCGAAGTCGCGGAAGCGTTGCGCGACGAAGTGCGCCGCCAGGCCACGGGGCTCGAGCTGATTGCCTCGGAAAATTTCGTTTCCGAGGCGGTGCTCGAAGCGATGGGCTCGGTCTTCACCAACAAATACGCCGAGGGCTATCCCGGCAAGCGCTATTACGGCGGATGCGAAAATGTGGACCGCGTGGAGCGCCTCGCCATCGAACGCGCCAAGCAGCTTTTCGGTGCCGAACATGCCAACGTGCAATCGCATTCCGGCACTCAGGCGAATATTTCCGTATACATGACGGCGCTCGAGCCCGGCGCCACCGTCCTGGGAATGAATCTCGCGCACGGCGGCCATCTCACCCACGGCCACCCTCTGAATTTTTCCGGCAAGACCTACAAATTCGTGGCCTACGGCGTCACCAAAGACACGGAGACGATTGATTACGACGAAATTGCCGCGCTCGCGCGCGAGCACCAGCCAAAAATGATTGTCGCCGGCGCGAGCGCGTACGCGCGCATCATTGATTTCCCGCGCATCGCAGACATCGCGCAATCCGTTGGCGCGCTCTTTTTCGTGGACATGGCGCACATCGCGGGGCTCGTCGCTGCAGGAGTCCATCCCAGCCCGGTCCCCTATGCTGATTTCGTTTCCACTACTACGCACAAGACTCTGCGCGGCCCGCGCGGCGGCTTGGTTCTCTGCCGCGAAAAATACGCCAAGGATCTCGATCGCATCACATTCCCCGGCATTCAGGGCGGCCCGCTCGAACACATCATCGCGGCAAAAGCAGTTTGCTTGAAGGAAGCAGCCGAGCCGGAGTTCGTCACCTATCAGCGGCAAGTTGTAGTGAATGCCAAAGCGCTGGCCGCAGGCCTCGCCAAGCGCGGATTCCGCATTGTCACCGGCGGCACTGACAATCACTTGATGCTGGTGGACATGCATTCGCGCGGGATCACCGGACGCGACGCCGAACTGGCGCTCGAACGCTCTGGCATGACCGTAAACAAAAACGCGATCCCCTTCGATCCCCTGCCCCCGATGAAGGCCGGCGGCATACGCGTCGGCAGCCCCGCCGTTACGACGCGCGGCATGCGCGAGCCGGAAATGGAAAAAATCGCCGGATGGATCGCCGAAGTGCTCACCCACCTGGGAGACGCGAGCATTGAACAGCGTGTGCGCGGCGAGGTCGCCGCCGTCGCCGAAAAGTTCCCGCTGTACGCGGGACGGCTGGAAGCCGCCGAGGCGCTGAGCGCGCTGCACGCGCAAAACGCCCGCTAGCCGGGCGACGCGATGCTTGTCCCATTCAAGCCCAAGTGTCCCGTTGCGGGACAATCAACGCCAACCCGATTGTCCATCGTGGTATCCTCGCGCTCCTAACTCCTGTCTCTCCCACATCCCCACGCTTGAACCCGCTCGCAATTTGGAATTGCAGTTGCGAGGTTGTGCGCAGGCAGGGGGTGACACACACGATGAGCTCAGGCGCGGCCGTGGAAGTGGATCCCGCACTGTGGCCGCATACCTTCGAGGCAGCCAAGGACGAGGCGCGCCTGATTCAGGATTCCCTGCTTCCCTCGGGCACCTTGACGGGCGAGGGTTTCGAAGTCGCATTTCGGTTTTCGCCGCTCGGCGAAGTGGGCGGCGACTTTGCAGATTTTTTCCAACTGCCGAGCGGGCTCGTGGGGCTCTACATGGGCGACGTGGTCGGCAAAGGGCTCGTCGCCGCCATGTATGCGGCGCTGGTGATGGGCACGATTCGCGGGATCAACAAAACGGGCGAAGACACCGCCACCGTTTTGCAACTCCTCAATAAGCGCCTGCGGGTCCGCGCCGTCCCCGGCCGCTATAGCTCCACCATCTACGCGCTGTTCGGTCCGCGTTCCGGTGAACTCACGTTTTCTAACGCCGGCGTGCCGTTGCCTGTGCTCGTGTCGGCTGCAGGGTCCTGCTCGCTGGGCCAAGGAGGTTTCCCCTCCGGCATGTTCTCTGGCGTTTCCTACGAAACTCATTCCGTACGCCTCTCTCCGGGTGATGGCGTACTGTTCGCCACCGACGGCTTGCACGAATTGCGGAACGAGCAGGGGGAGGATTTGAGCTGGGGCAAACTCGGCGAAATCTGGAATCAATGCCGCGGGCGTTCCGCCGATGAATCGCTGGATTTTCTGTTTGACGAAGTGCAGTGCTTTTCCGGTCATGGCCCGCGCCACGACGATATCACCGCCGTCGCACTAAAAGTGCCGATGCACGCGGCCGCCAGCGGACCGACCGCTCCCGCGAAATCTTCAAACGGAGACGGTATTTACGTTCTGCAAGGGAAAGAAGAAACCCGCTAAATACGGGCGTCATAAGTAATTGCGCATTCGAGGGAAAGGTGTTCTCCCAGGAATCATGAGACTCATTCCCGTGTCAGCAACCCACGTTCACAATTTTCCCGATCCAGTTGGTTTCATCTGTGGCTGCACGAAGCAGGCAGTCGGCGCAATCGTCAAAGGAAAGCGGCATGAGTGGCGCGACTCGTGCTAACGGACCTGCCGTATAACGTCCCTTCGCCGGCTTATCTGCCAATACGACCGGGCGAACGATGACCCACTCCATGTCTATTTTCTGCGTCATCCGCTCGGCAACCGCTTTGTCAGTAACTGCAGCAGTGAATATCCGGCCCGATATGCGGACAACTAAGCGGTTGGGACAAGAGAGCTCGCGTCCATCGCTCAAGCCGATACCGCTTTGCAATATGAATCGTCGGACGTTCGCACGTTTGAATTCTGTGAGGATGCTGGCGACACCGACTGACATGAGCGTTCCTGGCGAGAGGTTCTTTTCTGGTCCGATGCAGCTAATGACAGCGTCCACGCCGCCAAGAGCACCTGTCAGGTCTCCTGGGGAAAGGACATCTCCTCGGACGCAGGACAGCCGGTCTGCAGATGACAGTCGCTCCGGATGACGAGCAACGGCTGTAACGAAGTGTCCTTGTGCAAGTGCAAGCTTCACCACTCTGCGTCCCGTCGCACCCGTCGCTCCAACAACCGCTATCTTCATATCTCGACACCGAACACTCTTCCCTCCCATGCGCAATTACTGATGACGCGTTCTTGAGTAGACTGTCACAACTTCAAAAAACGTGGACTTCCAATTCGGCAACAGAGCCATCGCAAATC
>Ga0307478_10002482_pt1 | contig 14466 bp, 12 predicted proteins | sample atmos_gasesECM4C_2_FD_203713 | JGI IMG/M metagenome (GOLD analysis project Ga0307478, IMG submission 203713) | Hardwood forest soil microbial communities from Morgan-Monroe State Forest, Indiana, United States - atmos_gasesECM4C_05 | ecosystem: Environmental > Terrestrial > Soil > Temperate...
AATGACTGCGCTCGCGCAGGGTGTGGTCGCTTGCTGAAGTACTTGTTCAGGCTTTCGCGAAGCTGCAGCCGAGCTCGCAATAGCCGCGCTTTCACTGCCGTCTCAGTTACATTCAGCACCTCTACTGTCTGATCTATGGTGAGTCCTTCAATATCCCGCAGCACAAAGACCGTCCGCAAGATTGGGCTTAGCTCTTCCAAACACTTGACCAGGATATCTCGTAATTCAGACGCCCAGTAGAGCTGTTCCGGATTAGGAGCCCAGTCGGTGACCTCTTTTGGAAGCACGTCACCATCGGCCTGAAAATGCTCATCTAAAGACGACTCTCTTATGGTGCGCTGCCCGCGCAGCTTCATCAGCGACTGGTTCACGGTGATGCGAAAGAGCCAGGTTGAGAATTTGGAATCCTCGCGGAATGCGGGCAGGTTTTGGTAGGCCTTCAAAAATGCTTCCTGAACTGCATCTTGCGAATCTTCCCTGTTGTGCGTGATGCTTTGAGCAATTCGGAGAAGTTTGCGATCGTATCGCCTTACGAGTTGCTCGAAAGCGGCAACATCCCCATTCTTGGTGGCATGGACTAGATCCATATCGCCGCCTGCCTCTTCGGTTACGTCGAATTGTGTCAAGTTGTCCCTCATATCGTTCAACGTGCTTGAAAATGAGAATGAAAAGACGTTTTGGTGCCAATTGCCGTCCAGCTCTTGGTTCACTGCACCACGACTTTGCCGGTCATCTTCGGGTGAATGGTGCAGTAATAGGGATACGTTCCTGCCTTGGTAAAGGTGTAGGAGAATTTTTCGTCTGTATCCAGCACCTTGGACTTGAACACACCCTCTGTACTGACCGACGTATGGGGAATATCGTCAGCGTTGGTCCAAGTAACGGTTGTTCCGACGGGCACGGTGATCGTCTGCGGTCCGAAAACGAAATTATCGATTTTAACCCCCGCCGTTGCTGCCAACGGCTGTGCGTTCGCGGCTACGCTGGATGACGCCGCGGCTAGCAGCACCATCGCAACCAATACCGGCAACACCACGCTTGCAAGATACACAATTTTCTTCGTCATGACTTTCCTCTCGAATGTTGTCTTATCGCTATTTGTGTTATGTCCCGGCCCACCTGCGGCAAGAACGAGTTAGCTGCTGAGCGGTGAATCGATTACCGCAAGACTTCGACCGCTGACTACGTAATTCACGTCGGTGATGCCCAACACCTTTTGCAACTGCTCGGCTGGCACCTTCATCGGTCCGGCCGAGGGAGCTGTTCCCGGTGCTGGTTGAGGAAACGCGGTGGACATTGCTGTGTGGAACGAAACCTTGCCCTCCACCTTCTGCATGATCTGGTGAATGTGTCCGTTCAACACAGTCACGGAACCGAAACGCTTGACGTAAGACAAGGCTTGTTCGCTGTCGTCGGTGCCCCAGCCCCAATCGGGATAGATGGTCCACAGTGGAATGTGGGCAAAGAGCACGATCGGAGTGCTAGTGGACCGGCCCTTGAGATCGTTCTCCAGCCACTCCAGTTGTTCGTTACCGAGCGACCCCATACCTCCAGCTTTCAAATTGGCGACATTCACGAGACCAACGAAATGCACACCTTTGTGATCGAAGCTGGACCACCCCGTGCCCTTGGTGTCCTTCCCATAGCGCTGGAGATATTGCTCGCCGTTGTCGGTCAGCATGTCATGCTCACCCGGCACAAAGTAAATCTGTTTCGCGGACGCTCCTTTTAATACCTGGTCCAGCGTGTCGAACTCGCTCGGCTTCGAGAGCTGGCTGAGATCCCCGGTGTGGATGATGAAGTCCGGCTTTTGGGGCATGGCATTGATCTTGTCGATTGCCGTTTGCAGGGTAGCCGTGACATCCGGATTGGCCGGCTTGTTGAAGCCGATGTGGCTGTCGCTGATCTGCACAAAGGTGAAGTCCGCCCCTTTGTCGGCATGCTTGCCGTAGCCTTTGGCAAATGCCTTGGACACCGGGATGCCGCCGCTCATGGTCCAGACCAGGCCTGTGCCCGCCCATGCCATGCACTTCAGGAACCCGCGACGATCGACGCCGTCGTTGTTGAGGTCTTGCAAACTCTGATCGATAAAATCTTGCTTCTTGTCCGGCATTTGTCCTCCGTGGTTGGTGACGTTCTGAGTTGATAACCGGTACAAGTCTGTTTTATTCCCGAAAAAAACGAAGGAAGTGATTATCCAGATGATGCGGAGAGCCTTCCGTGGAATCAGCCTCGAAAGTCAAAAGGGCGGCCAGCGAGGCTCGCCCTTTCAACCCACATTCTTAGAACACAGTTATTCAGCGGTTGTGGAATGGATCGCCAAAGTTCCCATGCCGCCCTGCGATCCCTCATCTTCATTCCCTAAGATCCAGACGTTGCCCGGTGACGGTACAACCCCGGCGAACAAAAGATCATCGAGGAAGGTGCCTTTCGTGGGATTGGGACTAGGAGCAAGAGTCCAAGTGGTCCCGTCGTAGTGCAAGAGCAGGGTCATCTGATGCCCCGATCCGTCGGCCGCGAAGTAGGAACCAAACGCCCAGATGTCGGTGGGTGAATTGGCCGTCAATCCAAGCAAACGGTTCGATTGATTGACGCTATGCGGTCCAACATTCGGGCTCGGCACCACCGTCCAACTCGTGCCGTCGAAGTGTTCGATCAAGGTCAGTGTGGCAGACTGCTGCGGAGGCGCGTCCGGGGTGGAAAAGCCCACGGCCCACACATCATTCGGGGCCAGCGCCAGCACGGCATTCAACTCGTTTGCACCCTCGCCTACATGTGGAGTTGCAGCACTGACCCAGTTCGTGCCATTCCAGTGGATCGCGAGGGGTTCGTTGCTGCCTGCGCTAAGAGGAGCAATCCAGCCCACCGCCCAAGCGTCATTGATGGCGTCGGCGGAGACGCCGGTCAAGGCCTCAAAGGTGTTCGTGTTTATAAGTGTTGGTGTCCACGCCGAGCCGTTCCAATGCTCGAAAAGGTTGAAGCTTAAGGCGCCGCCATTTGAAAGGTCTTGCACCAGATTGCCGACCGCCCAAATGTCATTCGCCGAGGTCGAAGTCATGGCGAAGAGATCCGCCTGAGAGTTCGGCGGGAACGTCGGGTTCGGGAACAGGCTCCACTTGGTTCCGTTCCATCGTTCGATGATTTGCCCTGGGTTGGCCCCTAGAGTTACGTTCCCGACAGCCCAGGCAAGCGTCGGTGAAATATCGACGACTCCCTGCAGGTCCGCAGTAAGTTGGCCATTAATCAACGGCGCCGGAAAAGCGGTCCACTTCGTGCCATCAAAGTGGATCGTCGAATCTCCTACCGCCCAAATGTCGTTCGCCGAAGATGCCGATGCCGCAAAAAGGCCGCTGTTGAACTTGTTCCCGTTCGGGGTTGGGACGACGTGAAAAATCGAACCTTCCCCGGTTTGTGCATGAGCCGGCGTGCCTTGCAACATGGCAACCGACAATCCTAAAAACATGGCTGCGCTAAGCGTAAGTTTCACAATTGCTCCTGAATAGTTTCGCTACATCGGATGGATTACGTGCTGTGTTGATAACTCCGGCAGACCGCTTTTATTCCAAGCCGAATGAAGCGAAGAGGACGCTGACCGTGGTTGCGATCAGCGTCCTCTATTGGGGGTAAGACAGGCTGGGCGCAAGTTCGCGACCGAGCACTATCCGCGCTGTGGTTCTTCCAAACCAAAACAACATGCTGCTAATTCGCCAGGTAACGCGCCAGGGCTAAATCTCCATTGAGCTCGCCGATGGCAACAATGTTTCCGTCGGCCTGGATCAGCAGTCCGGTGAACGTCTGCTCACTCGTCACCGTGCAGCACCCGCCAAACGAATTGGTCGTGCCAAAGGTGGTATCCAGTTCGCCGTTTGCGTCAAGGCGCGCCAGTCCGCCGAGAATTGGCGAATCGAGGTTGATCAAGCCGCCCACCACGATCTGCCCATTCGCCTGCAGAGCCATTGCCTTTCCCACCGATGTAGTCTGGGTCGGGTCGAACGATTCGAAGGAGATGGCGTTGAAGGTTGTGTCCACTTTTCCGGTTTCGAGGAAACGGCTCACGCCGATCTTAGTTCCCCGGCACTGCGAATCATCAGTGCAGCTGGTCACGGCCACAATGTAGTCGCCGTTTGCCTGGAAAATGGTCGGAGAAAAACCGCTCTGCGAGGATGACAGCGCCGTCGCCAAAGTTCCAGCCGTCACTTTCGATAGCAGAACACCCTTGGAATTCAACTCGACTACCACGCCCGTCGTGCTTCCATTCATCCCCACGGCCAGGTAGTTGCCGTTAGATAACAGCGCAAGCGCATCAGGCCCTGTGATTGTGTCGGTCACCAGTGAGATTCCGCCCGTGCCAAACGTCGTGTCCAGGCTGCCATTCGAGTTGTAGCGCACCATCGACATCATTCCCGGAGCAACACCCTCCTGGCCAACTTCGAAGCCGGCCATCACAATTTTCTCGTTGGGCTGCAGTAGCATCGCAGTGGGAACGTCAACCCGCGTGCCGACAAGGGTGGTCACGAGGCCACCTTTTCCGAAAGTAGCATCCAGAATCCCGTTGGACGTGTACCGCGCCAGCCCGAACTCAATCCGCCCCGCCTCCCCGCGGCCAAGGGCCTCTCCTGCGACCAGGATGTCGCCATTCTTCTGCACCGCAAACCCGAACGGAGTGAAGATGAAACCGGCGAAGCTGGTGTTCGTAATCCCGTTCGTGCCGAACGTGGTGTCCAACGCTCCGGTTGAGGTGTAGCGCACCAACCCGATACCAGTGGCTTCGCCCTGCACGAAGTCGACCTGCGCGACTGCCACAATGTCGCCGTTCGATTGTTCAAAGCTGCCCACTCCGGCGGAGCCATTGGCGAAGTTGGTTGTAACCGTGCCGCCGTTGCCGAAGGTCGGGTCAAGAGTACCGGCCTGGGCCTGTGCGAAGTTGACGCCAAACACCATGCCAACTGCTAGTAGTCCAGCAATCATATGAAATGTAGCTTTCTTCATTGCTTTTCCTTTGTTTTTGATTTTTGGTTCACAAGCAGACGATTCGGAAGTCTGTCAGTGTTGATAACCGACGAGTGAGGCGCTTATTCCAGCTTCTTGTCAACAAGATGTCACGGGTAAGTAAAGAATTAAGTAATTTAGATTCTGTTCAGTCCCGGTTTGCCGTCAGTTTACGAACCGCAATGTGGTGCTTCTCAGGGCGGTTAACCATTTAACCCGGCAGGTTTACACCGCTGAGAAAGCCCCCCAAATGCCCGGTGAGCGCCACGATACCGACCGCCAGAACTTCAAGCGCTAGGCGGTAGGTCGGCAAGTAAACTGTCCGTCGCCGCGCGCGGAAATGCACCCACCACACCAGCCAGATCATCACCGTCGAAACACATGCGAGAACGAGGTGCAGCAACAGGATGCCCTTCAGTTTCTTTCCCTCGAGTTGGAACTGCCACGCAAGTAGTCCGCTGGCAAGAACCGGGACCGTTGTGATCGCTGCCCCCAGCAGGTTGTAATATGCCGCGTGCGACAAGCTACGGCGCTTGGTCCATTGCGCGATAAAGTCGAACGCCACCGCAGTGATGAACAGCGCGATCGGAAAATGGATCAGCACAACATGTTGCGCATGCTTGGCCAAAAGTGCTGTCTTAAGATCAAAAGGATTAATCATTGCCATACCTCTTCTAGATTTGCTGAGTGTCCTTAATGCCTAGTGGTTCTAAATTCTCCGAGTGTCTGCTTGCAGCACTTGTTCATTTCAATCTGAAATCGTGCGAGCGGCGAAAAGTCCTCACCTCCGCGCAAAGGAGAGAGCAATCGCGGAGGTGAGGCTCGCACACGCTACGATAAGTAGTAGCGGAACGAAGTAAAGATCATTTCGTCCAGTCCGTGCGGCTCTCCGTTCATCACCATCCACGTGTTGCGGTCCACGAGGAAAGGCGCGAGCCCACTGGCTGGACGGGACTAACTCCACCGCAACCCGCGAACTCGTTATTGCCCTGTCTCTCGGGAAGGAGTGGTGCGATCCTGTGCCTCCTCGGGCCCGCTGCCATCGACGCGCAAGAGCATCGCGGTGCCCTTGTCGACTTTCACTGCCTTCCGGTTGGAGGCCAAAGTGACTTCACCAAGCGGCTCGGTGCGTCCGGATTGGAGGACTGTAAGGTCGCCAAATCCATATGAGCCGCGGGCATTCACTGAGAAGAGCCAAAATGCCTGCGGACGGGCATCGTCAACGATCATGCCCCCGCTTGGAGTGCCCGAATCCTGGTCCACATCGGCCAGCACGCCCTGGCTGGTATATCTCCCCACGACCTGCGATCCCACCATTACCGGCCCACCTTCGCCATAGGAAATCTGGTCGCCTCCGATCTCAACTTGCTCGTCGGTATCATCGATTGAAGGTTTCGTCGGTGTCGCAGCAAGTACTGCAGTCCTCGACGCTATCGCGCGCAGGGTCGCGGTAATCTGGAGGGTCTGGTTGCCGAATCGAACCTGGTCGAATTGAAATGAGATCTTTGATTCGTCAGATCCTTTTCCTGGAGTGATGGCTCCGACCACATGGCCTGTCACCTTAGATCCTTTAAGTAGTGTTTCTCCCCTGCCCAGCGGCACGTCCTGCATGACCGTCGCGATTATGGTGGCTCCGCTGCCTCCTTTGTCCGATCGCAAGGCAGAATTCAAGCTGACGGGAAGAATGGTGCCCGCCGGAATAGGTTCTGCAGATCGTGTGTTCTGTCCCGTTCCGGCATGCAGGTACATCGGCAGCATGCACAGCGCCAAGCCAAGCATTCTCAGATTGTTTTTCATTTTGTTCCTCCTAAAGGAATTTGCTCAAGAGCGTGTGGTTCTTCCGCACCGCCATTCCCTCGGTGACTCCAGTTCGCTCTCTGACTCGTTGACTCGTTGTGCAGAACCGACGGCGCTCGGTTTTATTCCGCGATATTTTTGGGAGGCCATGGGAATAAAACGCCCGTCCGCTGGTTTACCCTTGTGTGCATGTCGGAGAGAACCTGCCACCGGAGTCGTTCGAGCAGTTAGCCATGCCTCACTTCGAGCGGCTCTATAACTTTGCTTGCTGGCTAACCCATGACCGGCAAGAAGCTGAGGATCTTGTGCAGGAGACTTACGCCAAGGCGCTTAAGGGGTTTCCCTCGTTCCAGTCGGGTACGAATTTTCGTGCCTGGATCTACAAAATCCTGCGGAATGCTTTTCTGACTTCCCGCACCGGGCTGAAGGCGACCACTACCGTGCCGCTCGATCTTGAGGACGAAGAGGGAGACTTGCCCGCAGTCGAGGAAACACCAGAGAGCATTTTGCTGCAGCGTTCGGACGGGCAACTCGTGCAGCAGGCTCTGGAGGAGCTGCCGGTCGCCTATCGCGAGATCCTGCTGCTATGTGAGGTCGAGGAAATGTCCTACCAGGAAATCTCTGACGCCCTCGTCATTCCGATGGGTACGGTGATGTCACGTCTATCCCGTGCCAGGAAAGCACTGCGCGGTGGCCTACAGCAACAGTTTGCAAAAGGATGAAACCAAAATGGTGAACCATGGTTTGTGAATCTTGGACGGCAAAACTCGATACCTACCTTGACGGCGAGGTTCCAGAAGAGGAGATGCGCAGCTTCGGCGCTCATGTGCGCAACTGCCGCTCTTGCTCGGCTGACGCCCTTACGCGCGTACAGATGAAGCGGGCGATTCAGGCTGCTGGAAAACGTTACACTCCCAGTGCTGAGTTCCGGAAACGGATGCAGCAGAAGATTGCTGCAAAGCCGCAGCGCAGCGTTCGTCTGGGATGGACGCTAGCTGCGGCGGCAGCCGTCATTCTCGTGGTCGGTACGTTGACATCGGCCTATCTGGGAACTCGATCCGGCAAAGATCAGGTTTTCAGCGAGATCGCTGACTTGCACGTGGCGACCCTCGCCGGCTCATCGCCGGTGGATGTAATCTCCACCGATCGGCACACGGTAAAGCCCTGGTTCCAGGGAAAAATCCCGTTCGCGTTCAATTTGCCGGAACTGCAGAACTCCGACTTCTCTCTGCTTGGCGGCCGGATGACCTATCTTGAGCAAACACCGGGCGCGCATCTTATTTACGATGTGAGGAAGCACCATATTTCCGTGTTTGTGTTTCAGGAGCGCTTGCTGCCGGCCAAGTTAGGCGAAAATTCTCTCTCTCCGAAGCAATTGCCGTTCAACCTAGAAACTTGGAGCCAAGGCGGGCTTCGCTATTTTGTGATCGGCGATGCCAGTACTGCGGACATTGATAGTCTTGCGAAATTGTTTAGAGGCGCGTCATAGATGTGATTATCCATCACTCTGTTGCCTTGTGCCGGCCCGATTTCCCCTTCCAAATCCGATGGGCAGCGGCTGTCTTCCCTGACAGTGAAGCTCCGCCCCTCGTTTCTGTCGTAGACTCAGCATGTTAGTTGTCTGGCTGTCGCGCTTGCGTATAGTACAGTGCCGCGCAATCAATCGTGCGCACCCTGTAACTTTTCTCGGCGACTTTAGTCTTATCACCGCGCGGTGCCTGAACTATTGGCAAAAGGATTAATTGCTTTCGTTGCCTTCTTGATCAGGCGGTATGCGACTCAAACTGTGGGAGTTAATTTAATGAGTAAAGTAATTCGCACGCTATTCATGGCCGGACTCGCTGTTGGTTTGGCTTCGCCAGTGCTTAGTAAAGCACAACAGGGAGATACACACGATGCAGGTGCAGTGTTTGTGATGACCAACGCGGTCGACAGCAACGAAGTGATCGCATACCGTCGTGCTACCGACGGAACATTGCAAGAAAGCGGCAGATTCGCAACGGGCGGCCGGGGAAGTGGTGGTAATAACGATCCCTTGGAATCTCAAGGCTCGTTAATTCTCGGTCAGGATCACACGCTGCTGTTCGCAGTGAATGCCGGCAGCGGCAGTGTTTCTGTGTTCAGCGTTCACGGCTCACAACTATCGCTTGTGGACAAAATGATCTCGGGCGGCAGCGAGCCCAATGCAGTGGCGCAGTATGGAAATCTTGTATATGTCAGCAACGTTGGCGGCAGCAGCAGTGTGGTTGGTTTCCGCTTGGATCACGGCAAGCTTACGCAAATTCCCCACTCCACACGCTTTCTTTCCACCAACAATTCGGGTGCGGGAGGTTTGGCATTCAGCCCCGACGGCAGGTTTCTGGTGGTGGTTGAACGTTTAACCAACGACATTGACGTGTTCAGTGTCCAAGGTGATAGCACTTTGTCCCCGATTGTGGTGAACCCTAGTGCAGGCCCGGGCGCATTCTCAGTGAGTTTCGCCCAGGACGGAGCGGCTCTTATCTCCGAGACTGGTCCTTCTGGAGTAGCCAACGGCTCGGCTATCTCATCCTATGAGATCGCAGCCAATGGCGTACTAACGCCAATCAGCACCAGTGTTCCGACGCTAGGAGCCGCGAACTGCTGGAACGTGGTCACCCCTGACGGCAGCTTTGTTTACACCTCCAACGCCGGCTCGTCGACCATCTCTGGCTTTACCATCGCGGGTACTGGAGCATTGACTGCGTTGCCAGGAACGGTAGTCGGCGTAAATCCCGAGGGATCTACCAATCTTGATATCGCGGTCAGTTCCGATGGCAAGTTCATTTATACCTTGAACTCCGTCGCTGGGGCGATCGGCATCTTTTCCGTCCAGAAGGACGGAATGTTACTTAATGTTGGGTTTGCCAGCGGCGTCTCACCGCTCAGCGGCTTCAACGGAATAGCAGCATTCTAACTTCCAACAATTCGTTCTGTGAGTTGCGGTGTCACCATCGCAACTCACAGATTTTTGCCTGAAGAGGGCAACTGCGCCGACTTCCGCGGATCGATGGAGCAGTGGTTCCAGTAGAATGCCCCCTATGAAATGCGACGGAATGCTTAAGGCAAGAACGTATAGCCCCGGCCATGCACCGTGAGAAAGTGTAACGGGTGTGAAGGGTCGCTCTCGAGTTTCTGTCGTAGCTTCAGCAGGTGGTTATCTACCGTCCGTGTGCAGGGGTAGTGCCGATAACCCCAAACTTCATTGAGAAGTTCATCTCGCGAGATTACCCGCTCTGCATTCTTCGCCAGGAACTCCAGCGTCTTAAATTCCTTTGGAGTAACGTTGATCTTCTCGCCGCCACGAGTGATCTCGGTCTTGAAGAAATCCACAGTCACGTCCGCAAAGACATACACGTCCGCCCCCCGCCCACTGGAGCGCGACGCACGCCTGATTAACGCGCGCAGACGCGCGACCAGTTCGCGCGGGCTGAACGGGATGGTCACGTAGTCGTGGGCGCCCATTTCCAGGAGACGGACCTTGTTGGCAACATTTGAGCTCGCGCTCAGAATCACTAGGGGTAGACCGGGGATCAGATTCGCAATTTTCTCGCAAAGATCACACCCTGAAGATTCTGGGTGCGGTAAATCGAGGATGACTGCCGCGGGCACTTCCTGGCGAAGTCTCTCCAAACCACAAACGGCATCAGGAACGACATCAACCACATATCCTTCTGAGCAGAAAAGCCGCTCCAGAATCCTCCGCAACGCGCCATCGTGCTCGATGACCAAAATCCGCTCCGTTGGAGCCGGTCGCAACTCGAATCTAGGAGTGTTCACGGTTACTGCCAAGGTGGTGGTCGCCATTAGCTATCCTCCTCCTAGCACGTTTCAATGGAATGCGATAATTCTCTCGATAGTGGTACACCAGCAGCGCTCAGAAGTGACTGGCGAATTGCCTTACGGGCTCTGGCCAGACGTGACATAACCGTTCCGATTGGGATCGACAATACTTCCGCGATCTCCTGATATGACATTTCTTCCACCTCACAAAGCAGGAGGGCCTCTCGGTAATGCACCGGCAGATCGTCGATGGCGCGCTGCACCAGTTGGGAATTAAACCGATTCATTAGAATTGTTTCGGGAGTCTTCGTATCCACCGCCAGTTCAGGTCCGTCCTCCTCCGAGTCCATCGCAACGGTCATGCGCCAATCGAGTTTTGTGCGCGAACTTAGAAAGGTGTTTCTCAGGATCTGAAACATCCATGCCCGGAAATTGCTGCTGGGCTGAAACGATGCGAAACCGCGTAAAGCCTTGAGATAGGTTTCCTGGACGAGGTCCTCGGCATCGTTCGAATTTTGCGCCAGCCAGCGCGCGAAGTTGTAAAGTGAATCGAGAAGGGGCATTGCCAGCTCTTCGAACCCTGCCAACGGTTGATCGTCCTGGGAGGACGAAGCCCCAAATCGGGCCATCCCTTGTGAGCTAAGTCCAATATTCCCCATTTGTCTTCTCCTGAATCAATTCGAACCCACGGTTGCAGCCCATCTAATGCGCGAGCCGTTCTGGCGTCAATTAACCAAGGACTTTTTCCACATATCCAACTCATCGCCTCTTAAATAGTTGTCGGCTGGTGAGTTAGCGCAGCATATATACAGAATCCCGGAGTCTCTCGGCGCGAAGTGCTAGACTTCTGTGGGCAGCTCAAATGCGCCATGCAACCCCTAGCGCCCAAATCCGTCGCGCGATTCGGAACCTTCGAGGTGTCATTCCAGTCTGGCGAGGTGCGCAAATCGGGTCTAAGAATCAGAGTCCAGCAACAGCCGATGAAACTGCTGGAGATATTGCTGGAGCATCCTGGGGAAGTCGTCACCCGGGAGGAATTGCGCAGCCGAGTCTGGCCCAGCGAAAGTTTCGGTGATTTCGATCAGGCGCTCAATATCGCCATCGGAAAACTGCGGAGTGCCTTGGGAGACTCGGCTGAGAATCCGCGATTCATCGAGACGCTTCCCAAACGCGGCTATCGTTTTATTGCGGACGTGTCCGTTGCCGATACAGACGCCCGCCCGAAAAAGCTTGGATCTGTGGCTGCAGATCTGCCAGCCACAAATCCCGGGCATACGCTCCAGGGGGCGAGGTTGGCAGTTGCACCCGAACGCCAACGGCGACCGACGCGTGGAGTCATCGTCGTCTTGGCGCTCGTCCTGGTTTTGTCGATTCTCTCCGTCTGGCTATTTCGTTCGCGGGCTCCTGCTCCCACCGGCATCCGATCCATAGCGGTACTTCCGCTGGACAACCTTTCCGGTGACGCTTCACAGAATTACTTCGCTGACGGCATGACCGACGAGTTAATCACTGACCTGGCGCAGATCAGCGCTTTACGCGTAATCTCGCGCACCTCGGTAATGGTATACAAAGGAGCGCGCAAGCCTCTACCCCAGATCGCTCGTGAGCTGAACGTGGATGCCGTAGTAGAAGGCACAGTGCTCCACTCCGGCGACCAAGTGCGTATCACGGCGCAGTTAATCGAAGCCTCTACCGACAAGCACCTATGGTCCCAGAGCTATGAGGGCGAGTTGAGGGATACCTTGGCGCTCCAGAACAGGGTGGCTAGCGCGATTGCCGATCAGATTCGGATCAGTTTGACTCCGCAGGAAAAAGCTGCGCTGAAAAACGTAAGGGTTGTTAATCCTGAAGCTTACGAATCTTATCTTAAAGGGCGCTACTTCTGGAACAAGCGAACGGCCGATGGTTTGAAAGCCGCTCTAGCTTATTTCAACCAGGCAATCGAAGAGGATCCGAAATACGCCCAGGCCTATTCTGGCGTAGCTGACACTTATGCATTGTTGGGAGACTGGCAGTACGCAGTTATGCCCCCCAAAGAAGCGTTCCCCAAAGCCAAGGCGGCGGCGATCAGAGCGCTGGAGTTGGACAGCACGCTCGGCGAAGCCCACAACTCGCTTGCCTTCGTTCAGGATGGCTTCGACTGGGATTTTGACTCTGCCGGGAAGGAATTTCAGCGGGCTATTGAACTAAATCCAGGCTACGCCACCTCTCACCATTGGTATGCGTGGCACTTGAGCCTGTTGGGCCGATTTGACGAAGCGATTGCGGAAATGAAGAAAGCGCAGAACCTGGACCCGCTGTCTCTTATTATTAACGCCGATCTGGCAGAGCTTCTTGTCCTCGCCCACCACTACGACGAATCCATAGCACAAAGCCGCAAAACGGTCGAGATGGATCCTAATTTCGCTCTCGCCCATAATCAACTCGCCCAGGCGTATCTTCAAAAACACATGTACGATGAAGCGGTCGCAGAGCTTAAAAAAGCAGCCCAGCTCTCGGGCGACAGCCCGACATGCATAGCTAATCTCGCGCGCGCTTACGTTGCATCCAGCAGGCGGAGCGAAGCCGAAAAACTATTGGGCGATCTGAAGAAGCGCTCAAACGCTGATTATTCGAATGCTCCCGAGATCGCCATAGTCTATGTATCTCTCGGCGACACAGACCAAGCTATGAATTGGCTTGAAAAAGGCTACGAAGAGCGATTTAACCCTGGCGTGTTATTGCGACCGGGCTTCGACCCTCTCCGCTCCGACTCGCGCTTCCAAAACCTTCTGCGCCGCATCGGGCTATCCGGTTGAATGTGTATTTTCATCGGCGTCAAACTTACTCTATCGCAAGGAATGCCCTAGGAAGATGTGTTGGTGGAATGATATTTTCCAGACACTAGCAACATACGATCCCAGCCCGGTTCTATTGGTGTTACCGCCGACAGCAAGGCCAAAGCAACTCCGGTTGCGCCATCGAGAAAAGCGGGACTAGCTTCCCACACAGGTAGTCCACTCGGGGCTGGTTTGGTCAGAGAGGAGAAACCACCCACGCCGCTACCTGCTTGGCGGAAATTCATCGTTCGCTTGTACCAGAGGAGGGCTGCATCCAGGCATCTAGGGTCACCTTCTGTTTGATAGATGCGGTTGAAGATGTGCGCCACGCCAGCGGCTCCATGGCAGAGAGGAGCATCCGCTATCCCTGCCCGGTCAACAGGCCACGCCAGACAATGGTTCAACAGTTCCTCCGCAAAGGCCCGCCAGTCGGGTCGCCCCGTGCGATCTGCCACCTGTAACAACACCGATAGGATTCCTAGATCGCCATAGCACCAAGTCATCCGGCTGTCCGCTGACTCTTCGCCTGGAACGATCCAGGAACTGAACCGTGAAAGCGACCCAGATGGACGTTGCTGGGCAATCAGCCAACTGACGGCGCTATCGAGAAGCTTATAAGACCTTTCGCGCTCAACGATGCCCGTTGCCCATGCCTCACTTAGAAAATGGATGATGCCAGGAATGCCGTGCGCCACACCCAGGTTATAGTAACCACTAGGGGCTTGCTCTCGCTGCCAATCGGGCAAGAGTTCGGGGCCTGAATGCCAGGCCGTTCCGTCATCCACACTCTTGGCCAGATTCTCCAATTGGTCGAATACGGCCCTAATCCCTTGAATAGCTGATTCCCTCGGCAAACGTTCGAGAAAATAAGTCCCAAATCCAACCAGCCCACTAATCAAGTCATACGGACTTGAGGAGCTTGTATTCGGCAATCGTTTGAAAATCGCAGAGTCAATGTCTCCATTAAGATCTTCTTCTTCCTCCTCACCTTCGTTTTGGCCTGATCCCAATTCGGAGTCGTCGTCCGCAGGCACCGAGATTCCCTGGAGAAGGTGGGAGA
>Ga0307478_10002483_pt1 | contig 14464 bp, 14 predicted proteins | sample atmos_gasesECM4C_2_FD_203713 | JGI IMG/M metagenome (GOLD analysis project Ga0307478, IMG submission 203713) | Hardwood forest soil microbial communities from Morgan-Monroe State Forest, Indiana, United States - atmos_gasesECM4C_05 | ecosystem: Environmental > Terrestrial > Soil > Temperate...
CACGGAATTGTGGCTCGCAGCAGCCAGCGCCGCTGGACTCGATTTGGGCCGAGACTTCGTCGAGAAACAAGCCGTCGAACGCATTGTTCCGCGCATCATTGATCGCATCGCTGTCCGCGTCGGGTCTGAGGTTGCGGAGAAATGGTCCGGTCGGCTGATCCCACTGCTCAGTTCGGGATTCGGCGGAGCGCTGAATTATTACTTTGTGCGCTCCTGGGGACGCCGCGCGCAAAAGCATTTCCTCGAACGCCATCGCAACGTCCGCACGCACAGCGTGCCCGATGCGAAAATATTGAACCTGCCGGCGCGCGCGCGACTGAGCACCGCCAATTGAGCGGGCCAAGCGCGATTGAAGACGACGTGTGTGGCGCTCTGCTCGCCGGTCAGCCTTTCGCCAACCTTGCGAGTACCTACGAACTCTCGCTTGTAAACTGCACAGAGGGCGGTCCGAATGCCTACGCTATGGCAGTGGTGCAAATCTTGCTCTGCGAAACTGATTTAGTGCAACTCGTGGATCACGACAGCCTGGCTGTTTCCGTAGGTACGGGCAACTGGATTTCGTGGAGCTTTCAGTTACATCCGGCCGCGACTGACCCGGCAAGCATCATATCCAAACTGTGGACGAGTGAAGGCAATCCCTCGTTTCGTCGCTGCTGGCGGCCGACGGGAAAGTCTTTCTCGTTTCGCAGCAGAGGCGCACCATCGCTTCATCTTGAAGTAGGAAAGAGTGGTTCCCAGGACGAGCGCGCGCGCGTGGTTCGCGGGCACGTCGATACCGCTGATCCATGGAGCCATCCGCTGAAACACCTCGTCGAGGACTATCTTCCCGCGATAGGCATCGGCAGGCATCCTGGTCCCGCGGTGATATTGAACTCATTGCTCGGTCGCCGAAAGTAATCCCGGCTGCTGGCAGCGATACTCCGTCTAACGACTAGTTTCGGGTTACATTCTTCTTCAATAGCTTTCGCGAAGCGCGCTTTTCTCGGACTTGCTCGAATTGAGTCTCCATGCCATCCTTCTGCAACTGAGCTGTGTCTCCCCGGAGGACGCGGAATGCCGGTTTGCGAAGGCTGCGGAACGCGAACAGACGATGTTCACATTCAACGTCGTGCGGAACGCATCGAGCTGGCCTCGCGGCAGCGGCCCGCCGAAATTCGCGTGCTTTTTCTTGATGCTTCACCACCGGCGCGCGCCGAAGATTTTTTCTACCAGGCCACCAAGGATCGCTCGACTCGGTCGGTTGCCGCGCGCGCGTATTTTGATGAGCTTGTGAAAGCCGCGGGAGTGGGGCCAGCCAGCAGTGCGCAAGAGGAGTCCGCTCTTGCGGATTTCCGGCGGCGCGGATTTTTTCTGAGTTACGCGGTGGAATGCCCGTTCGAATCCGAAGGTGAACTGCACGCCGCGCTCCGCCGCCTGGCTCCTACCGCGCTGAAGCGCGTGCAATATTCGCTGAAGCCGAATTACATTGTCCCGCTTGGCGAACCGACCAAGGAACTGATTCGGCTGTTCGGACTAATTGGCTGGGGAGACCGCCTGGTTTTGGATAAGACTGGACCGTTCGTTGATCCCTACCTTGGCGATCCTCAGAAGCAGGCATCATTTGGCACCGGCTTCGGCACTCGCGTCGGCAAGGCGCTGGAAGCACTGCCGTAAGCGGAGATGAGATACCAAACAAAATAGGAAGCCGTCCGTTGGGTCCTATCGGGCCGTTAATGGTCGTTGACACGCAATAACATCCCGCTTCCGGCACGGATGCTCAGGTCGCGTCCGTCGGTAGAAGATAGCACGATCTGGCCAGCGGGATTAGTGCGGCCGGCGTGCGCAATGGCAACCCGCGGATAGCCATAAACCCCGCAGGCATCGGACGAAAATAGCCAGAGCGCTTGCGGCTGGCGATTACCGCCAATGACGCCGCGGCAAGGCTGTCCTTCGGCCGCGCTCACGTCCACGAGCACTCCGTTGGGAACCGGCTGGCCGACCACAGTCTCCCCGCGTGCGACGGGCCCGCCACCTCGATAGACCACCTCGCCGCCAACTTGGACCGTGGTGAAGGCTGAGGGAGGCGTTCCCCGATCCGGACCGGTGTCCGGAACTTGCGCGTTTTCGATTTCCAGAGGGGAAGCGATGGCGCGAAGATCGGTGACAATCGGAACCGTGGAATGGCCCAGTTGAACTGCATCCAATGCAATAGAGACTTTGGCATTTCCGCCGCCGGCCGCAGGCGTCACTCCGACCACATGTCCTGTGACGCGTGCTCCGCGGGAGATCTTGGATTCTGGGCCGAGCAAAACGTCCTGCATGATGTGTCCGGTGATCACTTGTCCGGGCTTTGATTTGCGCGATGAGAGGGAAGTACTTAAGCGTATCGGCAGAATCGTTCCATTGGGAACGGAAACTTGACCCGGAAGGCCTACAGTAGCCGCGCCGCCGCATACTACGGCTACAATTAGCAAGACGAGCTGCCGGAAGATCGGATGAATCGATTTTCGAGGGTTCAAGGCATCACTCCTGGTGCGACGAGCGCTCTCAGACGGTGCCCACGCGACGTTGCTCGCGCGCCGTTGAGGCGCACTCTCATTTAGATGCATTTGAGCAGCCGCGCGGTGAATCAACTCGGCGAATTCTGCTGCCTGTGATCTTCCCATCCCTGCGCAAATGGGACGATTGAGCGGCAAACAAAAATCGAAACCAGCCTGCATGTTCGCCGACTACGAGCGGTAGTACGAAAGTACTGTTGTGCGGATTTTGCACAGTTATAGAATGTCGCGCCATGGGGTCGAGGGTCGTGTGCGAAGAGCACAATAGACTGAGGGACGAGGCCGTTACGGCGGTTCTCGAGGCCAGGAGAATTCGCTGGAATAGCGATTTGTCGTTTTACCAGGATTCAGAACTGAGCCGCGACGAGCATCAGAAAATTGACGCGCTGCTGAAACACCTGCTTGTAGGCCACGATGGCAATCCTTGTCCCTGTGGCGACCGTCCCATCGTGAGGACTTTCGATGCGAAGGAATTTGCCCGCCGCGGCCAGCCGCGGCCGCTCCGCCTTCGCGACAACTCTTCGCTGAAGTCCGCTTGATCAGTTTCTCGTTTCGGGCGAGCCGCTAGCACGAATCGCGCTATTCGCACGAGGCCGTCGGTCCGCGTTTCTGCTTTAGACCACATCGTTCCACAGCATAGTCTCCCGCGGGTGGGACGGGGGGACCACCCCAAACTGCCGGTCCCTGTAAGCATCCAAACGGATTCCACGAAATTATCAAGACCGACAATTCTGGCGCAAACGCAGGTTGCCGAGACTGTCAGCTTTGACAATTCTCTCGGCATTGCTGAAGGAGCATCCTTGTGTCGGTATTGAGCGACCCGCTCCGAGTGTCTTTTGTGGCTATCGTTCTGAGCCATCAAACATTTCAGAGGGGAGCGCAAAGCGGAAATTTATGAGGGAGAAAAACATGATGCGAGAGATTCCATCTAGATTGGGAAAGTTCGGTATCGGACTATTGTTGGCGCTGTTGGCGTGTGGTGCAGGGATAGCGCAGGATGTAACGTCCAATTCCATGCCTGGAACCGACTTCACGAAATACCACACCTACAAGTGGGTGATGATTCAGGGCGCTACTTATCCGAACCAGATTGTGGACGCGCAGATCAAGAGCTCCATCGATTCGCAATTGTCTGCCAAAGGCTTATCCAAGACCGATGGCGATAAGGCCGATCTCTACATCGGCTACCAGGCTTCCGTCGATCAAGAAAAGCAGTGGACCGCTTATGGCACGGGCGGTTTCCGCTGGGGTGGTGGAATGGCAAATGCCACCAGTTCCAAGATTAGCGTGGGTACCCTTGTTCTCGATATGTATGACCCGGCGAGCAAGCAGCTCGTCTGGACAGGAAGGGCGACGAAGACGCTCGATCCCGGGGCCAACCAAGAAAAGAGACAGAAGAATCTCGATAAGGCCATGCAAAAGTTGCTGAAGAATTATCCACCCAAATAGAAGGGAACGATGGTGCCGAGGGCCAGAATCGGACTGGCTACGCCGGCCTTTTCAGGGCCGCGCTCTACCGGTGAGCTACCTCGGCACCGGTGGGTCGAATAATTCTACGGAAATTCCCGCGGTGTGACAAACGAAAACAGTCTTCGACAGAAGGTAATTTGAACGGAAATGGGGATTTTCAGCGGACCAGAATTACGCTGCCGCGTCGAATACCCTTGTTTGGGACCGCTCACGTGCGGATCTCGTTCTGCGAAGGAAACTCTCAGGCGCCGTTACTTCACAGAATCGTCGTATTCTTTCATCCAGTTTCTGTTCTTCAGGACTTCGCGGGCTTTCGAGCCATCGGCCGGGCCGACAATGCCGTCTTTCTCCATCAAGTCGATCAGGCGCGCGGCGCGTCCATAGCCGATGCGCAGCCGGCGCTGCAAAGTCGAAGTGGAAGCGCGGCCCATGTCGCAGACCACGCGAACGGCGTCCTGATACAGTTCGTCGTCAACTTCTTCGCCGCCCTCGGCGCCTCCGCCACCCGCACTGCCCTCGCTCGTCGCGTTCTCGTCTTTCGGAGGCTTCAGCATTTCTTCGTTGTAAATGGCTTGCGCCTGATCGCGCCAGAAATCGCAGACGGCTTCTACCTCGCGCTCGTTCACGTACGGGCCATGGATACGGTGCAGCCGTGACGAGCCGGCGGGCAGGTAGAGCATGTCTCCCTTCCCGAGCAGCGATTCCGAGCCGTTCGCATCGAGAATCGTGCGCGAGTCCACTTTGCTGGCGACGCGGAACGAAATGCGAGCGGGGAAGTTGGCCTTAATCAAGCCGGTGATGACGTCCACCGAGGGCCGTTGCGTTGCCAATATGAGGTGGATGCCCACGGCGCGCGCCATTTGCGCCAGCCGCGTAATGGATTCCTCGACGCCGTTGGTATCCACCATCATCAGGTCAGCCAATTCGTCAATGACGATCACCAGGTAGGGCAGCGGCTTGTGCTCGTCTTCCTCAGCGCCATCGAAGAGTGAAAGCGATTGGCCTTTCTCGAATGTGCGATTGTACTGGTCAATATTGCGCACGCCGCGCGCGGCCAACAGCTTCAGACGGCGCTCCATTTCGCGAGTGGCGTTACGCATCACGTTTGCCGCGACCTTTGGATTAGTTACCACCGGCGTGAACAGATGCGGGATGTCTGCGTACAGACCCAGTTCGAGCTGCTTCGGGTCGATCAAAACCAATTTCAATTCTTCCGGCGTAGATTTAAACAGCATGCCCATCAGCAGGGAATTAATGAAGACGCTTTTGCCCGTGCCGGTGGAGCCCGCGATCAGCAAGTGCGGCATCTGGGTTAGGTCGCCGGCGCGGATGCGGCCGATGAGGTCCTTGCCGAAAGGCAACGTGAGTTTCGACGGCGAATGGCTGAACTCCGGTGATTCCACGACGTCGCGCAAGGCAATCGTTTCGCGATGCACGTTGGGAACTTCGATGCCCACCGTTGATTTGCCGGGGATACGCTCGATGAGAATGGATTCGGCTTGCAGCGCGAGACACAGATCATCGCCGAGACCGGTGATGCGGCTATATTTGATTCCCGCCTCGGGCTTGAATTCGAAGGTGGTAACCACTGGCCCGGGATTTATTTGCGTAATATGGCCGCCGATATCAAATTCCATGCATTTCTGTTCGATGGCGCGAGCACGCTCTTTCAGTTCGGATTCGTCCATCTTCTCGCCGCGCTCGGCGTTGCTAAGGAGGGAAGGCGGCGGCAGCTTGTAATTGGTCTTGCCGAGAGCGATCTTAGGCTCAGGTCCCTTTTTCTTCGCGGGCGGCGCCGTCGCCGGTTCGTTTTCATGGAACTTGATTACCGCGGGACTTCCGCGGCGGGCTTCGACTTTGAGACCCTTTTCGTCCTCGTCTTCTTCTTCGTCCGCGTCCTGCGCCAGCTCCTTCGTTGAAACGCGCTGTTGTTGCACGGGAGGACGCCCGGCAATCTTGATCTCCTCGACGCGCTTGCGCAGGCGGTCCGATTCACGTGTTTCGCGCCAATCCTTGGCGCGCGCCATCAATTGTCCGATGTAACCGTCGCTGGCCATCGGCTTCTTCAGCCAATGTCCGGCGGTGCGGAAAGAAAAACTGGTCGTGAGGAACAGCGCGGTCAATAACGTCACCACGGATACGAGGTTCGCGCCAATCGGACCGAAAGCCGCGCGCAAGCCTCCTGCTAGGATCGCGCCGAGCAGGCCGCCAGGTGGCAGTGCACCGCGCACTTCGGGCATCACATGGACCAGCACCAATTCAGACGAGAGGGAAGCCAGCAGCATCGTAAACCCGACAACTTTCGTGACGGGAGCTTCCAGCAACTGGCTGCGGAACCATTTCATCGCCACCAAAAACATTCCAATGGGAAACAGGAACGCCGCGAAACCGCAAAATTGGAAAAAGAGATCTGACAGATGAGCGCCGACCGGTCCGATCCAGTTCCGCGCAGGCCCTGAGCCGGGCGCTGGCGCGGACACATTGAACGACGCGTCGTGCGGCGAATAGGAAAGCAGGCTAAGCGTGAGCAGGATCGCGAGGCTCAAACCAACGAACCCGATCAGCTCGTTCATTCGTTTGTTTTCGGATGGCGTCAAAATGCGCAAGTCTATCTCCCCTTGACCTCGTACCGCGGGGCTGATGGTGCCCCACGCGATGCGAGGGACCTACAATAAGTCCCAGCTGATCAGGACAAGGCTCGCCTGGGGACTCGCTACGTGGCGTCCGTCAGGCTGAGCAGATACAACTAGGGGAAGGCCGCCGCGTAGAACCTGGGTCGCGCCGGCGCTATCGCGCGGAGCCCAGTGGGAGGAACGCGAGCAACACGATGACTATACCAAAGGGCGTCGGCGAAGATGGGAAATTTTTGCGGGAGTGCCACACAAACAACAGGCGAAAACCGTGCGTGCGGGGATGCATTGGCTTGTCTCGCGCGGAACATTGGTGGCGGAGAGAATTTAACGCGAGGAGGGCTTTCCTGGAGGGCGTTAGTAACCCGCATGGTAGAGAAAAGCGACGACGATAGCCGCGACGAGGCAGTAGATGCCGAACAGGTACCAGCGCCCGGATTCCAGCCAGCGGCTCAGCCACTTCAGCGCCAATAATCCGGCCAGAAATGCAAACGCGGCACCGACCAAGCTGGTCCCCACGTTCGCCGCCATCCCTGCGTGTGGTGTCTGATGCAGCCTCCATAGCTCGCGTGCAACCACCGCCGGAGTAAGAATCACCGCCAGCGCGAAACTGAAATCCTCGGCCCGCGCTTTCTGAACCCCTGCGAGCATTCCCGTTGAGATCGTCGCTCCTGAACGCGAGAATCCGCGAAAGGGCAGGCACAATCCTTGCAGCGCACCGATCCACAGTGCCTGGCTGTTATTAACTTGCGCCGCGTCCGTGCGTGACGCGCGAAGCCGTTTCTCCATAAGGCCGGCGACCAAAATCAGGATCCCACCAGCCGCCAGTGCCACTGCGATCAGATCCAGACGCCCAAACAGCAGTTCCTCCACCCAGGCGTGCGGCCTGCCGGGAAACGCAAATTTTTCGATCGCTTTGATCAGCCCGTAGCCGATGATTCCGGTCAAGGCTGTCGCTACAATCAGCGCGATTACAAATTGTTTGAAATCGGCGGCGTTCTCAAAGAACGAGCGCCGCCACCGGGCCCAGAAATATACAATCACAGCCAACATCGTCCCAGTATGGAGCATCACCAGCAGCAGGGTCATGGCGGGTGAAGTCGGGTCCATCCCCATGAGCCGTTCGGCGACGATCACATGCGCCGAGCTGGAAACCGGCAGTAACTCCGCCAGACCCTGCACGATCGCCAGAAGAATGACATGCAAGAACCACATCAGGTATCCCCCACCTTCGAAAGTGCCATATGAGCGCCAAGGATTTCAACCTACGATTGCTGCATCGCGAAACGGAAGTCGCGTCCGGAGCCGTCGGCGACATCATTCGAGCAGCTTCACCATCGAAAAAGCATCGCGTCCGTTCGGATAGTAGCCCTCGCGGACGCCGCGGCTACGATAGCCATGGTTTTTCCAGAAGGCAACCGCCGGCTCATTGTCGGTTGCCGTTTCCAGCGCCACTTGACGCACACCGTTGGCCGCGAGCCTGCGTTCGACCTCTGCGAGCAGCGCAGTGCCCACGTGCAGTCGCCGGAATTGTGGCAGCACGTCAATCGTCACAATGTATCCGCTTTCGCCCTGGCGCGCGCTGATGCAAAATCCGGCGATCGTGCCGTCCGCTTCGGCCACCACGCATTCCGATCCGCGAAAGCGGAGATAGGCACGCAACTCGCGCTTCGAGTAAGCGACTTCATCCTCGTAGCACAGCTGGTCAATTTCATGGAGGGTGTCGAAGTCCTCGGGCGTATTGTTCCGGAGCGTGATGTTCACAGCTGCAGGTCTACACTTCCAGGATCACCGGCAGAATCAGCGGGCGCTTGGCGGTTTGCTTGTTGAGGAAGCGTTTCAGGTCGGCGCGGATTTTTTCCTTGATGACGCTCCAATCGGTTTTTTCTTCCTGCGTGGACTGCTCGATTGTGCGCAAAATGATTTCACGCGCGGAAGTCAGGATCTCGGCGCCGTCTTCAGAAGGTAAGAATCCCCGCGTCACGATTTCGGGAGGGGTCTCCATTCGCCCGGTATGCTTGTTGATCACCATAATGGGCACCACCACGCCGTCTTCCGAAAGATGCCGCCGGTCGCGAATCACCACCTCTTCGATTTCCTCGAGCGAGCCGGAATCGACTAGCACACGTCCCGCGATGACAGGCTCTCTGCGATGCGCGCCACCATCCGCCGTGAATTCCACCGGCTGACCGCTCTCGAGTAAAAATATCTGGCTGCCGACCGCGCCTAATTGTTCCGCGAGTGCCGAGTGGCGGAATAGCTGCCGGTATTCACCGTGAATCGGAATGAAATATTTCGGCCGCACTAGTTGCAGCAGGATTTTCATTTCTTCCTGGCTGGCGTGGCCCGACACGTGAATCGGCGCCGAGCGCCCGCCTTCGTAATACACCAGCACGCGGCGGCGGAAGAAGTGGTCAATCATCCGGAAAATGGCTTTTTCGTTTCCGGGGATGATGCGCGACGACAAAATGACTGTATCGTTTTCGGCGATGCTCATCAGCCGGTGATTATCCACGGCAATACGCGAAAGCGCCGAAAGCGGCTCGGCCTGCGTGCCGCTCGCGAGCACCACCAATTTTTGTGGATCGAACGTCCGAATATCCTGTGGGCGAACCACGCTGCCGTCCGGAACGCGCAGCTTGCCCAGGCCGTGCGCAATCTCGACGTTATCCACCATGCTTCGCCCGACGAAGCCGATCTTCCGCCCCACCATGCGCGCGATATCAATCACCTGCTGCACGCGGTGTACGGAACTTGAAAAGCACGAAACCACAACTTTCCCGGGCGCCGCGCGGAATAGTTCTTCGAGGCGCACCACCACCGCGCGCTCAGAAGGCGTGAATCCCGGCCGCTCGACGTTCGTGCTATCGCTGAAAAGCGCCAGCACGCCTTCCTGGCCGTAGCGGCCGAACGCGTGCATGTCAAAAGGCTTGCCGTCCACCGGCGTGTGATCGATTTTGAAGTCCCCGGTGTGGATGATGACGCCGACCGGCGTGCGGATCGCGAGCGCGACGCAATCAATCGTGCTGTGGGTCACGTGGAGATATTCGATCGAAAATGGACCGAGGACAGTGGTCTGCCCGGCCTTCACTTCGTTTAACTTAGCCTTATCGAGCAGGGCGTGCTCTTCGAGTTTTTTGCGGACGATCGCCAGCGTGAATTCCGTACCGTAAATCGGGACGTTCAGGTCGCCCAGTAAGTAGGGAATCGCGCCGATGTGGTCTTCATGCGCGTGCGTCAGCACAATCGCCCGCACCATGCGCTTGTTCTGCTTCAGGTAGGTGATGTCCGGGATCACGATGTCCACGCCCAGCAATTCCTGCTCGGGGAACATCAATCCGGCATCAATCACGATAATGTCGTCGCCTGAGCGCAGCGCGAGCATGTTCATGCCGAACTCGCCCAGTCCGCCCAGCGGAATGGCCCACAACGATGTTTGACTCAATTTATGCTTCCGGCTTTCTCGCTCAGCTCATCCAATGGTGTTACCTGCAGCTACCGCAGTGCCCGCAATGGAGGTCGGCCAACGAACGTGATGCGCAGTGTCTAGGCGCTCGATACTCGCGTAATCGTATCACATTCGTAGACGAGCGATAGGTTGGGCGAGAACAAAGGAAATGGGAGCTGTTCGTAGCGGCGTACTTCTGTGCGCCATCGATCTTGCGGTAACGAAGCAAGGTGGTCTGAAGACCGCCGCTACAACGGCTCAGTAACGCAGCGCGCGATGCTACTCTCTTCCGCCACCCGCAAAAAGTCGTGCCACGGCTACAAGCAGCACCGCGCCAACCGTCGCGGCCGCAAGGCTGCCCAAGAACCCGAACGCCGCGATGCCCAGCCGCGAAAAAATCCAGCCGCCGATAACAGCGCCCACGAGGCCAAGAATCACGTCCGTGATGCAGCCGAATCCGCGGCCGCGGGCGATTGTTCCGGCCAGCCACCCGGCGATCAAGCCGATCAGAATCCACCAGATAATTCCATGCGTTTCAACGTACACAATCCATTCATGCTCCGTGTTGGGAACGTGTTGGTATAAGGCCGCCGCAATCGCAGTCATATTGAATCCGCCCTCCGAAATTACGCCTGACAAAAAATATACCCTAAAGTCTTATAAATTAGTTTCGCGGCGAGAAAATCTGAAGCATGGTCACGCGGGCGCGGCGAAAGTTCGGCCACGTCCATGGCCACGATTTTCTTGTGATCCGCCACGGCGCGGATCAGCGAAGTCACCTGATACCAATCGAGTCCGCCCGGTTCGGGTGCTCCGGTCGCAGAAACAATCGAAGAATCGAATCCGTCCACATTCACGGTGAGATAAACGCGCGGGCCCAAATCCTCCAGCACTTTCGCGATCCACGCTTTCACCGGAGCGCGCACGATATCCTTGGACCAGTAAACTTTCGTGGGCAGTTTCGGCAGCACTTTCGATTCTTCCTCGGAAAGCGAACGCACGCCGACCTGCACCGCTGGGCACATTTCCACTACGCGACGCATTGTGCATACGTGGCTGCCGGGGTTGCCTTGGAACTCATTGCGCATCTCGGCGTGTGCGCCGATGTGTAGCACGCAAAGATCCTTGAATTTTTTCACGGTGGCGGAAACGAGCGGAGGAGTGAGTGAATGTTCGCCGCCAAGCGCCACGGGAAATTTTCCGGCGTCGAGCAATTCGAGTTGCGCGGTGTAAAGTTCGCTCAGCACTTCCTCAAAGGTGCCGTCCATCGTATCAATCGGCGGCCAGGTGGCGATTCCAATGTGCTGGCTGGGATCAAGCTCTAATTCTTCGTCGTACAGTTCCAGGTGGCGGCTGGCTTCCAGAATCGCCGATGGGCCATTGCGCGTGCCGCGCTCGTAGGTAGCCGTCCGCTCCAGCGGCACGGGAAAGATAACCGCGCGCGCGGTTTCGTATTTTGAAAATTCCTCGGGAAGTCCGCCGAAATTCTGCGGCGGCATGGGCGTGTAGCGCGACATTTTGGGCGTGAGCTCCTGAATGTAATCTGAAATTTAACTTTCGCGGCGCGCGCATTTGTACTATCAATGATGCGCGCACGCGCGCGATTCCGTGCTCCCGGGCCTCTTGGGAGACATACATTACCTGCGAGGACGCTGAATGGCAAAGAAAAAGGGCGCTACGGGGCGTATCTTGCACGATCCCATCGAGGATCGTCTCACTCCCATTTATCCGCTCGACCTTTCCCGGATTCGCACGATTGACGACATGGTCCGCGCAATGGGCCAAACCGCGTATACCGCCCGGCAGATTGGCGACGCAGCCGACGTGCTGGAAGCAATGGCTCGCGACAAAGATTGTTTCATCGTGCTGACACTTTCGGGCGCGCTCACCGTCGGAAAAATGGGATTGGTTTTTTGCGATCTCGTGGAATCTGGAATCGTGAAAGCCATCGTTTCCACCGGCGCGCTCATGGCGCACGGTCTGGTGGAGGCCACCGGCCGGTCGCATTTCCGCTACGACGCGAAAATGGACGACAACGAGCTTTTTCTCGCCGGCTACAATCGCGTCTACGATTCGCTCGAGCCCGAAGTGAATCTCGACGCGGTGGAAGAAGTGGTGGATCACGTTTTGGTCCGCTGGCCCGACGATGAAGTAGCGTGTAGCTGGAAGCTCAATCAGCACATCGGCGAATATCTGGCGCGTCACGCTAAAGGCCGCGGCATCCTGAAGTCCTGCGTCGAGCATAACGTCCCCGTATTCGTGCCGGCATTTACCGATTCCGAGCTAGGAATTGATTTTGCTTTGTATCAACGTCAGCGGAAGAGGGAAGGGAAGGCCCCGCTGCGCTTCGATCCATTTTTGGATTTCGAGCATTACGCGACGACCATGCTAGCCACCAAGCGCATGGGCATCGTCACGGTCGGCGGCGGAGTGCCGCGTAACTGGGCCCAGCAATTCGGCGTGTACGCAGAGCTGCTCGCGCGCCGCGGTTACGAAAAAATTCCGCTCAAGCGTTACAACTATGGCCTGCGCATCTGTCCCGAGCCGGTAAATTGGGGTGGATTATCCGGCAGCACGTACACGGAGGCGGTTTCGTGGGGTAAATTCGTTCCGTTGGAAGAGGGTGGCCGCTTCGCGGAAGTCCTCGACGACGCAACGGTAGCTCTGCCCCTTATTGTCGGCGCGGTGCTTGAACGTCTCGGTTACAAGTACGGCGATGTATCCACCCCGGGAAAAACGAAAAGTTCTCGCGCCAAATAGTCCAGACCGAAGTTAGTTTAGAGTGGTAAGAGACGGGAACTTCTCGTCGAGGGAAATTGGGTTAGTCGTCTTCCCCGATTAAAATCGCGGCGGCCAACACGGTGGTCCACAACCCGCGTTTATCGCCCACGGCAGACTGCGTGATGTTCATTGTGCGGACGATTTTATTCGAGATCCGGTAAACCTCTTTTTTCTCGTCCCAGGACAAATCCGGATCGAATTCCACGTTCAAGGTAGTCGCCAACATTTCGGCGGCAAGCTCTTCGGTGTATTCGCCCGCAATTTCTTCGCTCTCGCCAAAAGAATGGTGCTCGGACAAATATCCGAACATGGATTTATCGGCAGGCAGTGCCAAACCCACGCCCGCGGCGATCAAGCGATGCGGCTCGCGCGTTTGATTTTCGCTGATAACCGTGAACGCGACTTGGCCGGGCTTGATGTGCTTCAGACCCTCGCTGCGCGAAATGAGTTTGCAGTAAGGAGGAAAAATCGATGAGACGCGGACAATGTTGCAGGCAGCGATTCCAGCGTTGCGCAACGCGAGCTCAAAGCTCGATAAGCGCTCGCGATGTTTACCAACTCCCTTGGTGAGGAAAATTTTCTTCGCGACGAACGCCATGAGCGGTACCGAGCTGCGGTGCCTCCACTGTGCCCGAACAAAAAATTTTGGGCCGCAACGAAAATTAACAAGCACACGCAGCGATGTCAATCTATTTCAGCGTTGTAACGTAACTAGTTGCGTTGTACACGCGCGTGCGCGGAGAGTTTTATTACAGTTTGATTAAAGTCGATCTGGATGCGGGTTTTGTGGAGCAAATATCGTACCGAAAATCGCGCGTCTCCCGATGAGCAACTAAATCGCATGGCGGCCGAATAACAAAAATGGGGACTCGTGGCAGCAGAGTCCCCATTGAAAGCGATCGCGCTTGCCGAAAAACTACGCCGCTCTTTTTTTTTGGCAAACTTACCAACCCCACCCGCGCCCGTAGTAGAACGCCGGATATGGATAGTAACCGCAGCACGGATACGGGTAATACCCGTAGGGCGGTGGATAAGGCCGTGCCATCCGCGGACGACTCGCCCGCCGCTGAGATTGCGCGTAATCCTGCTGCGTTACAGGTCGAAACGCCATCTGCCCGCGAGCAGTTGAAATCGTCACAGGATTCTCGAGACGGAAGGTGAGAACATCTTCCGGAGGAATGATCGTGGGCTTGCCACGAGTGAGCAACACGCCCGCAATGCCCGCCACAAATCCGGCGCCGGCACCGATCGCCGCGCCCGAACCGCCGGCTGCGGCCGCGCCAATCGCGGCACCGCCGCCAGTCGTCAAACCGACCGCCGCTGCGTCTCGCCCGTTGGATGTCCCGGCGGAAGCGTTCAAAAGCGATGTTTGTACGGGCAGTAATTGTCCGTCCACGAGCGTGAGTTGGCTCAAATCCAATTGCAATTTCGAAACGCCTTTCACGCGCCCGGCCTTTTGCGCGTCAGACACTTGTCCGATTACGTTCTGGCCTCGGCGCATTACTACCCAACCGTCCGCGATGATCGGCTGGGCCAGCGTGGCGATGAATTGATCGCCCTTATGGTTCTTGTCGCTGGATAGCCAGTCGCTGGTGCGA
>Ga0307478_10002484_pt1 | contig 14461 bp, 9 predicted proteins | sample atmos_gasesECM4C_2_FD_203713 | JGI IMG/M metagenome (GOLD analysis project Ga0307478, IMG submission 203713) | Hardwood forest soil microbial communities from Morgan-Monroe State Forest, Indiana, United States - atmos_gasesECM4C_05 | ecosystem: Environmental > Terrestrial > Soil > Temperate...
CAGTTCCATGCGGCCACGCACGCGGAACTTTGCCAGCAGCGAGGACACGTGGAATTTAACCGTGCGCTCGGAAAGGTTTAGGTCCGAAGCGATCTCTTTGTTCGCCAGGCTCTTCATCAGACCGGATAGAACTTCCTCTTCCCGCCGCGTTAACTGTATTTGGCTGCGGACAGATTTTCCCGCCTGAAGCAGTTTTTCAGCCTTCTCTTTCAGGCCTTCCAAGCTATCTTCTTCGGCTTGGACCATCACCACATAATCGCTTGGCGACTGCCCCCTTACCATGCAGTGCATCGCCAGCAGGCCTGCAGCTTGATCCACCGGGAACCTTCCATCCGGCCCCGCTTCGACCTGAAAATGTGCTACCCCAGTGTTTTTTTCGTAAAAGAAGAAGACTTCACGCGGAAAAGCAGTTTGAGAATTCGCTAATTGCTGCGGATTTTCAGTTCTGCGGATCAGCTTCACATGCACCCCCTCAGAATGCAGGCCCGGGACCGAGCCGAAGCAGCTAGATTTTCTTTTCGTTCGCCCCTCGACGAGGGGTGTTCCCCGACTGGGCAGCAGTCTTAGAGGAAGCCGGGAAAGAAGCCTTATGGCTTGGCGACTGATACCCATAGTCCAGCAAAGGCCCAGCGTGAGTGGGGACCGCCTTAACGCGAACCTGGGTCTTGCTTGCTGAACCTCTTTCACCATGCAAATGACCTTCCGACTGGAGGGTCACACAAATCATTCAAAAACTGAGGACTTATAGGTGATTGAGGGAGTAACCGGCTGCAATCGACGGTAGGAATTGCACGACGGAAGAAAATTTTCCACTTGAGCGTGGCGTCCGGGATTGGGTACTGAGAGTTCTTTAACGGAACCGTCGCTTCCCGCCCTGTGGAAAAGCTCCGGGGGGAACCTCTCGGTTTGCGGGTTTCAAACAGCCGTTTTACAGCGGAACAATCCGCGTTTGCTCGGGACTAACCAGTTCGTACCCCTTCCCCCGCCAGCGAATTTTTCGGGTGATCAGAGAATTCAGAAAGTTTACGAAGTACAGAAAGGAAATAAACGCTCCGAGCAGAACATAAATCCAGGCTTGTCCCATGATCAGCAAGCGCCCGCCTGGGACGGCTTCGGTTACGCCGAGGAGGCGAATCGATCCTCGAATCGAGGAGAGCAGCGCCGGAAGAAACGTCAGCGTGATCAGGTGAAAGGCAGGCCGTTGTTCCAGGAGGTCGCCCAAAATGAGTGCAGCGCCAATCAACATCGTCAAGCAATAAAGGAGATGCGTGCCCGCCGCGGCCGTCCAGACTTTTTCCGCGTAGACTCGCGTGATCAAGATCTGCCGATTCGTGAATTCCAGCAACCCTTCGAAATCCGTCTCCACATACGACAGCGTCAGGCACTCCGGAATAAAGACAATGGAACGCGCTGTGCGCTCGAGCGCCCGCGTCAGGGAATAATCATCGCTGGCCGAATTCTTCCATTCGTCCATGACGTTGGCTTGTTCGAAAACGCTCCGGCGAATGGCGGTGCCGCCGCCCCAGCAGAAATTCCTTTTCTTCTCGCCCAGCATGGTCACGACGGGAGCGTTCCACGCGGCAAGCAGCGCCGTCGGCAGGTTGATGCGATTCGGAATCATCCAGCGCATGGTCGTCGTCGCTCCGATTCGCGAATCGCCCAGGGGAGCCACCAGGTGATGCAGCCAGGCCCTTCCCGGCCGCCCATCGGAATCGGCGAACACCAAGACTTCAAATTCCTCCGGCAATTGCTCAATCGCCGCGCGCAAATTGTTCACTTTTTCGCTACAGCCCGCGGGGCTTCCCGCGATCACCACATGGGCCTTCACCCGGGTATTCGCGACGACTCGTTTCACGATGATGGCTGCGGGATCGGAGGCGGAAGCGAGGATGAAGAAAATTTCGTAATTCTGCCGGTCGAATTCCGTAAGCGCGACGAGGTTGCGCTCGAGCCCCGGTTCCATCCCTTTGCATGGACAGAGCACTGCTATACGCGGCGCATAAAAGCCCGGATCGGTATGCAAGCGCCGCCGCACGTAGCCGAGCCACTGCATACCATCCCAGATGAGGTACGCCCCCATCAGGATCTGCAAGAGCGCCAGCAGGTAGAAGAGTGTTTCCACCACCTTTGAGATTAGCAGAGGAAGTTTGCTCGCAGCTTGCTGTTGAAGCAGTTAGAATCGCAGCGGTAAACGTCTCTTTCAAGGAGCACACACAATGCCACGAGTGGACGCGGGAATGGTGACGTCGGCTGTCGAGCTGCCGGGTTACCGGATCGCCAGGAATTTTGGAATTGTGCGGGGGATTGTTGTTAGATCACGCAGCGTGATCGGCAATCTCGGCGCCGCACTGCAAACCATCGTTGGCGGGAACATCACGATTCTTACGGATCTTTGCGAGAAGACACGCGAGGATGCGTTCGAACTGCTGCTCCAGCACGCTGGCGACCACGGTGCTAACGCCGTGATCGGGATGCGCTATGACGCCACCGAAGTCATGCAAGGCGTCACCGAGGTGCTCGCCTATGGCACTGCCGTGCTGGTCGAGCGCATCTCCTAAGATATACTGAATAAATTCGGTAAGAAGTCGCGGCGAGCGTTCCTCCAGTGGTAGAATCTCGCCCTCCCATGTTCTGCTCGTCGTGTGGCGCACAGGTTTCTCCCCACGCAAGATATTGTTCCTCGTGCGGCCATCCCTCCGGTACTGACACCGGAACCACGCTCGATAGCGATCATATCAGCTCCGCGGAAGAAACCATCGCGCCGCCGAGGCCACCCCAAAAAACGCCGTCATCTCCTTGGCCCCGTACTCAACGTTCAGCATCGGCCCGTAATCCGCTCACCAGCTCCGACCCCATCGGCGGAGGTCGCTTTACTCCGGGCCAAATCGTCGCGGATCGTTATCGCATTGTCGCTCTGGCAGGCCGTGGCGGCATGGGCGAAGTCTACCGCGCGGAAGACCTGAAACTAAGCCAGGTCGTTGCCGTCAAGTTTCTGCCCCAGACTCTTTCCGAGGACGCTCCGGCCCTCGCGCGCTTTCATTCCGAAGTCCGCGTCGCGCGCCAAGTCTCTCATCCCAACGTTTGCCGTGTCTTCGACATCGGCGATGTCGATGGAATCCCATTTATCTCCATGGAATACGTCGACGGCGAAGATCTCGCTTCCGTTGTCCGCCGCGTTGGAAGGCTTTCGCCTGACAAGGCCACGGAAATCGCGCGCCAAATCTGCGCGGGCCTCTCCGCGGCACACGAACGCGGCGTCGTTCATCGCGACCTCAAGCCCGCCAACGTGATGCTCGACGGCGCCGGCAAAATCCGCATCACCGATTTCGGCCTTGCCAGCGTTGCAGCCAGCATCCAGGGAGCCGACGTTCGCGCCGGCACTCCCGCCTACATGGCCCCCGAACAGCTCGCCGGCCGCGAAGTCACCGCTAAGAGCGACATCTATTCCCTCGGCCTCATCCTGTACGAAATTCTCACCGGCAAGCGCGCTTTCGAAGCCGACACTCTCCCCGAGTTGATGAAACTCCGCGAAGCAGGCACCATCACAAATCCCTCCACTCTCGTGCGCGATCTCGATCCACTCATCGAGCGCGTCGTCCTCCGTTGTCTCGACAAGGATCCAGCACTTCGCCCGGCATCCGCTCTCCGGGTGGCCGCCGCGCTCCCCGGCGGCGATCCTCTCGCGGCCGCCCTCGCTGCGGGCGAAACTCCTTCTCCCCAAATGGTCGCTGCCGCCGGCGAAAAAACCGGGCTCGCGCCGCGCGTCGCGTTCACGTGTCTCGGCGCGGTAATCCTGGGATTTGTTTTCTTTGTCGCTGTGGGCCGCAAGGAAAATGGCCTCGAACGCTTACACCCTGAAAATCCGCCCGAGGTTCTCGCCAAAAAATCTCGCGAAATCATTTCGAGCCTCGGCTATACCGGCCTGCCCGCTGACAAAGCCGATGGCTTCGATTACGACAACGATTTTCTTTCTTACCTCGAGAAGAATCATTCGCAGCGTCCCCAATGGGACCGCGTGCTCTCCGAGCAGCCTCCCGTCCTTCGCTATTGGTTTCGGCAAAGTCCCCGCGAAATGAGTCCCGTTGGCTATTGGTCCAATTCCTTCACGCCCAATGTTGTCACCTTCTCCGATCCGCCCACGACGCTCTCCGGGATGATCAACCTTGAACTCGATCCTGACGGCCGCCTGCTCTATTTCCAGGCTATCCCTCCAGAAAAAGAAGAGAACCCGCAACCCTCCCGACCCGCCGATTGGCTTCCCCTATTCACCGCCGCGGGACTCGACCCCGCTCAATTTCACTCCGTGGAATCCGTCTGGGATTCGCTGGCCTCAGCAGACGCGCGCGCCGCCTGGGACGGCGTTTGGCCTGGCAGCTCTCGTCCTCTGCACCTCGAAGCCGGCGCTCGCCGCGGTAAGCTCGTTTTTTTCGCCCTGACGGGTCCTTGGACAAAACCAGCGCGCATGAAGCAAGCCGAGCAGGCTCGCGCAGACAAGCTCAGCCAAATCATTGGCCTCTCGATCGCACTCATCATCTTCGCGGGAGGCTTGCTCCTCGCCTATCGCAACCATTCGCGCGGCAGGAGCGACCGCCAGGGCGCCCTGCGCCTCGCCTCTCTCGTTCTTGCTCTTGAGCTCTCTATTTGCCTGTTTCGCTCGCACTTTGTTCTTACTCTGGACACCGTTGGCCTGCTCATCTTTGCGATCAGCACCGGCCTGTTTGTTTCTGCATTCATCTGGATGCTGTACATTGCTCTGGAGCCCTACGTTCGCCGCAATTGGCCGCAAACCATCATCTCCTGGACCCGCTTTCTGAGCGGACACTTCCGCGATCCACTGGTCGGCCGCGACCTTCTCTTTGGCGTCATCCTCGGCATCTCTTGGGCTTTTGTCTTCGAGCTTGGCTACCTTTTTCGGCTCCACGCGGGCGCCCGGCCCTTTCTCGGGAGTACGGAATTTCTCCAAGGTACTCGCGAGACTGTGGCGGTTTGCCTGAGCAGCATCGTCAGCTCCATCCAGACCACTTTCATCTTTTTTTTTCTAATTGTTCTTTTGCGGGTGCTGGTCAGGAACCGTTGGCTGGCCGCCTCGATATTCGTCCTGCTTTTTACCGTGCCGAAAGTCCTGGGCAGCAATCATCCTCTGATGGAAATACCTGTATGGCTCGTCATTTACGGCGTCGCGGCCATCGCCATGGTCCGTTTCGGATTGATTGTTCTCGCGCTGGGCGTTCTCACCGTCGATGCTCTCCTCAATGTGCCCCTCACTCTTGATTTTTCCAATTGGTATGCCGCGCGCTCCCTCGGCGTGCTGCTCAGCTTTGTGATCATAGCCGCCTGGGGTTTTTATACTTCTCTCGGCGGCCAGCGCCTGTGGAAGGAAGACCTCTTCGAATAGTCCGAATCCCGTCGCTGCTCTCAGCGGACTCGCCCGCCTCGCGCTTGCTCCGTCACTGCCGCCGCCAATTCCTCAAGGCTCGTCAGCGTCTGGCTCGCTGCCAGCCGTGCTTTTTCCATGAACGAGGAATCCAGGACGAAGGCGCAGCGGTCCACGAACGGATGATTTGCCGCTTCGAAAGGCTTGCGGCTCCGGCGCGTCGCACCCGCGCGCGCCAGCAGCTCCTCATACAGTTGCAAGTCCCGCTGAAAATCCAGCGCCTCGCCCGCTGTCCAGCCCTGGTGTTTCGTCAGCGCGCTTAAGAACTTCCTTCGAAATAGCGTCGCCTCGCGCCGCACCATCGGGCGCGGCTGCGATTTGCGCGCCGGCTGCGGCTCGTTGCACGTAATCTCCAGCGCTCGCACCGCCAAGGCAATCAGCGCCTCGCGTTCTAACAGCGCGAGCAGATCGCGGTACAGCGAAGCATGAACCTGCAACGCCTGCCGCCCGTTTTCGATCACGTACGAATCGACAAACCGCGGCACAATCCGCTCCCGCACCAGCGCCAGGGAAATCTTCTTCGCAAGCTCCCCAGGCTCGTCGGTCAAGTTTTGCTTTTCGCGCACCATCTCTCGCGAACCATGGTAACAGGACTCTCTTCCCGGCCAGCCCGGCGTACACCGAAAAATAAAAAGCCCGGCAATTTCTGCCGGGCTTTCCCACGATTTACAAGTTACCAGTCACGTTTCCTCAGTGAATCGCCCTCGGGCCGTCCGGCCCGACGCGCTTCTGCTTCGGTTCCGGCTGCGGCACGATCGGCGGTGCCACCGGTTCTTTCTGCAAAGCATGCTCGAGCACTTCGTCGAGCGACCGCACGTAGGTGATCTTCATGTCCCCCAGAATATCCGGAGGAAGATCGGCCACCGCGTTCGGCTCGTTGTCTGCCGGGAGCAGCACTTCCTTGATGCCCGCTCGCTTCGCGCCGAGCACTTTTTCCTTCACGCCTCCGATGGGCAGCACAACGCCCGAAAGCGTCATCTCTCCGGTCATCGCCAGGTGGTCCTTCACCGGCCGGCCGCTAAGCAGGCTGACCAGCGCCGTCACCATCGCCGCGCCTGCCGACGGCCCATCTTTCGGCACCGCTCCCGATGGCACGTGAATGTGGATGTCCTGCTTGCGGAAGAAATCCGGATCGATTCCGTAGCGCTCGCCATTCGCGCGCGTCCACGTCAGCGCCGCAGTCATCGATTCCTGCATCACTTCGCCGAGATGCCCGGTCATGGTGAACTGCTTTCCACCGCGCATCCGCGTGGCCTCGATGAAAATGATGTCGCCTCCCACCGGAGTCCACACCAGTCCCACCGCCACGCCCGGCCTCTTGACGCGTTCCTCGACTTCCTTCTCCGTCCGGAACTTCGGCACGCCGAGAAATTCGCGCACCACTTCGGGAGTCACGGTCATCTTTTCCGTTTTGCCTTCCGCGATGCGCCGCGCCTGCTTGCGCGTGATCGTCGCGATCTCGCGCTCCAGGTTGCGTACCCCCGCTTCCCGCGTGAAGCTGTGGATGATTTCGCGCAGCCCCTCGTCGGTGAAATCGATCTGCTCCCCCGCTTTTATGCCGTTCTCGGCGGTCTGCTTCGGGATCAAGTACTTGTGCGCGATGTGCAGCTTCTCTTCGCCCGTATACCCGGGCAATTCGATAATCTCCATGCGGTCGCGCAGCGGCTCGGGAATCGGATCCATCCAGTTTGCCGTGGCGATGAACAACACCTTCGATAGATCGAACGGCACGTCCAGATAATGGTCGCGGAAGGAGTTGTTCTGTTCCGGGTCCAAAACTTCCATCAGCGCCGATGACGGATCGCCGCGGAAATCGCGCCCGAGCTTGTCGACCTCGTCGAGCATCATGACCGGGTCGTTGGTTTCCCCGCGCTTCAGGCCCTGAATGACCTGTCCCGGCAAAGCGCCGATGTAAGTGCGCCGGTGCCCGCGGATTTCAGCCTCATCGTGCATACCGCCCAGAGCGATGCGCACAAATTTCCGCCCCAGCGAACGCGCGATCGATTTGCCGAGGGACGTCTTTCCCACGCCCGGAGGTCCCACGAAGCAGAGGATCGGTCCCTTCATGCCCGGCTGGAGTTTCTTCACCGCCAGGTAATCAAGGATGCGCTCCTTCACCTTCTGGAGATCGTAGTGGTCTTCATCCAGGATTTCGTGCGCTTTGGGGATGTCGATCTCCGTGCTACCCGAAGATTTGCTCCACGGCAGCGAAGTCATCCATTCGAGATACGTCCGCGAAACCATGTACTCCGCAGAAGCCGGAGTCATCTTCGCCAGACGCTTCAATTCGCGGTCGCATTCCTTCTTCGCTTCGGCAGGCATCGCCGCTTCTTCGACTTTCTTGCGCAGCTCGTCGATCTCCTGCATCGAGTCATCGGACTCGCCGAGCTCTTTTTGAATCGCCTTCATCTGCTCGCGCAGTAGGTATTCGCGCTGGTTCTGGCTCACCTGCTCTTGCACCTGTTCGTGAATCTTCGAGCGCAGTTCCAGGACTTCCAGTTCCTTCGAGAGCTCGCGGATCAGCGCGTCCAGCCGCTTGCGCACGCTGGAGGTTTCGATCAATTCCTGCCGCAGGAGTGTGGAAAGCGACGGAAGCGTACCCGCGATGAAATCCGCCAGCCGGCCCGGATCGTCAATACTCATGGCCACCGATTGCAAATCGTCCGAAAGTTGCGGCGAGTGGCTCACCACGTCCCGGAAAAGGTCTTGCGCATTCCGTTGCAGTGCTTCCAGTTCGGTGTCTGCTTCCCCGAGGATGTCCGGCTGCGCTTCCACTTTGGCCCGCAGATAAGGCCGCAGCCCGATCAAATCCACCACCTGCACGCGCTGCAAGCCTTCGAGAAAGATCACCACGTTGCCGTTCGGCATCTTGACGGTCTTGTGCACGCGCGCCAGGGTGCCCACTTTGTGCAGGTCCGCGGCGGCCGGATCTTCGATGCGCGGATCCAGTTGCGCCACCACTCCCAACATCTTTTCTTCGCCTTGTAAGGCGTTCACCAGCGCCAGTGAACTCTCGCGTCCTACCGTCAGTGGCAGCACCGCGCCCGGAAACAGCACGGTATCGCGAACTGGCAGGATCGGCAGAATCTCTGGCACGACAAACTTTTTCTCAGCCATAAGGTCCCCTAAAGTCCGGCGCGGCAAGAATAGCCGCGCCATTCCATCTTAGATGCAGTTCGGTAAAAAAGGGTGTAAAAAAGTATGTATGTTGCTAGCACAAAATCTTAGCATTCAACACTCATATACCAACGGTTGCCCATTCCCTTCTCGAGTCGAATTGTAAGACATTAGTTTTCAGTATGTTACAGAAAATGCCATCCCCGTCAATCAACTCCTCTTCTTTTCTATCGGCACAAACCATTCATCCTTCAGGCGCGCCGTCCCCTTGCTCCAAATCTCTTTTGCACGTATTCTTCCGCCTCTTCCCGACTCTTGATCTCCCCCTCCAACTGGACCTCCTCCAACGCTCCAAGGATCTCGCTGAAGAGTGGCCCGGGTCGGAAACCCATACCTTGCAGGTCATCTCCTGTCAATAACCTTTCCGGCCGGACCTGTTCCGGCGGCGTCTCGGCTATAAAACGCTGGACGAACTCGTACGCTTCCAGATGCCGGTTGCTGGAAAGGGAGTCCAGACGGTGCAATGCCAAATGCTCATCGAAATGCGGCTGCCGCACAAATTTCTTCAGCGTGGAGGTCCGCATGGACTCCACATCCTTGAACCGCATGTGATTCGCCACCAGCGCCAGGATTTGTTCGGTCTCCTCATTCGAAAACCGCAGCCTCCGGCAAATCTCCTCCGCCATTCGAACGCCCACTTCGACGTGCCCATCGAACCGGATCCGGTCCCCGGTTTCGGGCGCTGGCCGAAACGTCGGCGGCTTTCCCACATCGTGAAGAAGCACGCCCCACGCCAACGTTGGTGAAGATCCAGCTGGAAGCCCCTCCAGCATCATTCGCGTATGCATCCACACGTCTCCTTCCGGATGATATTGCGGAGGCTGCTCGACGCCTTTCATTGAGGCAATTTCCGGCAACACCTGTTCGAGCAGCCAGGTTTCGTCGAGCAGCTCGAATCCCTGCCGTGCGGCTCCTTCCGTCAAGAGCTTCGTCAATTCGTCGCGCAGGCGCTCCGGTGAAACCTGGTGAATCTCTCCCGCATGACGCCGGATTGCACGAAACGTCGTCGCTTCAATTTCGAATCCGAACCGCGCCGCGAATCGCACCGCCCGCATCATTCGCAGCTTGTCTTCCGTGAATCGCCGGCTGGGCTCGCCAATCGCCCGGATGATTTCCGCTTTCAGGTCGGCCTGCCCGCCCACAAAGTCAAGCACTTCACCGGTATCATGCCGCATCAACAATCCATTGATGGTGAAGTCCCGCCGCTGCACGTCTTCTTCCGGCGTCTTCGAGTACACCACGCGGTCCGGGTGCCGCCCGTCGCTGTAACCGACATCCGAGCGAAATGCCGCCACTTCCACTTTCCAGCCATCGCGTGGAATCAGCATCACTCCGAACTGCGCGCCCACCGCCACGCTTTCCGGAAACAGCTTCATCACCTCTTCCGGCGTCGCGTTCGTCGTCACGTCGTAGTCCGCCGGCTCGCGACCCAAAAGCAAATCGCGCACACACCCGCCCACGAGCAGCGCCTGGTATCCGTTGCGGCGAAGCACTTCGCAGATCGAATTAGCAAGTTCTCGCGGCGTCACGCAGAGATTATGCGACAGTTTGTTCGGTAGCTCACTACTTTAGGGGTGGGCTTTTTCCAAGCAGTAGCTGGAGAGACCCGCGGCGGTGAATTATCTGCTGCGGAAAACGAAACAGGTGATGTCATCAGACTGACGCGTAGCGCCCACAAATTCGTCCACGCGTTTCATCAGGTACTGCAGCGTTTCCTGAGCGTTCCAGTCCGGTAGGTTTCGAATGGCGCCGAGCCAGCGCTCGTTGCCAAACTCTTCTCCGGATTCGTTGAAGGCCTCGACCACGCCATCCGTGAAAAGTATCAGCGCGTCGCCCGTTCTCAGTTCAATCGAGGCCGTCTCGTAACTTGCATTGGCATCGATGCCGAGAGGAAGTCCCCCCACTTGAAGTGTTTCGGTGTCGCCGTTGGCGCGGCGGAGAACTGGGTGGTTGTGCCCCGCATTGACATAGGTCAACCGCCGCGACACTGGATTGTATTCGCCCAGAACCGCGGTCGTGAAACGCCGCCCGTCCAAGCTGTGCGCTGAGGCGTACCGGTTCAGGCGTTTCACCAGAGCAGCGAGCGGCGCGTCATCTCCGGCTATGGTGCGAAGGCTCGCCTGCAACGTGGCCATGAGCAGCGCCGCCGGAACGCTCTTGCCTGCCACATCGGCAATCACAACGATCAGCCTTTCGCGTTCGTCGGGATTCGGATAAAACGCATCGTAGTAATCTCCCGCAACAGAATTTTGCGGGCGCGTCGCGAAAGCCAGGTCCGCTCGCGCTACGTCCGGTGGGTGCGACGGCACAAGCCACGTTTGAATTTCCCGGGCGATCTCCAGGTCGCGCTTCATCGTGACTTTGTCCGCCAGTTCCAGAGCAAGCAGCAGCAGGAAGATCAGCAGGGCAATCCCTGTGAAGTCCGCCTGCGGGTTGATGGCAGATATCGCGATCAGGACGAAAGCGATGAGCAGCAGGACACGCCGCGCCGGCGTCAACTTCATCGCCATCGACCAGAACAGCGTCTTGGCAATCCGGAACCAGCGATTCAAGCCGCGGTAGCTTCCCAGCTCTTGCGCGTCCGCCTCCTTCATGTAGAAGCCATAGCTCGCGCGGGCATCGGCGGTGAATTGCGACCACAACTCATCAATCTGGCGGCCTTCGCTGATGCGCTGCCAGAAATGCCGGACGCGATCCAGCAGGCTTTCAGCGGGACGGGAAGAAGAGACACCGGGGGTGGTAGGCGTGCTCATATCATTTCTTTCTAGGGAGCTAGAGTATAGGGCATCTGAGCGGGTTCTGCTCTCGGTCAGGAATCTTCCTGATCGTGGCCCGGCTGATCGCGTTGGAGCGACCCGCCGAATTGCACTTTCCCAAAACCGAAGCGGTCGCGGAGGCGGTCCGCTGCGGTGGTGAGTTTTTCCTGTTTCGCGCGCCGCCCCGCTTCGAGCAGATCGAGTTGTTCGCCGCCGTGCGTCAGGCCGCCGAGGCACACGCCGAGCAGCCGCACTTTTCTCTTCAAGTCCCGATGTGTTCGAAAGAGCTGCTGAAACACCGCAAAAATATCGGAATCCAGATGCATCGGTTCCGCGAGCGTTTTCGAACGCGTGTGCGTTTCGAATCCCGCGTACCGGATCGTCAGCGTGAGCGTTCGCGCCGCCAGGCCCGCTTCGCGCAGCCGCTTGCAGGTTTTCTGAGAAAGGTGGCTCAGCATCGCGGAAAGCGCGTTCGCATCGTCGGTGTCCTCGCCGAACGTGTGATTGTGCGAAATGGATTTCGGCTCCGCATCAATCACGAATTCATAGGAGTCGCCGCCCCGCGCTTTCCGGTAAAGCGCCGTTCCCCATTGCCCGAAAATCTGTTCCAGTTTGTCCTGCGGTACCGCCGCAATCTGTTCCACCGTTTCGATTCCCAGAGCGCGCAGCGCCCGCTCCGTCACTTCGCCAATGCCTGGAATTTTTCTTACGGGCAGCTTCGCGAGAAATCGCTGTTCACAGCCGGCCGGGACCCATACGAGCCCGCGCGGCTTCGCCTGATCGGAGGCCACTTTCGCGACAAGCCTCGTCGTTGCCAGCCCACCGGAACAAGGCAAATCCGTGGTGCGCGTAATCATGCGAAGCAGCTTGTCCGCGGCCGCCAGCGGCGGCCCGTGCAAGCGTTCCGTGCCCGCGAGATCGAGATACGCCTCGTCGATAGAAACCATTTCCACGATCGGAGAAAATTGCGCGAGGATTGTGGCGACGCGGTCGCTCCACTCCGAATATTTATCGTGATGCCCATCCAAGAAAATCGCGTGCGGGCACAGCCGCCCCGCCGTGCGCAGCGGCATCGCCGAATGAATCCCATACTTCCGCGCTTCGTAGCTGGCAGCGGAAACGACGCCGCGTTGATCGGGACGCCCGCCCACCACCACCGGTTTGCCGCGGAGTTCCGGCCGCCCCAACAATTCCACTGAAACAAAAAACGCGTCCATGTCCACATGCAAAATGGACGACTGCACGAGCGCCGATTGCTCTTCGAGAGGGCCGTGTTTGGCTCGGAATCGGGCGAAGTCCGGCATGTTCCCTAGCCTACGCTCGACAATCGCTAGCCTCAACCCTTCCGGTTGAGTATTCGCTACAACCGATCGGCGGAGAGGACGCGGGGGACGCCGGCGAGATCGTTGGTGACGCCAACATTTGTCCAGGTTGGTGCGTCGAGGAGCGGTTGCACGGCGGGGAGGCTGTTGTGGCCGAGTTCGAGGACGAGAATGCCGCCAGATTTGAGAAGCGCGGCGGATTCGGTGATGAGATCGGCGTAGATTTCGTAGCCTTCTTCGCCGCCGTAGAGAGCGATTTCCGGTTCGTAGTCGCGGACTTCGCGCATGAGGGTCGCGGCTTCGCGGCGGCCGATGTAGGGTGGGTTGCTGACGATGAGATCGAGGAGACCTGACGAGCGGGTCGGGATGAACGGCAAATCAACAGGCGGTAATCTGCGAGCGTCGCCTGTAAACCCCTCCAGCAGATTGCTTAGCATAAGATGAAAACGGTCGCCACAACCGTGGCGGATGGCATTACGGCCTGCGACTTTAATTGCAGGGAAAGAAATGTCCGTTGCGTAGATCGTTGCGGCGGGGAGTTCCTTGGCGAGGGCGATGGCCATGCAGCCGCAGCCAGTACCGATGTCCGCGATTCGCAAGCCCGTGCCATCGCTTTTTTGCGGGCGGCCGGCGCGGAGTTCGCGGCCGGCGAGACGGTCGAGTGCGACTTCGATGACGTGTTCGGTTTCGGGACGGGGAATCAAAACGTCGGGAGTGACTTCAAATTCGAGTCCCCAGAATTCCTGTTTGCCGGTTAGGTGCTGCGTCGGCTCGCCTCCGGCGCGCCGCGCGATCAGCGCAAAATAACGTTCTGCGTCCTGCACAGAGACTTCCTCCTCCGGGTGCGAATAGATCCAAGTTCGATCGCGGACCAAAACGTGAAGAAGCAATAACTCCGCGGCGAGCGTGAACGAGGGAACGCCCGCCTCACGCAGTTTGGCGATTCCGTTCTTGAGCGCCGTCCGGAGATCCATTGCCGTAACCGGTTTCGCGAACCGCATAAGTTACGCTCCGGCGAGTTCCTGCTGGAGACGCTCGGACTCATAGTGCGAGACCAGGCCATCGACGAGCGGCGCGAGCCTGCCATCCATCACCTCGGTGAGCTGGTGAAGCGTCAAGCCGATGCGATGATCGGTGACGCGGTTCTGCGGGAAATTGTACGTGCGGATTTTTTCCGAGCGGTCACCGGTTTTGATTAGCCCGCGGCGTTCGGCGGACAGCGCGGCCTGCTGTTTTTCCTGCTCGAGTTCGTAGAGGCGCGCGCGAAGAACACGCATGGCCTTGGCGCGATTCTTGATTTGTGATTTTTCGTCCTGTTGCGAAACGACGAGCCCGCTGGGAATGTGCGTGATGCGCACGGCGGAATACGTAGTGTTGACGGACTGACCGCCTGGGCCGGAGGAGCAAAACGTGTCGATGCGCAAATCCTTCGCTTCGATTTTGATGTCGATTTCGTCGGCTTCGGGAAGAACGGCGACCGTGGCCGCCGAAGTGTGGATGCGGCCCTGTGTTTCGGTGGCGGGAACGCGTTGCACGCGGTGCACGCCGCTTTCGTATTTCAGCTTGGAGTAGACCTTGTTTCCCTGGATGGCGGCGACGACTTCTTTCAGGCCGCCGAGCGAAGACGGAGAGCTTTCGAGAACTTCGACTTTCCAGCCTTGCGTTTCGGCGTATCGCGAATACATGCGGAAAAGCTCCGCCGCAAAAAGAGCGGCTTCGTCGCCGCCCGTGCCGGCGCGAATTTCGACGATAACGCTCTTTTCGTCGAGGGG
>Ga0307478_10002485_pt1 | contig 14460 bp, 7 predicted proteins | sample atmos_gasesECM4C_2_FD_203713 | JGI IMG/M metagenome (GOLD analysis project Ga0307478, IMG submission 203713) | Hardwood forest soil microbial communities from Morgan-Monroe State Forest, Indiana, United States - atmos_gasesECM4C_05 | ecosystem: Environmental > Terrestrial > Soil > Temperate...
TCATCTGGAGATCGAGCGAGGGCAGTACGTGTCGATCGCCGGGCCTTCCGGTTGCGGCAAATCGACCCTGCTGTCGATTCTCGGATTATTGGATTCCCCAACGGACGGAAAGTATCTATTGAACGGCCAGCCGGTGGCGAATCTAACCGCGAGCGAACGCACACGGATCCGGAACCGCGAAATCGGTTTCATCTTCCAGGCGTTCAACCTGATTGGCGATCTGACGGTTTACGAGAATGTAGAGCTGCCGCTGACGTATCGTGGCACCAGTTCCGCAGAGCGCAAGCAAAAGGTGGAACATGCGCTGCAGCGGGTCGGCATGGCTCACCGGATGCGGCACTACCCCTCGCAGCTTTCCGGAGGACAGCAGCAGCGCGTCGCCGTCGCGCGTGCGCTTGTGGGCGATCCGCTGATCCTGATGGCCGACGAGCCGACGGGAAACCTGGATTCGCGAAATGGCGAGGCGGTGATGGAGCTGCTGCGCGATCTGCATCGCAATGGAGCCACGATTTGCATGGTGACGCACGACGAGCGATACGCGCATTTCGCGGAGCGAACGATCCGGTTGTTTGACGGGCGCATCGTCGAGGAGACGCAGGAAGCACACGTGGGAGCCTGAGAGAAACGAAACTTCTCGGCGCAAAGCGGAGGGCCGCCGCCACGTTGCGAATAAGAAGGAGATCCTTTGCAACCACTTATTCAGTTGAGAAATCTGGAGAAGTCGTTTGAAGCCGGCGGGCAGAAGTTCTACGTGCTTCGGCGCGTGATGCTGGATGTGCAACGCGGAGAATTCGTGACCATCATGGGCCCGTCAGGAGCGGGTAAGTCCACACTGTTGAGCATTTTGGGCATGTTGGACGGCGCATGGTCCGGTGAATATCACTTCAACGACCAGGCGGTGCACAAACTTAACACCAAGCAGCGGAATGAACTGCACAAGTACAACATCGGCTTCGTATTTCAGAGCTATCACCTGATCGACACGCTTACCGTGTACGAGAACCTGGAAGTGCCGCTCAGCTACAAAAACATACCGCACAAGGAACGGTCCAGCCTGGTTTGTGATGCTCTCGACAAGTTCAACATCGTTGGAAAGAAGGATCTGTTCCCAAATCAACTCTCGGGCGGACAGCAGCAACTGGTAGGGGTGGCGCGGGCCGTAATCCAGAACCCGAAATTGATCCTTGCCGATGAGCCAACGGGTAATCTTCATTCCGCGCAGGGCGAAGAGATTATGGAGCTTTTCAAGCGCTTGAACGATGCGGGCACGACCATAATTCAGGTCACGCATTCAGAGAAAAACGCGTCGTATGGCAATCGCATCATCCAGCTCCGGGACGGATGGGTCGTAGACCAGGGTACTTCGGCGGCCGCGCATACTTCGTCGTAGGCGCTTGCGGCCCGCGCCGGAAGTGGAATAAGACGGGTGGACAAGATGAAGGGACTTCAACAGGATTTGCGCCATACAGTCCGGCTGTTGGCCAAATCACCCGGTTTCACGATCATCGCGGTCCTGACACTGGCACTCGGCATCGGCGTAAACACGACAGTCTTCAGCGTGATTAACGGCCTGCTGCTGCGCCCCATGCCGGTACCGCACCCGGAGCAGATCACGGTGCTTGCCGCGCAGCAAGGGGAGAGCCAAGGCTTTCAATCGTTCTCCTATCCGGACTACCAGGACATTCGAAGCCAAGCTGACACGTTCAGCGACATTCTCGCCTATCGAGTTTCACTGGTCGGAATATCGGTTGACGGCAAAGGCGAGCACTGCATCATCAGCCGGGTGACGGGCAACTACTTCGCGACCGCGGGGATCGAGCCCGCGTTGGGCCGGCTGATTCTTCCCTCGGAAGGACAAACCCCAGGAGCCGATCCCGTTTTTGTGCTGGGCTACAACTACTGGCAGAAACGTTTTGGCGGCGACAAGAATGTAATTGGCAAACAACTGGCGATGGACGGGCATCCAGTAACCATCGTGGGAGTTGCGCCGAAGGGATTTCCGGGCATGTATGCATTCCTGAACATGGACGGCTATGTTCCGCTGAGTGCGGCTGCGGGTTTAGGGGGGAATTCGTCGGCTGAGGAGACGTGGACGCACCGCGAGGAGCGCTCACTGGAGCTCAGAGGGCGGTTGAAGCCCGGCGTCGACTTGAAGCAAGCAGAGGCGTCGCTGCAAGTGGTGGCACATCGCCTCGCGGAAGAACACCCGGATACCGATAAGGGAATCCGCTTCAGCGCGTTCCCCGAAAGATTGGCGCGGCCCCAACCCGACCCAGACGGTACAGTGCCCAAGATCTCCGTGGCGTTCACGGTGCTGGCCGTGCTGGTGCTGTTGGTCGCCTGTTTCAACATCGCGAATATTCTGCTGGTGAGAGCTACGGCGCGCCAGCGCGAAATGGCTATCCGCACGGCGGTTGGAGCAGGCTGGGGGCGGTTGGTGCAGCAAAGCATGACCGAGAGTCTTTTGCTGGCGGTTCTAGGTGGCGCTGGCGGACTACTCCTCGGCTGGTGGGCGTCGGGGTTTCTCAGTTCCGTCTCGCTGGGCACTGATCTGCCGGTCGAGTTCAATTTTCAACCGGATGTGCGGGTGTATATCTTCACGGCGATTGCGGTGCTCGTGACGGCTGTGGTGGTCGGCGTGATCCCGGCCTTCCCGCTGGCGAAAACCGATATCAATAATGTGCTGCGCGAAGGCGGCCGGGGCTCGTCCGAAGGGCGGCAGCGGAACTTCATGCGCAATTCGTTGGTGGTGGGACAGCTTGCGGGTTCGTTGCTGCTGCTGGTTGTGGCGGGCTTGTTTGTGCGAAGCCTCGGGAAGGCGGAGAAGCTGTACCTGGGCTTCAATCCGGGCCACGTTGTAAACGCATCGCTCGACATTCAGGAGATTGGCTACGCGGAGCCGCAAGGGAGGGAGTTTTTCCGGGCCGCCGACGAGCGCATTCGGGCGCTGCCTGGAGTCGTATCGGTTACGCAGGCGTTCACCATTCCGATGGGGCTCATCGGTTCGCAGGACGAGGTGATTCCCGACGAGCATCCGCTCGAACCGGGACAAGTTTCCCCTGTTGTTTTCGACAACTACGTCACACCCAGCTACTTTGAAACGCTACGGATTCCCATCAAGCGCGGGCGCGCCTTCACCGACGCCGACAACGAACACGCCCCAAGGGTGGCGGTCATTAACGAAACCATGGCCAAGAAGTTCTGGCCCAACGAAGAAGCGCTCGGAAAAAGATTCAGGAGTAAGGGCAGCGAGCACAAGTGGACGGAGATTGAAGTGATTGGAATAGTGCAGGACGGCAAGTACAAGGGGATTGTTGAAGACCCCATGCCCTTCTTCTATAAGCCTCTGGCGCAAGACTACATGCCACTGCGTAACTTCCAGGTGCGGACTTCGCTGCCTCCGGAGAACCTGGAACTGCAGATTGTGTCAACGATCCACGAACTGGCACCAGGTCTTCCCGTAACCGTGAAAACGATGGAGCAAGATCTGCAGGGCATAAACGGCTACCTGTTTTTCCGGTTGGGCGCGCAGTTGAGCGGAACGATGGGCTTGTTGGGGTTGAGCCTGGCGGTGGTGGGCGTGTATAGCGTGGTTTCCTATGCGGCGGCACAACGCACGCATGAAATCGGAATCCGCATGGCGCTCGGAGCGGAATCGCGGGACGTTCTGAAAATGGTACTGTCTCGAAGCCTGATCATGATCGCCGCTGGGGTTGCCATCGGCATGATCCTTTCATTTATTGGAGCGCGTGCTCTCTCGAGCTTCCTGGTGGGGGTGAGCCCAAGCGATCCCGTGACGTTCGGCGGCGTGATGGTGCTGCTGCTGGGCGTGGCCTTGCTGGCGTGCCTGATCCCTGCCTACCGCGCGACGCGCGTCGATCCTCTGGTGGCGTTGCGGTACGAGTAGCGGCGGTTGACGGACCAAATCAACGGCGGAGTTTGAAGGAGCCGAAGATGGGGACTCTACTGCAAGATGTGCGGTATGCGCTTCGCATGCTGGGCAGGTCGCCGGGCTTCACCGCGGTCGCGGTGGCAACCCTCGCGCTGGGTATTGGCGCCAACACGGCAATTTTCAGCTTCGTTCACGCCGCTCTGCTCCGGCCGCTCCCCTACGCAGCACCACAACGGCTATACACGTTGGGTGAGGTTCGACCGCAAATAAAAGAGCTCGACGCGGACACTTCCTATCCGGATCTACAAGACTGGGCGCGAGCGACGAAGACCTTTGAATCGCTGGCGGCGTATGCGCCCGATAGCGTAACCGTGACAGGCACAGGAGCTCCAGAAAACCTGCGGGCTGCGCGCTGCACTTACAATTTCTTCATGACCTTGGGGGTTTTGCCGATGCTCGGGAGAGACTTCCAACTGGGTGAAGACAAGGCTGGCGGAGCCAAGGTTGTACTGCTCACGTATCCCTACTGGAAAACTCATTTTGCGAGCAATCCCGCGGTCCTTGGACAGTCGTTGCGCCTTGAGGGCGTGAGTTACACGATTGTCGGCGTGTTGCCCGATGGTTTTGAGTTCGCGCCCGCTCGCTCGGCTGCGCTCTGGCAGCCGCTGAATTTAGATGCTCAATTCGCGGCTCGCCGAAGCCTTCGCTGGCTGCACGTCGTAGGACGCCTGAAGGGCGGCATCACCTTTCCGCAGGGACTCGCTGAGATGCGCACCATCAATGCTGCACTGGCGGCTGCGCACCCCAAAGAAAACGGAGCCATTGAGGTCGTGATTTCGGAGTTGAGGGAACGCATCGTCGGACAGGTTCGTCCGCTCCTGCTGGTGCTGCTCGGTGCCGTGGGATTTGTGCTCTTCATCGCTTGCGCCAATGTGGCCCACCTGATGCTCATGCGCGCGACCACGCGAAGAAAGGAAATTGCTATTCGCGTAGCACTCGGAGCCCGCCGGCTGGATGTGGTTCGACAACTGCTCACGGAGTGTGTTTTGCTGTCGATCCTGGGAGGTGTGATAGGCGTCTTTCTGGCCTCCTGGGGAGTCCAACTACTCATCGCGGTGATACCTGAACGCACGCGAAGGGAGATGCCGTTTCTTAGTTCCGCCCAGATAGACTTCTCGACATTTGTTTTCTTGCTGGCGATATCGTTTCTCGCTGGATTGGCCTCGGGACTAATTCCTGCGTGGCAAATGGCAGGGTCGGAATCTGGCGAAGCGCTCAAGGAGGAAACGCGCACCTCGACGGGCGGGCGCATGGTGTTGCTGCGCGACAGCCTGGTTGTGACCGAACTGGCGGTTTCGATCGTGCTGCTCGCTGGTGCAGGACTAATGGTCAGAAGTCTGAACGCCCTGCTGAGGCAGAATCCAGGCTTCGACGGAAGAAACCTCCTTACATTTGTGGTGAGCCTCCCCGAGTCTTCGTACAAGGACGATCCGTCGTTTATTCAATTCGAGCATCGACTGAGGCAAGCGCTGCTGCAACTTCCCGGAGCGCAGGGGACGGCGGTGGTCAGCCGGCTGCCCCTCACCGCCGCCGGAAACACGATTCGCTTCGTCATTGAAGGCCACCCGAAGGCAAAAGGGGAAGAGGACGAGGCTAACATGCGTGATGTGTCGCCGGGTTATTTCGCACTGATGAAGATTCCGGTGCTCGAGGGCCGCAACTATGGACCAGAAGATGACATCAAGGCGCCTCCTCGCATGATTGTGAACCAGGCCTTCGTGGATCGTTACCTATCAGGAGAATCGCCGCTGGGAAAACGCGTCAAATTCACCTACTCGGACGCGCTTCCGCTTCAGGAGATTATTGGCGTTGTGGCGAATGAGAACTCCGAGGGACTGGACGCAGCGGTACGACCCATCCTTTACAATTCGTTCGAACAAGACCCCAACTCCGCCTTCTACGTTGTGATGCGCACAGCGCAGGATCCCGAGAGCATGATATCGGCGGCGCGAAGCGCCCTGCAGGGTATCGATCCGCAGTTGCCTATGATCGAGCCCCGCTCGATGGAAGGTGTCATTTCCGATTCTTATGGGGTTTTCCTCCGGCGGTTCCCTTCCCGGTTGATTACAAGCTTTGCGCTGTTGGCCCTGACTCTCGCTGCGGTGGGTCTCTATGGACAGATCTCGTTCAGCGTGGCTCAGCGCACCAGGGAGATTGGTGTACGCATGGCGCTGGGGGCTCGGTCCGGAGACATTATGCGGCTGATAATGACCAGAGGCTTAGCGCTGACCGTTGGCGGGTTGGTCGTCGGAACAGCAGCGGCGCTTGTGTTCACTCGGCTTCTCGCAAGCCTCCTTTTCGCAGTCACAGCAGCCGATCCAAGGACAATGGGTGTGGCAGTGGTTGTGTTGACGGCGGTTTCGTTTGCCGCGAGTTTCATCCCGGCGCGGAGAGCCACGAAGGTGGATCCGATGATCGCGTTGAGGTACGAGTAGGAGGTTCGCGTGCGAGGCCTAGTGCAGGATTTTCGCTATGGCGTTCGGATGCTGGCGAAGTCACCTGGGTTCACGGTGGTTGCGGTGCTTACTCTGGCGCTTGGAATCGGAGCGAACACGGCGATCTTCAGCGCGGTAAGCCCGATTCTCTTTGAACCTCTGCCCTATCCGCTCGCCAGCCGGATCGTGATGATCTGGGATATTTTCCAAGGCTCGCGCTCGGACGTTACGTTTCACACCTACCGCGAATTGGCCAGCCGAAGCTATTCGTTTGACACAGTCTGCGCAATGGAGCCCTGGCGGCCGACCATGACCGGGCCAGCCGAGCCGGAGCGCCTGGAAGGACAAAGCGTGAGCGCAGGTTATTTTCGGGTGCTGGGAATATCCCCCGCGCTGGGACGTGATTTCGAAGCCTCGGACGACGTGTTCCATGGCCCCAGGGTAGTGATCCTCAGCACTGGCCTGTGGCAGCGGCGGTACGGCGGTGATCCCGGAACCATCGGGCACGGGATCACACTTGACGGCGACAGCTACGAAGTCGTCGGCGTGATGCCCAGAGGGTTTGAGAATGTTCTCGCGCCATCGGCCGAAATCTGGTCTCCGATGCAATATAACGCGGGGAACATTACCGATCTCACTTCCCCTGAGTGGGGCCATCATCTACGGATGTTCGGCCGCCTGCGGCCCGGCGTAAGCAAGGAAAATGCCGCGCAGGAACTTAGGGCCATTGCCGGCACGCCGGTGGCTGAGTTTCCCCGTGTTTCCTGGGCCGCGCTCAAATCCGGGTTCATGGTGGATTCATTGCAGGATGAAATGACGCGCGGCGTGAGGCCGGCACTGCTCGCCGTGTTCGGCGCGGTCCTGCTGGTGCTCACGATCGCCTGCGTGAATGTGACAAACCTGCTGCTAGCTCGCGGGGCGCAGCGCAGGGCCGAATTCGCGATGCGCGCGGTGTTGGGTGCGGCGCCGGCGCGGATGCTGCGACAAGTGCTCACGGAAAGTTTGTTGCTTTCCGGACTTGGCGGCCTCGTGGGAATCGCAGTGGCGCAAATTGGTGTGCAGGCGCTTGTGGCACTCGCTCCGCAGGACTTGCCACGAGTCAACGCGATCAGTCTGGACGGCAGCGTAGTTGCCTTCGGAATTGGCATCACTGCGTTAATAGGACTGGCGGTCGGATTGGCCCCGGCGCTGTTTGCGTCCCGCCGCGATTTGCAGGAATCAATCCAGCGGAACTCACAGCGGACCGTAGGAGGTCACCAGACAACGCGTCGTGCGCTTGTGGTTGCGGAGGTTTCGCTCGCTGTCGTGCTGCTGGTGAGCGCGGGGTTGTTGCTGCGCAGCCTTGGGCGCCTCTTTGCTGTCGATCCGGGATTTCAGTCCGCGCCGGTGCTGACGATGCAGGTGCAGACATCCGGCCACAAGTTCGACGACGAAAGCACCAGACGGCGGTTCTTCGCTCGGGCGCTCGAACAAGTGAGCCATGTTCGCGGCGTCAATTCCGCTGCGTTCACGAGCCTTTTGCCACTGAGCGACAAGAGAGAGGCTTTAACGGCCGGCACCTACGGCACTTTGTTTGAGAAGAACCAGCGCGGCTACGACGTGTTTCTCTACGCAGTAACCGCGGACTATTTTCAGACAATGGGCATTCCGCTGCACCGTGGACGTTTTCTCGACAAGCGCGACGTGGCCGGCACTCCCCAGGCGGTGGTGATCAGCGAATCGTTAGCCAAGAGCGAATTCTCCGGCGAAGATCCGATCGGGCAGCGCGTCCACATCGGCCCGATGGATCGGCCGTGGTACACAGTCGTCGGCGTGGTCGGAGACGTAAAGCAGACGTCTCTTGCGGTGACCGACCTGGATGCGGTGTACATCGCGCCTGAGCAGCAGTGGTTTGCAGACGATGCGATGTCCCTTGTCGTGCGCACACGAGGGGACGCGCTGGCACTCGCGCCGGTTATCCGAAAGGCAGTCTGGTCCGTGGACAAGGACCAGGCGATCATCCATGTCGCCACGATGGACAGCCTGCTGGCGGCCTCCGCTGCGGAAAGAAAATTCGTGTTGGTGCTGTTCGAGGCGTTCGGCCTGGTCGCGCTGGTGCTCGCGGCAACCGGCATCTATGGAGTGCTCTCTGGCAGTGTGACCGAGCGCTTCCGTGAAATTGGCATACGCGCGGCACTGGGCGCGTCGCGTGCCAGCATTCTCGCATTGGTGGTCCGTCAGGGCATGGTTCTCGCTACGCTCGGGTCGGCTATTGGTCTAGTCGGAGCGGCGATTGTGAGCCAAGCCATGATGACGCTGCTGTTCGGCATTTCGCGTCTCGATCCTGTTACGTACGGTGGCGTGATCGCATTGCTGGGAACGGCCTCGGCAGTTTCCTGTTGGGCGCCCGCCTGGCGGGCCACGAAGGTGGATCCGATGGTGGTGTTGCGGTACGAGTAGGAGGTTCGCGTGCGAGGCCTATTGCAGGATTTCCGCTATGGCGTTCGGAGGCTAGCGATGTCACCGGCGTTCACGGTGATCGCCGTGCTTATGCTGGCAGTTGGAATCGGCGCGAACACGGCTATTTTTTCGATTGTGAACAGCGCCCTGCTTCGGCCGCTTGCCTATTCTGATCCGCAGCAGCTCTACCTGGTGCGAGAGATCGTGCCGCAACTAGCAAAGTTTTATCCGACTCTGTCCGCGAACTTGCCCAACTTCCGGATTTGGCAAAAAGAGGTTCATTCGTTCGAGGACGTGGCCGTTGCCGAATCAACCGAGGCCGACCTGAGCGGTACGGGCGAGCCCGAAGTGCTCCGCGGCGTGCGCGCCTCCGCGAATATTTTCGAGTTGCTCGGCACGCGGCCAACGCTGGGGCGAGCATTTCGGCGAGAGGAAGATGAGCCGGGGCGCGGCAACGTCATAATAATCGCAGACGCCTTCTGGCGGAGCCGCTTTCAGAGTGATCCCGCCGTCATCGGGAAAAGTATGACGGTTGACGGTGTGCCTCACGAAATTATCGGGGTGATGCCGGCGTCGTTCCGGTTTCCCCCGGCGTTGGGCGGCGCAAGCGGGAATGCTCGCCTCGCCTTCTTCCAGCCGCTGAACGGGCCAAAGCCTTATGAAGGGGGCCTGATCGGTGAATTCGATTTTGCGGCGGTCGCGCGACTCAAGCCGGGAGCCACTCGAGAGCAAGCGCTCGCTGAGCTGAACGTAGTTCAGGCGCGGATTGCGAAGCAGGCTAATGAAGGTGTCGATCTTCTGGGCGCTCTTTGGCCACTTGAGGCGGAGGTTGTGGGACCGGCGCGGCGCGGGCTGATCTTCCTTCTCGCCGCGGTTGGCGCCGTTCTCTTAATTGTGTGCGTGAACCTGGCCAGCCTGCTGCTCGCGCGAGTACCCGGGCGGATGAGGGAAGCCGCAATTCGAACGGCGCTAGGAGCGACGCGTGCGCGACTCATTCGCCAGATGCTGGCTGAGACCCTTCTGCTGAGTTTCACCGGTGGCGCAATTGGTATTTTCCTCGCCAGTGTGGCACTGAAGTGGCTCGTGCACCTGGCAGCTGTCAGTATTCCGCGGCTCGATGAAGCGCACATGGACGCGCGAGTATTGGTATTCACTCTGGTCGTCTCTATCGGCACAGGCGCCTTTTTCGGACTCCTGCCGGCGTGGCGCGTCGCTCGTTCGCAACCAGTTGACGCCCTGAAATCGGGACGCGCGGCCGCAACGGAAGACCGCCGAACACGCCGCCTGCGAGAATGTCTGGTTGGCTTCGAAGTGGGATTGACCACCTTGCTGCTGGTTCTTGCGGGGCTGTTGATGGCAAGTCTCGGGCAGCTCCTGCGCGTTCACGCAGGTTTCACCGCCGAAAATGCCCTTGTTGCCGGCGTGAGCTTACCCCCACAAACGTACTCTGAGGCTGAGGCCCGCGCGCGCTTTTACAATAAAGTGCTGGCGGACCTCCATTCGCTTCCGGGCGTGCGCGCAGCCGGTTGGATCAGCATTCCGCCGCTCGGAGGCGAAGGAAGCGTGACCGGAATCAGCGTTCCCGGCGCGCCGCAGACCCACGCGGAAGTCCCGGTAGCCAACTATCGGCCCGCCAGCACGGACTATTTTTCGGCGATGGGGATTCCCTTGCTGCGGGGCAGGATTTTCGGGCCCGCCGATCGCGACCGGAAGATCGTGGTAGTGTCACAGAGCGTCGCGGAGCGGTTCTGGCCGGGCAAGAATCCCGTTGGACAAATCTGCATTACGAAATGGGGCCCGGATGTTCCCGCCGAAGTAGTTGGAGTGGTGGGTGACATCCGGACGGTGCGGCTTGACGATGCGCCATTGATGATGGTCTACGTGCCCGAGTGGTTCAATTCGATATCCGCTCCTTCTTCCGCCTCATTTGTGGTGCGCGCGGCAAGCGACCCGGCGATTTATGCCGCACCGGTGCGCGAAGTGATTCGCCGCATTGATGCAGACGTGCCAGTCACAGCCCTGAGCCCGATGAAGCTGATCGTCTCTCAGTCGGTTGATGGTCGCCGCTTCCCGATGATGCTGGCGATGGTATTTGCCTTGTCGTCGCTTTTGCTGGCGGCGCTGGGGATTTTCGGCGTGGTCGGATACTCTGTCGAGCAACGACGGCAGGAATTGGGAATCCGCATGGCACTCGGCGCCAATCTGGCGGATTTGTTGCGAATGGTGCTGCGAGAGGGCATGGCCCCGGTGGTTTTGGGCCTAGGCACAGGAGTAATTGCGGCAATTTTCGCCGGGCGTCTGATCAGCAGCCTTCTTTTTGGTGTGACCGCATACGATCCGTTCACCTTCGCGAGCGTAGCACTTTTGGTTGGAGCTGTAGCGTTTCTGGCCTGTTACATCCCAGCGCAACGCGCCACGAAGGTGGATCCGATGGTGGTGCTGCGGTACGAATGAGGCGATGGAATTTTCGCGCGAGATTCGATCGACTGCGGACTCGCTCCAAACCAAAGTAGAATAACCGGGGCTTCTTCACCTACATGAAAACTGCGACGCAAAACCGGCATCGCATTCTGCTTGCCGACGACCAGGCCGACATTCGCGAATCGCTGCGGTTGCTGCTCAAGAACGAAGGGTTTGAGACCCAGCTTGCTTCTTCACCCGCGGAAGTGCTGGCCGCCATCGAGGCGCGCGAATTCGACGCCGTGCTTATGGATTTGAACTACACGCGCGATACCACTTCTGGGCAAGAAGGGCTGGATCTGCTTTCGCGCATTCAATCGCTCGACAGCACGCTGCCGGTGATCGTGATGACCGCGTGGAGCAGCGTCGAACTCGCCGTAGAGGCCATGCGGCTGGGTGCAAGCGATTTCCTGCCAAAGCCCTGGGAAAATGCGCGCCTGTTGAGCATCCTGCGAACGCAGATTGATCTGAGACAGGCCTTGCGCCGGGCAACGCGGCTGGAGGCGGAGAACCGCCTGCTGAGTGTCGAGGCACGCCCGACGATGATCGCGGAATCCGTCGCGATGCAGCCGGTGCTGAACCTGATTGCACGAATCGGACCTTCGGACGCAAACGTGCTGATCACCGGGGAACATGGCACCGGGAAAGAAGTCGTCGCCAGGACGCTGCACGCGATGTCTGGCAGGTCGAACCGGCCGATGGTGACGGTGAATGCGGGCGGGCTGTCGAGTGGATTGTTTGAAAGCGAATTGTTCGGGCATGTGAAAGGGGCTTTCACCGACGCGCGGGTGGATCGCATCGGACGATTCGAAATCGCGGATTCCGGGACGTTGCTCCTTGACGAAATCGCGAATGTGCCTTTGAACTTGCAATCCAAGCTTCTGCGCGTGCTCGAAACTGGGGAGTTTGAAAGGGTGGGATCCTCGAACACGCGTCGAGTCAACGTGCGGGTACTCGCGGCGACCAATGTCGACGTGAATGCGGAAGTGGCCGCAGGGCGTTTTCGTGAGGATTTGCTTTTCCGCCTGAACACAATCGAAATTCATCTTCCAAACCTGCGTGAAAGAGGCGACGACATCGAGCTGCTGGCCAATCACTTTTTGCTTGTGTACACAGATCGATATCGAAAGAAAATTTCGGGATTCGACGCGGGGGCAATGCAGTCGCTGCGAGAGCATCCGTGGCCAGGCAACGTTCGCGAACTCGACCACGCGGTCGAACGCGCGGTCTTGCTCTCGACGGGCCCGATGATTCGCGGTGTAGACCTGGGACTGCGCGCGACTTCTGTGGGAGGAGCTCTGCGCCTCGAGGAAATGAGCCTGGAAGAAGTGGAGAAACACCTGGTACAGCGAATGCTGGCGCGGCACGGGGGAAATGTGAGCAAAGCCGCGGAGGCGCTGGGCCTGAGCCGTAGCGCCCTGTATCGCCGGCTGCAAAAGTTCGGCCTGGAATGAAACGCCTTACCTACGAACGGCGGGTTCAACTGCTCGCACTCGCGGCCGGCCTCCCGGGCTCGCTGATAGCTCTCTTGCTGCTGTGGTTTGGGCCGTCCTCTTCACAAACGGCGTGGACACTCACTTTTTTGATTGTCGCGGCGTGGCTGGGATTCGCGGCCTCGCTGCGCCATCGGGTTGTCTTCTCGCTGCAAACCCTTTCCAACCTGCTTGCGGCCATGCGCGAAGAGGATTTTTCGCTACGAGGGCGGGGAGCGCGCGCAGACGACGCCATGGGCGAGGTGATGATCGAGGTGAACGCGCTGAGCGAGACGCTTCGTGAGCAGCGTCTTGGCGCGCTGGAGGCCACTGCCTTATTGCGCACGGTCATGGAAGAGATCGATGTAGCGATCTTCACGTTTGATGCGGCGGGAAAACTCAAATTGGTGAATCGCGCCGGCGAGCGGCTGCTGGACCGCCCTGCCGAACGATTGCTGGGGCTTACGGCTTCGGAACTGGGGCTAGCGGTTTGCCTGGAGGGAGACTCGGTGAGAACGATGGAACTGGCTTTGCCCGGAGGCACGGGGCGCTGGGGAATGCGGCGCGGATCGTTCCGCCAGGGAGGCTCGCCACACCAGCTTGTTGTTCTAACGGACTTGCGCCGCACGCTGCGCGAGGAGGAGAGGCAAGCATGGCAACGGCTCATCCGCGTCTTGGGGCACGAGTTGAATAACTCTCTTGCCCCCATTCAATCGGTCGCGCAAAGCCTTGAGTCTTCGCTTCAGCGTTCCGAAAGGCCGGAGAGCGACGGTTCGATCTTCGCGGATATCCGCCAGGGATTGGCGATTATTCGCTCTCGCACCGAGGCGCTGGGGCGCTTCATGTCCGCGTACACGCGGCTTGCCAAGCTTCCGAAGCCGACGCTGGGTCTTGTCGAGTTTGCGGAGATGGTCCGCCGGGTAGCGGCGCTCGAACGTCGCGTCTCCGTGACAGTCGAGGATGGTCTGAAAGTTTCTGTTCGCGCGGATCCCGACCAGTTGGAACAACTGCTGATTAACTTGATCCGCAACGCCGCCGACGCCGTCGGGGAAACAGGCGGGAACGTGCGTGTCGAGTGGTCGGCCAGTCCTTCGCACCTGGATTTGCTGATTCTTGACGAAGGGCCAGGAATTTCCAATTCAGCCAACTTATTTGTTCCCTTCTTTACAACCAAGCGCGGCGGGTCTGGCATCGGGCTGGTATTGAGCCGACAGATTGCGGAAGCTCACGGAGGGTCATTGACACTGGAGAATCGAACCGACCGGCGAGGGTGCAAAGCGCATTTGCGCCTGCCGCTGTGAGCGCGTTCGGAGCGGGCAATGGTAACCGAAGTCGAGTCAGACGGTGGTAATCAGCCCAACCGGTTGAGACCGTCCACGTAGGCCTTTGCACTGGCTTCGATGATGTCGGTAGAAGCGCCACGACCCATGACGCGGCGGTTCCTGATCTCCAGATGTACCGTGACCTCCCCCATGGCTTCGGTACCTTCGGTTACAGCCCGAATGTCGTATCGCAAGAGCTTGGCGTTAGTGGAGGTGAGTCCCGCAATGGCCTTGTACACGGCGTCGACCGGTCCGTCGCCAACCGAAGCTCCCTCTTTCATCTTTCCATTCACCAGCAGACGCACGGTTGCAGTTGGAATCGCCGCCGTGCCGCTGTAACTATGCAGGTACTCGAGCTTCAGGTTCTGCCGCACCGGAGG
>Ga0307478_10002486_pt1 | contig 14456 bp, 19 predicted proteins | sample atmos_gasesECM4C_2_FD_203713 | JGI IMG/M metagenome (GOLD analysis project Ga0307478, IMG submission 203713) | Hardwood forest soil microbial communities from Morgan-Monroe State Forest, Indiana, United States - atmos_gasesECM4C_05 | ecosystem: Environmental > Terrestrial > Soil > Temperate...
CTGCACGATCTGCCACTTCTCTTCAGGGGATCGATCTACGCGTGGTTTCCTGCCCATGTTGCCTCCTGTTTTGGAGGCCCTGATTCTACCTAGATGAGGTGTCCAGTTTTAGAGGGGAGCACTACACTTGACACCTATAATCAGCTAAACAACACGGATTTCGCTCCCGGCTATCATTTGCTTTTGCGCTTCATAATGACGAGAGCATGGTGCAGGAACGTAAACTCATCGTCGGTGTTTTGGCGATTGTTGCTGTTCTAATCTTACTTTTGTGGGCGCGCTTTGCTCCGTCTGAGATTGTTAACTTTAAACCTTCTGAGTTTTCAGCCAAGGCGGAGCGCCATTTTTTCTACTCAATTGGAGACGACCTAAAGTACTCGGACGAATTGAACTCGCAAGCGCCTACCGTAATCCACGGGCGAATCAAGAATTTTCTCGTTTCGCCAGACAACCGGAGAATCGCGGTTGTTGTCGAAAACGGTCTGTTTATAGTAGCGCCCGGAGAGCAGCCGCCAGTTCGGAAAGTCGTTGCCGTAGGCTCAATCTATTGGGGACCGAAACCGCTCGGAGAGCAGTTTTTTCGAGATGAAGACTTTCAGTGGTCTAGAGATTCCCTGTATCTGTACCTCATAAAAGACGAGTACTACAATTCGAAAGGATCGCAGCTATTTTCGATTAAAGGCGAGCTGTGGAGGTATGGACTTGGGTCGGGACGTCTGGAGTTCGTTCTCAAACCTTTCCCAGCATTTAACTACTTTTTCGGACCCAACTCTGGAATCTACTTTGCGGTCCCTACCGAGCGGGGATACCAGCTCAGATACTTCGACGGGAAAGGCTCGACAAGCGATATCAACAGTCCTGGAGCTGGCATTCCAGCCGACAAATTGGCACGAATCTTGAGCGAGTCGCCGTTCTTCTCGTTTCCTATCTCCGATTATGAACAGATAGTACTGTCCTCGAAAGGCGTGGGTCTAGTTGTCGATGAAACGAAAAACTTCAAAGAACTCAGAATAGGCTCCAGATCGTACTTAGCTGTGACACAGGGTTACGGCTTAAAGGGTACTGAATATTGTTTGGAAATCTCCGGAGGTGCATTCATGCCCGGAGATAGGTATTTCCTGCTGAACCTGCCCGAGTGTGGAAATTACAGTGGGCAGCTGCTCTTTGACACTTTGACGGGCAAGTACCAGCGTCTCCCTAAAGACTCTCGTGTGTATCCCCTAACGAATACGGACAGTGTTGTCCGATACCGTATCACCGTCGGCGGCATCTCACCCCGTTAGACTGTCATCACCGTTCATGCCAAGTCCTGCGAAGTCTTGTTCTCGTACATTGGCCCGACCGGAAACCCCACTGGACGAGAATCCCTTTTCTCGGGACTTGACCGGTCCGTACTGCATGCGAAGTCGATGGACCAAGAAGCCGAGGCGGCTTCTACGGCATCACGTTTGTAAGGATCAGATCATGCTCCCACATACCATCGAAGCCCCGTTGGCGAAGGAATGTGGCGAGCTGACTGCGGTGATGGACTCCGTGCAGCAAGGCTTGGGCAAGCATCTTGCGCTTGCTGGCTTTGAGATTGCCGAACCCGAGATCTCTGATTTCGTCCCAGTCATCCGGCTGTGCTTTAGCCAAGAACTGTTGAAACTTTCGGCGAGCATCATCGCTCACGCCAAAAAGTTCATCTACCGTCTGCGACGGTAGCTTCTTCCAATCGAGCTTCGTCAAATCGAGAACAGCGTGAGCGAAGAACAATTCCGTGGCGAAGATGTGCAGGAGCAATCCCCTTACCGTATCCGCTTTGGCAACGTCACATGTTCGCTCTAATGCCTCCGGATGCACCGCGAACCATTCCTTCCATCGCTTTGTTTCTAGTTCTGTATACCGGAGTAGCTCACTGAACGTAATACCCGGCTCATCCATAGTTTCCTCTCCATCGCGGGCATTCTGGGGAGCCTAGATGATTCGAGGAGGCCCAACGGATCAATATGATAACCCCCGAGAAGTCTTGTTCTCGTACACTGGCCCGGCCTGAAATTCTCACTATCCGAGAACACCGTTTTTCGGGGGTTACGAATCGTGGAGGGGGAAACTTTCCTATTCTTCCGTCTGAACCGCCGTGATCTTCTTAGTTTTCCTGTTCCAGTAGTAGACCACTTTCGCTTTTTCGAAGTATGTCACCTCAATCCCGGTAGAGCTGAGCCGCACCGGAGGTGGGTAACGATCTGTGTCGATGGCATCGGTTTGGGATACTCTTGATCCGATCGGCACGGGCCGGATATAAACGCCAGCAGCGTCCGTCGTTACGTCTACCTCATACACGCTCTTGCACTCGGCCTCTGCGGGGCACAAAAGGACGACAAGTTTTGTTGACTTGCTGTCTTTTATCAGTACCGCATAGTCTGGGCGACCGTCTCCGTCGAAATCGGCGTGAACAATACTCGGGTTTTCTTTCGGGAAATGCTGGCGGATGAACGTTCTCACATCTGCGTCACGCTCCTCCAAGGTCATTACGTGATATCCCTGGAAACGACTCAATACGACATCCAAGTCCCTCTTGGGCCCTTCCGCGCCTGACAATGCAACGCAACAGAGGATACCCATGACCACAATCCACTTTACGTGGTTTCGGTATCGCTTCATGTCTCGCACCTCGCCGACTAACGATCTGCCTTAGTATCGAGGGCATTAGGGGCGGCGGCAATGGTACTCGCACCGCATTGTGAAACGCACGCGGCCCGCGAAAGATTGTGTCGCCTGCTGCAGTTAAGGAAGCCTTGGGTAGCTCAAGCCAAATCCTGAGAAGTTCTCGTACATCACTGGCCCGACCGGAAACTCCACTGGACGAGAGCACCGTTTCTCGGGAGTTATCCTTCGTCTCCTCTACTGCCCCATCGCGTCCATCACCCAGAGCAGAAGATTCAGCGTCGAGATCACCGCAACATGAACGTCCACGTTTGCCTTGCCCAAAAGGGCGGCTAGGATTCCGAGCAATGCCGTCAGGCTACCTGCTCCTATGCAGAACAACTCAACGGGATGATAAAAAGAATAGCCACCCGTTATTACTGCGTGGATAAAAAGAAAGGCCGAGAGGACTGTGGAGATGGTCGCAGAGAAAAGGCCAACTGAAGCTACAACAGCTCGCCATTTGGGAATGTTCCCTTGGTCTGATCTGAGTCGTCTGAACCAAGTCCAGACTACGTAGACCCAAAACGGCAGGAACAAAATAAAAGGCATCAACCTGGGGTATGGACTCACGGCAAAGCGAATATAAGGGCGCCCGATGCCCTTCCGCAATCATTGCGGTTGGTAGCCAGCCACGAACGCTACCTCTAAGCGGTAGCTGCCAAGGCCCGAAAAGTCGTGTTATCGGAATCTGGCTTTCCGCAGGATCAACGCGGAGCCGGTCGCTCTTTGCATCCCTCACTCATTCCGCCAACGTCAGTACCGTGACAGCGATCAGTGATAATGCTCACCTCACAAGTGGGGCTACGAAAGGTAAGGATCCAAGTTCTAGTGTCTGGGTTGTACTCCTCTGCTGCAAGTATTGGAAGCGTGTCTCCGAGCACAAAATCCTTATTAAGGAACTGCAACTGACGGTTGGCGCGCTGTAGTGCTTCCTCGCGGCTAAGCGGCTTTCCATAACACCGTGAGTAATGGTCCAAAAACAGGACAATCAGAACTAATACCACGACGACCAGCGCGATCACCCATTTCTTACTCAGTTTTGGCAGGGGCATCTTGGCTGACTATCAAGGATGACATGTTTGCTGCTCGATGCCGAGCAGCTTCTCATGTTGATAAGTCCCGTGAAGTCTTTTCTCGTACACTGGCCCGCCTGAAATCCCACTGGACGAGAATCCCGTGTATCAGGAGTTGGGGTTAAGGCGGATTATCGGACAGACGAATCGATTTTGCTACGAGGAGGTAGTCTTTGACACTTTGATCGCCGAGACACGCCCTCCACGAAGATCGATCATTACTACGTTAAAGGAAGTGAACGGCTCGGCGCGAATGGTTAGCTCATGCTCGTGCACATAGATGAGCCTATCGGCCTGGTTTACTGTAGGTGGCCCCAAACTCCTCAGTACATCAGCCGTTGCCATCCCTAGCCGCGATTCGATTGGTATCTCTACTTTTGCTCCACCAAGCAACTTACAGCGTGGGTCAAACAATACACCGTTGTTGAGCCTATGCCATTGAAAGCTCCCGACCGTTCCTCCGTTAATCTCTCCGCTTTCCAACCAGAGCACCCAGCCGCCGCCCCGATCTTGACCATGAAAGCAAAGCCATTGGTCAGACTCCCCAGCATCGCCCCTGCCACCAAAGGTGCCTCCAAGGGTCTTCAAAACGTCGTTCATTCTCGTATCTTCAAGATTGATAAGAAAGTTCGATACGCGCAGTGTCGCTAACATCTGCTTCGGAACGGTTGCTTTCGGAAGTACATCGGGGAGGCCCCATGCTGGCGGTTCCCATATCACCCGACTGCTGACCGAACTTGAACGATTCGCTGTTTGAGCGAATGTTCCGAGAGTCACGAGGAATAACCCAGCTATGGTAGCCAAACGACCTGTCACACTTCCATACTACCGCGATGATTGGTGCCGTAGCTGCGTCAATCCTTGATCATTGCCCTACCAACAATGCGACTATGCGAAGTTAAGTGTTGCTAACTCTTGTGAAGTCGAGTTCGCGGAAACTGGGCTACCCCAAAGCTAATATACGGTTATCGGTCGATCCAGTTGCAATCTGATTGTATATAGGCAGTCGGGAATGCGGTTGAGTTTTTTGCCAAATATACGTGCTTGAGGCGCTTGGTCCTGAAGCCGGGATAGTTCGCCTCAATCGTATAATCAGCGTCACCTTGGATCCAGAACTTCGCATTACCGTCATACTCGGTCTGAGCGAACTTTGATTCCGCTCTTTTCCCAGTTCGTATAACTCTTACGTCGGCGCTGGGCACTGGTAGCCAGGTCGGGTCAACAATCTGAACAATCAGAGACGGGGGTTCTGCAACGCTCGGTGCGGTTTGCGGCGACATCAACAAGAGCAATGCGATCAACCACATTGGACACCTCACCCGAAAGAACGATATCGATAATTTACACCCCTCTTCTCAAGTCTTGATAAGTCTTGTTCTCGGCAACTGGCCAGCCTGAAATCCCACTGGACGAGAACACCGTTTCTCGATTGGCCGGTTCAGTTGCTTGCTTCTCATACTAATTTCGAAGCGATATAGCCCCAGACGCCGGCGCAGGCGATTCCGACTCCGGCAAACAGATAAACAGGCAGTACTTCGTGATAGCCATCGAGGGCGTCTTTATATAAGTAAAGAAACGAAATTCCCAACACCACCAACAACGCGAATCCGACAATCCACATTAGACGCCCTAGGCGATTGCTCGCTGGATCACTAGTGACAGCTAAAGTAGATCGGGCATGAACATTAGAGACGCGAGTGAGATAGACAGCGACTATGAACGCCACGCCGGCGAAAGATCGAATCGCAGAGTATTTAGGTCCCATAGAGAGGGCCGCACCGCCCAACAAGAGCAGAAGGATGGCCAGAACAAATAGGCTGTATCTCTTTTGCGTTTGCGATATCTTCTGGGACATCATCAACGACTTGCCGCTTTTGCGCTAATTGCGCTCCTTATCTGGCAGCCTGCTGAAGTCGAAGAACAGAAAACGGCCAGCAGCAGGGCAAGTCTGATCACCTTCGAATATTCAGACATGATTTAAGTCTGATTGGTTACCTTGGCCTTTTCAATGATTGCGACGTGAACGTGTGATGACAGTGCCAAGTCCCGTGAAGTCCTGTTCACGTGGCTCCTGCCTGAGAATCCCACTGGACGAGAACAGCGTTCTCGGGACGTAAGCTCGATAGGTTGGTACCGAGAAACACCTGGACCGCGTGCCAGGTACTTTCCTGATGAGTGGGCCTTACACTGGGTCAAGTGGACACAGCCCATGCCTAAATGGAAGCGCGTTGTTCTCAGACTTGGAGTCGCGGTGATCGTCCTTGGAGCCTATGGGTGGCTCTTTGGCTCCCAGACGATGACCGCACTGCTAGCACGCTACGAATATCGCAAGCTACCCGACGTAGGGAAAACTCCCGTTGTACTCACAGACTTATCCATTTCCAGCACGGCACACAGAACCGTCTCATATTTCGGATATGAATTCGAGCTTCCCTGGGATGATGTCGATGAGCAAAAAGACGAAACTGGCGGGCAAATTCACCTCACTTTCTTTCGCTCGGGAAACACATTTTGGTTCTCAACCTTCCCGGCGAAGGACTTTGTTAACGGGATAGTGAAAATGGGCAAGCTTGATCCAAAGTCCCTTCGGCAGCTTTATGGCGATGAGGCGGTCGAATCGGACTACGGCTTTCACAGGATAATGCTCTTGACCACACCTTACGAGATCACCCCTTTCATTTCCCGAAGGCAGGCGGCAGCGCGAGCGCTACTGCTCACGATCAAGGGAATTGCCATGCCAAAGGCCCGATCAGGAATCTTTTCGATTCAAGCAGCCGATTTCCGTGGCTTCCAATTCGAAAACCCGCAGAGCAGACCGCAAAGAATAACCGTTGAGCTATATTCAGACGACGGTGGCATCGACCTTATATTTGCTCAAACAATTGATGGGAGCGCGCCCATGATTTCTCAGCCAGAAATTAACCGTGTCATTCAAAGCATACACAAGATTCCAGTTCGGGCCGCGTCCTTCGGTCCAAACGAGCCAAAATAAGCACAAAATCTTCGCAGCAATCTGGCTTGATTGTGTAACTCCTGATAAGTCACATTATCGTCATGTGGGAGCCAGTTGACGAAAATCCAGTTTATCAGGAGTCATCCCTGAGAAACGCTCCACACACGAACTAAATTCATCGTGTTAGCGTATTGGAAGATCACGTGTGCGGAGGTATGGATTGGCAGCCAAAACCAAAAGACAGCGTCTCTTGTTGCTCGCGGTTGGCGTGATCGCCCTTAGCGGCACGATTAGCGCGAGCCCAAACCGCGAATCCTTGCACTGATCTTCCGAGCCCAGTTCTCAAGCTGATTCAGACCAAATTCCCAGGCTGGAGGCCAAGGCAGCTATTTGACCTTGCTTCGGATGATCAACAGCTTTGGGTGAAGGCGCACGGCAACCAATGCCCTGGAACGGCTGTAGGTCACTTCGAGAGCCCGGATCGGCCAAGCTATGCCGTCTTAATTGTTCGCCAATCCGACCCGCTCGGCCCATACAAGCTCCTCATGTTCAGCAAATCGGGAACTGGAGACGATTATGTTTGGAAATTGGTGGATCACTGGGACGCCAAGGATTACCACGGTGTTGTCGTTTCGACTATTCCGCCAGGGCAATACTCTGACTACGAAGACGCAAGAATTTCAGTCACGACGAAGTTAGATGGCGTTCTCCTCGAAGCAATAGAGGCAGGCGCTACTCTGTATTACTGGTCAGCAGGCCGATACAAGACCGTTAGAGTGTCAGGGTAAAACCAAATGCATCCGACGGCCAACTCCCGGAAAGTCATCTTTCCGGAAAGTGAGTTTTCGACCCGATTCCCAGTTTCTGGAAATGCCTGTTTATCGAGACTTGGCTCATTGCGAATGGCAAGGTGCGATAAACGCATTACTTTAGGTTGTAGATGCGGAGACCGGTGGATTTCGCAGTTCGGCAGCCAAACGCTTCGCGTTTCTGAATAAGTACCAGTTGATGAGGAGGCCAAGCACGGATACAACAACCAAAAAAGTGTTGCCGAACGTAACGCTTGAAAGAAGACTAAATCCAAGTACCCCGGACGCGGCAATCAGCACCCACTTGATCATAATTAGCCGTTCTCTTAACAACTTGGGCATCCGAATTGAAAGGTAGAGATAAGCAAGGCCCAATGCCAAGACAATTACCGCCGTTATGACGTCAGCCCGCGACAAGGCGCGAAGGCCACCGAATACTGCATAAGCACCGCTCAAACCGAAGTAAACTCTCAACGATTTAACGGTTTCTCTCATAGATCGCCGGGAGTGTAGCACTGGCGATTTCTGCGTCAATCTCGAAAAGGCGGAGAGCCAGGGTCTTCCGGAAACACGTCACTCTGAAAGTCTGGCTATCGGAAGCGGGCTTTTCAGCCCGTTTCGACTTTCCGAGAAACCCGTCTGTCAGGACTTAGCGACCACTAGGGATAAGTAATCAGATACCAGAAGCTTTCGAGTCGTCGCACAGCAAACTGATCAGGGGGAAGGCCATCTATTACTCCGGGATTAGTGCCGTGTGCTGTGGCGAGCGAATCGGTCGGGTCGAAGACAAGAAACTCGTCGAAATCTTGCGCAAACATTCCCCACGAATCCCATGCGATGTACTTCAAATGTCCGTTTGGTGGGTTCGGCTGCGCTAAGATCTGTGCTTTGTATTCGCGTGACCAAATCAACCATCTCCCATCATCGCGGATCGCCTGGCTATGAAATTCCAAGAACACTGCAACGCCCGACACGGCAATTAGGGTCGATAGGAGCGATAAAGCCAAAGTGCGGTTCAGCCGAGACCGCATGCCTTGAACCAGAACGTATATGAGGAACACTGCGGTGGCGAGAAGCAGTAGCGGGGCAACGACAAACAGGTTGAGCAAAAACGAAAAGTCGGGCCAGCCAACGTCCAGCGGCAGTAAGACGGCAACTGCAACGAATATCGCATATAGGGGTATTCGCCAAACTGCCGTATTGGGGGCGGACAGTGTTTGCTTGTTCACCGATTCAGCAGAAGTCATTACGACAGCAGTGTAGGCCTGGATCGGCCTTCGGCAGGAGAGAATTGCGGGTGAGTGTGCGCTGCAACGAACGTTTCGAGGCGCTCGAAAGGCCATAGCAAGAATAGGGCCTGTGAAGTCGGGTTATCGTCATGTGGGAGCCAGTTGACGAAAATCCCGTTTGGACGTAGCCGCCCGGCGTAATCTGCCGAACCAGACCTGTTCAAATCTTGCATGTTAGCTGTTGACGGACGCCGGTGGCGAATGTGTTCCCAAGTCCCGATAAGTTGTCCGAGACTCAACGGGTCGCAAGCCCTAATTCTTGCGAACGAGTTGACGCTCACGTTCCTTGGGGAAATCGCCTAACCATTCATAGCTTCGTTGTGCCGCTATTGTGGTGGCTGCGGAAAGCTCGTCCAAAGGACGGTGGCTCTGCATCGCCTCGCGTCTCTCAACCATGCGCTTACGGATGCGGGCAAAATAGGAGTCGATGGAAAGATCCTCGTGAATCTTGATGTGTAGGGCTTCCAGAATTTCGGCCCTGCGGGCAAGGTGACGCTGGAAAAGTTCCGCAGGTTCCGCATCGGAATAGCGCATTCGCAGGACTTTGGGAAGCTGCTGGAAATAATGACCACGCTTTGGCGCTACGTTGGATGTGCCCAACTCCCATTCATCCTCAAGATAGCTGTTGATGGCCACTCGAAGGGGCAATCCTCCGATCATCGCCTGCGACGTTGCCATGATCTCTGCAAAGCAGCGTTCTGAGCGATGGACAAGGAGGCGGGCAAAGCCACGCTGCACCGGCTTACCGGGTATTACTGTGGTGTAGTCGCGAAGACAGGCGAAGCCCAGTTTCTGCATTTCAGCGGTCAAGGTTTCTAAGTGGTCTTTGTCTAGACGACTGAAGTTCGCCGGATCGGCATCCTCGAATTGAATCTCGACGGGTATCACCGCCATGAGTGCGCGCCGAGCCCTACGATTGGCCAAACGACGAGGCCGTGTGAAGAAGAGAACAAACACGAGTGCCAGGAGAACAAGTACCAGTAAGCGCCAGACCTGATGCACGATGTGCTCCGTAAAAAGACACAGAAGTCCGAGTTCTCGGAGGAGCCCGTTACGTAAGTCTGCCACGCTTTTCATTACCTCGACAGACGTACTTGAGAAAGGCGTTCCGTGAAAAGCGTTGCCCCCAAACACTTTTACTCAAGTCGCCTGGTAAGTCGGCTTATCGTATGTGGGAGTCAGTTGACGAAAATCCCGTATATCAGGAGGTGACTCAAGCGAAACCGGAGATTCAAAGGAGTTTATCTCGTCAAACTCGCGCTTGCGATAATGGTTGTTCGTGGCTGCCTGACAAAATATGAGTTAGAAATTTGAAATGAGAAGGCTCCTTCTGAGGTCGTTGCTCGTCGCAGTTTTGGTTGGGCCTACCTTGACGTTCGTGTTGACCGTGGCTTCCATGCGACGCGCTGTGAAATACGAACCCGGAATTAGCGAAGACGAAATCAAGTCGTACCACAACCGCCCAGTGTCAGAGCTACAAGCTCTCCTGAAATCGAGGGAAGTGAAGCTTACCCGCTACCAATGGTTGCGTGAGTCTATCGGCTACGCATACTTTTGGGAGGGAATTGCATTGACCAGCATTCGACCTTGCATCGGCATTTTCATCGGGTGTGTCATTATCGGGACACTAGAACGACGGCGCGCAATCCCATTGCGATGGAATGATGCAGCCGTCCCAAAAGAGTGCACTCTCAAAAGACATTGGGGAAGGCTGCTCTGGGTGACAATCACGAATCTCTCGATTTTTGTTTTCTCGATTTATGGGGTGATAGGCATCCATCAACAAGAAATCCTCACTAATGCTAGCTACCCGCCTCCACCGTCGTTTTGGACAGTGTTTTACTATAATCCAGATTTAGCGGTTGCGTTGGTCTTCTCAGGAGTTGGGCTTTTGCTTGAGGCACTAAATCGGTGGGAAGCTGCTCTTATAAATTGTGGCCTTTGGCTGGCAGTATCCATTTACGCTGTTGCTGAAGGCGAGCCTGCATTTTCAACAGCTGTTGTAGTTGGATAATTTGCGGTTGACGTGGTCTGGTATGTTTTGCCAATTAGACGTAAGGTCACACTACATGCCGGTGTTGATAACTCCTGAGAAGTCGTCTTATCGGCAACTGGCTTTTCGTCCGATTCCCAGTTGCCGAGAACACCGTTTCTCGGGCATTACCCGCCCGGCTACACTCCAAAGCAGCTGGTCATTCGGAGCCGCAAGATGTTTAGCGGCTTTGATCACTCTGTTCGCGCCGTCCATGCAGGCAGCGCTTAGCTTCCCACAACAGACTAGAGCTGCAAACGCTAGCGGCACGGCATTCGATCCCCTGAAACAAGTCATAAGCGCTTTTCCCGAAAGCATCAAACTAAACCAGAGCAAGCGAATTCTAGAATTCTGCCCGGACTATGAAGTCTGCGATGGCTTTGTGGCATCGCCCTCCATAGCCATCGCGACACTGAAGGATTTCGCCTACTTGTATATCTATTTCTATTCCGACTACTTTGATCTGCCTAAGTGGCGCAACCATCCTGAGTCAGAAGCTACTGTCGAGCGGGTGCTTTCAAAACCCGAATACCGCAACTGCAAACATGATAGTTATTTTGAGAGCGCTCGATGCGTCCTCCTCGACCGCAGTCGAAAAGGGGCGATTAGATTGGAGTTGATTCGCTACGATGAGGGAGCGCGTAACGTCGTACGCGAAGACATGGTAAAGAAGCTTACAGAGACAACACGGCCACCCAAACAGTAATCGTGTTGTTCGCTTGGAGGGAGGGACTGGAGTGGATCGAGTCAGAGAACTTGTGCTGGTCGTGTTCTTTTTCCCGTTGCTCGCATTCTGTCTAGCTGGGTTCATCGAACTCCGATCCAAGCGGAGTGGCATCGAGAAGTTGCGCAATTTGATTCCAATCATGCTTGGCATAGCGGCTTTCGGCCTCGGTGTCAATCCGAGCATGTTCCACGTGACACCAAACATGTCCGTGACCCTTAGTCGGGTGATGACTATGTTCTCCGCCATTATTGCCTGTTCCGGCGTCTTTATTTCATATTCGCGTCGCGCAACTGCGGTATGGGTGGCATCGGGAGGTCTGCTGTTAGCTCTCTTCTGGATGTTCAACCGCGTCCTCGACTGAATCTGACCCTTACTTGAGTACGAAGCGTCAACTCCTAAAAAGTTCCTGTTCTCGGAAGTTGGCTCTGACCGCGAAATCTCAGTTGCCGAGAGCACCGTTTCTCGGGGGTTATCTCCTGATGGGGCACAATGGGTGTTGCTAAGCAATGTGCGGGTGTAGATTCGGTACACGATTCGCTTTTAAGAGGATCTTGATGAATAGCAAAGAGAGGAAGGAATGCAATGAGTAGAAGGTTCCTTCTCGTGGTTATCGTAACGATTGCACTCTCCGCTCGTGCTCAGGGTGCGCCTACTCGTATGCTTGGTTGCGAGGATCCCGATGTCATGAGCAAAGCACTGAAAGGCATAAGCAACAGTGATTGGAATGACATCTCTGAAACCAGCCTGCCATCGATGTGGCCTATGGAAATCAGCCCTGCCGATTGCAACGCGGGTGCGTGCCAGACCGTGTGGAGCCAAGACAGAGTAATTGGTAACGAGTGCGAGTGCTGCGAACTTTTCCATTTTCAAATGGATCGTAATGACCAGGGCGGTCTCATCAAGGAACGTCTGGAAGGCATTGTAATTCACTATTCCGCAACTGATAGGGGTGAGATCCTCATGGCAGCTAAAAAACTCGCTCGTGCGTTGGGGTTATCGGGCTCAGATACTGCAACCGTTGGACGCCAACCCCAACAGCAGTTCTACTGGTACGTCGATAGCGGAAAACAGGAGGAAATTGCTCTGCTGGAAGTACAAGTAAAGCATCAGCGACTAATGTGGAAGGTTTCCTTCTTTTTTAGCCGCCAAGCGGCATAGATAGGATCGGACGGTCCTTCAAACATGGATACAGACTCGAAACTCATCTGGCGTTTTGCCGTAATTGGGCTCGTGGTCTCCACTCTCGTTTTCGCGTATATACAGCTCTTTGGTTTCTTTGACGCCACTCTTTACACATTATTTGCGGCTGTTTGCCCTCCCTCACTTCTTTGCATTCCTTTCAGTGATGTGATGAAGGAAAAAGGCAGTTCCTACGCCATCTGGGTTTTGATTGGGTTGACCAACACAGGGCTGTATGCAGTTATAGGGGCAGCCTACGTCGGTCTGCGGACCAAGCAGATTCACCCGGCGTAGGACTTGAACACCTTAATAAAACACGCGTTTCGCCCAAGTCCCGATAAGTTCTCGTACATCACTGGCCCGACCCGAAGTCCCACTGATGTACGAGAACATCGCTTATCAGGACCTATCGAAATTCGCTCCAGCGGGGTTGCGTAAGTTGGTACGTGAACAACCTTATTCGTTCGGTTGGCACGCCCGTCTCGTGTACCGTGTGAATTGACAGCAGGGCGGCGATGGGAGTCCACAATGACATCGGGGAAGACGCCTCGGCTTCGATAAGCCGCCGGAGTCGCGCTCGATGGATTGCTTTCTTGGCTCTTCTTTTCCTGGCAGGTGTTTTGAATTCGTATGTTGGCGGGTTGGGGTGGCCGTACGTTAGCTTTAGCAGCAATCGGCTTAGAATATTAGCTGGCCTCATAATCTTAAGTATCCCCTGGTTGGTATTTCTCCTGACAGTAACGTCGCGTCTATTAAAACGAGGGTGGACACGTGTTTCTGTGTTGACAATTCTTGTTTCAATAATGCTGGTGACAATCCCTATCGGCTTTTTTGTCTTGCTCTTAACTTTTGACAACCCGGTCATCAGAAGTGTTGAGATGGACGGGTACCAGGTGACGCTCTATGACCTAGACTGCGGTGTACTGTGTGATTTTGGTGTGGGCGTCGATCAAGAGCGTATTTTGGTGCCACCCATCAAGCTGACCCAGCGTTTGTATGTTTTCGATGACGCCGTCAGTGCGACTGTCGAAATTCTAGGGAAGAACCACTTGCGGGTAACTACTTTGCCGTTCACCGACCAATATCCGAATATCCGGGTCCGAGATTTTCAAATAAAGCCATACTTCTTCTTTTGAGCCTCAGACCTTGCTGCCACTGCCCAACTCCTGAAAAGTTCTGTTCTCGTCATGTGGCCCGCCCGAAATCCCACTATCCGAGAACACCGTTATCAGGCCCAATCCGGTGATATGCCCAAAACCGCGCTGCCCAGTTAGAACAAGTACGAGCCCGCCCATTTCACTGACGTACAATCAACTCGATGCTTACCGTTGGATCGGAAGATCACTACGAATGGCTGGTCACCGACGAACAATTTGATCTCTTGCAACTCTGCCCGCCAGTCGTAATCAGCAAATACGTCGCGATCACATCTATTGACAGCGGCGCGCTTGTGCCTACTGACAAGGAAACGACGTCTGGTTGGCAGAGTCGGGGAAACATTGCGTACAGCCCCAAAATCCAAAACGTTGCGGAGGTACCGCGTGCTGGTTGGGACGAATGGTACATCTTCGACAATCTCACGGACCTTGGCACAAGCCATCTTGGTGAGAATGTCTTTGAAACGCCCAAAGAGCAGGGACACGTAAACGTATTCGTGAACTACGGCCTCGCCCTGCACCGTAATGAGATGAAAGACCTCGCCAGTC
>Ga0307478_10002489_pt1 | contig 14446 bp, 17 predicted proteins | sample atmos_gasesECM4C_2_FD_203713 | JGI IMG/M metagenome (GOLD analysis project Ga0307478, IMG submission 203713) | Hardwood forest soil microbial communities from Morgan-Monroe State Forest, Indiana, United States - atmos_gasesECM4C_05 | ecosystem: Environmental > Terrestrial > Soil > Temperate...
GACTGGGGCGAGGGAGCTAACCACCCCCTCGCCCCAGACCCCACTCCCCGGTTTACAATCTTGCACGCAACACAACTGTCCCTAATTCCTCTGTCTCACCCGAGGGGTGCACTCCACCGTTCTATCCCCGTTTTCGTCCAAACGTCTCCTGCCATGATCGGTGCTCTGAGTGTCTGTTGAATATGCCGTCCAGTTTCACCGAAATGCAGACAATGAAGGTTCTTGCGCTCTATTTATGCAGCACGAATCTGACGAATCCGCTCTGGTGGTACAACGATCTCGACAAGTCCTGTCCCCACATCGTAGACGAGGCCGGAGATAAGCCACCCTCCCGGCAGTGCGGGAACGGCCCGGAGCAGAGCAACGTCGATGGCAACCGCCGCACGAGGATCGGTGACCACTTTTGTCTTGAGTTCGCTTTCCCGCAGCTGAAAATAACCCGTCAGCATGGCGGTCTCGCCGGCGAGGTACGTGATACCGCAATTCGTGTGTTGGAGGACGATGAGATGAAACTCCCCGCCGTCTCCAGGAATCGCTCCGGCAACCTCGCCGATTCGTCCTAGCATGCCCAACTGCTCCAACAGCCCTGGCGTGATTCGACCACCGATGTTACGCATCACGACGGCTTCGCCAGGTTTAATGCCGAGTACATGAGCCGGGTCCACACGCATATCGGCGCAACCGATAATGATTGCCTTCACATTCGGCAGCGCACGAGGCATAAGTTCGCGCGCCGCAGACTGGCTAGCAGCAAAATTTTTATTACGTTCCAACATGGAGTCGAGAGTGGTCATATTCGTTGTCCCTCCAGCGAAAGAGATTCTAGGAAGGGATCCCAGGACTCACGATTTCTTGGTCGGCAGGTGGGGGCTGGCACGGCTTTGCTCTGTATTCATCACCACGAAAAACGCCGTGGTAGCGTACGCAAAAACCAAAGCTAGGCTAGCGCGAACAAGTAGCGCTTGACAGGGATGTATGCATATTGATACATATGTATAAATATGCATCTAGACATACTCCAAAACCTGGCCGATCCCACCCGCTTCCGCATCGTGGAAATACTGCGCAGCGGCGAGCATTCGGTCAACGACATTGTCGAGAACGTCGAGATTGACCAGTCCGGCGTATCGCGGCACCTCCGCATCCTGCAGAAGGCTGGGTTCGTGCGCGTCCGCCCCGAGGGACAGAAGCGCTTCTACTCGCTTTGCCCCGCTCCCTTCCGAGATATCGATGCCTGGGTAAGCCAGTATCGGCAGCTGTGGGAAGGCCGCCTCGACAAGTTTGCCGCAGCCCTCGCGCGCAAACGCGGCGCGAAAAAGTCCGGCCTTCCAACCAGAAAATCATCAAGGAGAGAACATCATGAGCGCTAAAGCGGATAACCGGCCTGATCGCAAGATCGTCATCGAGCGCACGTACGAGGCATCGATCGAGGAGGTCTGGGAGCTTTGGACGACTAAAGAAGGAATCGAATCGTGGTGGGGTCCGGAGGGGTTTTCGGTAAAGGTTCACGAGCTCGATCTGAGGGCCGGTGGCCAGATGGTCTATGCCATGACGGCGGTCGATCCGCCGCAGGTTGAGTTCATGAAGAAGGCGGGGATGCCGCTGACGACCGAAGCGAGGCTGACCTACACCGAGATCGTTCCAGGCAAGACGATCGCCTACACGCACCGCGCCGATTTCATTCCCGGCGTTGAGCCATACAACGTAGGCAACAGGGTGGAGTTCTTTGCGGTAGGAGGCAACGTGCGCATGGTCCTGACGCTTGACCCGATGCATAGCGATGAATGGACACAGCGGGCAGTGATGGGGATGGAGAGCCAACTTGGAAAGCTTGGCAGAGTCATTGCTAGCCGAGGCGGGAAATAAATGGTCGCCGTCCAGTGGGCGCACAAGGATCTCTCTAGTGCGCCCCTCTGATTGACCAAAGGGGTAGGCGCGTCAGGAACCGGAGTGTCGTTTTCTCGCGAGGAAGGAATTGGAATAAGATAGTCCACCTCTGCCTCAATGATCACCGAGTGCCGAAACAAGCCTCACTTTCACAACAAGCTCTTTTGCTTTAGCACGTAGTGGACAGGCTTGGTTCGCTTTTCCAACATCCCTTCTTTAACAAATCTTTGAAGCCATGATTTCGCCTGTGCATTCGAAACTTGTAAGGTCCCACTTATCTCCTTCTCCGTTTTCGGCGTCGCGAGGAGATGCATCAAGATTGTACGCACACAACCGATTAGAAACTCGGCATAATCGTCTGTGGGCAAAACATCCCGAGTTGCTTGCAGATAGGAATCGGCCTGAGTAGCAAGGGTTTCTGTATCAGAACTGTTACTAGAATCTGACGCGTTTTCGATTGCCGTACTCACATCGACACTGGCCATTGCCGACTGAAATGACAACTGCGGCTGCCGATTGGCTGAGGTCGTTGATGACAAATCAAAAACGGACAACATCTCATCGGAACTTTTTGGATTTGGCCAAGGCTTTGCCCCCATACTCGTCAAGGCTTGTAGTCCGCGCCCAATCTCTCCAGTAGATCTAACGTATATGGGAATAAATTGCATTTTCTGCAATTGCTCCGTTGCTCCCGCCCATGTTCCGCCTTTCTCGAATTCGGCACTTACGACCAATGCCATGTCGGCGAGTGCATATATTAATTTGTTTCTCTGCATCGCATGGCCGACGTTGAATCCGGCACCTGGATCATAAGGTGAGATGAGAACAAGCTGTTCTTCCAGAAGCCAGTTCCGATTTTCTCGATTAAGTGCGGCACGTTCTAGGCTATCGGCCAGAACACCGGTTACTCGACCACCAGCCTCCAATGCTCCTCGCATAGCAGCACGATCTATTCCTTGTGCACCTCCGGAAATGACACTCTTCTTAGCAGCGGAGGATTGCCTTCCAATTGCTTCGGTGTAATCGATAAGCGTCTGATCTGCATGTCGAGAGCCGACCACAGCAAGACCGCCTCTTTCAAGGAGACTTTGCTGACCGCAGCCATACAGAACCGCGGGAGAATCCTCTTTAAGGCGATTCTTGATCTTTTTGGGATATTCGGAATCGGCTCGACTGAGGACCCAAATTGCACGTGATTGCCAGCGTTCAATTGCCTGACTGACCAAGAATCCACGATCCAAGAGCTGCTGTACTCTATCTACTGGGATAACCGCCTCCAACTCCCGCAACAATTCAGTGGAATCGTTTCCCAATAGGTCAGCCGGTGCGTGGCCCAGATCTCGCAGTTGACGCGCATAGCGGCGATACTCGCTGTGCGTAAGAAGCTCGCCACTTGACTTTCCATTCTGGCCCGTAATGAGCGGTGCGGTCAGAAGCAATATAGCCTGGGTATTTGTGGAGATTGACGAACTCATTGTTCCTTTCCCGCATAAGAGAGTGACATCGGAAATACCTGACCAGAACCGTGCGTTAGCAACAACCATCCTGCGACGGTGATGGTCCAACGCGAATCGATGAGGTCATCTACCAGCAGCACATTTCCAGGCGGGAGATGGTCTGTCGTGAATTCGAGAGCGCCGTCGAGGTTTCGCGCTTGCTGGGTGCTGTTCGCCATACTTTTTTGTTCTGGTCGGTTATCGGTCTTTCGAAGGACCACTTCGAAGTGCAACCCAAGTGCGGTTGCGAGCCTTTCGGAGAAGTCCCTTACAAGCATTGGATGGCGCAGCGATGGAATGCATGTCACCCATACAGGCGCCGGCTGCGGATTCCAAGACCGCATCATCTCAATACAGGCGCGAACCAACTCATCACTGAACCATCCATCCCGGTACTTTCCATTTCTAACCTCCATTCCCCAACCAGCATCGCTCCAGATCGAAAGCGCCTTACCGGGCTCAACCCGGTGTGCGATGGGTATGACGCCTTGTACTCCGTACCGCGGCATTCCGCCTGCTGGCCACTGCTTCCGCGGCTTTATCGGGAGACTGGTGCGCTTAAGGAACGCTATTGCTTCCTGAACAAGTGTACCGTTCGAAACAGCCGGAAGGAGCACCGAATGATGAGCCGCGATTTCGCCTGGAGTGCCATCAAGTGCCCGAATAAGAAACTCCATATGTCCGGACTGCAAAGCGACGTATTCTTGCATCTGCCGCTGCTCGATACGGCGGAGTTCCGTCAATCTTGCCGCTCGCTGCCAAAAACTGTCGCTTAATCGCGCAGCCGTGAGTTGCCACTTCGTTCCTTGTTTTGCAATCGGCGATGGCGACTCTAGCGACAGCAGATCAATGGTTTTTTCAATCCGCCCCTTAGTCAGGTTCACCTGAGCCATTAGCTCAGGAACGGACAAGCCATCTGCTGCACCCTCAAGTGCGTGAATTACCTAATGCGGTTGTGGCCACGAGCGCCTTCACGCGGTTCTCGAGCAGAGCCTGCTCCAGCGTTTCGCGGCCGTCTCCCGTTTCGCCTGTATATGCCTCAACGTTAACTCCGCGTGATTTTAGCCATTCTGCTACTTGATTCGCGTCTCTAACCGTCAAGGTGTAGATCACGCCACTTCCCATAAGGTTGGGGACTTGTTCAGCCAGCCATGCTAGCCTCTCGGCTTGAGTTCTTATTTGGATGGTTTGCAAGATGAGAGACGGTCGCCCTAGATCACCACGCGAGACTTCCAGCTGTGGCCCGAGCACGTTCCTCAGGTCTTCCATCACACGATTATTTGCAGTGGCTGTTGTAGCTAGGAGTCGGATGTTCTGAGGAAGTGTTCTGGCCACCCGTTCCAACAGGCGATAGTGGGGTCGAAAGTCATGGCCCCAATCAGAAATACAGTGGGCTTCATCGATAACGAGCAGCGAAACGCGACCGGCGATCTGAGCAAGGACATTATTGCGGAATCTCTCGTTTGCCAACCGTTCCGGGGATATTAGTAGAATGTCAACTTCACTTTGCTGTATCTGCCTCTCAATGCTATCCCATTCGCTCGGATTGTCGGAGTTGATAGTAACGGCCCGAACTCCCATGCGAGTGGCAGCAGCGATTTGGTTTCGCATGAGCGAGAGTAGCGGAGAGACCAGCAGCGCCGGCCCAGTACCGCCCTCACGCAGCAGCTTTGTGGCGATGAAGTAAACGAAACTCTTACCCCAACCTGTTTTTTGTACGACGAGAAGCCGGCTGCGACCCTCCACGACGTGTCGGATTGCTTCCTCTTGCCCTTCCCGAAATGTGGCAGTCGCAAGATTTGAGCCGAGACGCAGCAACTCCAAAGCTCGACCTGAAGCGTAGTCCATGAAGGGTGCCCTCTCTAGTTTGTAGGAGACACTCGTTGAGATTTTAAATCAACGCAATGGTGGGGCATCCAGTTCACGCTAGCTCGGACGAAATGTGTTGGATGTGCCAGCCACCAAGGTCAGTCGACCTTACCGGGCAGGCGCACAACCCGGGCAGGCATCTTATTTGACGTAACGAAGGAACCGCGCTCGTCCTCGGCCTTTCCAATACGGCGCGTCATAATCGGCAATGCCGGGTCCCGTGGTCATGAGGCTGAAGAAAACGTGTCGCGAAGGCCGGATGACAATTCCCACATGCCCGCGCCACACCACCAGATCGCCCGGCTGCGGCTGCGGCACGCGTTTAAACCCTTCGACTCCAAGATAGAGGTCGCTGGAGCTGGCGTAGGAATAGCGGAAGCCGGCTTTCTCGTAGATGGCATGAACCAGGTGCGAACAATCGCTCGCCGAATGTTGACGCACCTTTGGGTCGAGCGCGGCGGCGATCACCGACAAACGATCGTCCTGGCTTAGCGTGCGATCAGCCTGTGGCTTGTAACTCCCAGAGCCTGGACGCCCGGCGGTGGACACATTGCTTTTGTTCGGTGCAGGTTCTGCGCCAGCCCGCGCCAGACTCAGAGCAAGTCCGCAAATCAGGACCGCGGTTGTGCCGGTTTTTGTCCAAATCGGCATGGACCAAGTTTGATGCCGATTTCGACTCCAGCGTAGGTTACCTTTGTGCAGCAACCCATCACGAATGGAGCAGTCCTCCCGCTTAAAACCTTTCACAACTTTTCTGTGACATCGCGCCCGATGGAGGCTGGCCCGGTTTAGTGCAACTGAGCGCCCGTCCTCGCGTCATTTCCTGGTTCGGCAATCGCCGTCCTTTCTTCGCCCTGCCATTTCCGCGCGAGTCCTTCCATCTGAGCCAGCACCTTCTCAATGTCCTTCATGCGCTCCGTAATGCCGTAGGTCACGGCTGGCGGAATGGTCTGTTCATAGTGCCGGAAGACAAATCCAGCGCCTTCGAGGGTGCGCAGCCTCTCCGTCAGCACGCGCGCGGAGATGCCGTCAATCTGCTTCCGAAGCACGCCGAAGCGCAGCGGCCCCTGGTGGCTCAATGCCCACAGGATGTGAAGCGTCCAGGGACGCGTAAGCAGTTCGAGCATTCCTCCAATTGCGCAACCAGAAGGCATCGGCGGGGTTCGGTGTTTTGGGGCCATATAGTTACTAGATTACTCTTAAGTTTCTAATATGTAAATAGCTTCCAGTTATTTATTATAACCTAAATCTGCCATCCTTCATCCAACGCAACTGTGCAGCAGAAGGGCTTCTTACCCTTTGCTCAGCCAGACTTTCTTAGTGACGAGGAGGAGCAAATATCAGCCAGCAACTCAGCAGTGCTCAGCCGATTGCAGTCCATCGTCGTTTCATCCGCAGCCTCGGGCCCTATCGTGCTGTTAGGACGGTTCTTGTTAGTACTGATTTTCGTGATGTCGGGCCCGCGGCACTTTATGAGTCAGACCATTGGCTACGCCGCATCGCAAGGTGTGCTGATGGCCTCAATCGCCGTGCCCCTTTCCGGCGTGCTTGCCATCGCCGGAGGTCTTTCGATTCTGCTCGGCTACCGCGCTAAAATCGGCGCCTGGATGATCGCGCTGTTTCTGGCCTGTATCACGCCCATGATGCACAAGTTCTGGACGGTCACCGATCCCATGATCTACCAGATGCAGTTCGTCATGTTTATGAAGAACGTGTCGATGCTAGGCGCGGCGCTGCTCGTAACCCAACTGGGCTCTGGACCCTGGAGCCTCGACTCGCGCTCAAAATGATTTCGTGATGTGGCAAGTTGTCTGAAGTTTCACCGCAGTCAAACCCTAACTTTAAGCAGTCAATCTCAAACATGAAGAGGAGAAAATATGTCGGATCCAACTATTCAGGTTCTGCCCAAAGGCCCATACCTTGTCGCTGGAAAATTCACTCTCACCGATGCCAGCGGCAACAAAATTGAAGCGGGAGAGAAAATAGCTCTCTGCCGCTGCGGCGCTTCCACCAACAAACCGTTCTGCGACGGAACCCACACCAAGGTCGGGTTTGAGGCTGCTGCCGCCGCGGTTCCCGGGAGTGCCGAATAGTTGAGCCAGCGACCACCGTTGTGTGAAACAAAAGCCGCCCTTTTAGGCGGCTTTCAAATGCAAAACTAAACTGGATCCTACGCCGCATTCTCGGCTGCCGCGGGCGGCTGGAACGGCTCATCGTAGCTGCCGCCGTAGATCGAAGGCACCTTCGACCCCATGGGTCGCAGGTACGTCGCCAGCTCACCGCGATGGTGAATGCTGTGATTGTTGAGAAAGCCCAGATACAGAACCGCGGGCAGGTTGAAGATGCCGTAAAACTCGACGGGCGTCAGCAACTGCTCGGGAGTCATGGCCGCGATGCGTGCCACGCCGCGCTTCATGTTCTCGTCGTACCACGCCGCCACATCGGCTGCAGTTTCCGGCTTGTGCTCCGGGCTTTCCATGTTGAATTTCAAGTCGGCGATTCCGGTCATGAACTGAATGTCGGAGTTCGCAATATGCCATGCCAGTTCCTTCGCCGTCCGCGCATGTGGATCGGGCTTGTAACTGGAGGCCGCGTCGGGCACGGCCGCGATCACTTTCTTGGTGACTTCCGCTTCGCGTGCGATGCCGCCAAGCATCAGGGCGCGGTAGCCTACAGCGAATTCTGAAGTGAAACCTTGTGGAGCGGACATATTTCCTCCTCGTCAGGATGTTATGTTTCGTTTGTGTGCGAAAAGCCGAATGGGGCGCCGCACGCGCCCCAGGCTCATTTTCGAATCGAACGGATTATACGCCGACGGGCTGTTTGCTGCTAACCGGCACTGGAGTAAACCAGCCGTGCCGGTCGTTCTTTTCGCCGTGCACAATCGCGTAAAACTCTTTCTGAATTGCCTTAGTGATGGGGCCCATTCCGCCTTTGCCCACCTTGATCTTGTCGACCGAGCGAATGGGAGTAACCTCAGCAGCCGTGCCAGTGAAGAACGCTTCGTCGCAGATGTAGAGCATCTCGCGCGGAATCGCCTGCTCGACGATTGGAATATTCAGGTCGCGTGCGATCTGCAGCACCGAATCGCGCGTAATGCCGGGAAGAACTGAATTGCTCAGCGGCGGCGTAATCAGCTTGTCATGGTGCACGATGAAAACATTCTCGCCGGAGCCTTCGCTCACAAAGCCATTCATGTCGAGTGCAATGCCTTCCGTGTAGCCGTTGACGTTCGCTTCCATCTTGATGAGCTGCGAGTTCATGTAATTGGCGCCGGCCTTCGCCATGGCCGGCAGCGTGTCCGGAGCAATGCGCCTCCACGAGGAAATGCAGACGTCGCAGCCTTCGCCTTCGCCGCCCAAATACTTTCCCCACGGATAATTGATGATGTAAACCTCGATTGGGTTATTCAACGGATTTACCCCCACTTCGCCATAGCCGCGCAGAATAATGGGCCGAATATAACAAGGCCACGCGCCGTTGCTGGTGACGGTTTCGAGCACGGCCTTCACCAGTTGCTCGCGGGTGTACCCCACGTCGATGCGGTAGACCTTGGCGGAATCGAGCAGCCGCTGAATGTGATCGTCAGCGCGAAAAATCGCTGGACGCGACTGCGGCGCGTAGCAGCGAATCCCCTCGAACACCGAGGAGCCGTAGTGGACCACGTGCGACATTACATGAATGGTCGCTTTGTCCCAGGGAATGAGCTTCCCATTGTGCCAGATGCTTTCCACTTTTTCGATTGCCATGAGAACTCCTTAGCGCGGACTAGAGGTCATTATAACTGAGTAAGTTGGCTCCCTCGCGACTCCGAGAGTCACACGGGATGAGTAACTGTGTGGGACAGCCACCCCCGGTATTCCGAAGTCCCAATAGTATCGGGCCTAGATTCTATTTGGCTATTCACACGAACCCGAGGCTACCAAATAGTGTCTACCACCTTAGACGGCCGAATGTCCACATCCGGTATGACTAGGGGCATGCCCTCAATAATGGCGGTCGCGGCGATCAGGCAGTCCGCAGGGTCTTTAGGAAACTGGGCGGCAGATGAACGGAGAGCGGCGCAATCTCGGTGTGATCGGCACTCGTACGGAGGCGGGCTTTCGCGAATCGAGTAACTCCCAGGAACCGGTGTCGACAAGCCTAGTGAGAACCGCGAGCGATGGCTTGCACCCAGTTGGCCATGTTGTGAAATGCGGTGGTGCTGCCGATGGGGACGCGGAGTTGTCCCACGACTACCACGAAGGCGGCGGCCCAGGCTGTGGCGCGATGCACTTTGCCGGTCGACCAGAGGTCGTAGGCGATGAGGAGCAGCAGGAAGAGGAAGATGAAGGTGCTGTCGAAGAACGGGCGGGCGGTGATGACGGTGAAGGGCGGGCGTCCGGTGGGGGCGTCGAGCAACGCGATGGTGGCGATCATGATGAGGCGTTTGTGCGCGGCGGGATTGAAGCGGGCGCGATATGCGAAAAAAATCAGCGTGGCGAAGATGATCATGCCGCCGATCGGGATGGCGTAGAAGGTGCGAGGATCGAAGCCGGAGCCGGGAGGGGCGAATCCGCGGGCAAGCGAATTGCTTGCCGCCAATACGCCGAGAATCACCATGAGACATGCCAGGCCAAAGCCGAAGAGGCCGAGACGCCGATGAACGTTGACGCGTCCGACGGAGACGAGCAGGGTCTGGGTGATCAATAAAAGGATCCAGCTTGAAAAGGCCACGCCGTGAATGTGGATGAGCAGGTTCGGCAAAGGGGCGCGAAAGACTCCCGCGAGAAAATATGTGCGGGCAAAGCCGACGAAAACCGTGATCAGGATGAGGAACGCCATTCCTGAGAAAAAGTAGTTGTCGTATCGCGCTCCGGGTTTTTGAGCAGTGCTCCGTGGCAGGGTGGCTGTGGCCATTGAGTCTCCGTTTTCTCGCGTGACTTCCGGTTCGATTGGAACGCGGGAGAATTGTATACCGAGTGGTGGCGGCTGCGGACGGGACAGCAGATTCCTCCTTTCCTCGCTCCTCTCGGGCGTCGGAATGACAAAGACTGGTGGCCGCTCGGTCCGGCACGTGGAGCTTTGCACAGGACGGGTTGTGATGCTGTGGCTCCTCATTCCAATCCCCTTATGGGGTGAGCGGGCGGTAATGAGGGTGTCGCGGACCAGCTCAACGGGCTGACGCCCGGTCGGAGCGACAGGAGTCCGAGGGGATGGATCAAGGGATTCTTTGGATGTCCGATATCTCTAGTCTAGGACTCCGATGCCTGGAGAGGTTTTTATCGTGGGGCTGGCGGGGCCGTCCGGCAGCGGTAAGTCGACGGTGGCGAAGCGGGTGGCTGCTCGTCTTAACGGGCACGTCATCTCGATGGAGGTCTATTCCGCCGACGCCAACCATCTTCCCTTCGAGGAACGAACCAAGCGGAACTATGACGCGCCGGATGCGACCGACGTGGAACTGCTGGGGAGTCATATCCGCAAGTACGCGACAGGTCATGCCATCGAGGCTCCCGTATACGACTTTGCGCAGCACCTGCGGCTGCGAGACCGGCGCCAACACATTCCTCCCAAATCATTGCTCATCGTGGAGGGCATTCTGGCGCTGCATTTTGCCGAACTGCGACCGCACTTCGACCTGTCAATTTATCTGGACGCTCCCGACGATGTTTGTTTCCATCGCCGAAAGGTGAGGGACATCACGGAGCGTGAGCGCGCGCTGGAATTCATCCGGTGGCAATACGAGAACACCGTGTTGCCGGCGGCGCGGCAGTACTTGCTGCCAAGCAAGCGCTACGCCGATCTCGTGCTTGACGCCAAGGGAGACCTGGCATCAGTGGAGAAATGCCTCTACGACGCGATCACGGGGAAGCGGGCTTTGGCCGCGGCGCGGTAACCCTCCGCTGATTGCACCGATGCGGAAATGCGAATGAGGCGTACTCCTACTCGCTTGGCCGATCCCCCGCCGCGCCGTTATGGTCAGTCCTTCTCCGTTTGCGAGGGCCTTTGCTGGCCGCAGTCTCGGCTGCTCGACCAGAGGCGCGTTTTCGCGAGTCGAGTAACTTCCAGGCTTCTTTGTAGCGCTCATGCACGCTTCCCTCGCGATGCGGACTGAGCACAACTACGTTTTGGCCCATGAGCCTCTTCGCCGGAAAGATATACCAGATGTCCTCCCGCAGCAGGTAGATGGCGAAGTAATCAATCTGCTTGGTCGTATACGCCTTGAGCTTGCTGCTGGCCAGCAAGCAGCTGTAATTGTTCCCCTCACGGCAATCGGTGCCCTTCACCTGCACCCGCTTGAATCGCCCATCCTGTTCGATCCCGACGTCATAGCGAGCCGAGTCTCCCCACGGCTTCGACACAACGTATCCACGCTTAGCAGCCCGCGTCATAAACAGCAGTTCCACCCACTCCCCGCGCTGCTTGTAGGTCTTAAATACTTCCATCCCCGTCGCCGGAGATTTCTCGCAATTTTTCCCCAAGACTCGCACCTCATAAACCTTGTTGTCATTCCGAATCGGGCGCAAGCCCGGTGAGGAACCTGCTGTTCGCCGCCAACGCCACAACCCATGTAGAGACAGCCGCCCGCTGTTGTCCAGAAGCACGGCAGTATCAGGCCGCAGCGGCCCATGAGGAAGTCGGAGGTGCGCGCGAGAGGCGCTCGGAGAGGCCTCTTGAGTGGGTAAACATCCTACTACCAGTTTAAAGAGGGGGTGCAAGGTCAGATGTCACATGGAGGCTGCGGAAAAACCAATGTGGGAAGACAGGCGGGTTCCTCATCCCGACACGCTAGTGGTCGCCCTAACCCTTAATCCAAGGTCCGAGCTGATTCGCGGGCCATTGCGGCATAGAACTCCTCCATGAAGGGATTAGATGGCAGGCCGATCACGTAGGGAGTGACGTTCATGATTTTGGCACGGGGGTCAAAGCTGTTCACAAAGCCCAAACCCGCAAAATTATTTTGCCCGCTGCTTGGGTGGAACTGAACGAATGCCGTGGTGGCTGTAATCCATCGCCGGTCGATATTCATTACGACCTTGCGGTCGCCGGCCCTGCAATAGATGTGGGGGTCATTCTTAGGGTCGCCCGTGAATAGCGTTTGGAAACTCTCTCCAGGGTTCGGAAGCATTATATTTTTCGTCCTAAACGCTCGGTTGAAGCTTACAAGCATCCCCGTCACGTCCTTCTGCTGAATCGCCGATTCCAGCGGGGCTGCCTTGAGCTGCACGCTCTGGAGGACCTTCTTGAATTCTGCCATGAGGCCGTTAAGTTCCCATCCAAGTTCATGCAACGCATCGATTCGGCCATACCTGGAGAGGTCAAGGCTGACTCCCTGTAACGATGCGAGCAGTGAGAGCCTTGGCACGTTGATATAGTAAAGCTGAAAAAGCTTCGTATCCCAGACGGGGTAAGTAGAGAGGCTTGACTGCACCCATTCCTCGTGGGCAAGCTTCGCACGGCCTAGCATTTCGACAGTGTAGGTGGCTGGGTCGTCGTCGATCACTTTGTGATGAGGCTTGCACAGCAAGAGAAGGTTGGACTCTGCGTTTCGCTGTTCGATCGTTAGTAAGGATTTGCCTCGCGGGCCGTTTTCCTCTTCGGCAACTATGTGCGCAACGTCCCCAATAAGATGGGACAGCTCGGGCGACACTCCTGCTATGCAGAGTATCTCTCTGCAGATTGTGCAGCGACCACCCGACCTAATCCAAATGACTCGAGTGACTTTCTCTGATGGAGGCATTGCGTTTGAGCCTAGCTACAAAAAGGCCACGGCATAGCCGTGGCCCCCTCACAGTCGGGTTCCTTTTTACTCTCGTCTGGGAGGAAATGCCAAGCACTTTCGTGGCGGCAAGGTGGCACGGAGCGGAGAGGGGTTCGAGCCTGCTGCTGGGACAGCAGATTCCTCCTGCCTCGCTCTGCTCGCGCGTCGGAATGACAAGGAGTTTTGCACAGCTTGGCTGTGACGGATGACATTGCCTTCCCTTTGGCGTAATCCCTAAAGTTTGTCATTCCGAACGGGCGGTGTTTGCCCGGAGGAATCTGCTGTCCTCGGGAGTGGCAATGGCGACTCAGCGCACCTATTACGTTTACATCATGGCGAGTAAGAGCCGCGTAATATATGTCGGCGTGACGGGATTTCTCATGGCGCGGGTATTTCGGCATCGAGCTGGTGAAGGTGGGCAGTTCACGCGCAGGTATCAAGTGCATCGGCTAGTTTACTTTTCGTCATTTCGGAATGTGGGCGATGCGATCGCGCGCGAGACCGAGATCGAGGGGTGGCGGCGGGAGAAGAAAGTGGCATTGATTGAAGAGAGAAACGCGACTTGGGAAGATCTGGCGGAAGGATGGGGCGAGGCGGCCGTAATGACGGTGGCCGGGACAGCAGATTCCTCACCGGGCTCGCGCCCGGTTCGGAATGACAACGGTCTCTAGTGGTTTGCAACTGCTGGCGCTTGCACGGCTGCCGGCGTTAGGCTCGCCTTCACCGTCACGCCCGGCAATTCATCCCCACGAAAATACTTTTCTTTTGCCGCCTTCATCTCCGGCATTGCTTCGTAAGGCTTCGAATAGTCGTTAGCGGCGTTCCAGAACAAGAATCCAATGCCGCCTTTTTCTTTGGCGGTCGCGACTTGCACTTTGATGTATTCCGGCGAGTAGGTTTTGGTGCGCCAGTGGAAGGCTTGCAGCCAAGGGCGAATCACCACGCCGCTGGCCCGATTTCCATCCGGATGGGTGATCAGTTCGAAACGCTCCATGGATTCGCCGATGAAGTGCTCGGGAGCGTCGCCGGGGTGCGCAATATTATCCATGCCGAAGAAGTGCGAGGGATAAATCATGGGCGAGAGCACGTCGCAGTATTTCGCCATGCCAACGATGTCTTGTCCCGTGTGCGAGAGATCGACGGAGCGCTGCCAGGCCATCACGCCGAAAACGTCGAGTGAGAGCAGCACACCGGTGGGATGAAGTTCGGCGTAGGCCTTCTTCAGGAAGCCGGTGATTACGTCGGAGCGTTGCGGGCCGGTGGGAGCGGCTTCGGGACGCTTCGCAGCAGCAACGTGCTTCGCGGCATGATGCTTGGAATCTGAATGCTTCGGATCTGAGTTGTCCAGTGCGGGTTCAGGATCGGCGGCTGCATCTGCTGTGGTGGTTCCGCCTTGCTTCGCATCGGCGGGACGGGCGAGGCGCCCGTCTCCACATGGTCCATCGTTCTTCTC
>Ga0307478_10002490_pt1 | contig 14445 bp, 15 predicted proteins | sample atmos_gasesECM4C_2_FD_203713 | JGI IMG/M metagenome (GOLD analysis project Ga0307478, IMG submission 203713) | Hardwood forest soil microbial communities from Morgan-Monroe State Forest, Indiana, United States - atmos_gasesECM4C_05 | ecosystem: Environmental > Terrestrial > Soil > Temperate...
ACCAGAGGTAAATGCGAAAACCAGTTGGCAGTCCCGCGACCAGCGCCGACCCCGCTTGCTATCATTTGCACGGTATTAGGGCTGTCGCCCATGATGAAGTTGAGCATTTGGGTAAAGAATGCGTCATAACTGATCTGGTATCCAGCGTGCCAAACTGTCTTTCCTTCACCAAAGAATCTACGCAGACGGTTTGATCTGGGGACTGGGGACCAAGTCAGCCCTACGGCAGGACCAAAATCTCTGTTGTCTGGATTGACCTTGTTGGGCACAAGAAACTCGGTCGGATCAAACCCGGCAAACGCGGGAAACCGCAGAGCGTTGGCCGGCTGGCCGAAATTCTCGTAACGTAAGCCCAGGTTCAAGGTCAGCGATGGCTTTGCCCTCCAAGTGTCTTGGAAAAAGTAAGATTGACGAAATGAATCGGGATAGTAGACGGGGTTACCGAAATTGCGCCGGGCGGCTCCGGAGGGCCCACTGTAGTCATCCAGGAAATTGGCAAAAGCCGAATAGCCGGGCGCGGCAGTGTACGTAAGTACTCCTCGTCCAGCGAATCCTGCTCCAAGTTGGTTGGCCAATTGCCAAAGAAATTCAACGCCGTACCGGAAAGTATGTCGCCCCACGAGTTTCGACTGTGTTTCCTGGAGCAACCAGTTGTTCGTAAATCTGAACTGCGGAAGAGATCCGCCGAGTCCGGGGCTTGCGATGGAAGGAATATTGATACTTGGAAGCGTCTTGGCAAGCGCAACGGAGTTGGATGAAATCGGCCAATCCACCGCGACTCGCGCGTAAGAGAATCGAAACTCATTCGTCCACGTGGCCCCGACCGTATAGGTGTCGCTAAGCAGGAAATTCTTGTCATGCGTGCTGGCATCACCGAAATACCCAGGGAAGGGAAAGAAACTTTGGGCGTTGATTGGAGAGTCCATTCCGGAATCGCTGATATAACGAAGCGAAATCCCATGCTGTTGTGACCAGGAATGATCGACCCGCAACATCCACTGCGAATCGTCATTGATCGAAGGGGACAACCAGGTTGCGGTTCCGAAGGTCACGCCGCCTCGGTCCTTTCCAGTAACAGGGTCAGCGCCGAGAGCGAGCGAAAAGGGGTTGGAGAAGCCACGCAAGTTCCCTAACGCATTCAAATAAAGGTCAAGACGCGGATTGGACGGGAACAACAACCGCAGAGTCGACACTGATTCTTCCGTCGGTAGGACAAACCGAAATTGCCCCGTGGAACGAAATCTGTCCTGCTGGAGGGCGGCAAAGAAGAAGGTTTTGTTCTTCCTTATCGGGCCGCCCAGGGTGAAGCCGTAGACATTCTCGTTGAACGTAGGAGGAGAGGTTCCGTTGAGCTTGTCTAGGTTGGAAAGTGAATTAAAGTCCTGTGATCGATACAGCCAGAGGACGGTCCCGTGAACCTCATTCGTTCCCGATTTGGTGATGACATTGAAGACCGCACCTCCCGCACGGCCGAATTCAGCGCCGAAATTACTCGTCTGAACGGAAACTTCCTGCACGGCATCGGCGATGTTAACGGGCTGCGCAGCACCCGTGAAAGACATGTCGTTATTGTCCGTGCCGTCGAGAAGATAGTTGTTTCCGCGCGGGCGCTGGCCATTGACCGCAAACTGGGTAGCCTGATCGCCGATTCCATAAGTTGTGCTGCCTGAAGGCGAGACTGCACCGGGCAGAGTCCGCGCCAGCGAAATCGGATTCAGCATATCCAGTGGCAACCGGCTGACTTCCCGAGACTGGAAGTTTCCACCGCGTAGCGGAGAATCTTTCAATAGTAGCTCGTCGGTCTCGGCATTGACCTTGACCACGGTTTCGTTGCTGCCCACCTGCAGCTTTACATCTACAGTCGTCGTCCGGTTGCCCTCCACACCTATGCCCAACTCCAGGAACACGTCGAAGCCCGCTTTGCTTATCTTGAGGTCGAACAGCCCAAGGTCCACTGCGTCGAAGCGATAGAAGCCAACCGCGTTGGTGGTAGTAGAGCGTACCAGTCCGCTTTCTTTATTTGTTAGTTCTACGCTGGCGTCCGGCACTACTGCGCCCGAGACATCTGTCACCGTTCCGGCCACACTGCCGCGACTGGTCTGCGGTCGTGCGGGCAAGGCTAGACTGGCGATCGTGAGCAGGCTAATCGCCAGCCTTATGCGGAACCTGCTGCTCAACTTCCTCTCCTCCCGTCATGATATTAATGGAGAGAGCTGACTTGGCGCTTGGCCACCTCAAAATTCTCGAAGAGCCAGCCTCTTCAGAATGGCACCGGCTCAATAACCGTTCCTATTCCGTGGTCCTCGATTGTGCCCGGCCCGACAATGCGCGTCTTCGTAACGAGGTCGCCCACAAAGACGTCAGCGACCGATGCCTCGAAGTCATCGAAGCGGTTGAGAACGAGCGCGTTGTTATCCGGGATTCCGCCTTTAAAAACATCTACGGAGAGTGCGGCTCTTGCGCGTCCTCGAATCCTGTTGTTCAGCACTACATTGCCTTGAGCGAATCCCCTGATGTTGATTCCTGCGCTCAAAGCGCCGAAGACTGTGCCTTCGGGCGCCTCCATGTTTACATCGTTGTCCACGACGCTGGCGCGCTCCATGGGCCAGTCTGCAAGTTGGCTAAACACACCGATGCCTTTGGCCTCGGCATCCGCCCATTGGCAATCGATCGAGTTGTGTGCAATCAGATACGAACCGATATTTGCCACGCGAATCGCCTCAGGTCCCGGCGCTTTCTGCGAAGACACGGAACCTGTGGTGATCATGTTCCGCTCCACGTAGACTCGCCCGTCAGCACGCCGGAAGTTTATCGCGGGCTCAGTCGTGTTCTTTATCTTGTTCCTAGAAACGTACACCTCGACCTCGGCGCCGGGTACGCCAACACTGAATATGAGGACTCCCACCGTAAGGTCGAGAGCCGTTCCTCCAGCAAGATCAATGTCGTTATCAGCGATCACCAGCGTTCCGGAGATACTCTCTGGCTTTCCCGGGTTCGTTGGCATAGGTATACCGGGGCTCGTAACGATATCGATTCCGTCGCCGCCACCAAGCAATGGCTCTAGGCCTTCGATCTTGCAGGAGGCGATCACTAATCCGCTGACGGCGTACACAAAAATCGCGTCTCCCTTCGGGCGGATGAAGCGCAATCCCTGAATCGTAACGCGAGCTCCCGGAGCTTCGACATAGAAAGGAGTCGTTCCCCCGTCAATAGTCGCCATCTCACCGTCCTCATTCTGCGTGCCAGAGATCGCGACTCCCTTCGACACCAGGACCGTAGCTAAGCCCCCCACGAAGGCCGTCGCCGTGGGTACTGTTGGCGCTCTGTTAAAAGAGAAATGTCCTTTTAGCGTGACCTCACCGCCTTGATCAACAGCCGCCTGAACCGCTTTAACGTCAGTGCCCGGGTCGCCCGTTCCGACCACTACGGTCTGCGCGGCTGCACTTGCCGCCCAGGCCAGGACAGTTGCAAATCCTGCGATGAATCGCCATGTCAATTTTCCAGTCATCCCATTCATCTTCATGTCTCCTCCTCTGCTGTCTTTCGGTCTTGCTTCGCGCGCTTTGCCACCCCAAAGCATGCAGGCGAGGGGCGCTAACCTGGCCGAGAGAGATGCAGAGATGGCGAACTGCAAATGACTTCTTACATGCCTCTCTTCGCTGCACGCTTCGAAGACGCGTCGGTGTGGTGACTGTCGCTCTGGCGGAGTGAGTGATCAATATCTGGCAACTGACTTTTGTCTGGGACGTTTCTGATCGTGCAGGCGGCTGAAAAACTTAGGGTTGCGGCGTAGAGTGCAGCATCACGCCTGCTTACGTGAGGAATGACAAGCAGTTCGTGTTTTGCTTCGGCAAGATTGTTCCAGGCGCGTTGACCCCCTACCAGCCAAGCTGGCAGCAGCGAGATCTGACCTACGGGGAAAATCCGGTACAGCTTCCGTACAACTGAGAGACAGAGCGGCTTTTCTGGCTCCTAAGCGACACCAGATGAAGCGCTTGGATTTTTTGAATTACTTCTTCGGGACCAGGTGCTCTACTTGTCGGCGCTCACCCGGTCCTGATTCAAGCCAAAGCCGAATTGTCAAGCTGAAGTAGACGGATTCACTCGCCCCGTGGATGCTCGCTTGGCCCTTTCCGCACCTTGTGGGCGGATGACGGGCATTAGCGGCCAATCTCTCTGCCCATTCTCAGGGTATCCCTAGCTTGCGCGCTTCGCTGAGGATCTTGGTAAGCCGGTTGGAGAGGCGGTCGAGGCGACGGCGGGAAGTGCCGTATGGCAGTGTCCGGCGAAACATCTCGAGCACATGTTGAGCGGCGAGCAAAGAATCGATCAGTCCATCGAGACCAGCTCGGGGAGTGAACGGTGTCCTCGGCTGCGGAGCAAGATGCCGGGGTTTGGAGCGAGCCAGCTCGAATTCCCGCTGGAGATCTGTCAGCACCACGTCGAATAGCGCATGGTCATCTCAGGAGAAGTGTGGCCGAGTAACTTCATCACGGCGAGAAGACTAACACCGGCGCGAAGCATTTCTGTGGCATAGCTGTGGCGGCAATTCCGCATGATAAATAGTCGTCACACGTATTCCACTTGGGCAAATCCGTCTGGCGCGAGCATCAAGGCATTACAAGCGCAGTTGGGGCACACGGATTCGCGACTCACGCTATCGGTTTACACACAACCGATGCCGGAAGCGCAGAAGCTGCTGGCGTGTAAGATCTCCAGCGTTTTGCTCCGTTCTGCTCCCAAATCCGAAGTGCAGAGGGCAGAGGCAGAAGTCGTAATCCCATAATCGGCACCCCTGGGCCGGACCGGTTTTGAATGGTGGGCCTGGGTGGACTTGAACCACCGACCTCGCCCTTATCAGTATTGCGGTCGTAGGTCCGCCGGGTAGCACTGGCGGAGTACACCTGCCATTTGAAGTTGAAATATCCCATACGATGTGACATCCTATGTGATGTTACATGAGAAGGATCGTTCTCGACACCTCGGTGGTGGTCGCCGGACTTCGCACCCAACTGGGTGCGGGAAACGCTATTCTGCGGTTGGTCGCCACGCGGCGGCTGGTAGCTTTGGCGACCCCGCCTCTTTTTTTGGAGTATGAGGATGTGTTGAAGCGTTCCGAGCATCGGCTAGCACATGGCCTGACGCCCGAAGCGATCGACGAATTTCTGGCGGAGTTAGCCGCGTTGATCGAGCCGGTTGAAGTTCATTTTCAGTGGCGGCCGCAGTCCCGGGACCCGAATGATGAGATGGTGCTCGAGGCCGCGATCAATGGCCGGGCGGATGCGCTGGTGACTTACAACGTCGCAGACTTTGCCGGGCCTGCGGAGCGGTTTAGGATTTCTGTACTGCGTCCGGGCGACCTGTTAAAGAAGGTGAAACCATGAGCAAAGCTACCTATCCATTGAAGCTTCCCCTCTCCATCAAGAAGGCTGCCCAGCGGCTCGCGAAAGAAGATGGCGTGTCGTTGAACCAATGGATCGCGGCAGCAGTCGCCGAAAAAGTTGGAGTGGTGGAAACCGCGGCCGACTTTTTCAGGAAGCGGGCAGGCAAGGCCACCGGCGAAGGACTCATGAAGTTTCTTCGCACCGCGCCCAAACTCGCGGCAGAACCGGAAGACACACTCCGATAGCCACAATCAAATTCATCGTCGAAGCAGGGCTTGGATGGCGCACCCTGTGGACCAGGCCACGATTCGAGTAGGCCGTTGCCGGCTAATAACGGAGAAGGCTTTGCGGAAGCGGCTCGAAGAGCGAAAAACTGAACTAACGGTTGGAACTCAAGGCTAGCGGATTACGCGGAAATGGTAGTTCTGGAGCAAGGACCGCGAGACTAAAACGCAGGCATCGGACGGATATGTTCCACTGCACCCGGTTCTGTCCTCCCATCTGCGCTCATGGCGAGAACAGCCCTTACCCAAAGGACGGAGACTTCGTGTTCCCGTCTTTGAAAGTGCGGGGCCGCGTTCCTCTCACTGTATCAATTTTCGTTGCTGACTATCTGCGACCGGCCGCAAAGAAAGCCGGAGCGCAAATCGAGGACGGCCATAGGTTTGGACTTCATAATCTGCGTCACAGCATAAGCAACTGGCTGGTGAACAAGCGAAAGTCGAACCGGAAACCGTTCAGGGAATCCTGCGTCGCGCAAAAATTCAGACGACGCTCGATCTGTGCACGCAAGAAGACAGCGATGAAACGCTGGCGGCGCAGAGGGAATATCTTACGGCGCTGGGAGTCGGCAGTTCGATGGTGCAGTGAGTTGTGGGTTGGATTGTGGGTTGAGGTTTTTGGTGCAACACCCGGTAACCTACTGAAACAAATGGTGGGCCTGGGTGGACTTGAACCACCGACCTCGCCCTTATCAGATGGGGCCTTTAAGGTGCTATATGCATAGTATTTTCTTCGTGAGGAGAGACGATCCACAGTAGTACGGGCCTCGCTAGCGAACAATCCTACGCGGTTACTCTATGACAAAGCTGGTAGTGCTCATCGCCGATTGCGTGCGTCCGCGAGCCTCCTCGATCAAACTCAAGCAGGCTCGCAAAGTGCTTGACCTTCGCGGCGCGTTGAGATTCCCTTGGGCTGCACAGAGTTAGATAGGAAGAGTATTTTCGCTTTAAGAGGGACGAAGCCAGTTCTCTCGTTGTAGGCCTCGCACCTGAGCAAACTCGCTTGTGTTGTCGCTAACCAGGGTATAACCAAGCGTAAGAGCATGAGCAGCGATGAGCAGGTCGTTGCCGCCGATCGGTTTGCCGACCCGCTCAAGCTGTGCTCGAACCCGGCCGTACGTAACATCTGCGGGCGAATCGAAAGGAAGAACCTGCAGAGCCCCCAGCACCACTTCGAGTTGTGTCGTGAGCCGCTGCGACCCCTTCTTCTCTGCACCATAGCGGAGTTCTGAGGCCACAATGATGCTGGTGCAAACTTTTTTTTCACCCACCTTCCTGATGCGCTGCGCAACAGTGCCCTGTGGATTGCGAACCAGATCCGAGACCACGTTGGTATCAAGCAAATAGCCCGTCATAGATCGACCCGATCAGGAGGCTCATCCAGCATCGGTGCGAAATTCTCATCGAGCCGGCTCAGGGTGGCAAGAACGGACAACAGGGACTTGGGCGGTGCAGGCTCGATGATTAGCCGGTCTCCCTCCTTGCGCATGACGGCGTCCTCACCGGGGAATTCGAACTCCCGAGGAATCCGCACAGCCCGGTTTCGCCCATTCTTAAAAATCTTCACGTGTCTTTCGGCTGTGACTAGTCGTCTTGGCATATGTCAAAGCCTATGCCAATTCTAGGTCTTTGTCAATGGCGCACCATTCAACGCACCATTCCCACTGACTCACCCAGGCGCTAGCGTGCCGCCACCCAGCGAATCCCGACGTCGGCGGCCGAGCGGACGCGGTCGATCAGTTGCGCGGCATGATGTTGGATATGGCGGATATTGACGAACTGGTGCTCCAGCTTGGACATGCGATACCAACTGAACCCACTTTCGGTGCGGTCGAGATCCAACGCGTCCACGGCGTCATCGATCATCCGATCGCAGAACTCCCAGTACTCGAGCACCTGTGCTTGCGTGTACGGTTCACCGGCGATGCCGTCGCCCTCGCCGCGATGCTGTTCCCACAGCCTAAACGCAGCTTCGTGGCGCTGAAGATACAGATGTGCAAAAAACAGCGCGTGATACGACACCTGCCAGAACGCATTCTTGTGGTTGGTGCTCAACCACTCCTCGGGCGGGCAGCGCTCGACGGCTTCGCGGAGCATCGCCAGCGACGCGTGATACTGGCTTTTCAGCACGGCTCGAAGTATCGGATGCGTCTGGTTCATCGGCTCGATTGTACATCGAGGCAGCCTTCGCAGGCAGCTGTCCAGCCGCGGTCACGAATCGCGATCATTGGATCGACTCTCGCGGGCCATTTCTATATAGGTGAGCTAAGTATGTTATTGCCCTTACTTGTGAGCCGACCGCCGAATCCGTAACCGTCCCGCGCTCGTAGCGACATTGTGTGTCAGGCGGTCACTAATAATCGATGTTCAACAGACGACGCACCTTCAAGTTAGCCCGGCTGTGTAAACGTCTCACCTCACAAGCGATCTCGACAACGCCCAGCCGACTTTGGATGTTTCATGCGCGTCCCGCATCGGAACGCCCCGGATTACGGGATCTATGGCCTACTCGACTTTTGGCAAATTTTTGGCAAAACGGTTTTTTGATGACAAGTCCCCTGGACGGGGGAAGTCAGAATCGCCGCGTATTTATCGGAATTGTGGCGGGAACGTTGGGACTCGAACCCGCGACTTCCTGCGTGACAGGCAGGCGTTCTAACCAACTGAACTACGCCCCCCGCAAACTGACTAGAAATGACTTCCCGCTCCTTCCACTGCATTGCAGTCTCTTCCACTGCCTTGCACGTCCTTCGACATGGCACGCAGCATTCTCGACATAGCCTAATCGATGCTAGCCGTTCGGCCTTCACTCTAAGGGTCCTAACGCCCTGAGTGTGGTGCCATCCGGCCAATCGTAAAGTTGACAAACGGTTGACAAAACGGTTTTTTGAGGGAGATCCCCGAAAAGGGGAAAGTGAGAATGACCGCGTATTTACTGATGATTTGAATGGTGGGCCTGGGTGGACTTGAACCACCGACCTCGCCCTTATCAGGGGCGCGCTCTAGCCACCTGAGCTACAGGCCCCAACATCGCAGGGGAACCATCATTAAGTACCTCATTGTACGGTGGTTTAGCATATTTCGCAATTGTGCGGAATCTGCGCTACGGTACAAGACAGCAACTTCTCCGGTCCACTTACTGTGCACGATCTCCTGAATCAGAGTTCCGTCTATCGCGGAGGGTCCAGCCCACGCAGCGTCAAGATGTACTGGCTCAGCCAGGAAGTGCAGTGTTTTCGCGTAGATCCGATCAACGAACAGGCCACAATGGGGGCCGCTCGAAGATAAGCTCCTAAAAAGCAACGAGCCCTACAGTTAGGGAATTGAGCTTAGAACGACGCCGAGATCACGGCCACCTGAGCGCATAGCTCAAAACAATTCTCAGCATGGTTCCTCATCGGCTCTAAACCCCATTGAATCCGATCGACCCGGAACGAGAGTACCTGCGGTCCAACTTTTAAATTCCCGATAAACTGGAAGCTATGTAGCTCGATGAGCCGAACAACCAGGTCCCCGCTGTTCGTAGTTGATGAGATGGAACGCATCGGAGAGGCGGTCTAGTTCCGGCAGGAGATAGCTGTGATCGAAATCGGGCCCGCCGTGGAGGACGATGACTGATGTGCCCTTTCCGATTTCTCGGGAATACAACTCAGCGCCTCCGACCGGGACGCGGATTTCTCTCGGCGTGCCGGTCTGTCCGCCCTTCAGCCTAGCCGTCGAACCGGAAGGCGCTCAAGCTGCGTATGCGCACGCAAGGATCGCAAGGACCAGCGTCGCCTTTCATGGCGGTGAAGCCTATAACACCTTACGACAAACCTTTGTCTTAATCGGGACGACGCCCCGTGTCACGGGCAACTCTGCCGTAAAGCCATTAGGTAAGGGTTGCCGTTCGCCAATTGCAGCTAACAAGCGCGCCTGCGGAGCTTAATCGAACAAACTTCTAACGCTCAGTCCGTCGAAGCATCCGTTATCGCCAGGTCTTCCACTCGTCCATCCGGCAGCAGCAGCAGATGCAGCTTGAGTGAGCGGCCGCCCACCGTTATGTTGTAGTCCCTGGTCTCCAGGCCGTCTGTCACGTGTGCGCCTGCCTCCGCAAAACTCTGTAGCGGTCCAAGTGAACCCAGGCTGGATCGATACTCCGCAAGCATCGCATCACTCATGTACTTGTTGAGGTCTTCGCTGAAGACCGACCTATCCGGCTGTCCATGCTGAAGACCTGCGAATAACTTACGAGCGAACAACTCGTCTTGGATGGGAGGTACAAGCAAATACATGAGCTGGTTGGCAATCTTAAGATACGTTGCTTTTACGTTCGTGTTTGTCAGCACGACAAATGCCATGTGGGCTTCGGGGTAGATGAGATTGATCGCTTCGAATCCAAGCCCCTGCCCGGTGTGGTAATAATGGATTGGGCTATTATCCCGGGAAATAAACAGACCAAGCCCGGATGGGTAGGTCCCGCCACTCGCAAGCCGCGCCATCGTTACCTCTTCTGCTGCTTCCCGCTCGGGAAGTACGCGGTGTTGCAGGAAGGCCGCATCCCAACGTGCGACATCCTTAGCCGTAGTCACGACCTGCCCTGAGCCAAAGGACCACCCCGGTCCCTCATACGGCGCAGGCCGCAGTGGAGCAAGCGCAATTTGGATATAGCCAGTTGCCAGTGCTGTACTACCCTCCGGAATCGTATCCAAGTCCATGGTCGAAGTCATCCGGAGCGGCCCGAAGATATGCTCCTGCATAAAGTCGAACAGCGGCTCGCCAGAGACTTTCTCCACGATCCGCCCCGCGATCTCATACTCCAGATTGGAATAGTGGAATTGCGTCCCCGGTGGGAAGAGCAGCAGATGGTGTCCCCACTCGTTGATGATGCGATCTGGTGATGCCGCAGCCCCTTTTGGGCCGGCAGGGTAGCTTTCAGGATAGTGGTCAGGGTAGCCGGAGGTATGGTTGAGCAACTCCCGGACGGTGATTTGAGAAGCGCCTGTCAGATCGGGAAACCACCGACTGACCGGATCATTGAGCGAAAGTTTGCTGTCGGCCTCCAACAGCAAAACCGCCTGCGCAGTGAAAGTTTTGGAGATTGAGGCAAGCTGATATCGAGTCGCGGTTGAGGCCGGCAGATGCGCTGACAGCACTGCCTCCCCGAAGGCGTTGGCGTAGGCAAGATGGTCATCCATTACGATCGCTACAGATGCCGAGGGTGTGCCATCGGCTTGGAGGCATCGCTGGATGGCCTGATCGATTTGCCTGCGCATGGCCAGGTCGATGGTTTGTCCATAAGTACTCGCGGTGCTCGTCAGTATTACGACCACCAGAAACATGTGCTGTAGAGGCCGCTGCATGGGACATAGGCTAGCATGAGAAACGTTTTGGATCCTGAGCTGAATATCGCGCTGAATATCGCGTGGCAGCGCGAATCGAAACGCGGAAATACAACTACTTCGCGATTTGCCTGTCAATACGCTTAGGTGAGGGACGCGCGTTTCGCGGCACTTGTCTGGCGCCGTCTTCTCGCGCACAATGACCCGCAACGGAGGAGGCAGGCGTGCCATGGAATACAGAAATTCTCCTAGGCCAGCAAACATCTTCGGGATCACCTCTTATCTGATTTGGGTCGTGCTTCAAATACTGATTGCCTTGCCCGTTGCCGCGCAGACGCGGGTTCCCCTTCAACCCTTTGCACAGCAGGTGCGCCAAGTGGAAACGAGCCTTTCTTATCTCGGGCAGCCTCTCGCCCAGAATGATGGAGACGCAATCAATCAGGCCATTGGCAATGCGAACGAGGCTGCCGCAATTGGGCTTCTAGAGCAGATCCTTGACAAGTACACGCTGGCGATTGTGGACATCAATGCCGAGAGCCGGGTCAAAGTCCAGCCGGGCCCTGTTAAGCCCGAACTGGTGGAAGCCGGGGCGCGCATTTTTCTCGTGAAAGTCATCAACAAGGCTGGAGTAACGGCTCCGCTCGTAGCGGAAAGCCCGAATGCGCTTCCCGTTTTTGTTCAATCGGATTCCAGCCCAGAGCCTCCCCAGAAAATCTCGGCTGCCGATACACGAGACAGGTGGATGGGCCTCGACCTCTACGACAAAGATCCTATGTCCCCGCGACTCTCAGGTCTGCCGCTCGAATATCGAATCCTCCAAATCTACAGCCGCGACAAAGGGCAACGCTCAGCCGCGATCAGTTTCAACGTCGGGCAGGGAACGCAAGACATCGGGTTTCGTAATGAGATAGTCGTAGTCTTCACAGCGCTACCTTCCCGCGCGTTGCGGCTGTGGGTCCGAGACGAGAACGGCGCGCCCTCGATGGCAGCGTTCACGATCCGCGACGCGTTGGGCCGACTCTACCCGAATCCCGCAAAGCGTCTGGCACCTGACCTCTTTTTCCAGCCGCAGGTCTATCGTGAGAACGGCGACACGATTCTCGTGCCGGCGGGTTCTTACACCGTAACTTCTTCAATGGGACCTGAATATCACGCGCAAACGAAACAAGTCCAGGTAACCGCAACAGGCGCAAACGAAGTTTCATTCGCGATGGAGCGCTGGGTCGACCCCGCGAAATACCGCTGGTATTCCGGCGACCATCACGTGCATGCCGCCGGGTGCTCGCACTACCAGAATCCGACCGAAGGCGTGCAACCGGATGACATGGTGCGCCAAATCCAGGGCGAGAAATTGAACGTGGGCGCCGTGCTAACCTGGGGACCCTGTTACTACTATCAAAAACAGTTTTTCAGCGGCAAGGATCATCCGCTCTCGAAGCCGGACCGGCTGATGCACTACGACCTGGAAGTTTCCGGGTTCCCATCGAGCCACGCGGGGCATTTGGTATTGCTCGGGCTAACGAATCAAGATTATCCGCATTGCGTTCGGATCGAGCAGTGGCCCACGTGGGACCTGCCCGTTTTGCGATGGGCCAAATCGCAAGGAGCGTCGGCCGGCTTTGCGCACTCTGGGTGGGGACTTGCAGTGAAGTCGCGCGAACTCCCAAATTACGAAATTCCGAGCTTCGACTCCATTGGGGCTAACGAATACATTGTAGACGTGACGCATCCCGACGCGGTCGATTTCATTTCCACCATGGACACACCTTACCCCTGGGAACTCAACATTTGGTATCACACGCTGAATGTCGGGTTCCGCACGCGCATCTCGGGGGAGACAGATTTCCCTTGCATCACAGACGTCCGCGTCGGGCAGGGTCGTGTCTACGCCAAGGTTGACGGGCCGCTCAGTTACAGCGGCTGGGTAGAGGCGCTGCGCGCCGGCCGAAGCTACGTGTCCGATGGCAGGAGCCATCTGATGGACTTCAGCGTGAACAACATTGAGGTGGGAACGAATGCGAGCGAGGTGAGGCTGATAGGAAGAGGGACAGTGCACGCTCGAGTGAAGGTGTCGGCTTATCTGAGCCCCGTTGCGTCCGGAAGCGACAGCATACCTTCTGACCGAGGAAATTACTTCTGGAGGGCGGCTCTCAACAACCCCAATAGTTCGGCGGACAACATCCATGATCGGCCGATTGATCAAACACCATATTGGCATCTCGAGCGAGCGCGCATCGGAAGCACGCGCGAAGTGCCCGTGGAACTCGTGGTAAACGGAAAGCCTCTTGCTCGCAAGAATATCGTAGCGGACGGAAGCGTCCGGGATATAGCCTTTGACGTGCCGGTCGAGCGCAGCAGTTGGCTCGCTGTGCGCATCTTGGGTTCTTCGCACAGCAATCCCTTCTTTATCTTGGTAGACGGAAAACCCATTCGCGCTTCCCGTCAGAGTGCTCAATGGTGTCTTGCCGCTGTAGACCAGTGCTGGACTCAGAAGGCTCCTAAAATATCCAAGGCAGAACTCGCCGACGCCCAAGCAGCTTACGACCACGCGCGCGAGGTCTATACCAAACTCGTCGCGGAATGCACACAATAAGCGGGAAGCGGCGGGGGCCCTTTTATTATGGGGCTCCCACCAATCGAAGCGCCGAAGCGCCGCTCGCGGCCTCGTGATCAACTCGCAACCGACTGTCACTTCGATGTTGTGCTCGGATCACGGGCAAGCCGCAAGTTATCGGCTCGTCCGTACGCCCATGTCGTCAGTGCTCGATTTCCTGACGAGATGCCGACTTGTGGGTACTAATCCCGCTAGAGAATCGGATTACTTCTGGATTGCCGACATTATCCGCGAAGTGATCTGATCGAAGCATTGTGGTGCTATAACGATTTCACGTCAGCTACGCCAGGGCAGAATCTCGCCAAACGAGCAAAGCCGGTTGGTGTGGGACCAGCGGCGAAGCGGCTTCACATGACGCTTAACGCCGGAGTTGTCAAACGCCAGTAATGCGGACTAACCAGCCGCCAACGATGAGGCTGTGGCGCCCAGCGGTTGCGGCCACCCTGCTCGATTTTTCTTTGAATACTAAACGAAAGACCTACCGCTGTGGCGGCTGGCTCTGTTGATGCTTCAATGTCGAGAATCCGCTGTTCTGTGTGACGGAGAAGCGTCTTTCTTGGATTTTCCGAACACGAGAGGAAGGTCTAACTTTTTCAATGATGCGGGTCACGAAGGTGACTACGACTAAAGCCACGACGAGTATCACGAGCCATACTACGATTGTTGTTCTGAACATCGCTAATCCTTTCCAAATCTGCCATTACCGGCATCGAATTTCTAGAACCCTTCAAATTCCATTCATCTCTGAATACTTGTGACACGAGTGTTCTATTCCAGGGAGTGAGGAGCGGCCGCACCACGAAACGAAAGACCTAATGCATGAGTTTTGGATTTTGTGCTTGCAA
>Ga0307478_10002491_pt1 | contig 14445 bp, 11 predicted proteins | sample atmos_gasesECM4C_2_FD_203713 | JGI IMG/M metagenome (GOLD analysis project Ga0307478, IMG submission 203713) | Hardwood forest soil microbial communities from Morgan-Monroe State Forest, Indiana, United States - atmos_gasesECM4C_05 | ecosystem: Environmental > Terrestrial > Soil > Temperate...
CCCGAACGCGGCAAGCCGATCAAACGCCCGGTAAACCCAACTGTCCAGCGGGACATATGTCGATCCCGGATATTTTTCCGGTCCTGACTCCCGGTTACGAATTAGGTCCGCAAGAGGATCCCACGCCGAACCGCCGAGTTCGGTATTGTGTCGGTTGCGATAGACGTACTCCGAAACCATCCATCCCAAACCGCTTCCGATTAGCACGTCGGAAGGGAAATGCTGTCGGCTGCTTACACTGGTGATGCTGACAGTGGACGCTAGACCGTAAGCTAACAATTTCGGTAAGTTACCGTGATATTCGTGGGCCAGAACTCCCGCTGCGGCCCAAGCTGCTGCGGAATGGCTTGACGGAAACGACGATCCACCCTGAAAGAAATTACCTTGCCCATTCCCTTGGCGCGGCCGTTCTCGCGATGTAACCAAGCTGATACTTTGCGCGACAATTAGGGAATCGACAACGGCTTCGGTCGCGAGGATGCCGGTTTCTCGCTGGTGTGGATCGTGAGTGCGAAGACTCCATAGGTAAAGCCCGCCCGAAGCGGCGCCCAGCGCTCCGACCCCGACGTTGCGGATGCTGTTGTAAGTGGACAGCCGGTGGGCACTGCCAGGAAGCGCTTTGCTGAGACTGGCGTCAGTAAGAATCGCTCCAGTCGTAATACCCGTCAGTGGCGCAAGCCATTCCGCATCTGAAAGACGTACATTTAGCGGACTGAGCCAGATTGGCTTCTGATCCTCAAACACATGAGTGACTGTGTCGCCTAGATCGGAGCGCAGACGACTCTTCTTGGAAGGCTGCCCTGGGCGCCCACCTGTCGGCTGTTTCGCGGTGGGGCTGTCGATGTTGGAAGATTCCGGGTGGTACCTAACGCCTTGACTGTCGCTCTGTTGAGGCAAAGCAGCGCAAACTTCCACGCCACCAATCGTCATATTCACGATCAACAAATAGCGCGCCAATGTAGTCCCTTTCATTGCCTCGAAGGTTTCTCTTACGGCCTCAGGTAGGCGATTGCCAGTGCAACCGATGTCGCCACCTGCGCCGATTGCATGAGTGGCGTGAAGTTTCGAACTCCGACCTTGGGCGCCTTCTCCGGTACGACAATCACGTCGCCTGGCATCAATGTTGCGTCCATTGGATTGCCGGACCATATGCCGCCATTATTTTTTGCTGCCAGCACCGAGCCATCTGCACGTATCACAAAGGCGGCCTTCTTGTCCGCCAATTCTGTGAACCCTCCAGCCTGCCCGAGGTACCAATTCGCGCTTCTTCCCGGCACGTAGCCGACCGCCGTGCCATTGAAGACTTGCCCTTGAACGACAACGTAGTTGGGTTTCTTGGGAACGAGAATCACATCACCATTGCGAAGCGGCGTTTCTCCGGCGGACTGTTCAAAGGATTTGTCATCGAGCGTACCGTGCAGAACAACCCGGCCAGCTGGCAAATGCGTTTCCAATTGCGTAAGTGCAGTTTCGTTTTGTGCGATTGCGGTGAGTTTCAGATTCTTTTGGTCCGCATCATTTTCCGGAAGCGCCTTCAATTCCATTCGTTCCGCTTTCAGACGCGCTATCAATTCTTCGTGCGATTTCATTTCGAAGTCGCGGACTTCGCGCCGCGTCAGCACTGTTCCATACGGATACGCCTGCGATGTGAAGCCACCGGCTTTCTGTAGCGCAGAACTGAGTGACTCTCCCGGGCGAATTCCATAGGTTCCCGGATGTTGCACTTCGCCGCGAAGAGTGACGCTAGCCCCAAGGTCGTGCCATCCTGGGTTTTCGCGAATCGTTAGGACGTCGCCGTTGGCCAGAACCCGATTCTCGCTATCGTGCCCCCTCATCACCGCCGTAAGGTTCACGTTCACACTTTCTGGGCCAGTCCGATCGCCTTCGTGATGAGTGAGGACGGCATTTTGGGAGTCCGCGCTTGGTTTGAGTCCGCCTGCCAGGCGTAGCAGGTCTTCCACATGCATACCGGAGCCCAGTGGGTAACGCCCCGGATTCGGAACATCACCCTCGACGTAGACAGCAGCGGGTTCCACCTTACTGGCGTTGCGATGGATCACGATTCGATCGTTCGGCTGAAGCAGTGGATTTTCTGTAGAATCCCCCGACAGCGCTTCTGCCACATTTGCGCTAAGGATTTTCATTGCGCCGTCTTTGCCGCTACGAATGATCTGAGCCAAATCCATGGCAGCTTCGGGAGTGACACCGCCGGAGAGGTAGATCGCATCTCGGAGATGGATCTGGCCAGAAGTCGTGTACTGTCCAGGCTTGCGCACTTCGCCGTCGACCCAAATTTCTGGAGCCGGCTCGAAATCGTAGCGGCTGAAGATCCGAATGGTATCGAGCGGCTTGAGTTTCGGGGCGCCGTTTGGATTCGAGAGCGCCGCAGTCAGATCAAAACTTTCTACACTGGGACGGAAATCCGGTGGATCTAGCCGGATAATCTCAGCGTATTTCCCGGCCGGCTCCGGCAAAAGGTCAGAATAGGACGTAATCAAGTCTCTGACGGTCATGCCCTCTTTGTAGGAATAGCGGCCCGGACGCAGTACGTGTCCCTGTAGGTAAATGGCCTGCTCGTTGTACGGTGCTATCGGGAAGATGTGAATTCGATCGCCATCCTGAATCTGGAAGCTGCGAAGCTGCGATTCATCAGCTTCGGTGCTTTCGTTTCCGGAAAGGTCCAGGCTGAACATCGTGCGATTTTCGTGGGCAACCAGTCGCTCCACTTCCACGTGTTTCAGCGATGCGGCCGGCAAGACTCCCCCCGCGAGATCCAGTGCATCCTCCAAGGACGTATTTCCGCGAAGCTCGTAAATTGCCGGGCGGCGGACCATTCCCTCAATGGTGACTTGCGGGCCGACGGGCGGCACAAGCAGCGAATCACCATTTTCCAGGCGCTTCTGGTCAGACCCTACACCGCGCAATAACAAATCGTATGCATCAACCACTTCGATCAGCTGTTTTCCCCGATAGTGTTTGATCGAGCGCAGCGAACCGCGCTCGGTCAGGCCTCCTGCCGCTACGAGCGCATTCAGCGGGCTCGAAAGCGAACTGACGTCATAGGCGCCGGGGTCGGCTACTTCGCCGACTACGTAGACTCGAACCGTTCGTAGGCGCGACAGGGACACGTCCGTCGACACACCTCGCAGCTGCGTCCTCAACAATTGCTGCACTGTAAGTTGCACGTCGCCGAGCGTTTTGCCGCTCACCAGGACGGGCCCATATTCGGGCAGCGAGATGCGGCCTTCGGAGTCCACTGTGCGCTGCAAGCGTTGCGAGATGCCGCCCCACAAGTCGATCGCCAGTCCATCGCCGGGTCCGACCACATAATCGGGCCCTACCGGTAGATCCATGGGAAGCGCGTCAGTATCGCGAGCGTTTTCGGTGAGTATATCTACACCGAACCGCTCCGGCGCCCGAGCATGGGCGGACACCTGAACGTAAAGGTCAACGAGAGATGGAACATCCGAATACGGGTTGGATTTGTGGAGAATCGTCTGTTGCGGGGAATCTCCCTTCGAATAGTTCGACAAGGCTCGGCGGCTCCTCGAAGCAACCTCATTCCTATCGTTTGATCGTTCGGCGAGAGAACTGGACCTGCTCAGGTTATCCTCTGTATACACGCGGTTGTTTCTTGCGTCCTCCAGAAAGCGCTGCAGTAAGTCCGGAGAAGAGGAAAGGCCCGAGGGATCGCGTGAAGCATTCATAGCCATGCGAAACGGGTCGCTGCCGTTAGCACCATCGCTGCTCAGTGAGAGTGCTCCGTTCGAAAGTCTCGTTTGCATGAGAGGTGAGCCACTCATCTGCGGATTTGGGATGAGATAAGGCGGGATATCAGGTGAACCTCCCGGTAGGTCGCGGTTTGGAGCTGTCCGGGGATCCTCCCGCAAACGTCTTGACGCGGGCTCCCGGCAATTGCTGTCGCTCCGGTCGTCGCATTTTCCAGTGTTCGCTAATTCGGGCGAGTCTTCCACGTGTTTTTGAAGTTGCATGGATTCCGCATCTTCCTGCGCTTCAATCTGCACGATTCGTCGCGCGCGTTCCTTGAGCACCAGATCTTGCTGCTTAGCCATTTCGGAGTCGGGATTCACGTTTGGAAGCAAATAGCCATACCGCTGAAGCAGTCGCGTAGCCGTGGCGCGGAGCGCTGCATCTTCATCAAGGCGATCGAAAACGGCTTGCTCGGTGAGATCCGAATCTTCTACCAGTTGGCCCTTTGAAATCGCTTCCTTCTCCACGACGCGTTCTAACTCCACCAGCAGCCCGGGATCCTTAGTCAGCACCGCTCGAATTTGTTCTACCGGGGCAGCCACGCGGCTTCTTGATCCCGGATCCTGATCCGGACGGGGCTGCCGCGTGTACTCTGAGGGAGCATTCACCGATTGATTTCCGGGCCGTGCTGACGGCGTTTGCGCACCTGCAACCGTGCACCAAATTGCTGTTGTGGCAAAAACGATTGTGCGAAAGTTCGTCAAGTTCATGAAATCTCTCTTCAAGACCGGTTTTTTAACAACTGTGTTCTTCCCGATTCAGCAGGTTGATGGACGACACTCAGAAGGCCCGCCACAGAGGACTCGATATCCGTGCAATGAATGTCGAAGGATGCCCAGAAATAAAGGGTGCGATTCTTGCGCGACGCCACAGCGACGATGCGCAGCGCCGGGTGCTCGCGAAGGACCTGGTCGCAGATGGGCGGCCGTTGCTCGCTTTCATCTAGGGCAATCACCAAGAAATTAGGAAGTGTGGCTTGCACCGCCGCTAGGATCTCCTTCTCGTCGGACACCTCGCCAACAATTTCAATACCCGGCTGATCCGCAAGGGCCGCCACGATCACTTCTCGCATGAGCTTGGGGCGATTGGCCACGAGAACGCGTGTCGCTTTTTCCATCGGAATCTCCTCGCACGCTGAGTGTCCTGTGGAACTGGCTTGCAAAACAGGACCCATTGATGTGAAGCGAGGGTGCTAATTCGCTCTAAGTGCAAAGTTCTAATTCGGACTACCCGCGCAGGTCGGTAAACGCCGCTGATGACGAGCAAGCACAAAGATGACGTGGCTTTGACTTTTTGGTGACAATTCGCCCGCCAGGAACACGTAGTCTGCGAAATGTCTCACGGGTTTGTTTGCAATTGCAGCGTTGCCCGGGATGCAGCCAAGAGCCTGAGTGGCTGCGCAAATCGCAACGCAAGGAAGAGCGATGAGATGAATCGGTTTTTTCAACTGGGCTTCCTAATTATTGGCATGGCATCTGGGCTATCTGCTCAGTCGGAGGCGCCTAGCGTCCCCATCCTGTCCGGCGCTGTGGCCTTTCAAGGCACAACGACCGGCGGCGCGAGTTCATTCACGCCGATCATCGTTCCCGTTTTCGTCGCACCATTAGGAGACCATTGGCTGATCGAGTCTCGCGCCGAGGTGCAAGGATTTATTGCGCGCGACAATGGCACCACCGGACCCTACAGTGGCCATTTCTTCGCAGCCTTCGACTATCTTCAACTCGACTACATTGCCAATCCTCACCTGACGATTACCGTGGGCAGGTTCCTCACGCCTTTTAACATCTATAACGAGCGATTCCCGTTGTGGGTTGCAAATCTGGTAGACACACCAATTGTCTATACGATCGGCACTCGCACTTCGGCTTCGAGCAATGGAGGAATGGTCCGCGGTGTAGCCATCGCGCAGCCGAAATGGAATCTGACATACACTGCTTATGCATCGACTTCGGTGACGACCGAGAATCTGCAGTCCGGCAGGGCTGCGGGCGGCAGGGTAGGCCTTTTTCTCCCCCAAGCTGGCATGGAAGTAGGTGCGTCCTATCAAAGATTTCTGCAAAACGGCAATTCCAATATTGCTGGCACATACTTCGCGTGGCAACCCCCGCAAATTCCCTTGGATGTACGGGCCGAATATGCCCATTCGCCGGGTGGTCAGGGTTATTGGCTAGAGGGCGCGTACCATCTGGCCAGAACCCGGGACGAAGAGACCTGGTTGAGCCGCCTACAGGTAGTCGGAAGAATACAGCAGTATTTCAAGGGCAATCCCACACCGGTCGACGCGTTACCCTTGACGAATGTGAATCAATTTGATTTCGGTTTGAATTACTACCTGCCGCACAACGTGCGGGTCAACGGCAGTTACGGCAGAGAGTTCAGCTCCGCGGGCAACGCCAATATCTGGAATTTCGAGATCGTCTATCGGTTCCTGTTTCCCGCATGGCCCGGAGGACACCAATGAAAACACTGTTGCTGACGCTTCTCCTCATTCTGCTGTTGGGATATTCGCTGAAGGTGTTCGCAGCGCCACAGACGGCTAATCAGGCGCAGAAAACCTCCAAAACCGCCGCGAACAACAATGCTGCGTCCGATCCGGGAGAGCAGAAATTCAAACAGAATTGTGGTCGGTGCCACAATCCCCCCGATTCCCTGTCGCCGCGCGAAGTCAAAGCCGTTGTGCAGCACATGCGCGTGCGCGCCATGTTGAGCGCAGAGGATGAGCAACTCATCCGCAAATATCTTGCCCCTTGAAAGAACAAATCCATACCACCGAGGAAGAAAAACTAGCTATGAACCTTAAGTTTATTTTGAGAACCCTCTTACTTTGCGGAATCGCGCTGTCTCCGCTCGCCGCAGGAGACCAACCTGGGCAAATTATTTCGATCACTGCACAACGCTTCTCGTTTGCCCCGAACGAAATCACATTAAAAAAGGGCCAACCGGTTACGCTCGTGGTCCAGACCAAAGATGTTAGCCACGGACTGCGCATCGAAGACTTAGGAGTGCTGACGGATATTAAAAAGGGGCAAACTTCCGAAGTGAAGTTCACCCCCGAGACGGTTGGCACCTTCGAAGGGAAGTGCGCGCACTTCTGCGGAAAGGGCCACGGTTCCATGAAGATGACAGTGCATGTTACCGAGTAATCGCCATGCGACAATCGCAAGCAATCTCAATCGTCGTAATCGCTGGAATTTTGAGCGGGTGTAAAGCGGTTCCTCCAGGAAAGTGGGAAACGGCCGCGATAACCAAGATGAAGCATTCGGTCACGGTCGGCGGCAAAAACGACAAGAACCCTTTGGCCGGCACGGTCGCGAACGTGGAAAGCGGGAAAGTAGCGTTCTTGCATTATTGTGTCGCGTGTCATGGGCGCGACGGGCAAAACACGGGCGTGCCGTTCGCTGACCAGATGTCACCGCCAGTGCCTCCTCTGAGTTCCTCGGCTGTACAGTCTTATACAGATGGACAGCTTCATTGGATCTTGGAGAATGGCATTGCGCCTTCCGGTATGCCAGGTTCGAAGGGAATTCTCACGAACGACGAACTATGGTCCATTGTGCTCTACATTCGGCATCTGCCGCCTGCGGGCAGTCTCGGGGAGCCGGCCTTTTATTCCGGTGACGAAACTCCATGTCCGGCGCCTTCGGCTCAGGCACGATAGTTCAACGAGCAGACGCAGTTTTTGCAAATCATATTGTTGGGTATGTCGAGATTCTGGCGAACGCTACGTCCATTCGCTCCGTTGACGATGGTTTCCAGAGTCGTGCCGTGCAGATTTCCCATCGAAGGATGAAAGAAACAGGGGCGAACACTGCCGTCGGCCTCGATCACGGCTGAAACCCAAGGCGCATTGCAAACGGGTGATTCCGGTTCTTCCAACCCTAGTTGCACACGAAAATGGCGCGCAATCCGACGCAGCTTTTCTGGAGACTCGGCGACGAAACCCATTCCAAATTCTTCATCGGCGTCGCAAATGAGTTTTGCGATCTCGCTCCCCAATACTGCTAATTCTGAAATCGTAAGGCACATTCCCGTTTGACGGCTGACGGGCCAAGCCAAAGCACGATTGAAGGCCTGCGAAGTTACATCCACGGCGAGAAATGAAATGCCATCCAGGCCAAGCCCTTTTGCGGATCGCGCGGTTTCCCAAAGGTAGGCGTGGTTTGCCTTCTGAATGGTACAGCGGGCAGTGATCGGGAGGTTGTGCCGCATTCCTTTGACTGCGCGAACGCCCGTCTGAAGCACTGCAAACGCGCCATCCACCCGACGGATCGTATCGTGAACCACAGGCGGACCATCCAGGGAAACGATAACTTCGTCGAAGCTTTCGGCAACCATGGCTGCATATTTCTTAAGCAGCAGGCCCGTGCTCAAAAGCGTCAAGCGAATTCCTTCCTCGCGCAAAATTCCACATAGCTGCGGAAGCTCGGGATTCATGAGTGGTTCCCCGCCGGAAAAAACGATCCAGCGAACTCCGAAATGCCGAATGGACTCAAGCTGAGGCTCAAGGTCTTTCACAGTGAAAATCTTAGCCTCTTTGGTCTTCCATATGTCGCACATGATGCAACGGCAATTGCAAGAGCTATGAGCGTGAATCACCAAAATTGGGAGATTTCGGATAACGTGACTATCCTTACTGCATTCCTGCAAAGAAATTACAGTTTCGATTTTAGTTTCCAAGGCGCACCTGCTTTCCGCCGAGAAAAATCTCGCTCCGCAGATGCATAGCTGTCTCCTCAAACAACCGGTCGAGCGGCGCGCGAATCCACCGAACCACGCCTTCTATCGAAAGCGGATTGAGGCCCTCACATATTCCTACGGGAAGCCGTTTCCTCAATTCCGGAGAGACTAAGTGAACGCGCCCTCCGAGAAGGACAAGTTCAACTTTCCGGTAAGACAACGCCGTCAAAGTCTCAGCTGGAGTTCGGCCGGTATCCCGGACGGCAATCAAGTCGGCGACGCCACCCGGACGAAATCCCCCTTCTCCGTTCTTCAAATCGAGAAGCCTTGCAGCTTGCTGCGTTACGTAACCATAGAGTTCCGTCTCAGACGCCTGCAAACGCTGATGGGCACAGCGAATTTCATCCGACAGATCGCCCTCCGCGGTTAACGGCGAATCGCTTCCAAGAGCAACTTTGGGAAACTGCCGAACCTCTTCCGGCGACATTGATTTCCCGAACAGAAATGAGTTCGAGCTAGGGCACCAAACGAGACCGGCCCCTGCCGAGAGCAGTAAAGCTCTTCCTTTCTCCCCCAGGCCGAGACCATGAATGACCACCGTATGTTCATCCAATCCTCCGGCACGCCACAGGTTGAAAATCTCCTGTGCGCTTTGCTCGTCAATGCCTTCCGCTAAATGGATGAAGAATGGCTGGCCCTTTGGATTTAGGCGCTTCTTCCGGGCTGCCGTTGGCTCTAATGCGAGAGAGTGAGCCCATCCATAATCTTTGAGCACCCGCACGATGAAATCATCCGAAAACACTTCCCGCTCGAAAGGATTGTGGTGGCACACGGTGGTTACGCCACTCAAAATATTGCGAATCCCGCCCCACCACAACCGTACTTCTTTTGGTACCAGACGATGACGGGCAATTTCCGGGGCCTGAGACACCTGAATATCCTCGGCCCACTCGAGGAAGTTGTTGTAGCCTCCTTTCCCCAGTCGAGGAAATAGAGCAAATTCCAAATGATCATGTGCGTTGACCAGTCCCGGAAGCACCAGGTAACCCTGCAGATCTAGGCAGTCTCCCCCCGTAGGGAACGAACCTCGTTTGTCGTCAGCCACGATCGCGTCGATGCGGTCACCGCGAATGCGCATCTCCGCCCGAACGCTATCAGAAGGTCCGAGCGCAAACCGGGCCCCGCGTATGCGATTGGGTATCCGCGGCCTATTTTGGCGAACTACTACATTCCCGTGAGGTTTTTTTTCGCGCTTTGCTTGGAGCATGTAAATAGCCGCGTGCTCGCGGATGGTATCGAAGTATTTACCTTTTCCGCTTCTCTCGAAGATAACGCGCTCTTCTGCTCCAAAGGCCAGTTCCAGTTGAATGGCCAGTTCTAGGTTTTCTTTCTTGCAAAGGGCCACAATTGCGTTAAAGGGCCGGGGATGCGTGCGAATTTCTTTAAACTCGTCCCGAACACTGACACCACGACGCCAGTCGAATGCTGCGGCTGTCTCCGGGTGTACGTCGCTCAAAAAGAGAGAACCACCAGGCCGCAAAATTGATTTGGCGAAGCTCAGCAACTCTTCCGGTTCGTCAAGATAGCTCAGGACGAAATTGCAAAAGATCACGTCGGCAGAAGCAGCGGGAATCGGGGCACCGGTGCACTCCGCGCAAACGAGGGTGGCAGCTTCTCCCAACTTCGCTCGCGCAACATTCAGCATTTCGGGCGAAACATCGACGCCTATCAGGCTGCGCGCTCCGTCGTTTCTCGCAGTGTTCAGCAAGCGCCCCGTACCACACCCAAGATCAACCACATCCAGGCCACGCAAAGGAGGCAGCAACGATGCAAGGACGCGTTGCTCTAAAGACAATATGGGGTTGTGTTCGCGGTCGTAGGCTTCGGCCCATAATTGGTAACCTTCAAGCGGTGTAAGTGGAGATGACGGAAGAGAGCTGGACATGTTGATTAGCAGAAAGGATTACAAGCTTTCCTGTTTGGGCTTTCGCAGCGTAATGAACTTCTGGGCCAATCGCAATTCCTTTGGGTAACCGTAAATCCGCGCCGCATAGCGCCACGAACTCAGCGTCTTCAGGAGTGCGCGGCTCCATCGCGGAGCCCGGATATCTTGAACAGTCGGCCAGCGCGAATTGATCACTATTTCGAAATTATCGATCAATTTCTTTGTTTTTCGCTTCAGCCACGGGGTATTGGGATCGATGCGAAGCGTGAAATCCATCCAGCGTTTGGTCGCCCACTCGTCGGGTGTAGTCGGAAAGGTCACCTGATCGTCTACATTTCCATACATTGCCGTTCGCTGCGGCACGGGCGTGTAGTGATAAATGATGATCTCCGACTTCTTGTTGATCCTTTTGATCTTCCGGATGAACTGTAGCGTCTCTCGTGTGTCTCGTTCAGGGTCACGCGGATTACCGATCACGAATGAAAATTCGGGAATGATCCCGAATTGCCGGATTCGTTCTGCCACCGCCAAGGTCTGTTCCGTGGTGATGTCCTTCTGCATTTCTTTCAGGACCCAATCCGATCCCGATTCCGCGCCGAAAAAGATCATCGCGCAACCAGCTCGCTGAATGGCTGCAAGCGTCGCGTCGGAATATCGTGTAAAAGTATCGATGCGTGCTTCGCACCACCAACGAAGGCCGAGAGGAGCGATGCGGTCACACAGCTCTCTCGCATGGGTCTCCTTTACGAAGAAATTCATATCGTAGAATTGCACGGAATCAGCGCCATATTGCATCTTCAGGTGACGAAGAATCGCCTCCGTGCGCGCCGCACTTTCCACCAGTTCGCGATTCCCATAAACTGCGTGCACTCCGCAGAAACTGCAGCGGAATGGGCATCCAATGCTGGCGTGATGCGCCGCTGTCCGTCTGCCGAAAAAGGACGGTCGGAGGTACTTCTCCACGGGCAAACGATGAAAGGGCGGCCACGGAAAGGCGTCTGGTCCCTTCATGAGTCGCTCAGGATTGTGGCGATGCAAACCAAAAACATCCTTGTAGGACAAACCCTGAATGCTTTCAAACCTACGCTTTCCTCTGAGCGCGTCCAACAACTCCAGCAGCGTTTCTTCTCCCTGGCCACGCACGACATAATCGACATATCGCACGTTCAAAGCTGCGTCCGTATAGGTCGAAGGGAAATAGCCGCCCCAAACGATGGGCAGTTCTGGGCAACGAAGTCGAATTTGTTTGCAATTCTCGACCGCCGAAGCCATCTGCGGACCAGGCATGACAGAAACGCCGAGCAATTCCACATTGTTACGTCGGACGAGATTCAAGATTGTTTCTGTCGGGTTATCGTCGACATTTCCGTCAACGATTTCGTAATCTTCGCGACCTTCGAGCACAGCGGCGAGGGCCATAACTGACAACGGGAACCGCCGATTGCGAGGTTTTGTGGCTCGGGGATTGAACAGAATTATCATGTCATCTTCACCTGGGCCGTATAAATACGAAACTGGGATGGTTCACGGCGTCTCTTGAGTTTCGCCACGAGCGGCCGGCATGCCCACCGAAGGCCATACCAGACACGGTGTGTCGTCCATTCCAAGTTATGCCTCGTTTGTAGCGTCAGCAGTCTTTCCTTCGTGATGTATTCGCAACTCGTGAGGCTATCTGACGGAAAACCGAAGCGTGTTTGGAACAAACTCCGCCGTTCCTCGACCATCTGCCGTCCGCTCTCGTCTCGCGTGTAAGAAGGACTATCGGCAATCAACACCGTTCCCCCGGGCCGCAGGCAGCGTATTGCTTCCGAGAGCGTGGAATCGTAATTCTCCGAATAGTGGAACGATGCATTGAAGATTGCGCAATCAAACTGCCCCGTTTCGAACGGAAGGCGGTCGAGCTCCGCCTGAAAACGCGGAAAGACCATCGGCAGGGCATGGCGATAGTGAACTGCTGCTCCTAGTCCATCAAAGACATTCGTTTGCAAATCAACGGCGATTGGTCGATGCCCCAGACTCGCCAGCCGGTATGACAGCCATCCATTCCCCGCGCCGAGATCAAGGATGGCCAACGGCTTCCCGTTTGTTGCTGGTAGGAATTTTCGTTTGACGTAATTGTAAGTCCGGGTCCGGATCGCCCATTGCCACGAATTGCGGTCTGTTCGATCGCGGTAGGGCAATGACAGGTAGAATGCGGGATCCTCGCTTCCGCGGCCCTCCGCTTTTCTCACCGTTTCGTATTCGCCTAGGAAGCGCGCGAAATACCGTCGACGAGTCTCGCGCAGTGCGAGCCAGATTCCTTGTTCCTGCGCGAAAGTCGCAAAGCATTCGCGGCATTCGATTGGTCCGTGTGCTTGTCCGAGCGCGTGGTAGGCCATCGTGGCGAGATTCGCCGAGCATTCGGGGCAGCGCAACCGCACATATTTCGTGCCTTGCGGGGCAATGGGCGTGGGCACCCCAGCCATTTTCAGGTTTGCTCCAGCCAATGTCGCGCTTACGGATTGCATCGTATGAACTCCAGGAGCACATGGTCTCCCGCATTGCGAAAAATCGGCCAATCCGCACAAAGACGATCAAGCCACTCCAGGCGCTCAAGCAGTTTGTGACGGTTACGCATTGATGACTCAACGTAGGAGGGGGGGACAAACAGGCCGATGGCGCGTTGCGAGATCAGCCGGAACCAGGGAGAGAAATAATGCGCAACTTCGCCAGTCGTTGGATAGAAAACAGAAATCTTGTTTCCTCCCACTTCAGCTGTGGTTCTACCGGAAAATCTGCGGACCGCCTTTTTCGGCTGTCCGTGCAGCAAATACCAAAGAACTTCAGCCACACACACTCGGCTCCACAGACACAACAGGACTCTACCCCCTGGGATCACGAGATTCGCCAAGTCACGAGCAACGGACTTCAGGTCAGCGACACAATTCAGACCGGAAAAATTCGAAAACGCACCGTGAAACGGTCCTCGGCTCGCCGCGAAGCCGAGTACTTCGTTCGCGATCTGCAAATATTCCAACTTCCTGGGATCATTCTCTTCCGAGCCATTTCGCGCTACCTCGATCATCTCTGCCGAGGCGTCGCACGCGACAACGAATCGCCCTCCCTTGGCCAGCAACGTTGCATCCTTGCCTGTGCCGCAATTCAATTCAAGGATTCGACTGCCCGGCGGAAAAGCTTTAAGCAATCGGTCCCATACCTGTCTTCGTTGTGCACGGCCGATTGCCGTATCTGTGAATAGTTTGTCATACGATTTGGCGACTCCATCAAAAGCAGTCGCGGCAGTCGAGAGAATCACCGCAGTCGTTGATTTCATGTTTTCGCCTCGCCAGCGCTCGAGTACAACCGTTGACGCGTTGTCTTCACTTGCTGTCGCAACTCTTGCTGTGCTGCTTCGTTCATGCTGGCTCGCTCGAGTCGTGCCAGCTGCACCTCGTCTTGCAGGAGGCGGTCCGCAAATGCATAAAACTCCGGACTGCGCTGGCTGCGAAGCAATAGCTCACGATCCGAAGACTGGCGCCAGGGCTTTAACTGAACGAGGGAATTGGCGCTCTTCTCGTAGTAAGGCGTTCCTTTGATCGGGTATGCCACGGTTGTGAAAAAAACGTCGGGGTCCGTGCGCTTGACGTGGTCGATGGTTGCTTCAATATCCTCCAACTGTTCCCCTTCATAACCCCACATCAGAAACATTCCCGTCTGAATGCTGCGCGTCTTGCACAAATTCACCGCAGATTGTACTTGCCCAACGGTCACACCTCGTTCCATCGCATCCAGGATTTTTTGTGACCCACTTTCGCTTCCGATCCACAATCGGAAGCATCCGAGTTCCGCAAGCAGGTCCGCCGATTCGTTGTTGAGACGATCTGCCCGTGTAATGCATTCGAAAGGAATATGCAGCCCTCGTCGCCGCATTTCCGCCGCATAAGCCCGCAGCCAGCCGTGATGAATGGTGAAAACGTCATCGGCAATCCACACCATGTCCGGATGGTAGGTTTCAAGCAGCCATTCCACCTCGTCCACGACCTTTTCCGGTTTGCGGCGCCGGTGCGTCTTTC
>Ga0307478_10002494_pt1 | contig 14437 bp, 7 predicted proteins | sample atmos_gasesECM4C_2_FD_203713 | JGI IMG/M metagenome (GOLD analysis project Ga0307478, IMG submission 203713) | Hardwood forest soil microbial communities from Morgan-Monroe State Forest, Indiana, United States - atmos_gasesECM4C_05 | ecosystem: Environmental > Terrestrial > Soil > Temperate...
AGGAGTGTTCGGGTCATTGGAAGTAATCGTCAGCGTAGCGTTCGCCGTCGTTCCGGGTCCTCCCGCGGTGTAATTCACCTGGAACGGGAAGCAGGAATCCGGGCTGATGGCGAGAGAGTATCCAGACGAAGGTGTCGTCACAGAAACCTGGGAATTCGATGAGGTAATGTTATTGATGTTCAAATTGGCTTTGCCGGTATTGCAAACATTGAGGGTCGCAGTGGCTGTGCTCCCCTGGCAGCTGCTCATCGAGAGCGGACCGGGAAGGCTCAACCCAGGACCGTTAACGACCCACGGTTTGGAAGGGATGCCGTTTGCCACCACGACAAGGTTGCTCAGGCCGGAAATCTCCGGGTCGTTCGGCGTATCAAAGTTGGTTGACACAGGCGTCGTGCCGGTTGCGACACCCATGGTGCTGTGATCGTGAGTGCGGGCGTAGAAAACGTGACTGGTCGCTTGGTTAGTAATCCGCACCAGCGGGTAGTTCGTCGCCATTGTTGCGTCATCGCCATAGGCGGAGGCTTGCGACAGGCCGTTGAACTGTGTGCCGTTGACGATATAAGTATTTCCCGGATCGATGCTGTTGGGGCCACTGCTGATCGTCGGCCTCCATGCGTCCTTATAGGTTCCGCCGAGCGCGGAGCTGTAAAGCTCGACATCGCCCGAAGTGTCTGTGAACAGTATCTGGCCGGTGGGCAGCAAGAGCATACGTGTCTGGAACGGTGGGTCGCCACCGGCGCTTGGTGCCGGCGTTACCGGATTCAAATTGGTACCGTCGAACTCGTAAAAGTCCGTGGGGCTGTTAAATAAGTTGGGGCCCGCACCCACCAGCACATTGCCACTGGGTAATAGAGACGCGGGTGCGTCGAAGGCCTGATCGCCGCCTGGGAAGGTCTGACCAGCGGTCCACGTTTTGGTCGCCGTACTATAGACAGCGGTGTTCGAGGTGGCTCCGAAGGCAATCACGGTGCCATCGGGCCGCAACACCTGCGGCCCCATCTCGGGACCGATGCTCAGCCCGCCGTTATTTGGAAGCGTAACTATCGTGCCCCCGCTGGGCTGCGTCCACACCTGATAGGGCCCCGGATTTGGGGTCTGACTCGCGTTGGGAGTATAAATCTCGTACCCCGTTTCGCTTTGCGTCTGGGTGTCGACCGATAGGATCGTCCCATCCGGCAACAGAGTCCATCCTGCCTCCCCGTTGTAATCAACCTTGCTATTCTCCAGTGCTGGACTGTTGACCAGGACAAGCGTTTGGCTCGGGAGATCCAGAGTAGCTATCTGACGGTTGTTCGGATAAGGACTGTTATCGCCGTCACCTATGATAAAAGTGCCGTCCGAAAGAACCGCACAAATGGAATCGCCGATGCTCGTCCATCCTGTGGCCCCTAAACTGATGGGTGAGGAGGACCACTGGCCAGTCCCACCGTTCTGTGTGGGATCGAAGATATAGCCCAAGGTTGTCTCCCCTGGACTTCCCGAATTGTTGTATTCCCCACCGATCACCACCACCCTCCCGTCCTTTAGCACGGCGGAACAATAAAAGAGTGGGCCGTAACCCGCGGGCGCAGATTGAAGTTGGGACCATGTCCCGGTCTCGTAGTGGCCGGTGTTGTCTGGCGCGAAACGCCACCAGTTGGTCGGAGTGACACTGCCGCAGCAAGGGTTCGCGTTCTCCTGGCACATCGCCGAGCCGTCGGTGAGCAGGACGCAGGTAGTGAGTGACAACGGACCGGCGCCCGGAGCAGTCCCCGGACTTCCGCTGCCGTTACCCACCTTTGTCCATTGTGCGTGGGCAAGGCCGGAACAAACCACCAGAACGAACATCGCTATTCCGAGTTCACAACTGAGTTTCATGCCGTGCATTCGCATCGCCCCTCCTCCTCATTCTCGTTACGAGCTAAGAAATTTCGCATCGCGTTACATTGCCGGTTAACGTTGGGTGGTTGAATAGTCTGGGCGCCCGCAAGCGTGCTGAAGTCGCCGACAGTCGACCCTCCCGTGGATCTTTCAGTGAATTGCGTTCTTGGAACTAGGGCCCGTAATGCCTAAGGAATGGAATCTGATGGCTGGTCGACCATCTCCTGAACTGGCTCGCGCGTGGGGGGAGGAGTGCGGCCAGACCGCTTCAGGTGATTGAACGCCCAAGCGAAAAATTCGCGGTCAAAATTCGGGCCAATTGTGCGCGGCTGGCAACACATTGTCAAGATGCAAAATTTGGCATAGTTTTGTGGGCTGCTCAGCCAGTTGTCACATTGCGGGCCTTCGGGTCGATATCGAATGCAAAATACATTGCAGCCCGTGCATTGATTGCGAGGTCACCCGAGGAAGTTAGCGGCCAGCGGTAAACACTCCGGTACGCATGAGCGGATTATGGCTGGGCCAGAGTCACAGGAATGCTAGGCTCATATGGTGAACTGGCGTCTAACAAACTTGTCCTTCATTCGCGCCGGACTCTTTCTCGCTGTCCTGGCATTTTTCAGCAGCGTAATTCCGGCATCTGCCGCGAGTTGGACGGTCCGCGCGCAACCTGCGAAGCTGGTGAATGGTGCGCCCGTGTTGTTTCAGGTGAAGCCTCCAGCTCGGCTTGACTCGCTAAACGCAAGCTGGCTCGGACACGAAGTTTCGTTCAGCTTCGATTCGACGAGCAAAACCTGGTATGCGCTGGCGGGCGTCAGCCTGGAGACTGCCCCTGGCACCTATTCCCTGGAACTGACCGGTGAAACCAGTGCCGGGAAAATATCCAGCGAGAAAATCTTATTCACGCGCAAGTTCGCAGTCGCTCGCGGCAAGTATCCTAAAATTTTGGTGAAGCTCAGTGTCGAAGGAAAATTCACTGAGCCCAGCCCAGAACAACAGAAACAAATTCAAGAAGCCCAGCAGGTCAAGAAAGAATATTTGAGCCGGGTCACTCCGGAGCGCGAGTGGTCGGGGCAATTCACCGCTCCGGCCGATGCTGCGATTTCTGACGTTTTCGGCTCCGAGCGCGTCTTCAATGGCAAGACGTCAAGCCCACACCTGGGCCTGGATTTCCGGGTTCCCAGCGGAACTCCGGTTGTCGCCATGAATGAGGGTACGGTGTTATTGGCGCGGCCTCTCTATTTCGAGGGTAATTTCGTGGCGATCGATCACGGGCAGGGTTTGCTCACTCTTTATCTGCATCTTTCCGAATTCAAAGTAAAGGAGGGCGAGCAAGTAAAGCGCGGACAGGAGATTGGTCTTAGCGGAGGGACCGGCCGGGCTACGGGTCCGCACCTTCACGTGGCGGTGCGATGGCAGGGAACGTATCTCGATCCTGCAAGTCTGATACGGCTGCGGCTGCCATGAGGGCTCCAAAGCCCTCACGCATTTCCTCCTGAGAACCCACCTAACGCGCGCGCCTGAATATCTCGCAGCGCATCCTTCAGACTTTCTTTCAGCTCGAGGTTGCGAATCAAGCGGTGCAGATAATTGGGATGGACGCCCAGAATACGGGCCGCATCGGCATAGCTGCCGTGAGTCTGCTCCACAGCGTCGAGAATCAACTGCTTCTTCAATTCCTTGACCGCAGCGTGATACTTCGCTTCGCTCATCTCCGGCGCGGAAGGCCGCTCCAGCAGTGACTCGGGCAGATCCTCGGGCAGAATCATTTCCGAGGAACCCAGCACCAGAGCGCGCTCGATTGCGTTTTCAAGTTCGCGCACGTTGCCCGGCCAGTCGTAGTTCACCAGCCGCGCCAAAGCCTCGCGAGAAACGGGCCGCGGCTTCACCTTGCAGCGCTTCGCATGTTTCTGCACCAAATGGCGCACCAGCATGGGGATGTCTTCCCGGCGGTCGCGCAGGGTGGGCATCGTGATCTTTAACACGGCCAAGCGATAGTACAGATCCTGACGAAAAGTACCGTCGCGCAAAGCTTGTTCAAGATTGCAGTTGGTGGCGGCAATGAGGCGGATATCTACCTTGATGGGATGAATGCCACCAACTCGTTCGAACTCGCGCTCCTGCAGAACGCGCAGCAGTTTGACTTGCAACGCGAGTGGCAGTTCGCCGACTTCGTCCAGAAAAACTACGCCTCCGTCGGCCACTTCAAGCCGGCCTTTCTTCTGGGAGGTGGCTCCGGTGAACGCTCCGCGTTCGTATCCAAATAAATCGCTTTCCAGCAGCGTCTCGGGAATCGCGGCGCAATTGATGGCCACAAACGGCTTGCTGGCCCGCGGACTATTGCGATGCAAAGCCCGCGCCGCCAACTCTTTGCCAGTCCCGCTCTCACCTTCGATCAACACCGTGGATTCTGTCGGCGCCACGCGCTTGAGGAATTCGTAAACGTCTTTCATGCGCTCGCCCTCACCCACCAGGCTGCGCTCCTGGCTGATCTCCACGGTGAGGCGTTCGTTTTCCTGCTCCAGCCAGTGAAGGCGGCGAGCATTCTCCAGAGCCACCGCGGAGATTCCGGCAATCGCTGTCACCAGTTGCAGATGTTCTTCGCTAAGGCAGTTGCTAAGGGTATCGCTATCGAGATAAACGCACCCAATCACCCGCTGGAACACAGTCAACGGTACGCACAGCAACGACCGCACCTGCGATGCTGCGAGGCTTTCGACCTCGCGCAACTCGTCACTTCCAGCCACGTCACTGCCTAGCATCGCAATGCCCTGCTCCAGCACCTGGCGGGCGACGGTGCGGCTCACTTTGACTAGCGGGGCCTGTCCTGGCTGCCGCATGCGGGCGAATGTGGAATTGAACTGATGGCCTTCGCGGTCCGCTAAAAGAATGGCGCCCCGGCCGGCGGGAATGACCTCAAAAATCAATTCCAATAACTGAGCTTGCAGTTCGTTGAGATCGCGGATGGCGTGGACGATTCGGCTGATCTTGAGTAAAGCATTCAGATTGCGCGCCACGCGCGAGCTCGCGGGAAGTTCGCGCAACAGCCGATCGGGTTGCAGATACACTGCATCTCTGGGATGGATGACGGTGGTTTCGGCGTTGACTTGAGCGTCCTCAAATTCAACACGGCCCTCGGGCGGCGCGAGATCTCTGTCTTCGAGTAGAAATAAAAACGAAGAGTCGCCGGCGGTGATTTCGTCCCCGTGCTGCAGCCATTGCTCTTCGACGACGGATCCGTTCACCAGGGTTCCGTTGCGGCTGTCGAGATCCCGTACCCGGAATCTTCCATCCTGCCAGCTCACTAAACAATGCTTTCGCGAGACCGAAGGATCCGTGATGGCGATCCCATTGGACGCCTCTCGCCCGATGGTGATTTCCGCTTCGGGCAGCGGAATGGTCGAGTCTTTCAAGGGCCCGGAAAGCACCAGGAGTCTGGGACGCAAGCTGCCTACCTCGCCGGCCCTTCATATCACAGTTTGGACTTAAATTCATTCCTGATTTGATCTTGTTCCAATATCCGAACAGATAGTGACTATCCGATCGGATAGCGACCGATATCGGCAATGGAAAGATTGCAAGCCCAAGAGTAGCGATGCGACTCCTGCGGTAAATGCTTTGCTAAGAGTTAGTTGGAAGGAGATTCAGATCTCTGGGCAGACCGGCATCCGACTGGCATTCCGCATGCACTTGGACGGGTGCGGCAGTGCTCGGCAAAAAGCGATGGGGGAAGCGCTTTTTGGAATAGTTCTTGCTGAGCCTGTGCAATCAGGGATCCGGGGGGCCCCCTCATCGGGTCCCTTGATTTTTGAGCAGATCCACCGTCTCCGTCATGCTCAATGGAGTGCCCTACTCCGCTCGTGTCGCGCCTTGTGAAAAAATAGTTGATAGTTCCTTGGCACCGCCCTTCAGTCTTTGCGGAACCTCTCTCTTAACTGGCCACAGCCTTATTGCCTCCCGATGGAGTCACAGAAAGCAGAGGCATCGCCGCCCCATCTCGATAAGTAACACTGTTTCCGGAAATTGCAGGCACGCGTTCCCCCGGAACCAGAATCCCCACAAGATTCAGCGGATCGGCAGCCGACAGTGTGATTGTTCCCTGAGTCGAGTCGAGTTTGCGCAGCGCCCGCACGGACTCCACCGCGACCGGCAACGCGAACTGCTCGCCGATAAATCCATCGACAAAACGGCCACCGCGAATTTCGCCTCGGTCTTCAAGGCGGCGGAAGCCCATCAGCAATTCGCGCCATGGCGGCAAGTTCGCCTCCCGCGCCAGCACATCCCGGACGACGATGCCATAACGCCGCAGTAGCATCCAGCAAGCGGCCTCGACGGCGCGCGGCCGCTCGACCACCTCTTCGGCATGCAGTAAGGCCCAGCGTCCGGCATTATGCCGCGGGCGCGTCGTGCGCCCACTACCCTGACCGGCCCGCCGTTTGGGATCGATAAGCGAACGCAGATTGTCGAAGCCGTCGGCAGTCACCAGACCGGCCGCCACCAGTTCCCAAAGCGCGGTCTCGATTTCCGCTTTCAGTTTTTCCGTGGCTCGCACGATGTCGGCAAAAAACGATGCGCCGCGCTGCCTCAGGAAATCAAGCACTTGCTGTGCTCCGTGGCTCAGGCCATTATTTCCGGCCAGTTCAGCGCCGGGGTGGCGCGGCGTCATCCAGTCGGCGTCTTCCCGGATGAAGAATGTGATGGGCGCCACGCTGGTAGGAACTACGCGCCGCTGGCGCGGCGCCACACCTGCTTGAGTGTCTGCTCCAGGTTTTGCAGGCGAGTAATCCAAAGTCGCCGGATGCGGCGACAACCTTCCCCAACCCACTGCCCCAGTCAGGCAAAGCTGGTCAAGCCATTTGGGATCGTAATCCACAATTCGGCGGGACAGCACCTGCCGCTCCCACGCATTTGCCGGAATTTCAAATCCTTGCAGTTGCCGCAGCACTTCGAGCGTGCCGCGCTCACCAGAAACCTGCGTCCCTGGAGCTGCATGCTGCCACTGCAGCAGCCATTGCATAAATTGCGCCGCGGTGACCGGCTCAATCTGCTTGCGCAAGGTCGTAACCGTCAGACGATGAATGCGTGCCAGCAGCCGCCGCTCGCACCATTCCGTCTCGGGCTGGTGCGGCACGGACGTTTCCGGCCCGAGCAACTCGTTCGGGCGATTCGCCCGTGCAGCCGTGCCGCTAAAGCTGCCTCGCAGGATAGTCCCGCTTGCCTCCATGCGAAGAAGAGAACTCGAAATCTCCGAAGCGGAAATCCCAAAAGTCTCCCCGAGTTCAGTCGCGGTGGTTGGTCCAAGATGCGACATCCATCCTGTCACCATAGTTAATAAAGCATCTTCACGGCTAGGGACCGCTGTTTCAACCTCGGCCAACACCGGCTCGAATCGCGCCTCTGGAAACAGCACTGAAAAAGTCCTGGCACGCTCCGCAGCGACCCAATAACTCCGGCCATTACACATCGTGCTTGCGGCGCGGCCCTCGGATATGAGGCGATCAAAATAGAACTTCCACTGCCCTGCGTCGAAATTAACGCTGGCTTCCGGCAAAGCCACCAGCGTATGCAGCACGTCATGCAACTCATCCGCGTCGCGCACATCCGGCCAGGCCTCTTCGCGCACTTGAGCAATGGCGGCCGGATCAAGGCCGCCTACTTCTTCGAGCACCGATTCCGGCAGCATGCGCCGCATCTGCACCGCACGCGCCCGGCGCTCCTCGAGCGGTGCGTCATCGAGATAGGCGTACGGGTTGGCATTTAGAATTTCGTGCGAAAACTGCGATGGTACCGGCGTGTCCACCGCGAGGCAACGGATTCGTCCGTCCGCCAGACCGTTCAACAAAGCCTTCAGCCCATCGATATCCATCGCCTCAGTGAGCACGTCTTTCATCACTTCGCCCACCAGCGGATGATCGGGGATTTGCCGCTCGCCCTGAATGTTTTCGAAGCACGCGGCCGCATCAGGAAACACGGAAGCCAGCAGATCATCGGAGCGCATGCGCTGAATCTGCGGCGGAACTTTCTTTCCGTTCTGAAAGCGCAGCAGTGCCAGCGCCCTGTTCGCATCCCAGCGCCAGCGGGTTGCGAAAATCGGAGAATCCAGTGCCGCCTGTTCCAGTATTGGCTGCACCGTCGCTGCCTGCAGAAAATTGAATACATCCGCCAGGGGAAAGCTGTGCTGCTGGGCCAGAGCAATGTTCAGGCCGTTGTCAGTGGCCGCCGCCTGTAACTCAAAGTTGAAACCAACGCAGAAGCGCTTGCGCAGAGCAAGTCCCCAGGCTTTGTTGATGCGTCCGCCAAACGGCGCGTGGATCACCAACTGCATGCCCCCGCCTTCGTCGAAGAAGCGTTCGGCAATCACCGTCGTCTGGGTTGGGACTGCGCCCAGAACGGCTCGGCCCTGCAAAATGTATTCGATCGCCTGCTCCGCTCCGGAATCATCGAGGCCGCATTCTCGCTTCAGCCAGGACACGGCTGCAACCACTTCCGGTTGCGTCGCTGAGAACCCCACGGGTGAAGTGCGTGGCAGCATTTCGCTGATGGTTTGCCGCAGATTTCCAATGTGCTCGGAAAGTTCCTGAGTGCGCGCCGGCGCTTCGCCCCGCCAGAAGGGAACACTGGGCGGCGCTCCATGCGCATCCTGCACCAGCACCCGACCGGCATTGGTTTCGATGCGGCGAATCATCCAGGATGTATTTCCCAGCAGCATGATGTCGCCCCGATTGCTCTCCACGGCGAAGTCTTCATCCACGGTCCCGACGACGAGACCATCCGGCTCCGCGACCACGGCATAAAGCGAGTTGTCGGGGATTGCTCCTCCGCTTGTGATCGCTGCCAGACGCGCCCCGCGACGCGCACGAAGTTTTCCGTTGACTCGATCGCGGTGGATATATGCGCCATAGCGGCCGCGCCGCGCCGCGATGCCCTCGGAAAGCATTTCCAAAACCGCTTCGAAAGTCGGTCGCGTGAGATTCCGGTAGGGATAAGCGTGCCGCACCAGCGCAAACATCTCATCTTCACTCCACTCTTCGGCGGAACATGCAGCCACGATCTGTTGAGCCAGCACATCCAGCGGCGATTCCGGAATCATCAGCCGGTCCAGGTCGCCTTGCCGGATGGCGCGCACCAAAGCTGCGCACTCCAGCAGGTCATCTCGAGTGGTTGCAAATAAGCGACCCTTCGGGACAGCGCCGCGCCAGTGTCCCGAGCGCCCTACGCGCTGCAAGGTCACCGCAATGGCGCGCGGCGAATTGATCTGAACCACTAAATCCACCGTGCCGACATCGATTCCGAGTTCAAGCGATGCCGTCGCCACCAACACCCGGATCTGGCCTTCTTTCAATTTCTTCTCCGCCGCCAAGCGCAGTTTGCGCGATAGACTTCCGTGGTGCGCCGCTACATTCTCCTCACCCATGCGCTCGCCGAGGTGATGCGCTACACGCTCGGCCATCCGCCGCGTGTTCACAAACACCAAAGTTGACCGGTGCTGTTCCACCAGCGTCACCAGCCGGTTGTAAACCTCGTCCCACATTTCGTTTGAGGCCACTGGTCCCAGGGGCATCGAAGGAACTTCGACTGCCATATCGAGCGTGCGCCTGTGGCCAATGTTGACGATGACGGCATCAGGCCGGGACTGGATGCAATCTGAACTACCGGTCAAAAAATGCGCAACTTCTTCAATCGGTTTCTGAGTGGCAGAAAGGCCGATCCTCACTGGCCGCTTATAAGTCAGCGCCTCCAGTCTCTCCAGGGACAGGGTCAGATGGGCGCCACGCTTGTCGTCAGCAACCGCGTGAATCTCATCGACGATCACCGTCTCGATGTCGCGCAGAATCGCGCGGCTCTTATCCGCCGTCAGCAGAATGTAAAGTGATTCTGGAGTGGTAACGAGAATGTGGGGCGGCCTCTTCAGCATGGCGCGGCGCTCATGCATCAGCGTGTCGCCAGTGCGGACCGCGGTGCGAATCTCCGGCATGAGCAAACCGCGCTCCCCAGCCATGGCGAGAATTTCGCCTAGAGGAATCTCAAGGTTTTTCTGGATGTCGTTGCCGAGCGCTTTGAGGGGCGAGACGTAGAGAACTTCGGTTCGGTCAGCGAGATCGCCCGCCAGTGCTTTGCGCACTAGACGGTCAATGCAAGCCAGAAATGCCGCCAGCGTTTTGCCTGACCCCGTGGGTGCGGAGATCAGAGTCGTCCGCCCAGCCAGGATGTGCGGCCATCCCTGTTCCTGAGGCTCAGTCGGAGTAGAGAACCGCTGCACAAACCACTCGGCCACCAAGGGGTGAGCCCAGGCTAGAGAAGGAGGAAGGGGCAGCATTCGGATATTGTAGCCGGAAGGCAGAGTTTCGCCAACTCTTCGCCTGTGAAGTATTTGTCCGGAGTGTCAGTGAGTTGCCGAAACGAGTTGCCGGTTTTTTTAACCCCGGCCAACGCCAACATATTCAAATCCCATGGCGCGCAGCCGGACGGAATCCAGCAGATTTTTGGTATCCACGATGAGGGGCTTCTTCAACAGATGTTTGATGCGCTCAAAATCGAGTACGCGAAACTCGGGCCAGCCCGTGCCCACGACGAGTGCGTCCATGCCCTCCGCTGCTGCATAAGCGGAATCGCAATAGCGTACGGAACCATTCAGACGCATCTTCGCTTCGGAGAGCGCGACAGGATCGTAAGCCCGTACTCGGGCGCCCTTCGCGACCAGCGCTTCGGCCAGCCGCACCGCTGAGGAACCTGCAACGGAGTTGGTATTCGGCTTGAATGCCAGCCCGAGAATTCCAACGTCTTTGTTCTCCACCGAATTCAACGCCTGGGCAATCTTATCGACCAAGTGGTCGGCAAGGGAGTGGTTGACGTCCCGGGCCGCGCTCAACACCTTCAGTGGGACGCCATTGGTCTTAGCCAACTGAGCCAGAGAATCCATGTCTGACTCGGCAAAAACGCCGCCCATGCCCGCTCCCGGCTGCAGGCAGCGCGGAGCGATTTTCTTATCGAGGCCAAGTGCCAACGCGAGGCTCACCGCATCCGCGCCCACGCGCTCACACAGTGCCGCCACCTCGTTGATGAAAGAAATCTTCGTAGCCACGAACGCCGTCGCCGCCTCGCGCACCAACTCGGCTGTCGCTTGGTTGGTTACAATCACGGGCACGCCGCGCATCACCAGCGGGTGATAAATCTGTTTGAGGACATGCACCGCCTCATGGGAGGTCGATCCTAGAATCAGACGGTCGGGCCAATTAAAATCTTCCACCGCACAACCATCGGTGAAAAACATGGGCTGCGAGACGATCGTCGCTTGCAGGCCGGCTTCTTTCAAAGATTTTTCCAACCCCGAGGCCGTGCCTACTGCCACCGGGGTCACAATGGTCAGAATGGGAGGCTTGGCCGCGATCCGCGCGATCCGCATTACTACGTCCGTCAGATTCTCCGCTCCATCCTCTGCCAGAAAGATAACTTGCGTCTTGCGCGCAAAAGATTCGATATCGGTGGAGTAGGCGAGGCGCCCGGCCCGCACATTGCGACGGATAACTTCTTTCAGATTTTTCTCGAAGAATGGGATGTTGCCCTGGGCCATTTCGACCATGCGCGACCGGTCGGGATGACAGCAGGAAACCGGAGTGCCAAAATCTGCCAGACACGCCGAAATTACTGTTCCCAGATAACCCGAACCGTAAACCCCGATCTGCATTGCTTCGCCCTCCGGCATTGCTGAAGCCTGCGTCCGAAACACTGCTGGCGCGGGATTCAACCTATTCCCTCTCTTCTGTTTACAGCGCGAAGGATGCCTTCGCAATGCACGGGAGGGAAATGTACCAGGGGCCATGACGGAGTGGGCGGGAGTAACGTAATGGGAGGTAATCAGCCTTAGGTTACGCAGGAGCGAAAACGATTAGGGCGAAACCAGGCTGCCGCCGAGCGACACCGGGGCCAAGTCAACCCAACAATTGCGCGCATCTTCGCGCACAAACGTGAGACGGTCGAGCAGGATGCGGCGGCTTCCTGAATATTGCTCCCAGCGTGCGCGGGCAATCGCCAGCGCTTGTTCGGCTGCCGGTTGGGTGGCCATTTGTACGATGGTGACGTGGGGTACATAGGGCCACTCTTCCGCGAAAGCCAAGACCTGGGTGTTGAGCTGGGCGTGCAACTCTCGCAGGCGTGACTCGCCCTCAGCCACAGGGATGTAAACCGTGGGGGTGGTGGGAATAAAACTCTTCATGTCGCCCAAGACTACTTCGAAAGGCTCAGTCTGGCCGCAGATCCGCTCGATCGCCTGCAAGGCCGCGGCTTCGCTTCCTTGCAGAGGGCGCGGCGGCAGAAGGGTAAGGTGGGCGGCAAGATGTGGCAGACTGGGATGAAGCTCCCGGCGGAGACCTTCGACAAACTCTCCCGGTGGACTTTCGATGTAGGCGACTAATGCATACCGCAGGCTGGGCATATTTCCAGTAAAAAATTATAGCGCGTTCCGTCGTTTATAATCGGAATAGTCGTTGATTCCGTAGAGTCCTCACAAAGTCGGGGCGTAGCGCAGCCTGGTAGCGCACCTGCCTTGGGCGCAGGGGGTCGTAGGTTCAAATCCTATCGCCCCGACCAATTCTTTTCAGAAACGAAACCTGGCGAGCATGTGGCGAAGGCTGCCAGGTCTCCTACCGGTCGCGTGAACGAAAGCACCTTACATTAATCGTTACTGGGAAGGGCTCCCCGCGACGAGCGGGACTGGTGCGACTAACTTTAATTGGTCCAGTTCGCTGAGCACACTTTTCCAGTCATCCTGTTTCTTTTTCGTCTCGAAAGGTACTGAGAGGTCGGAATAGAACAGCAGGATGTTAGCGCGCAGTTCCGGTGATGTCTTATCGAACTTGCGCTCCGACAATTGACCGAGCAGCTTGGCGTAGGTGTCGTCGGTCAGCGAATATTCCGCCGCTTTGGTTGGGTTGCCGGTATCAAAGTCGTAGTTGGGCAGCACCAGCGTGTCCGCTCGCACAGCTTCGAGAAGCGCCCGGTATTGATCGACGGTGGTGTTGATGCTTTTGAAATACAGGTCTTCAGTTTTTGGGGTTGGGCTCTTAAAGGCCAGTCCTTTGAACGGACCAATCCTCGGCATGTAGCGCAGGAGCGTCGACAAAATCCTGGTACCTACGCCTGGCTTCACGTAATCCTTGCCCCACTGCTTTTCGTAATCAGAACGTGAGAGGCGGTAAAGAAATTTCCGTTTCGCAAAGTTCGGCGTCTCGCGCATCAGGTCTTTCTTATGGGTTTGCAGCGCGACGTCGGTCATACGGGGAATCATCCGGCTGACAGCAAAACGATACGAACCCACCGCTAGATCCTCGTGGGTGAGCACGTCTTTCAGTTCCATCCCATACACTTCGGGAAAGACCCGCTCCAACAGTGGCTTCGAGACTAGGAAGCCGATGAAGGTGTGGTACTGCTCCGACGCGTAGCGATTCTTCGCGACCTGAGCGGTATCGAAGCCAAACTCTATTTTCAGGTGCGCGGTTTTGTCCTGGGCGTAGCGAACAGACTTGCCGTACCTTGCTCTCAGCTTGGGATATTCGATGGCAACGGCCTGGTTGACTGCGGGATGGCCTGCGATATCTGAGGCATAGTGCGACAGCGCGCCCAGAGCGAAGGCGTACTCGTTCACATCCTGGCTTTCGATCAGCAACTCGTGAACGAAATCTCCACTGCGAACGTAATGCACCAGGTCGCTGAATTCCTTGCTGCCGAATGGATAGTAGCCAAGATCCTGGATGACCGCACCACCGTAGGCATAAGCATGCGCATCTTTGAGTTGATCTTCCGTCAATCCCGGATATTTCTGAAGCAGCAGAGGCTTAATCTCGTCGGTCCATAACAGATCGACGATTTCCTCGTGAGTCAGCACCGAGTACGCGGATAAGGCGCCGCTGCACATCAGCACAATAATGATGAGAAGAAGAGCCAGTGCGCGATCGGAAAGCAGGCGCCAGATTTTGGCGGCCTTTGTGATGTTCGGCGAGATTGCACGGCGGGGCATGGCTCAGATCCGGCCGAGCACCAGGAGAATGACCACGATGAAGAGGACCAGTCCAAGGCCGCCGGTTGGAGCATAGCCCCAGCTCCGGCTATGTGGCCAGCGGGGCAGCGCGCCGAAAAGCGCCAAAACCAGAATCACGATCAAAATTGTTCCAAGCATGTCTTGCTCCAGTCTTCATTCGTGAGGGCGCGGCCTCTTTCGAGGATGGACCCGGGTAATCGCTACATCGAGATGTTGATTGCGATGCCAACGCCGGGATACCTGCGGTTGTAAAGGTAATAGCCGTTGTCGACGTAGGCTACATAGACATCATCGTTGTCGTACCAATCGTCGCCCCAGTATTCCGGCCAGGGGTCAACTTCGCTGAACCAATACCCCTGATACTGGAAGCGCGGGAATCCGCCAACCACCAGGAAAGGGAGGCCGGAGATGCGAAAGCCGTGATCCTGGCCAAAGTATCCACGGAATCGGTCGTCAGGAATGCGATAGCCATGGTATCCGCCGCGTTGTTGCCAGGTGCGGTGGTCGGACTCCCAATGTTGCGAACCGTGCTGGTGCCACGCC
>Ga0307478_10002496_pt1 | contig 14427 bp, 12 predicted proteins | sample atmos_gasesECM4C_2_FD_203713 | JGI IMG/M metagenome (GOLD analysis project Ga0307478, IMG submission 203713) | Hardwood forest soil microbial communities from Morgan-Monroe State Forest, Indiana, United States - atmos_gasesECM4C_05 | ecosystem: Environmental > Terrestrial > Soil > Temperate...
AGGTGTTGCCACTGGCGTAGTTTGTGCACTGGCGGGAACCGCCGCCCAAAACGAGCCAAGCAGTACCACACCGGCAATAAGCGAGCATGCGTGCATTTTCTTCGTAGTCTGGTTTTTCATTTCGGCTTTCTCCTGACGCACAACAGCGGGGAAATGGAGAGTAATTCCACGTGTGTTACATTTTGATGAATCCAGCGCAACGATTAAACACAAAGCGGCGGTGGGATGCGCACGCTCGCGCGGGGATAGGACTGCTGGGACGCTGGTTTGGCTCAGATCCCGGGATTTCTAAATCGCCTGGCTATTTGTGCCGAATTTCCATGGGGGCTCGGCTCCGATCCAGCGGAAACACGTGCAGTTCCCATTTGACCGGTATGGACGTTGGCAGGTAGCAGATAGTTTTGTCGCAAGCCTGACACTCCAGCTTTCCAGTAATCGTGAAGGTCTTCCCGTCCGTTCCCAGTGAGCCCCAGAACTCTGAACTTGAGCTGACCCTTACATCCTGGCTGATGCGGAACGTCCCTTCAAAGACGGGTACCTTCTCCTTGATCGCTGCCAAATAGAGGGTTTTGGACGGCGGGTAAATTGTTGCCTTAAATTCCATTTCTCGCGAAGCGTCCATCTCGAGCTTGATGGGCTTATAGCCTTGGGTGCCGGGCGCATACACGTGCACGTCCTGGGGCAGGCGCACTTCGGCAACGAGGGTGACGCGAGTGCCGGGAAAGCCATTGCGATCGGATTGCTCAAGTGCCAGTTGAAGATGCGGGGCCTCGACCGTTTCCGTCACTTCCTGTCCCAATTCCGGGAAAAGCTTCGAAATAATACTATTTCCAGTCAGCCGCTCCCGGTATCGGGCTTCGAAAAACTTTTCTCGAATGATGCCGTTGGGACCAATAAAAAAATATCCAGGACGGGCAAAGCCTTTCTGCATCCCCGTAGCTTCGGCATTGAAGACGCCATACGCCTTGATAGTCTTCGAGTCCGGGTCCGCAAGCATGGGGTATTCAATCTTGTGCCGGCCGGCGAAATACTTCAGGATTTCTTCAGAGTCATAGCTGATGGCCGCCAGCCTGACGCCCTGCTTTTCGAATCGCGGGATAGCGCTCTGCAGCTGGACCAGCTGCCCTTTGCAGAAGGGTCACCAATCCGCGGAACGGAAAAAGAGAAGAACGGTGCCGTTCGTTCCTTTCAAGGTATCGAGAGTTTGAACCCGCCCAAACTGGTCGCGAACGGAAAAAGCGGGAGCCTTCTGACCGGCCGCAAGTCCAATCGACATCAACTCGATGGAAGCGATCTGAATCGTATCGTTATCGAGCGTTCCCCGGACGGTCACTGTGTCTCCCAAGTGAGCGCTTACCGATGCCTGTGGCTCAAGTCCGTACATGACCCTATCCGTATCGTCATAGAGCGCCAGCTTCGCATCGGGCACGTTTTTCATGCACTCGGGAGACTCCGCAAACGCTTCGTCGGCGTTGCAGGCGCTGGACACCAGAATACCGGACCACGCTCCGGAGTTTATCGAGGATACGGTTGCCGAATTTCTTGCCGATTGACTTGCCGAACTGCTGGCAGCGCTCTGCCCAGACGCCGCGAGCGGACCTACAGAAATGAGCGCTGCCAGATAGAGGAGGAAGCGTTTCACCTTCGATTCAGCTCGGACCGGCAGCATCAATGCGAGACCTTGGTTTCGTTTTTCAATTCGTCCGTATTGTACGCATGACAGCTTCGGCGCACAACGCCTCCTGGTTAGTACAAATCGAGAGCTAATCGAATCGTCTCCCGGCTGCAGGCCTTATACTCTTCGCCGAACGCCGCGCTGAATCCGGCTCAGGAACTTGAACACCACTTTCTCGCTGGGCTTCAGCCCGGCATCTTGTCTCGACGTTCTTACGCCCACCCTAAGCCTCTGAAACGGTGGAGCTAGTTTGACGGGAAAACAGGTGCTCTTTGCGGGGCAAAGTAGTTTGCCGGGGCGTTTTTTTTTCAACGCAAACCAATTTGCGGCACAAAGTAGGTTGCGGCACAAACCAGTTCGCAACACACCTGCTCCCCTCAATACGCAGGGAGATGTATGTCATTCTCAGGGACGAGGCAGAGTGTCTTGTTGAAACTGATTACTTTGATTTCAGTCGAGCGCAGGGACGGCGTTGCGCTCCTGGCGGCGGCGATGGTGATAGCGCATGGCGATGTTGAGGTAGATTTCGCCGCAAGGCGTTTCGATGCAGATGACCAGCGCTTCAGTGTCGGCGGTGCCGCCGAGGCCGATGTCGTTCATGTGAATTTCCGGCGGAAACACTTTGAAATGGAAACCTTGATCGTTGAGCAGCGTCACGGAATTGCCGATGACCATATTGGCCATTTCGCACACCGTTTCGCGCACGACTTGCTCGCTCGCCGCCACTTCCATACCCGCGAGCTGGCTGGCCACTTTCACAGCCACTTCCGGTGAAAGATCGAGAATGACCCGGCCTTCAATGTCGCCCTTGATGGCGATCAGCGCGGCGACCCCTTTGCGGCGGTAGGTATCTTCGTCCATGGAGAGGTCCATGATCTTCGTGGGCGCCTGGAGCGACTCCGCAAAAACCGCGTCCGCGGCATTGATGAACGGCTGGATCAGTTCCATTCTCATGAACGGTGCTCCCCGGCCATGGCCACCGGCACGACGGCAGCGTTGGGATCGTCGCTGAGGACATAGCGAAGAATTTCGTGCAACACCTCCGGCTTGACCGGCTTCTGCACGAAATGCTTCGCGCCCTTCTGGAGCGCGGCCAGGATGTTCTCCTGGTAGCCGACCGAGGAGACCATGACGATGCGCGCGTCGGGATGCTGGCGGACGATGCGCTCGACGGCCTCGATTCCTTCCATCTGCGGCATGGTGATGTCCATGAGCACGATGTCCGGCTTGGTGCGGTTGAATTCCGCGATGGCAGTGAGGCCGTCGCCGGCTTCGCCGGCCACTTCGCCGCCAAACATCTCGATCATTTTGATGAGATTCTTGCGCGCGAAGACGGAATCGTCCACCACGAGGTAACGAATCGGCTGGCTGTCTTTTCGAAGCAGAGCGGCGAATTGTTTCATGGCCTTCTCCTTGTCCCCGCGCGCGTCTTCACGAGCGCTGGGATGATACGGGTATTTTTTCGTTTTTTCCGCACTTGTCGAGCTTTTCGCTCTTGTCATGCTTCTCGAATTTCTCCGGGGAATTTCTGTCCGTGCCGTAATTGTTCACCAGGTACGAGCTGAGCCCTTCGAGCGGAATAATTTTGTTCGCATGTCCTTTAAGAATCGCCGCCCGCGGCATCCCGCTAACAACGCAAGTTTCCTCACTCTGCGCAATGGTCATGCCGCCCGCGGCCTTGATTGCGCCAAGCCCTTCCGCGCCGTCTTCGCCCATGCCAGTCATGATCACGCCCACCGCGGTGAGGCCAAATTCCTGCGCCACGGAATGAAAGAGCACGTCCGCGGATGGACGGTGGCCGTTGACGGGGGGTCCGTCGGAAAGCACCACCATGTCTCCGCGAGGCATGCGGCGAACCATGACGTGGCGGTTTCCGGGACAGATGAGAACACGACCGGCGATCAGAAGGTCTCCGGAATGGGCTTCATGAATTTCGAGTGCGCAACATTCGTCGAGGCGTTTCGCGAACATTTCCGTGAATCCTTCGGGCATGTGCTGGACGATGACGACGGTGGACTGAAAATCCGCGGGAATTTGCGAGAGCATATATTGCAACGCATTGGGACCACCGGTGGAAATGCCGATGGCGATGACGCGGCGTGGCGGCAGGGCGGCGCGGACGATTTTTTTCGGCGCGGCGGTTTCCTCGATGACGGCGGGGGGAAGTTTGCGGCCAACGGCGCGGTTAGCGACTTTTATTTTTGCGATTAATTGATCGGCGATTTCATCGAGATGGCCGGCGGCGGCGTCTTTCGGCTTGGCGAGAAAATCGACGGCGCCGAACGCGAGAGCTTTCAGCGTGGCGTAGCCGCCCTCTTTCGAATGCGTGCTGAAAAGGATAACGGGCAGGGGCGCGCGGCGCATGATCAGGCGCAGCATCTCCATGCCGTCCATGCGCGGCATATCGAGGTCGAGGGTGACGACGTCGGGCCGAAGCTCTTCGATTTTTTTCAAGGCGAAAGCGCCGTCCATGGCGGTGCCGACAACTTCGATGGAGGAATCGCGGGCGAGGATCGCAGGAATGAGTTTCCGCATGAGAGCAGAATCATCGACGACGAGAACGCGAATGCGGTCGCTCATGCGATGGCTCCTAGCAGAGTGGAACGAGAGATGCGCGCGAGAACTGCCGGGACATTCAAAATAAGAACGACGGTGCCATCGCCGAGGATGGAAGCGCCGCTGACGAGATCGCTCGAAACAATTTCGGTGGGAAGCGCCTTGATGACCAACTCCTCTTCGCCAACGAGACTGTCAACGACGAGGCCAAAACGCTTTTCGGCGGCCCCGATGACAATGACGAAATTTTTCTTTTTGGCGGGTTGGGTATCAATACTGCGGAGACGGCTGAGATGATCAAGGCGAACCAGCGTGAGAATTTGCTCGCGTAGGCGCAACACTTCGCGCTGATCGACGCGATGAATCTCGTGGTCATATACGCGTGTGATTTCGACGACGGAGGAAAGCGGCACAGCAAAGAGACGGCCCCCGATGCGGAACAGTAGAGTTTGAATGCTGGCGAGAGTAAGCGGAGCCCGGAGCTGAATGGTTGTTCCGCGGCCTTTTTGCGAGGAAACGTGAACCGTGCCTTTGAGGCGGTCGAGAACAGTGCGAACAACGTCCATGCCGATGCCGCGGCCGGAGACTTCAGTGATCTCGGAAGCAGTGCTGAAGCCGGATTCGAAAATGAGATTGAGCGTTTCCTGATCGGAGACGCGCTGAGCTTCTTCTAGTTTTAAGATACCTTGTTCGACGGCGCGCGCGCGAAGAGCGGAAGGATCGATGCCGCGCCCATCATCGCGAACTTCGATCACCACCTGCGTGCCTTGATGATAGGCGGTGAGGTAGATCGTGCCGCGGGCCGGTTTGCCGGCGGTCAGGCGCTCGTCGGCGGGTTCGATGCCATGGTCAACGGCGTTTCGAACGAGATGCATGAGCGGCTCGGAGAGGGCGTCGAGAATGCCCTTATCGAGATCGGTGTTCTCTCCGGAGAGCTCGAGGGCCACGTCCTTGCCGCAGTGCTTGGCTACGTCGCGGACGACGCGCGGAAACCGGCGGAAGAGCTGCTCGACGGGCACCATTCGAATCTTCAGCACGCATTTGTGGAGCTCATCGAGGATGCGGGCTTGAAAAGCCAGGGCGTCGGCGAGCTTGGCGCGAACCGGATCGCGCGCGTGCTTCTGGTCGAATTCGATGAGGGTACGATGGAGCATGGACTTGCCGATGATCAATTCCCCCACAAGATTCATCACTGCGTCGATGCGAGTGGCGTCCACCCGCAAGGTGCTTTCGGCCACGGTGGCTGCGGCAGAGGTCGTGGTACCCGGCTTTACAGCGCCCCCGTCTTCGGGGTGTTCGGTGACCTGGGCCGCCTGAGCCTCGAGGAGATCACCGAGCAACTCGTGCTCGGGAGTTTCGGCGGTGGCCGCGTACTCGATTCGAACGTCGGAGACGATCGAAGGAATGCGGCAACGCTGTGTCAGCTTTTCCTCGGAGAAGGAACTCGCGACGGCGGCCTCGACAATTTCGACGGAGGCCGCGGCAATATTGTCTTCCGGCCGCAAGGCGATAACCGTGCCGCTGCCGTGAAGAACGTTGCGAATAAGCTGGAACGCGGCCGCGCGCATCAAACTGTTGGGGTCAATGCGCAACGCGATATTAAAGACTTTTTCGCCGCGGTGGACGGCCTCGGAAATCATGAGCTGCTCGTATTCGGTCCAGGCAAAGCGCGCAGGCAAGTGCGCGGATGCCGAACCTGCGGCCTCTGCCACGAAAGGCCCTTCCAAGAGACGCCGAATCATGGAGTGGAGGGCATCCACGGAAGGCGGCTCGCGGCGGCGCTGGTAGGCCATGAGCATGGCGCCAAAGCTATCGGCGGCCGCGAGAACAACTTCCGCGAGATCCGCGCCGCGGGCCTGGGCGATCTGCGGCGTAAGCACATCTTCCAGCTCATGAGCAAGTTCGCTCAGCTTGTTAAAACCGCAGGCGGCGGAGTCGCCCTTGAGCGTGTGGACGGCGCGACGGACGCGGCGGATGACTTCCTCATCGGTGGGGCGCGTCTCCAGCTCGAGCCCCGCCTCATTGAGGGACTGCAGCAATTCATTGGCGCTCTCAAAGAAGAGCGCGCGCAGCTCACTACTCCGATCCTCGGGAGTGCGGCTCAAGAATTGACCTCGTTGCGCTGATAGGCAGTGCCGTTATTCTCGTGGATCATGCGGAATTTCTGGGAGAGCCCAAAGAGACTTTCCGCATGGCCGACGAAGAGATAGCCGGCCGGATTCAAGCAGTGCCAGAACTTTTCGATCAAGCGCTTTTGCTCAGCTTCGTCGAAATAGATCATGACGTTGCGACAGAGAATGATGTCGTTGCGACGCGGAAGAAATTCGGTTTTTAGATTGTGAAAGTCAAACTGCACCAGCTCTTTCAGTAGGGGCTTTACGGCGTACTTGTCGCCGGATTTCTCGAAATAGCGGAGGCGGCAGGTGTAGTCGACAGGTTCCATTTGCTGTTCGGTATAAAGACCCTCCTGGCCGACGCGCAGGCTGGCGTAGCTGATGTCCGAAGCGACGATCTCCACCTTCCACGGAGGTGGAATCAGAGGCTTCGGGGAGGGCATTTCAAAGGGGAGAGGATTCCGCAAGTAGTAGTAAGCAAGGGCATCACAGATCAAAATGGCGACGGTATAGGGCTCTTGCCCGGCAGAGCAACCCGCGCTCCAGACGCGAAGGTTGTAATCGCGGCGTTCTTGCTTCCGGCGCAGGAGTTCCTCGAGGACAGATTTTTGAAGAAGATCAAGTTGAGGCTTGTTGCGAAAGAAACTGGTCTCGTTGACGGTCAGGTTTTCGAGCAGCAGAGCCAACTCCGCGCGGCCTTCTCTGCTAGTCAGCAAGCGGTAGTAGGCATAGAAGGAATCCAGCTGACAGGCCTTAAGGCGGCGCTGCAAACGGTCTTTCAAGAAGTGCGAGCGGCGCTCATCGAAGAACATGCCACACTCCTGGTACACGAGAGTCTGCAGGAGTTTCAGCTCTGCTTCGGTGAGTTGAATTTGAGCGGTAATCGTTCCCATGGTGTGAGCGTGCGTCGAACCGGCAGTGCGGCGCAATCCCGGCGAAAGCCGAGAAAGGCTTTACCTCAGGGTGGCGACCGGTTCCGCGGCCTCCTCGAGTCGTTTGAACTCCGGGCGCTGCAACAATTTTGAAATATCCAAAAGAATGATCAGGCGGCCCTTCAGCTTTCCGACGCCGGTGACATAACCAGATTCCCCCTCAGCAAAAACGGAGCCTGGGGCGGCAATCTCGGAAGGCGGAATTTTCAAGACTTCGGAAGCCGCGTTGACAATGAGGCCGATCAGTTTGTTCTCCAGCTCGACAACGAGAATGCGGTTTTTCTTGTCCGGTTGAATCTCTGTCTGGCCGAAGCGCTTGCGCAGGTCCATCACGGGAATAATTTTGCCGCGCAAATTAATGACGCCTTCGATCAGGTCGGGGGCGCTCGGAACGCTGGTGATTTCCGGAACGCGGACGATTTCACGCACAGAGCCAATACGAACACCATACGTTTCGTTCCCGATTCGAAAGCCGACGACTTGCAAATCCTTTTCCATCGAAGGGTCTCCAGCCTTCAGGAACGCGCTAATTCGGCGTACTCGAGCTCTTGCGAGCGTTTGGACTCCGCAAAATGGCGCGGCTGCCCAGTTGAATCACCTCGGCGCGCCCGCGGTGAGGCGGAACGATCCAAGACGAAACGATCCATGCTGTCGAGCAGGTTGCGCGAGAGCTTAAGCATCTGCTCGGCGGCGGCGGAAAGCTCGGTGGAACTGGAAGCGGACTGCTGAACCAGTTCGCGCATCTTGTCCATGGCGCGAACCACGGCCTGAGCCCCTGAGGCCTGCTCCTCGACGGCGGAGCTGATTTCCTGCGTGATTTCCGTGAGGCGGCTGGTGGCCTTGGCGATCTGCGAAGAGCCAACGGATTGTTCGTTGGTGGCAGCGCCAATTTCCTGGGAGAACTTGTAAACTTCGGTGACCACGTTGGAGATTTTGTGCAAAGCGGAGCCGAGGTCGTTGCCGAGGGTGAGACCTTCCTCGACGATGCGCGTGCTGCGCTCCATGTTCTCGACGGCCTGGCGGGCTTCGCGTTGAATGCTCTGGATCAGGTCAGCGATTTCTTTCGTCGATTGCGTGGACTTCTCGGCGAGTTTGCGGACTTCGTCGGCAACGACGGCGAATCCCAAGCCGTGCTCGCCGGCGCGGGCCGCTTCAATGGCAGCGTTGAGAGCAAGCAAGTTGGTTTGCTCGGCGAGGTCGTCGATGACTTCGATGATCTTGCCGATGTCGTCGGCGCGATGGCCCAGAATATTGATGATTTCGGCGGAAGATTGAATCGCCTGATTGGTGCGATTGAGGCCATCGGTTGCCTTCTCCATGGTCTGAATGCCAGTGACGACTTCCTCGCGTGAGCGATTGGCGATATCGAGCAAGACTTTGGCAGTATCCGCGACGCGTTGAATCGAGGTGACCATCTGATCGATAGAAGCGGAGGTCTCCGCGACGCTCGAAGCCTGGACCTGCGTGTTCTTGACGACGTTCTGCACGTTGATGCTCATCTCGTGCATCGTGCTGGTGACTTCTTCGATGGCTGAAGAAGCCTGGACGCTAACCTTGGCAGATTCATCGGCGGCACCGGCTACTTGATTCGAACCGGCGGAGACCTGGCCTGCGGAATCACGGGTGGTGCGAACCAGATCCTGCAAGCCATGGGACATGCGCAGAAAGGCATTGCCCAAGGTGTCGCGCTTAGAGCGCGGGACGACTTCAACGGTGAGATCCCCTTCCGCGACCGCCATGGAGACGCTGGCCATTTCCTTCAGGTAAGCGACCATGGTGTTGAAAGTGGTGGCAAGCGCGCCGATTTCGTCGTTGCGGTGGATATCAATGTTCTGATCGAGATCGCCGGAATCGCCGATCTCGCGAGCGACGGTGATGAGGTGGGTTAGGGGCTCGGTGATGGATTTTGCAGTATAGAAGGCGACAAACGCGCCGAAAACCACGGCGAATAAAGTTCCGCCGATGGTCACGAAAGCGCTGAAGAAGGCCGAGCGGTTGGCGAAGCGAGTGCTTTCTTCGAGGGATTTGGAGATTTCGGTGTTGCTTTGATCGAGCGTCACAGAGGATTTTACGAGCCAGGAGGAAGGATCCTTTTGGAGATAGAAAATCTGAAGGTCGGAAACGGTGGCATCACCGGAATCGACTTGATGGCGCTTGGCGATAAGAGGCTTGGCAAAATTATCGGCCCAGCTGGCTTCGGTGCTCTCCACCTGGATGAGCGCGGTGCGGACGGTTTCGCTGGCGGCTTGCGATTCGCCACGTTTGATCAGGTCCGAGATGTCGTTGAGGCCTTTGTTGACCTTTTCCTCGTCACGAGGATCGCCGCTGAGAAGAAAGTTGTTCATGTTGAGGCGGTTCAGCATGATCTGATAACGAACGGACTCAACCGTGCGCACGCTATCGAGCGCCGCTCCGGAATTGTTGCGCGCGGACCTCTCCATCCATCCGGTAAAGATGTTTACGATGAACAACAACACCAGGATTCCGAGAACCAGGCCGAAACCCGCGTAAAGTTTTTTTCCGATGGTCATTGCTAAAAGCCTCCACTCCCCTCAGCAGGGCCGCCAGCGGCGGGCGGGTCCTACCGAAACATCTCTTTCTTGCTCGTACGATCCCCCAGGGAATCTAGCTGGCCCCGTGAAAATCAAATTCAACCACTTGGGTGGTTTCTTCCGGCGCGGGCATAAACTTCCATTCCTTCACAGCGTCCTGGCAGGGTAGCACCAGCAAAGGGTGGCCCCCGACGACACGACTGCTCTTGACACGGCCATCCGGCGTGATAACGACCTCGATCTTGACCTTGCCGCTGACGTTCATGCGCCGGGCGAGTTCGGGATACATCGGCGCGGTCTTGGACTTGACTTTCCGTTTGGTTTCGTCCGTCGAGCCCGACTGCGCCGCAGCGGAAGCCCCCGAGAAAACAACGACCGCGGTTGCCGCCAGCACGAGATTCCTCAGCTTGCTGGTTCTCATGGACACCACTCCTCGGGGGAATCTGGACTACCCCACCTGGGAAAAAGCACGTGTAGTGCCACGGAGGAACAGAGCGGAGCGGAGCGCAGTGCAGCGCGACGAAGGGAGATAAGTCGCGCAGAATACAAGGTTTAACAACTCGCTCCGAAGATGTAGGGTGCAAGTGGAATGAAGGCGGTTTGTCTCAGTGCGTGGGGAGTTCCCGGGTGGAGGTCTCAGGCTGAGACGTGAAGAGATGAGTGGGCGAACAGGGTGAGGTAGGCAGATTCGCAACATCCGGCCCGAGGTTGGTTGACTCAGATTGAGACTACTGGATAGGGTATAGAAGGGGTGGCGTCGTCAAGTTGAGAACGCCAGTTGATCCCTCTCAGCCATGCGCCGATCAAAAAGAAGACCGGCTTCTCGCCTGCGCCTCCGGCCTGGAGGGTCAGAGGTTCGAGCAAGCGAGGTAAAACTCGCGGAAGAATTGATGCAACTAGCCGTGGAAGCGGCGCAGTCGCGCCACCTGCCGGATTTCCTCGAACAATTTGCACAACGGACAGCGCGGATGTTGAAGGCCGCTTGGGGAGGAGTCGTTGTCCACAGCGGACGCGAGGCGGAACTCTACTGCGACTCGAAAAACGAAGGGAATACTCTGCTGGCGATTCGAACCTGGCTGCTCCGGTGCGCGCGGGAGACGCGGAGCGACGTGGAAAGCCGGGCCATTCCAGAAGAAATTGCGGCGACATTCGAAGAGGAGCCGGGAGTGGCGGTGGCGGTTTTTGTACGCATCGCCGGGAGCGACAACGAGAAGCTGGGGACGCTGTGCCTCTTGCGCCAGCGAAAAACATTGGAAGCCGGCGAGAAACGATTGTTGCACGCGCTAGCAAGCCACGCGGCCTTGTCGTTGGAGAATTTCCGGCGATTTTCACAACTGGAGCGCTCCAAGCGGCAATGGGTGGAAGACATAGACGCGATCAGCGATTACATCGTGGTGCACGATCGCGGCTGGAACATTGTGCGAACGAACCGCTCGCTGGCTTCGCACCTGGGAGTACCGCCGGTGGCGCTGGTGGGGGAAGCAATGAGCAGTTTGCGGCAGATCGCGGAAACGGGAAGCGAGCTGCCCTGCCCTTTCTGCCGGGATACGCAAAGAGCGCGAGAAGAATACGTGGCGGCTTCGGCGGAAAGAATCTTTCTTGTATCGACTTCGCGGACTCCGGGCGCATCGGACGACGATACGCGCACGATTCACGTGTTGAAGGATATTACGGACCGGCGGGAAGCGGAGCGGCGGTACCGGGAATTGTTTGACAGCATTCAGGAGGGACTGTTTTTCGCAACGCCCGACGGGCGATTCCTGGACGTAAACGATGCCATGGTACGAATGCTGGGGTATGCGTCACGGGAGGAATTGTTGCGCGCGGACGTGAGCCCGCACTTGTATCCGGCGCCGGAGATACGTGAAAAATTCATGCGCGCCTTGAACGAGCGAGGCGTGCTAAGGAACTACGATGAAACACTGCGGCGCAAGGATGGGACGCTGCTGCATACGCTGCAAAACATCACAGCGGTGCGCGACGCTCGGGGACGGATCGCACAGATTCGCGGGCTGATGCTGGACGTGACGGAGCAAAAGACATTTCAGTCACAACTCCAGCGGGAACGGGACTTTAATCAGAAGATATTGAATACCACGCAGAGCATGATCCTGGTGCTGGACACGGCCGGATTGATCAGTTATGCAAACCGGAGATGCTATGAGGCGGGGTATCAAGAGGATGAGTTGATTGGGCACCGGCTGGTGGATTGGGTGGAGGGTTCGCACCGGGAAGATTTTGACGGGGCACTGGAAACGACAGCGAATGGGCATCAGGTAGAGAATTTGGAGCTGCGGGTGCGTCGCAGCGATGGCTCGATGGGGCACTTCTCGATCAGCTTGAGCCCGATGAGGGACGAGCAGAATACGGTGAACAGCGTCGTGGTGGTGATGACGGATATCACCGATGCTGCGCTGCTGCAAGCGAAACTCGCGCACAGCGAAAAAATGGCGACGATTGGGCGGCTGGTTTCCGGAGTCGCACATGAAGTAAACAATCCGTTGGCGGCGATCTTGGGATTCACCGATCTGCTGTTGGAGAACCCCGAAGTGCCGGAGCCCGCGCGAGAGGATTTAAAGATTATTCTGCACGAGACGCAGCGGACGAAGGATATCGTTCAGGATTTGCTGAGTTTTGCGCGGCAGAGGCCGGTGCAGCGGGAGTTGGTGCAGGTGAATGCGGTGTTGCGGCAGACGATCAAGCTGCGAAGTTATGATTTTGCGAGCCATGGCGTGGAGGTATTGGAACAGTTTGAAGAAGTGCTGGCGCCGGCGCTGGGGGATTCACAGCAACTGCAGCAAGTGTTTCTGAATATTTTGAACAATGCTTACGATGCGGTGCAGGAAGCCGGGCAGCGCGGGCGAATCAAGATTCATACGCGGCGGCAGAGCGAAATGATCGAAGTGGCGATCTGTGACAATGGAACGGGGATTGCGGATCCGCAGAGAATTTTTGATCCGTTCTACACGACGAAGCAGGTGGGAAAAGGAACGGGGCTGGGATTGAGCATCTGCTACGGAATTGTCCGGGCGCACGGCGGAGAGATTCAGTGCTGGACCAATGAGGAAGGGCCGGGGAGTACGTTTGTCGTAAGGCTACCGGTAGCCACGGAAGCTGCGTTAGCGGCGGCGGCGGCGAAAGAGGCAGGGCGATGAGCGCAGCGTCGACGGTGGAAACAGTAGGGCCGATTCTGTTGATTGAGGATGAGCCTTCGGTGATTGCGTTTTTGCGGGCGGCGCTGGAGCGAAAAGGCTACGCGGTCGAGAATGCGTCCTCCGGGGCGGAAGGATTGGAGCGGCTTTCGAATCGGAGTTACGGCGGGGTCATTTCCGACATTCGAATGCCGGGGTCGGTGAACGGCGCGGAAGTGCACGCGTGGATTCGAAAGAACCGGCCAGAGTTGAGCACAAGAATTATTTTGATCAGCGGGGACACTGCGAACAGCGACACGCAAGCGTTCCTGGCGCAGAGCGGGACGCCCTGCATTGAAAAACCGTTTCGGGTGCAGCAACTGATATCGGTGGTGGAGAAGACTTTCGGCAAACCATGAGCGAAGAGCTAAAAACACGATTGCTGGTCGTGGACGACGAACAGAGCATCCGGCGGCTGTGCATGACTATCGGAAATACGCTGGGATACGCGTGCATGGAAGCGGAGAGTGCGGAATCGGCGCTGGCACGGCTTGAACCGGAGGCTCCGGACCTAATTTTGACGGACCTGAAGCTGCCGTCAATGTCCGGGGTGGAGTTGCTGAAGCAAACTAAGATTCTGCTGCCGCACACGGAAGTGGCGATCATGACGGGGCACGGATCGATTGAGTCGGCGGTGGACGCGATGAAATTGGGCGCGTATGACTACATCGAGAAGCCTTTCCGCGTGGAAAAGATGCGGCTGCTGCTGCAGCGCATGGCGGAAAAGGTGCGGCTGGTCACGGAAAATGAGTTTCTCCGCGACCGGGTTTCTACCGAGGAAAACCTTGATGGGATCATCGGGAGCTCGGCGAACATTCAAGATGTCCTACGCATGATTTCGCGCCTGAAAGATACACGCACGCCGGTACTCGTTTCCGGCGAAAGCGGCACCGGGAAGGAGCTAGCAGCCCGGGCGATTCATTTCCGTGGATCGATGGCCCAGACACCGTTTGTGGCCGTGGATTGCGGATCTCTTGTTCCCACGCTGATGGAGAGCGAATTGTTCGGGTATGAGAAGGGTGCGTTTACCGGAGCCACGAAATCAAAGTCCGGGCTCTTCCAGAGTGCCAACGGTGGAACGATCTTCCTGGATGAAATTGGCGAGCTGCCTCTGGAGATGCAGGCCAAGCTCTTGCGCGTTTTGCAGGAAAAGGAAGTCCGACCCGTGGGCAGCAATGAAAAAGTACACGTGGATGTACGGGTGATTGCGGCGACGAATCGTGATTTGGAAGCTGCCTATCGCGGCGGGACGTTTCGGAAGGATCTGTACTTCCGTCTGAATGTGGTGACCGTGCACCTCCCGGCCCTGCGCGAGCGGCGTTCGGACATACCTGTGCTGGTTCATCACTTTCTGGACCGGTATGCGAAGGGGGCGCACATTCAGGTCACGCCGGCGGCGATGAAGAG
>Ga0307478_10002497_pt1 | contig 14424 bp, 19 predicted proteins | sample atmos_gasesECM4C_2_FD_203713 | JGI IMG/M metagenome (GOLD analysis project Ga0307478, IMG submission 203713) | Hardwood forest soil microbial communities from Morgan-Monroe State Forest, Indiana, United States - atmos_gasesECM4C_05 | ecosystem: Environmental > Terrestrial > Soil > Temperate...
GGGGATGCGATGCTTCTTTTTTGTGCCCGTTCCCATTCCCGTTCTTTTTGGGCGCTGGCGGCGGATCTTGTCGCACAGGAGCAGGCGGTTCCGGGGGCGGCTCAGGAGCAACGTCCTGCATAAAGAAATCGTCTACGTCTTTCGTATTGCTCACGCTCTTGCCTTTGCGGCCAAATACATTAGCCGGTCCACGTCCTGCATCTCGCCGATCACAGGCTTTTTGGGAATCACCGCTGCCTTGACCAGTTTCCTTTTGGAGCCAAGGAAATTGACTTTATGGCGAAAAGCCCAGTTATTCACAGCCGTGACCCGTACTCCCAATTTCCGGGCGGCGAAGGATTGTGTCATGTGCGCAGCGTTGAGTGCCATCCACTCCCGCTCTTCCGGGGTAAATCTACGCTGGTTCTGAGTATTCATTTCAGCCTCTTTTGATTGCTTTCCATGAAGACGGGGGTGTCGTTTATTTTCTTGGCCCCTTGGGAATAAAGCGGGAAGCGCTCTCGTGCCTCTTCCATCTCATCGAGAATGTAACCAAGGCTTGGGAAAAGAGTTTCACCTTGTTCTGGACGGGTATTAGAAATCCTCGCCATTGCGACTTGAAATGCACGCATATCAGACCCCTCAAGAGCGTAAACAAAGGCTTGGAGAGTGGTAGAGTCCACTTTAGCGCCTCGATAGGTTGCCATCTTTAAGAGCGCCGCTGCGATATTCTTCCTCTCGGTCAAAGTTGTTGTAAAGCTCCAAATTGTGGTCTCCTTTTCCGTTAGGTAGTGCGCCATTACGATTTCCTCCATTACCAAGTTTTTCGGGTTTTAACTCAAACAAACCCTGCCACGAGTTCATGATTGATTCTTCCAGCACTAATTGAGCAGGATGCCCCATCTTCCGTAATTTATCTAATTTCATAATCGCTAAACGTTTAGCGTCATCTGTCATCGGCTTCTTAATTTTCTTTCGCATAGCCACGTAATTATTCCAAGTGGCAACCGGGAGCCATTCGGGGAACTCTGGTTCGTTTGAAAATAAAACCAAACCTTCTGATGGTTCTATTGGTGTATCAATGGTGTTTAATGATGTTTCTTCCTTATAGGGGGTGTGGGGGATTGTCGTCATTGTCTCCCTTTTTTGCACTCCCTGTCTCCCTTTAATGTCGCCATTGTCTCCCTTTAACGCCTTCCTTGTCTCCCTTTTAACCATGTCAACCTGTCTCCCTTTTTGCACTCCCTGTCTCCCTTTAATTTTGGAAGTGTTTAATTCATATTGAGATACAACGCCACGGCCATTACCTCTAAACACAGACAACCAGTCCCCCTTTTCGAGAATAATTAACACCCGTTGCACGGTTCGTTCTGAGTATCTGGTATTTTTCGCAATAAGAGTTTTTGACGGGAAACAATTCTTTCCATCGTCATCACATCTATTGGCCAAATAAAGCAATACAGCGTGCTCTGTAGGGTCAATTGGGCCGTTTTCCCATACATCTGCCATCATGCGGACGCTCATCTTAGCGCGGCCTTCTTAACATGATTTAAAATGGTTCCAAAATCAGGATAAAGACCTTCAGTCATGTCTTGATATTGAGTTGGCTTTGGCAGGTAGAGAATTTCAAGGAGACCACCTACAACGGCGTCTTCGTCAAATTCCATGAGGTGAGGCGTAACCAACACCATAAACGTCGGATCACATGGGCGCTTGTTATGCTTTAAAGAAATCTGCTCAAGCAAGTCTTCAATACGAGCATATCTGTCAATATCTTTTTCAGATTCCATTTATTACCCCCGAAAAAGGGCATAGGTTTCCTCTCATCGCAGAAACAAATAGATGCGGAGGAAAGGTGCCGTCGAATCGCTACAGCCCAAAGTTTCGCGGGGATCGCTGCTGGAACGACCCCCGGAACTTTTCGACGGCTGGAGCCTCAGAGGATCAGTCTGATGGGTCCAAATCTATAAATCAATCGTCTTTTTGTCAAGCACAATCTTTCCGTAACCCTAACACCTTCATAGTTATCCTGCGCTTTTGTAAGGTAATAGAGTAAGGAAAATAAGGGGATAGGAGAAGTGAAAAATATTTTGCATTTAAGACAACTTTTGGGGTAGAGTAGGCATTAACGGTCATCAGAGAAGAGGAACTGGGGGTGGCTCGCGGGGAGCCACCTCCAAAACTTCAGTTCCTAATCGGTCTTAGGATCTCCCGATCCTGTAAGATCAACCGGACTTCAGTGAATTCCTTCTTACACATCAAGCATCGCCTCTTTACGTTCGTGATCTGCGCCCATTGGCAATTCTCACAGATAAAATGTGGGAGAACGCCAACGAACTCGATCCTCAAAACTGTCATGCAACCTTTTTCGGCCTGCCCCTGAGAACTTGAAAATCATCAGGGATAGCAAGTGGGCCTATCCGCATGGCGGATGCGATGCCAAATTTAGTGAGTTCCATGCCAAGAAGATTATCAATGAAATACTGTTTTTCCCTCTTGGCTTTGATTTTAGAGAAGTGGTTGCCGACGAAATTCAGGCACCCTTTGAGCCTCTGGTCTACGTCCGGCTCCTGAACCAGAATGGGCCGAGGAGCGTGAACGTGGTCAATTTTATCGAGGTAGTCAGCAATTTCCCGTGGGTTCTCAGTTTTGGGAAGGGGATATTTTTTCCTGATTTCCGGCTTGGTGATGGCTTGCGAATTGCGCTCAATGGCGATCTGGAGGACCATTGGCGGAACGTCTTTGCTGGTTTGTTCATATTCTGTAATCCAGCGGTAGGCCGTTCTCTCGCTCCATCCAAAGGCTATACGGAGGAACGATATCCACATTTTATGGGGCAGGAGTAATTTCCTGATTTCGAATAAATCTTTTCCCACCCCCAGTCTTGAATCCCGAATAATGCTCAACTGTTTTTTGGCTGAGGCTGTATGAGTTTCGACTGAGGAACGAATTTTGGCATCAAGTTCGCTCCATCCTTCAATGCTTTCATAATCAAGCACTTGCATACCGTGGCTCGTCTTGGGCATGTTACTCTCCTTCTTTGTTGCCCATCCGGGCAGTTACTACTCTGGTTACTAGGTTATCATGCGCCTGTGGAAAAACATAGGAAAATGTGACTATTGCCAAAGTGACAAGTTGATAAATTTTGCAACTCACCTAAAATCATAGACTTAGATTTTTTGACGAATTATGTTTATTTTTCCTTGCTAATTTAATTGCGCAGGATTATTGTTTCTTTCATCGTGTTGAGCAGTGAAATGGGGATGAGGATTTTGTGCAGGAGGTTGCCATGCCTCGGTATCTGTACTATGACGAAAATGGGAAATGTGAACCAGTGGATGATTGGAAGACGTTCACCGTCCTCATCCTAGCGAACGCGGCGCTGATCGGTGGCATTTGGTGGTTTTGCCACTACAAAGGATGGTTCTGATGCCGCTGCGCGAACCCAAAATGCTGACGGTCGGAGCGATTATCGTGATCGGATATTGCGCCTTGGAATTACTTGGGCCTGTGGCGTGGGCGTGGCTCAAAAGTTGGTAGAATAAATCACTTGACTTTCTTGTTATTCCAGAGTAGATTTGCGGAATGACAGTCAATAAGGGCATCAAAATGCGAATTAAGCCTAATTCGGCTCAAAGGAAGCTGCTTGAATCGCATTTTGGGGCGAATCGTTGGCTGTGGAATTACTTCTTAGAAAAACGGAAGCGCGAATACCAAGAGCACAGGAAGAACAGTACCTACCTTCGAGATGCCGCCGAACTGACAAAATTGAAGCACGATGGGGAGCATGAGTGGCTGAATGATACGTCCAGCGTCAGCTTGCAGCGTACCCTTAGGCACCTCGATACAGCTTACAATCAATTTCTGAAACGCCTTCTTAGATTTCCAAAATTCAAAAGCAAGAAAAAGAACCATAAATCCTTTACGCTTGCCGGGAGTATCAAAATCAGGGGGAAGCGTCTTGTTATCCCTAAATTCAGTGAAGGGTTGAAATTTAACAGGCCCCTTCCAACCTTTGCGAAGATCAATAACGTTACGATCTCTTGCTCCAAATCTGGAAAATACTATGCTTCCCTTTCAGTTGAAGCGGAAGTATGCGATCTACCCAAAACTGGCAGCGATGTAGGAATCGATCTCGGCCTAAAGTGTTTTGCAGTACGTAGTGATGGCTCTAGTTTGGAGTCTACTAGGCCAATGAAATTTTACGAGCAGGAGATGAGAAAGGCGCAACAGCACCTATCTCGAAAAAAAGTTGATTCAAATCGACGCCAAAAACAACGTGCGAAAGTGGCGAAAATACATGAGAAGATAGCCAATTCTCGAAACGATTTTCTCCACAAAGCAAGCATCGCAACAATAAGGGAGTACGACACTATTTACCTTGAAAGTCTGGTAATAAGGAACTTGCAGAAAAATACCAAATTGCGGCGGTTTATTGATGACGCTGGATGGTATGAATTTGCGTCCAAATTAGACTACAAGGCTAAATGGTATGGGAAAGAAGTACGCAAGATTGGAAGGTTTTATCCATCCAGTAAGACTTGCGCGTACTGTGGATTCATAAACCAACGGTTGAGATTAAATGAGCGAGAGTGGAAATGTCCACAATGCGAACGAATACTTGACCGCGATTTGAATGCGGCGGTCAACATTCTCGCGGAAGGACGTAGGAACTTCGCCCCGGCAATGGGCGAAAACAGGCGTGGAGATGGAGTAAGACCGAGACAGTTAACTGTCGAGGCTTCTGTCTAAGAAGCGCTGAATCGAGTAAATCGATAATTGCCAGTTTTATACACTGCCGCAAAAAAAAGAGGGAGAGGAATGGCAAACGAACTCACAATCAATCCGAAGACAATTTTCACAGAGCTTCAAAAATTCAAACCTCAAATGGAAGCAGCGCTTCCTCGTCACATGACTCCGGACAGGATGGCTAGGATTGCTTTGACTCAACTTCGAGTTAATCCTAAGCTATTCAACTGTACACCAGAATCGTTCTACGGTTCTCTTATGGCCGCATCACAGTTAGGATTGGAACCGGGAGTTAACGGCCAGTGCTACTTGATTCCTTATGGGAACACCTGCACACTCGTACCGGGTTGGAGAGGGTACATGGACCTCGTTGGGCGCACGGGACGTGCCGCCGCATGGACCGATGCCGTATACGATGGTGATGAGTTTGATTATCAGAAGGGCGATAAGCCGTTCATTCACCATAAACCCGGCAAGTGGGCAGGGAAAGAAGCATCACTGATTTTTACATACGCCGTAGGACGGCAGAACTCCTCTGAGTGGCCGATCATCGAAGTGTGGGATATTGAAAAAGTTTGGGCGCACAGGAATAAGCAAAACAAAGTCGGAGACCGTCACTACTCTTATGCTCATCCTGAAATGTACGCTCGGAAGATCCCATTACTTCAGGTCATCAAATATCTTCCTTCCTCTATCGAACTTGCCAGCGCATCTGCGCTAGATATCACGGCAACAGAGGGGCGTCAAAACCTAACTATCGATATGGCCTTGAAGAATAATCTGGAATCAGGAGGGGACTCGTCGGATTTCAACCCAAATGACCCGGCAGAGCAGGAACTTGAGGCGTTATTCGATAAACTTAACAAAAACCCTACTGAGCGAAGAATGTTGAGGGATTCCTATATTCCCCGTGGTGCGCGAAAAGAATTGGTTGATTACCTCAAGTCAAAGGTGACAACGGGTGGGCAGATAGTAATCGGCACTACGCAAGCACAGCAAGCACCACAGGAAACCAAGGCAAGCACGAAGCCGAAACCGGAGCAAGCATCGCAAGCACAACCCACAAACGGGGAGCAACCGAAGCGGGGACGTGGACGGCCTTCGAAGGAAGAAATGGCGGCGCGTCAGGCTGCTGCGCAAGAAGCGGCTGCGCAAAAAGAGCAGGCACCCGCGCAAGAGACAGCACAGTCCGAACCGGAGCCAGAGAAACAACCTGAAACGACGCAGGACGTGCCGGTAACTGACAGCTTCAAATTCTAACGAGTTGCGCGGGTGACTCCGACAACGGCCCTAGGCCGCTCTGAACACTCACGGATAGACGGGGACGGAACGCCAGTATCGGCTCGCAAATGCACTGGACCAGCCAACGCGTAGGCTGTAGCGAAAAACGATGGCATATCGAGCAGAGAGCGGAACGGCCCGCGCATTTAACATTGAATGGGAGAGGGAACATGCAAACAGGACCACAAGTAGCAGATCAAGCCATACAGGGAATTCTGCAAAGGATAGATGCTCTGGCGTCGAAGATCGGAACTACGGCGGCACACGTTTATGACGTGTATATTGCTCAATCCAAAGTTGAGGCAATCAGAGACTTGATGGTTATGGCTATCATGCTTGTATTTATCGCGGCTGGAGCCATTAGTTTTAAACTTCTATGGGAAAAGGCAGAGAAGGAGAGCGGTGATTTCTATGGATTCCTCTGCTTTGTGTGCGCTGCGGTTGTGGTGGTAGGAACTCTTTCTGCGTTCATATTTGGCTACAGCGCAGTAGGAGAATGGTTGAATCCTCAATATTGGGCGTTTCAACATCTGATGCAGGATTTGAAAAGCCTGTTTTAATCGAGTTCCCTGTAAAAAGGGGAGATGCGCGGGGCACATAGCTTGCATGATGGCGGTTATCTGCCGGGAGAGAAAAAAGAATCTCGGACCCCGCGCATAAAAAGTCTTCAATGGGAGAGGAAAAATCATGGGAGAGATACTTGAGTTGGAAGATAGCGAAGTTCTTGCGGGCAGCTATATCAATAATGCCTGCGCGAAAGCAATCGCCCTAGCAGACGCAAGTTCAAAGTCTGTCCATTTCAAATTCAATGATACTGATGTTACGGTTGAGCCGGGAGAAACGGTTGCTGTTGTAGTAGCGCGATGGGATTCAGACCGCGAAGCTGCTCACCAAGCGTGGGTCAATTCCGAGGAATACAAGGAACAGCAACGTAAGTATGCCACCGAGGAAAAAGCTAAGAACGAGGCTCATCACGTTGAAACGGCGCAAACTGAAGTTGAGATGCGTGAGGCAGTGGTGCCGTGGGTTCGGACCAAAGAGCAGTTAATCGAATATGTCGAATCATTGGTCAATCGCCAACATGAATATGGGACATGCTGCTACGCACTGAGCATGGCGGCGGAAGCGGCGTTTAATTATGTTGCTCACCATCTCGGCGTCACAGGTTTCCAATCATCTATCGCGGACCTTGATTTTATTCGTCGCACAAGGCGGATAAAAGGTCCATTCATGATCCTTAAGGGCGAAGATGCACTTTATCCACAGTACAACCTTGTTGATAAAGTGCTGGAGTCCTTGGAAAACTGGAAGCCATGGCTGAAGGAAGAGGCGGTCAATAAGTTAGCCGAGAAGAACGAGCACACACATCCAGAAGTTATTGCTCACTGGAAGAGGTTGGCAGAAAAAAAAGTAAAGACGAGGCGATCATGATCCGCAGACCTTACCGGCGCAGGACGAAAGACATTCTCAATCTTGCACTCAAATCACTGGCTCCCAAGGAAGAGATTCTCTGCACCAACAAGACATTCGAGGCCATCGACGAGCGTATAAGTTTGTTCTATAGCGTAAATTCTGGCCAGCGCCACGCGGTTATCTCATGGGGGCCTGTGAAGAAAGTGAAGAGGTTGGTATGAACACGGAAGTCAAGCAGGAATACAAAACTGTAGCCAGCACCGAGTATGGGAGCGGTTACGGATTTCGCATTCAAATGATGGGCATCGACCGGGAGATAACCGAGTACGAGAGAGATGCCATTTATAAAGCGCAAGATTTGATTGCCGACGCGCTTCTCAAGGGCAACACCGACGCCAACCCAGAGACGCATAAGAAAGCGGCACGGGATAAGGACGCTATTCTTGCCTGCTTCGGGGGGAATGCTTTGTATGTGGACGATATCCCTAACGGGTATTGCTCTCGTGGGTGCTGCGCATTTTATCCATGGTTCATGGTTACGACGCCGGTAGGCCGCATCAAGATCGGTTGGAGAAAACGCGTTATTAACATCGACTGGTCGGACACGAAAATCAGAGTGCGCGGAGAGGAAATCACGGAAGATGATGTGACCAAGGGCAAAGATTACATTCACGCCTACGGCTACGAGAAGGCTGCGGAGTATCTGGCAAAGCTGTTTAAACTGGCGGGGAAGGAATAATATGCCAAGAGCCAAGAAAACCGAACTCGTCCAGATACAGAAGACTCCGATTCCGCCTTTGCATCAATCAACTCGCATCCTGACGGCTTGCCCTAAATTTTATGTGACCTCTGTGATTGAAGGTCGCAAAAAGCCGGGAAGTCAGGCAGCATCGAGGGGAACGCAGGTTCATAGGGTAATGGCGCAATACGCCTCACATTGCGCTCGCAAAGGTGTATCGATGGACTTGGACGCCTTCGATGAGTTTGCCAAGGGCGTAGGACCGACCGCAGGTAAAATTCTTGCGGGTATGAGAGAGAGTTACTCCGTCGATTTTACACACCTCTTCGCGACTGAAGTCACCATGGCGCTCGATGAAAACATGCGCCCTACGGCTGTCTCCGGTCCATTGGAAGGCACGACTGTTGATAGCGGATTACCTCCTCATTTCGAAGGAACATTGGATGCGATGTACATGTTTCGGGAAGAATCATCGATAATGATCGACGATGCAAAGACCCATGCAAGGCCATTTGATCCGAAGGACCCGGAGTTTGCCTTACAAAGCCAGATGTACTCTGTTTTTGCCTTCCAATTCTTCCCATGGGTTCAAAAGGTTAAGTTCCGTCTCTGGTTTGTGAGATATAAAAATCTCACTAGGGACGTTGAATATACTCGACAAGAACTTCCAGCGATCATCGATGCGGTGAAGACTGCCAGATCGCTGCAACTCTCTATCCATGACACCTATGACACTGGAGGGGATATAGAGGCGATTGGAAACGATGGCTGTTTCTATTGCCCTCTCTTGTCGGGCCGGGAGTGCCCTATCCTTCAAGACAACGCGAATGCACAAGGTAAACCAGACGAATGGCTGAGCACAGAGATCGTGTATAGCGCTTACGCTAAAGTCAACCGTACAAGGATGAAGTCTTGGATACAGGCAAACGGAAGAGCGATCATTCTTCGCGACTTCAACCAAAAATCATACTCCTATGGACCTACATCAAGTGAGGGGAGCGTCTATCCTCTCTTTCAGGCAACTGCCGACAGCGTAGCGACTCGGTGCCTCAGGTGTTTTGAGGCTTTCGATTACGTCCCCGCGAATGGTCAGTGTCCGAAGTGCCAAAACTCGCTTGTGCGGCCCATCATGCCGATTGTCGATAAGTTGGAAGAGTACGCACATGGGAACCCAGATGACACGAACTGGTACGGTAAGCTCGTCATTTCATCGACAGAACTTAATAGCAAACTAGCGGCAAAGAAGCGTGCATTCCTCGATCAAAGCGTACAGGATGCGGCAGATAAGGTGACGAGAGTTAGAACCAAAGTTAGCAAGCCGCAGGATAGTATCGTTGAAGAACCAGAAGAAGATGAAAACGAGTGGGGGGAAGAGGAGGATTTTTGATGACTAACGAAATCACCGTGCAGACGCCAGAGACTAAACCGGAAACGGACATGGATCTGATTCCTCAGTTTCATGCCGTAGCCGTCAACGGAACGGAGATGGTGCAGGCCAAGGCCGGGATTCAATCTTGGCTTGAGCGCAAACTCCAGTCGATTGAGAATGAAATAACCTCGATTCAGGCCACCTATGATGCGGCGATCAGAAATAAGTGGAAGTCGAGCACTTTCAAAGGGCAACTGCAACGCGAGAAACAAAAGCTCTTGTACTACGGAAAACTGCTTGCAGCGTGCAATGCCGGATACACCATCGTGCCGAATATGGATGTGGATGTGTTCGCAATCCGCGTCAAAAAACAAACCCCATCCGTAAACTCATGCGAGCGAAAGGAGACATATAAGCCTAGCGCCCCGTCAATTGATGACGAGCAAGAGCAACGTCTTTCTATCGGCGAAGGAAGGTATGAATCTCCTAAACAATTGATTAAGACAAAGCGCTGGGAGACGAAAGACGACAAAAATCAGATAGTTCATCATGTGCGAGTGACTCCTACAGATTTTGCCGACATGGAGTTCCCTCTTGCTATCGCCCATCCGGTGGTCATGGATGCAACCGCCCGCGCAATGAGTTTGAAAATCTTCGACCGCATCGGAATCGTCAGAGACAGGAATCAGACGAGCGGCGACCCGATTGTATTAGGGCAGATCACACGTAAAGTTGGCTGGCAACTCAAGACAGCCAGTTTTCTCATCGCTTGGTATCTCGATCCACGTACACTCTAAGGGCAAGAAAGGGAGAGGGGAAATGCGTTTACGCAAGGTAAGACTACAAAACTACAGAAACCACGCTGACTCAACTTTGGATTTAACGGATGCTAAGTTCGTTATTTTGCGCGGCCCGAACGCGGCAGGGAAAACGAGTTTGGGACAGGGAATTTCAGTCAATCTTTGTGATACCACAATAGGTTTGGGCGCAGATGGAGCAGGCTTTCGGTCGAAGATCAAAGATGGTGAAAAGGTAGCAACCATCACCACAGAGATTCAGGGCCAACATATCCTTGAAAAGACCGTAACTCTCAATCTGAGCGCGGCAGGCAGGACACAGGTAGTCAAGTGCCTTGATGCGCCGGATGACAAGAAGATCGTCAACGGATTTGAGAACTTCTTATCACGATATAACGATGCGTTGCGCATAGCGCTGAACACGGACTATTTCGCGAAAATGGATAGCAAGGACCAAAAGAACTTGCTTGCCAAACTCGTTCTTCCCTCGCGCTATGACTTTCCTCAAGACAAGATTGAAGCCGTTAACGCGTTACTGGACACGGCCATCGACTTTAACGGGGAGCCGTTCGCCGTCATCGAACTTGCGTACAAGAAGTTGTACAAAGAAAGAGAATCCGTCAACCGTGATGTGAAGAACTTTGTCATTCCTGAGGCGCTGCCCATGCCCAAGGGAATCGACTCGGAATCACTGCAAAAGGAATTGACCGAAGTCCGGGCGGAACGGGAGAAGTTGCAGAAAGAAAGAGACGCCGCCGTAGGGGAAGCGAACAAGATTGAAGTCGAGCGCGGCAAACTCCAGACGTCGATCAATAGCCTGCTGACACGAGTCGATGAGGGCAAGAAACGGCTTGCCACGATTGAAGCAAGCATCCTGTCGGATGAGAATTTGCGGAAACTGAAAGCAGTTGAGGGGAAGGCTGAGGAACTGGCGCAGTTGAAGATGAAACACGCCGGAATCCTTGGCGGAATCAGGATCACAAAGCAGCAGATCGACAAGTTAAAGGCAATCGCGGATAAGGGTGCAACGTGCCCGACGTGTGAGCAGGAGATAGACGCCGCTAAGATTGCGGCATTGATCGCTGATCTCGAAAAGGAATACGCTCAGTCTGATGCAAAGATTCAGCAGATCGATACACAGATTGAAGCTATCGGCGATTGCGCTCAGGCTACAGTTACCATCCAGAAGCACGAAAAAGCGCTCAAAGAAAAAGCGGAACTCACGGCATCGATTATCACAATCGTGGACGAAGGCAAGAGTACGCGAGCGGCCCTGAACAGGCTGGGAGAGAAGAAAGAAGACGCGACGCTCTCGTTCAACGATCCTCTAGGCACTTTGCAAGCCAAGGAAGACAAAATCATCGAGCAACTGACTCCGGTAATCACGGCAGAGCAACGAGCCAAAGATATCAAGACGAAGACGGAGCAGTTTGAGAAGCTGGAAGCCAAGGCTAAAACTCTTGATGAGTTGACAAAATGGTTCGACAAGGACGGCATCAAGAAAACCTTGATCGGTCAGTACATCGGTGGGTTTCAGCAAAAGCTGTACTCGGTCATGACGCACTGGGGGTACAAGGCCGAACTTTCGAGCGATCTATCGAGTTTTGATGTGACAACTTCAAGAGGTTACACGGGGCCGGTCAAGGAAATATCTGGGGCCGAAGAGCATATCTTCAAGTGCGCGTTTCAGTGCGCTGTCTCCATCGCCGCAGGAATCAAGATGGTGGTGATCGACGAGGTTGAGCAACTTGGGGAAGATATTAGACAGGCTTTGTACAAGGCGGTTTTTGACCTAATTCAAGACAAGCAACTAGATCAGGCAATCATGATCGGATTCAGTCTAGACAAGACGGTGCCTGATGCAGAACATCGTGCGCCGGGAAGCCGTTATTTCTACGTAACTGATGGCGAAGTGGAGGTCTTGGGATGACAGACGAGCGTCCAAACCCCGACATTTTCTTCACTGATGAAGAGGTCGCGGAGATGAAGAAAAATGGCATTATCTCGGAGGACAAGCCAGCGGACCCGACTCCGGGCAAGTGTTCGATATGCGGAGCGACGTTAAAAGAGGGCGAGACGGAAGAATGCTTTGAGTGTTCTATCCCTTTTTGATGTACGATTTAACGAGAAAGGAAAGGCAATATGAAAGGCACTGTAATCTGGTTTGATCCAGCAAAGGGCTACGGTTTTTTGAAGAGTTCGACGACGGGAGACGAGTATTTCGCGCACCATTCCGTCATCGAAATGACGGGCTATAGGACTCTCGTCAAAGATCAGGCTGTCGAGTTCGATGTTGAGGCTGGGGGGCCAAAGAACAGGCTCCAAGCGGTCAATGTAAGGTTAATAAAATGATATATAATGAGGGCATCAGGAGTTGTCGCTCCCGACTCACGTCACCGAGACTAGGAGGTCTCAGGATGCCCCTTAACGATAGTATGTCAGCAGGGACAGCGCAGAGGTCGTTTATTGCAAAAGATAATTGGGTGGAAATACATTGCGTAGTATGCAACAAACAGTTTTGGGTAGTTCCAGCCATAGCAAGGCGCGGTTCTAGATTTTGCACACACGCATGTGCTGGAGTATGGAGATCCAAAAATCAGAGAGGCGCAGAACACGGCAAATGGGCGGGTGAGCATAACCACTCTTGCCCTCAATGCGGCAAAGTGTTTAGAGCGACCCCAAAGTGCAACAGAGACCCAAAATTTTGTTCGCGCAACTGTTTGGCTGCTTGGAAATCTACTCATTGGAGCGGCACAAATTCCCCCTACTGGAATCGAATCGAGAAGCCATGCTGTATTTGTGGGAAAATTATTCTTTGTAAACCGTCCCGCGAGAAAGGAATATTTACTTGCTCTATTAAATGTAGAAGTGTGCTAGTGTCTCGGCAATTTTCTGGAGAAGGTAACCCAAGTTGGTGCGGTGGATTAAGTAGGTTTCCGTACCCGATCAAATTCAATCCAGCGTTAAAAAGGAAAATAAGAGATCGAGATGGGCATATATGTACACTCTGCCATAAAACAGAAGAGGAAAACGGAGAGAATTTGAGTATTCATCACATCGACTACGATAAAGACAACTGCGATGAAACCAATCTCACTTCAGTATGCAGATCATGTAATGCGCGGGTGAATGCTAATCGAGAAATGTGGACGAGACATTTTCAGAAAGCGATGGTGAATCTTTGATAATTATAGGAATCGACCCCGGAATCTCAGGCGCGATAGCGGCGCTAGACTCAACCACAAAACAGATTTCATTCTTCGACACCCCTACCGTACAAATCAAGAGCGGTAAGAAGACAAAGAATCAGCAGGACGTTTACGCGATTGTTACTCTTCTCCGCACTCTCGTTGAAGGCAAGGATGTAATGGTGGTAATTGAGAAAGTGAACGCAATGCCGGGAATGGGCAAGGATGGAGAACGGCAGACTATTGGTGCGACATCTGCCTTTAACTTCGGAATGGGTTATGGGCAGTGGTTAGGTATCTTGGCCGCTCTAGGGATACCCCACCAAACAGTTCATCCGAGGACGTGGAAGAGTTTTATGATGGCCGACATGGGAAAAGAGAAGGATGCGAGCCGGGTCAAAGCGATGCAACTCTTCCCATGGTCGGCTAAGGATCTGGCACGCAAGAAAGACCACGGACGCGCAGACGCACTGCTTATGGCAGCTTGGGCAACTAAGGTAGGTGCCAGACCAACGCAGGCTCCTGTGAACTCTGCGGGGCCATTGTTCGAGGCTGCTTTCTAAAAAGTGGAGGGCATGGGAGATGCTTACTAAAGTACGTCGCTGGTTTCTCAGGAAATGGCAGAGCCTCGATCACTGGATCAAAGAACTTGATGCCTGCGAACTCTGCGGCAACGAGAAAGCTGATTGCGAGTGTGTGGGATGCGACAGGCGTATCTGCTGCATGTGCAATTCGGGCTACTATGAGGATGTCGAGTTGTGTACCGATTGCCGCAAGGAAATCAGTCCACAGGAAGAGCAAGCTGATTGCGAGGATACAGCACAGAATTTAGCCGAAGAGTGCCAGTGCCCATCTGCCTGCGAACTGACGGGATTCGAGCACAACTTCATCAAAGCCTATGCGCCGAAG
>Ga0307478_10002498_pt1 | contig 14421 bp, 14 predicted proteins | sample atmos_gasesECM4C_2_FD_203713 | JGI IMG/M metagenome (GOLD analysis project Ga0307478, IMG submission 203713) | Hardwood forest soil microbial communities from Morgan-Monroe State Forest, Indiana, United States - atmos_gasesECM4C_05 | ecosystem: Environmental > Terrestrial > Soil > Temperate...
TAATACAGGATTCCTGCGATGGATTTGCCGTCGCGGATTTTATTGCGGCGAATCATCTGTTCGATTTCGCCATGCGTGAACGCTTTCGACGTAATCTTTTCATCTTCCTCCGGCTCCGCTTCGCCTGGAGTTAAATCTTCGGCGAGAAGAATGTACATGCGCTCTTCGAGAAAACCGGGCGTGGGAAAAATGTCCAGGAAAACGTGGAAGCGTTTGGCGCGATAGCCCGTTTCTTCGATCAACTCACGAGCAGCGGCGCGGCGCGGATTTTCGCCGTTGTCGATGCGGCCCGCGACGAGTTCCCAGAGAAATTGCCGCGCCGCGTGCCGATACTGGCGAATCAGGAGAATGCGGCCATCGGGGAGCGCGGGGAGAACGACGACCGAGCCGGGGTGGGTGATCATTTCGCGCGTGACGCGCAGGCCGCTGGGCTCGATGATTTCGTCGCGGCGAATCCCGAAGACTGGGCCTTTGTAAATCATTTTGCTGCGAAGGATTTTGGCCGTGGTGCGGCTAGCGGCTTTGGGCGGCATAGTGCGTACGTTTTCTCCGGCGATATCATACACTGTAGAGGCCGGGCTTTAGCCCGGCAATGCAGCGAAGAGACGTAGAGCTGGGCTTCAGCCCGGCACTTCTCACTTCCCAACATGCCCATCAACACCATCATCGTGGATGACGAGAAGCCGGCGCGGGAAGAACTCGCGTTTTTGTTGAAGGCGTTTCCCGAAATCAACGTCATCGGCCAAGGGAAAAACGGCGTGGAAGCCGTGGCGCTGATCAAGGAGCACTCGCCGGACCTCGTTTTCCTGGACGTGCAAATGCCGGGGCTTGACGGTTTTGGCGTGCTGAAAAAATTGGTCGAGCGAAAAATGAAAATACCGCACGTCGTGTTTGCGACGGCGTTCGATCAGTACGCGGTGCAGGCGTTCGACGTAAACGCCGTGGACTATGTGCTGAAACCGTTCGACAAAGCGCGCATCGCCAAGGCCATTCAGCGCGCGCGTAAAATGTTGGACACGCAAACGTCGACGACCGAGCGCCTCGAACAGCTGGTCAGCCAGCTTGGCGCGGTGAAGAGTACGCCGCAAAAAGTGAAAGTGCTGGTGCAATCGCAGCAGCGCCTGCTACTTGTGAACGGCGAGGACATCATTTTTGCAACGACCGACGGCAGCGCCATTGTCGTCGTGACGCGGGAAGTGGAAGGCTCATCGAACTACCGCACGCTCGAAGAGCTGAACGCCATGCTCGACTCGGAGTCTTTCTGGAGGCCGCACCGCTCGTTTCTCGTGAACACGCAGCACATCAAGGAAGTTGTGCCGTGGTTCAACTCCACCTTCATCCTAAAAATGAACGACAAAAAATCCACCGAAGTCCCGGTAAGCCGCGTTCAAGCCAAGCGCCTCCGCGAACTGTTTAAGCTGTAGTTTTCCGGAAGCTCACGGAGCTGAGCCGACGACAAGATGTGTTAGCATTCTTCGTACCGCGCGTACAACCGAGACGATGGATTTTTCGCTTAACGACCACCAAAAACTGATACGGGATACGGTTCGCCAATTCATGGAGGCGGAAGTGCGGCCTTCGGTGAAGCAGCGCGACCGCGAAGAGCGTTTTCCCTCCGAGGAAATCAAGAAGCTGGCCGAGCTGGGCTGCTGCGGGATGTTGACGCCCGAAGAGTGGGGCGGGCCGGGGCTCGATACGCTTTCGTATGTGCTGATGCTCGAGGAAGTGGCGCGCGTGGACGCGGGGATGGCGACGTCGCTGGGCGTGACGAACTCCGCGGTGCAGGTGCCGCTGATGAAGTTTGGCACCGAAGAGCAGAAGAAGAAATATCTGCACCGGCTGGCGACAGGAGAAATTCTTGGCGCGTTTTGCCTGACGGAGCCGGCGGCAGGGTCGGACGCGGCGGGGATACAGGCGCGCGCAATTGCCACGGCAAAGGTCGGCGCTGGGCTGGGCATCCCAAGCACTGGTGAAAAAGCCCGCGGTCTGAAGACCGCGGCTACAGCAACGGGAAGCCGCGTGGCGTTTGCCGCGAGCGCGGAGGCCCCTCAGGAGGCTTGGAGCGGGGCGCCGTTGGGAACGCCGAGCGGCGATGTGTACCGGTTGAACGGGACGAAGACATGGGTATCGAACGGGAGCGTGGCAGGGCTGTTCATCGTTTTTGCGAAAACCGATCCGGCCGCGGGCGGCAAGGGCATCACCGCGTTTCTGGTTGAGCCGGGGTTCCCGGGCTTCAAGGTTGGGCGGCATGAGGACAAGATGGGGCAGCGGAGTTCGCCGGCGGTCGAGATTTTGCTGAACGACTGCGAAGTGCCGCGCGAGAACCGGCTGGGCGAAGAGGGCCAGGGGTTGAAGATTGCGCTGAGCGCCCTGGACGGGGGACGGATTGGGATTGCGGCGCTGGCCCTTGGATTGGCTGAGGGGGCGCTGGACGAGTCGGTGAAGTACGCCAAGCAGCGCCGGGCGTTTGGCAAGACGATTGGGGAGTTTCAGGCCATTCAGTGGATGCTGGCGGACATGCAGACGGAGATCGAGGCGGCGCGCGGGCTGGTCTATCATGCGGCGTGGCTTAAGGATGCGCACCCGGGGAAGCTGGGGGCGGCTTCGTCGAAGGCCAAGCTGTATGCCAGCGAGATGGTGAACCGGGTGGTGGCCAAGGCGGTACAGATTCATGGGAGCGTTGGGTATTCCCGGGAGACCGATGTCGAGCGGATGTACCGGGATGCGCGGGTGATTACGATTTATGAGGGGACTAGCGAGATACAGAGGATGATCATCGCACGGGAGATTCTGAACTAGAGGAGGCATAGGAAGTTGAGGAGGTAAAGGATTCGGAGGTCCCCCTCCCCCCTGTTTTTTGTAAGTGTTGCATCTACGGGACTTAGCGATATTGCAAGTCGTTTAGAATCAACAGCTGCGGACCGGTTTGTAGATATTGATTCTAAAAGGCTTACGCGGCGGATTGGATAACGCCATTGAGAATGGGCGCGAGATTACCCGAGATCAATAGTAGCATGAGAGTACTATTTTGTCAAGGCGAAAGAAGGAATCTTTACACAGAGGGTGCGGAATACAGAGAGGTCACAGAGAAGAGGAGAGCGGGGTGACGACAGGGGCTGAGGGGAAGAAGAGGAGTCGAGTGATTAGCGGGATGCGGCCTACGGGGAGGCTGCATATTGGGCATTACTTTGGGGCGCTCGAGAATTGGGTGCGGTTACAAAATGACCCGGGGTATGAGTGCTTTTACTTTATTGCGGATTGGCATGCTTTGACTAGCGACTATGCGGATACGTCGGGGGTGGCGCAGAACACGATTGAGATTATGACGGACTATTTGGCGGCTGGGCTCGATCCGGCTAAGTCCGTGATTTTTCAGCAGTCGTTGGTGCCGGAACATGCGGAGTTGCATTTGTTGTTGTCGATGGTGACGCCGTTGAGTTGGGTGGAGAGGGTGCCGACGTATAAAGAGGCCTTGGAGCAGGTTAAGGATAAGGATCTGCACAATTATGGGTTTTTGGGGTATCCGTGTTTGCAGACGGCGGACATTGTGATTTACAGCGACCCGGGAGCACAGCTTTACGTGCCGGTGGGGGAGGATCAGGTTTCGCATGTGGAGTTGAGCCGGGAGATCGTGCGGCGATTTGATTTATTTTTTGGATTCGCGCCGAAGGAGACCCTATTCAATCCCTACGAATGGTCGACGCTTTCCCGGATATATAAATCTACGGGTTGTCGCGGTCTGACGCCCCCTCCGGCCGTAGAAAACATATTGCCAACCGAGCATCGAACTGACGTCATACGACAACTGCGGCAGCGTGCGCTTGAAGTCGGTGCGCAGAACTTTCTTGAACTCTTGGGCGCCGATCGGGAACTGTTCTCTGTCAACGAGGTCTTGGTTGAGCCGGGGGTGATGCTGACGAAGACGCCGAGGATTCCTGGGCTGGATGGGCGGAAGATGTCGAAGAGTTATGGCAATGCGATTACGTTGAGCGAAACGGATGAGGAGATACGGAAGAAGACGAAGGTGATGGTGACGGACCCGGCGCGGAAGAGGCGGACCGATCCGGGAAATCCGGACGTGTGTCCGGTGTACGACTGGCATAAACTGTTCTCTGCTGGGGAGCCGGGGCGGTTGGAGTGGGTGCGGCAGGGGTGCACTACGGCGGGGATTGGGTGCATTGAGTGTAAAGCGGCGATGGCGGAGAATTTGATCAAGTGGATTGCGCCGGTTCGGGAACGGCGGGTTGAGTATGAGAAGCGGCCTGGGCGCGTTTTGGAGATGATTGATGAAGGGTCGAAGCGGGCGCGGGTGGAGGCTAAGAAGGCGATGGGACGGGTTCGGGAAGCGGTGTTTGGGTGGGAGAAGAAAAAGGCGGAAGTAATGGGGTAGCGAGATAAAGAAGTAAAGACGAAGAGAAAAGATAACGCAGAGGCGCAGAGTGCGCGGAGTCAGCGCAGAGAAAGAAAGAGGGCACGATGAATCGTGCCCCTACAAAGGCAAGATGAATGGCGACGCCGGGGAATAAATTGACGCGGGATGCGGCTTACAAGGTGAACATACCTTTGTATGAGGGGCCGCTCGATCTGCTGCTTGATTTGATCAAGAAGCAGGAGATGAATATTCATGATATTCAGATTTCGCTGATTACGGCGCAATATTTGGAATATTTGCACAAGCTGGAAGAATTGAATGTGGATGTGTCGGCGGATTTTATTTATATGGCGGCGACGCTTATCTACATCAAGTCGAAGATGCTTTTGCCGCCTGATCCTTTGGGCGCTGAAGAGGGACCGGAGGGCGATCCGCGGGCGGAGTTGGTGCAGAGGCTGGTGGAACACGAGAAGTTCAAGAATGCGGCGCAGCTTTTGTATCAGAAGCAGCAGATTGAAGAGAATGTTTGGTCAAAGCCGGACAAGTCGCTTTATAACGACGAGGGGACAGAGGGCGAGCTGGTTGTGTCGCTCGTGGATTTGGTGAAAGTGTTTCAGCAGGTTTTGGAGCGGCGGAAGGAAGTTTCGCGGATCGAGTTGCAGCACGAAGAGTTTACCGTGGCGCAGATGATTGCGGCGTTGCGGGCGCAGATTTTGGCTAGCGCGGACAGCATGGTGAACCTGATTCAGTTTTTTGAGGCTTGTCCTTCGCGGCACGCGATGATTGTGGCGTTTCTGGCGGTTTTGGAGATGGTGAAATTGCAGGCGGTGGGATTGGCGCAGGAGAAGCAGTTTGGGGAGATTGTGGTGAAGAAGGGGAAGGCGTTTGATGTGATTTTTGATGAAGCGGGCGGGATAAAGCAGATTGATGAGGAATACAGATAGTGAGTAGTGGGTAGAACCTATCTCATAAATGCCTTGGGGTCGCCAAAGTCCTTGAAAAGGCGGCCGTTTAGACGGGGCCAAACTATTTATGAGATGGCTTCTAGAGAAATGCGAAATTCGAAAATCGAAATGCCGATCCCTCGTTTCGCTCGGAATGACAGATCGAGGTGCCAGGCGTATGGCAGCGTGGCTAGAGGCAATTAAGATTCGGGGAACTCTATGACGAATGAAGAGAGAAAAGCGGCACTCGAAGCGATTATTTATGCGGCGGATGAGCCGGCGACGATCGAGCAGTTGGCGAAGGCGCTGGGGGAAGAGAAGCTTGTGGTGCAGGCTGCGCTTGATGAGTTGGTGGGGAGCTATGGCTCGGAAGAGCGGGGCATTGAGATTCGGGCTGTGGCGGGCGGATACAAGCTGTACACGAAGCCGCAGCAGCATGATGTGGTGAGGCGGTTCATCAAGAGTTTGCGTCCACCTTTGCGTTTGACGATGCCGGCGCTGGAAACTTTGGCGGTGATTGCGTACAAGCAGCCGGTGACTTCGCCGGAGATTTCGGAGATTCGCGGGGTGAATACTTCGGGAGTGATCAGCACGCTTTTGGATAAGCGGCTGATTACGACTGCGGGCAGGAAAGAAGTGATTGGGCGGCCGATTCTGTATAAGACGTCGAAGGAATTTTTGATGCGGTTTGGGTTGAGCGATTTGGAGGAGCTGCCGAGTTTGAAGGAGTTTGAGGCTCTGGCGAGGGAGGCGTTGGGGAGTGATGAGGGAGTGGCTCCTTCGGGTGGGGAAGTGGCAAGTGACGAGTGGCGAGTGGCGAGTGAAAGCGCGGCGGCGAGCGAGGGAAACGGGAGCGTTGCTTCGGATGTTGCTGCGTCGGGAGAGCACACGCACGGCAGCCCGTCGGAAGCCATCGCACACGTGGAACAGGAATTGGCGGAAGCCGAAGCGTTTCGCGAACACGAAGCCTTGGCAACGGATGAGGGGATGCCTTCGGGGCAATTGGATGAGGACCCGCCACCACCTGTCGTGAAGTCTACGGCTGCAGGCGAGTAGATTTCCCACCAGGAAGACGGTCACGGCGTGCCGTGCCCCTACGCGAAAGTGCAGACCAGGGCGAACCGAGACAAAACCGAATGCAAGAGAGATTGCAGAAGATTATTGGGCGGGCGGGGATTGCTTCGCGGAGGCATGCGGAGCAATTGATATTGAGTGGACAGGTGCGGGTGAATGGCGTTGTCGTGCGTGAGTTGGGGACAAAGGCTGATCCCGCGACCGACAAGATTGTCGCGGCGGGGCGCGCCGTTGGAACCGTGGCGCAGAGGAATATTTATTTGGCTTTGCATAAACCGCCGGAAGTGGTTTCGGCGATGGCCGATCCGGAGGGGCGGAAGACTTTGCGGAATTGTTTGCGCGGGTTGCCGGAGCGGGTGTTTCCGGTGGGGAACTTGGAATATGCGGCGTCGGGGCTGGTGTTTCTGACGAATGACGGGGATCTGGCGGCGGAAATGTTGAAGAACTGGGCGCAGATCGAGCAGGTGTATCACGTCAAGGTGAAAGGGATGCTGACGTTGGCAGATTTGGACCGGATTGGAAAAGAAGTTGGATTGAAGATGAAGACGGTGCGGCAGCCGGACGCTACGCGCGGGCGAGCGGCGAATTTTTGGTATGAAGTGCGGATGCGGGATTCGAAGAAGGATGAGCTGCGGCGGCTTTTGATGAAGGAAATGCATCCAGTGGAGAAGTTGATGCGGATTGGGCTGGGATCGCTGACAGTTGAGGGATTGCCACGGGGGAGATATCGGTTGCTGGCGGAGAAGGAAGTGGAGGCTTTGCGGAAGAGCGCTTCGGGGAAACAGGATGTCGGGCCAAACGAGGAAAGAAGAAAAACATTTACACAGAGTCCGCAGAGGGGGCAGAGAAGAGAGAGAAAGACGCCGGGTCGATCGGGGCGTGAGGAACCAACGTGAAATACTACTGCGTCGTCGAAGTGGATACGACTGATCCGGGTTGGGTTCCTGACTACGTTAAGAATGTGACGAAATTGGTTGAGGCGCGGGGTGGGCGGTATCTTGCCCGCACGTCAGCGCTGCAGAAGATTGAAGGTGAGCGCGCCCTGCCGCAGATTTTGGTGATTCTCGAGTGGCCTTCGAAGGAGAGCGCGATGGCTTTCTATGCGAGCGAAGATTACAGGCCGTATCTCGCAGGCCGCCTCGCGGGAGCAAAGAATGAGTTTTTGTTGGCGGCAGGTGAGGACATGGCTGGGGTAGCGCAGATTGCCGAATAGAGCAGGCGGTGTTGCGGACCATTGACCGATGGCGGCAGAGAGATTGCAGAAAATTATGGCGGCTTGCGGGGTGGCGTCACGGCGCAAGGCGGAAGAGATTATTTTGGCAGGGCGCGTAACGCTCAACGGGATTGTTGTGCGCGAGTTGGGGACGAAAGCCGATCTGGAAAAAGATGCCATCTGGGTGGACGGGAAGGCGATCGCGAGGCCGGAGAAGTTACTTTATTTTATGTTGAACAAGCCGAAAGATTATGTGACTACGGTGAGCGATCCAGAGGGGCGGCCGACTGTCGTGGATATTCTGGGCAAGAGCGTGGGGCGCGTGTACCCCGTAGGGAGGCTGGATTACGCGAGCGAGGGATTGCTGTTGATGACGAACGACGGCGCGCTGGCGGAAAGAATGATGAAGGCTGGCTCGCACATGCCGAAGACATATTTGGTAAAGGTGAGCGGAAAGCCGGACGAGAAAAGGATTGAGCGGTTGCGCGCGGGGATTGTGATTGAGTTGGAAGATGGGCGGCGCGTGAAGACTTCTCCAGCGAAGATACGATTGTTCGAGGATGGGGAAAATCCGTGGTACGAGGTGGTTTTGATCGAGGGGCGGAACCGGCAGATACGGAGAATGTTTGAGCGCGTGGGGCATTTAGTGGAAAAGATTCGGCGGGTAAGGTTGGGACCTTTGGTTTTGGATTTGGAGCCGGGGAGATTTCGGGCTTTGAGCGGGAAGGAGATCGAGCAGTTGAAGAAAGCGGCGAGTGGGGAAGAAGGAGGTAGAGGAGATAAAGGAAGTATAGGAAGTAAAGGATGAAGAAGACAGCATTGGATATTGGGAGCTACGACACCTGCGAACGCCCCCCATTTTGCAGGGACTTTTTGAAGATGCGACAATGGGTTCGAGTGGCGGATGAGGTTCGATGACACGGACGATGGAAGAGTTGATACCGGATTATATTCGAGGGCTGCCGGTGTATGTGCCGGGGCGGCCCATTGAGGAAGTCGAGCGCGAGCTGAAGATTCACGCGGTGAAGTTGGCGTCGAACGAGAATCCGCTGGGGCCTTCGCCGCGCGCGGTGGAAGCGGCAAAGAGGGCGCTCGAGAACGCCAACAGGTATCCGGACGGCGGAACGCATCTGCTGCGCGAGGCGCTGGCCGCGCGCAATGGTGTTTCGACAGAAGAGATTTTTGTGGGGTTGGGATCGAGCGAGATTATTGATCTGGCGTCGCGCGTGTTATTGCGGGCCGGGTTGCAGGGACTTACTTCGTACGGAAGTTACGCGCCATTTTCCGTGGCGATTCGGGCGAGCGGGGCGGAGCTGGTGCTCGTGCCGCAGAAGCATTTTGCGTTTGACTTGCAAGCGATCGCGAGTGCGATCACGCCGAAGACTGGCGTCCTCTATTTGGCGAATCCGAATAATCCCACTGGCACGGCGTTCAGCGTGGAGGAATTTTCTGAATTCCTAGCAAGCGTGCCCGACGGAGTGTTGGTGGTGCTGGACGAGGCCTATATCCACTACGCCCCGAGCTTGAACCTGAGATCGTCTCCGGAAGCTTACCGCAAGCGGAAAAACCTGCTGATATTGCGAACGTTTTCGAAAGTTTACGGGCTGGCGGGAATGCGCATTGGATATGCCATCGGGCATCCGGAACTGCTTTCCGCGATGAACAGATTGAAGACGCCGTTCAACACCTCGGGAACGGCGCAGGCGGGAGCGCTGGCCGCACTGGACGACAGGGAGCACGTGGAACGCTGCATCACGACCAATGCAATCGAGCGGAAAAGATTGAGCGAGGGGTTGAGGAAGCTGGGATTGCGGCCCGTGCCTAGCGAGACCAATTTTATTTTTATGGAAGTGGGGCCGGAGGCGAAAGAGATTTGCGATGAGCTGTTGCGACTGGGAGTTATCGTGAGGCCGCTGGGTTGGATGGGATTTCCGGAAGCGATTCGTATTTCGGTAGGTACAGCGGACGAAAATGAGAAATGCCTCGCTGCTCTCGGGCAGATTCTGACAAAGCGAGCGGGAAAAGGCGAGTTGGCGGCGAGATGAGAGTGTTGTTGCCTGACGGCATAAATCCAGCAGCAGATCCGATTCTCGAAATCCTCGAACAATTTAAGACAATTGCCGTAGTCGGGTTGTCCTCGAATCCGTCGCGAGCGAGCTACGAAGTAACGGAGTATATGAAGAGCGTGGGATATAAAATTATTCCGGTGAATCCGAACGAGACGGAAGTGCTCGGGGAGAAGAGTTACGCGAGGCTGGAGGATGTGCCGGAGAAGATTGAAATTGTGGATGTATTTCGGCGGGCGGAGGATGTGCCGCCGGTCGTGGAGAGCGCGATCCGGGTCGGCGCGCGCGTGGTGTGGATGCAGTTGGGGATTGAGAATGCGGAAGCCGCGGAGCGAGCGCGGGCGGCAGGGTTGATCGTGGTTGAGGATGCGTGTGTTTTGGTGGAGCATCGCGGGAGAGTGAAACAATTGAGATGAAGTGAGCGGTCGAAGCTGGGAAAATTGGTGGCCCGCGCGAAAGTTTGCGCGGGATTTTTATTTGTGATGAAAGACAATCGAGCGCAGCGGTCAGTTGGGCAGCGGGAAGACTTCGAGATTGCGTTTGCCGGGGAGGACCACCGCCAGGAAGCGGCCGTCGGGCGAGATGTTGAACTCGCGGATCGAGATACCGCGGAGGATTGGTTGCGGCGTTGGTGTGAGGATGGGAACTTCTTTGGGGTTTTTTTGCGCGAGGAGCACGGGAATATTAATCCAAACCAGGTCGCCGGATTTTCTTTCGACGGCGCGCTTGAGCATGATGCGGTTTTCGTCTGGAGACCAATGGAAAACGCCGAGGCCTACGCGGAGGCGCACGAAGTAGTTGGGTAGCGCGAGGTTGCGCACTTCCAGAACTTCGCGGTCGATGAAGTAAGCGACTTTTTCGCCGCTCGGTGAAACGGAGAGGCCTCCGGCGTAGCTATCGAGCGTGGCGATTTCCTTGTCGTCCTGCGCAAGAAGTTCGAGGCGCTGAAGGCGAGGCGGTCCGGATTGCGCGCGGTCTTGTTCGACGGCGATGGCGGCATTGGTGCGCGGGATGCGGTCGGCGTCGATGAAGGTGCGGCCTTCGAACGCGGGCCCTGCAGGGCCGGTCGCGATATTGGAGTAGTGGAAGGAAAAGAGCTGGCGCGGCTTGATGGCTTCGTTGAGGTAGACGATCGTGGAATTGTCCTGGAGCCAGGTGGCGTCGTAGCAGTCCTTGATCACGCTTTCGCCTTTGCCGAGGCGGATTTCTTTGCCGCTGTCTTCGAGGACGAGGGTCTGGGAGGAATCCTCGGTGCGGCCTTCTTCGACGACGCTGGTGGTGAATAGCTGGGCGAGGATCATGCGGCCATTGGGCGACCAGTGGAAGGCGTCGACGGCGTAGGAAAAGAGTGCATCGCCGCGGGTGAATTTGTCGCCTTGGAGCAGGCGGCGGCGCTTGCCGTTGGTATCCTGGAGCCAGATATCGTCGTGCTGGAGATCGTATTTTTTGGTTTTGATGTTGCGGCGGACGGAATAGACGATGCGGCCGTCGGGAGCAAAAGAGAAGGCAGTGATTTCATCGTCGATGTTTTGGAGAGGCTTGTCGAGATCCTGGGCGCGCGCCTGCGGGACAGCGCAGCAACCGAACATGAAAAAGGACAGAGAGCAAAGACGCAGAATCCAGTGCAGTTGGCCTGGTAAGAGGAAACGCATCATGGTTAAGGGCGTGCCTGCGGCGGTGGTTGAGATCCGGGATGCGGGCCGGTGAATTCGGAGCAGCAGGGTCTTTGCTTGGGAGTGAATTCCATGAACTCGATGCGAGTCAGGTCGGCATCGTAGAGATTGAGCTGCCATTTACCGTCGCGGCCGATTTTGGGAGTTTCTCCAGGTTTGACGCCGGCTTTTGTGACTTCATCTGCAATAGCGTGAATGTCGGGAATCCCGAGAGAAATATGATTCATGACGCCGAGAGTGCGTTTTTCGGCGGTGGGCGAGATATTAAGCATGTACTCGACCCAGTCGGTGCCTTCAGGGACTTGCATGGCGACCCAGTTGTCTCTCTCTTCCGTCATGCCACCGTGCCAGTAGGGGCGGAAGCCAAGTTCATACACATAGAAGCGATCGATGGCCTCGCGATTGTTAACGACGAAACCGGCGTGAATGATGCGAACCGGATTGGAGGGATTTCCAGGGGGCAAACCGGCATTCACGTCTTCCGCGTTGGCCAGGTGATAGGAGTCCGTAATGGAAATGTGATGCCCCTCGGGATCGGTGAGCACGAGACGGATAAGCTCTCCGCCACGTTTTTTCTTGATCTCGTTAAAGTCAACCTTGTTGAAGTTGAAATATTTTTTGAAGCCTTCGAGGTCATCCGTAAGGAAGGAGACCTCCGCGATAAGGTCCGCGGGAGCAGGCGACGGAATTTTTTCGAAGCGGATTCGCTGGCCGCTGGGAAGAAACACGAAATTAGGAGATGATGGTGCGCAATATTCGCATAAGTGATCTGGATCGATAAGTTTTAGATAGTATTTGCGCGCTTCGGTGACATCCGAGACGAGAATGGTGACACCAGCGATTCCGAGAATGCGCGGGCGCTTTGGTACCTTGCGCTTCGCCGCAGCGCCGAAGCAGAGAAGCAAACTCGCGAGCAGGAGTGCGATCTTTTTCATGCGATGACCTCAGGGATTAGATGCCGAACGTGATTTTAGCTTGCGAATTTCGTCTAGGCGAGCGCGAAGGCGTTGTTCGAAGCCCTGGTCGGTAGGCTTGTAGTAGGTGCGGGTGGCGAGATTGTCGGGCAGGCAGGTCATGTCGGTGACTTTTTCGTCGAAATTGTGGGCGTATTTGTAGCCTTCGCCGTAGCCGACATTTTTCATGAGGCCGGTGACGGCGTTGCGGAGATGCAGCGGAACGGGATCGGCTTCGGTTTTGTGCACGTCTTCGATGACTTCGCCATAGGCAGTGTAAACGGCATTGGATTTTGACGCGAGCGCTAGATAAACGGCGGCTTGCGCCAGCGCGAGATTACCTTCTGGCACGCCGAGAAAATCGAAAGCGTCTTTGGCGGCGAGAGTGACGGCGAGCGCGCCGGGTTCGGCGAGGCCGATGTCTTCGCTGGCCATGCGCACCAGGCGGCGGGCGAGATAGAGCGGATCTTCGCCGGATTCGAGCATGCGGGCGAGCCAGTAGAGGGCGGCGTCGGGATCGGAGTTGCGCACGGATTTGTGGAGTGCGGAGATGAGGTTGAAGTGCTCCTCGCCCGCTTTGTCGTAGCGGAGGAGTTTGCGCTGAAGAACGTCTTCGAGGAGTTCACGGGTGACGACGTGCGCGCCGGAGGCACTGGGCTTGGCGCTTCGCGCGGCGAGTTCGAGCGTGTTGTAGGCGGAGCGGGCGTCGCCGTTGGCGTAGGAGGCGATGCGAAAAAGCACGTCGTCGCTGGCTTCGACGTTTTCGTTGCCGAGGCCGCGTTCTTTGTCGGCGATAGCGCGGCAAAGCAGATCGACGATTTGCGGCGTGGTGAGCGGATCGAGGACGTAGACCTTGGTGCGCGAAAGAAGCGGCGAGATGACTTCGAACGAGGGATTTTCGGTGGTCGCGCCGATGAAGGTGATGTGGCCTGCTTCGACGTAGGGAAGGAAAGCGTCCTGCTGGGCTTTGTTGAAGCGATGGACTTCGTCGACGAAGACGATGGTGCGCTGGCCCCCGTGGGACTTGTGTTCGGAGGCGGCCATAACTTCCTTGATTTCCTTGATGCCGGTGAGGACGGCACTAAAGGCGACAAATTCCGAGCGCGTGAGGCGGGCAATCAGGCGCGCGAGCGTGGTTTTGCCGCAGCCGGGGGGTCCCCACAGCAGCATCGAGGTTATTTCGTCGTTTTCGATTTGCTGGCGGAGGGGTTTGCCGGGGCCGAGGAGTTTTTCCTGGCCAATGAATTCGTCGAGCGTGCGCGGGCGCATGCGCTCGGCGAGCGGCTGATGCGCGGAGTCTTCAAATGCAGGCTGCGGCAATTTGGAGAAGAGGCTCACGTTTTGGTGACGCTCTTTTCTAACAACGAGTTGCGCTGGCGGGCGGCTTCGTAAAAGAGCACAGCGGCGGCCGCGGCGGCGTTGAGAGACTCGATACCGCTGGCCATTGGGATGCGAATGCGGGCGTCGGCGCTGCGTTCGACTTCTTCGGGGAGGCCTGCGCCTTCGTTGCCGACGAGTAGCGCGGCCGGCTCGCACCAATCGACTTCCCAGGGTGAGAGGACGCGCGGTTCGCCGTCGTGCAGTTCGCGAACACTGGACGCGAGCGTACGAACATTCGCGATTTTGAGTTGCGCGAGAAGAATCGGAAGCGACATGCCAGGAAGAATGGGGAGATGGAGTGCCGCGCCAGCGGAGGCTCGCAAGGCTTTCGGCGAGAAGGGGCTGGCGGTGCCGGATTGGCCGGATGCGGCCGTGACCGCCCCAGTGGCGCCGAAAGCAGCGGCGGTGCGAAGGATGGTGCCGACGTTGCCTGGATCCTGGACGCCGGCAAGAACCACGAGAAGAGGAGCGCAGGCGGAGTTGGGTGCGTTGAGCAACTCATCAAACGTGACCGTGCGCGGGTGGACAAGAGCGGCGACGCCTTGTGGATGCTCTGTGTCGGCGAGGCCTTCGAAGAGGCGGTCGGTGGTGCGTAGCGTGGGAAAAGCCATTTCCGGGCGGCTGATGAGAGGAGCGAGCCGTTCGTGATGGCGGTCGCCGGATTCGCTGAAGAGCACCGCCTCGATGCGGCAGCCGGAGCGAAGCGCTTCTTCGACGAGGCGGACGCCTTCGACGCCGACGGCGCC
>Ga0307478_10002499_pt1 | contig 14419 bp, 13 predicted proteins | sample atmos_gasesECM4C_2_FD_203713 | JGI IMG/M metagenome (GOLD analysis project Ga0307478, IMG submission 203713) | Hardwood forest soil microbial communities from Morgan-Monroe State Forest, Indiana, United States - atmos_gasesECM4C_05 | ecosystem: Environmental > Terrestrial > Soil > Temperate...
ATTCGCCCTCACCAGCACCTGCATGTCAGCCAGCAATTGCCTGGCTTGCAGCAAAGTGTTCTGCAGTTCCGCTAGATCTTTGCGGACGGGCTCGCGGACATCGCTGACAGTTCCATTCACGTTTTGAACGGTTTCATCGGCGTGCTGGCTCAGTGCATTCAACTGATCGGTGAGACGGTCAATCTTTGGCCGCTCGGTCGCGAGCATCGCGTTGGCGTTTTCGAGCAGGGCTCGGATCTTCTGCTGATTGGGTTGGCCCGTCACAGTATTCAGGTTTGCGAGCAGCGTGCGCGCATCTCCGCTGATTCCTTGCAGTTCGCCGCGCACCTCGGTGATCAAGCCGTTAGCGTTGTCTGCAACAACCGCCATTTTGCTGGTGATCTCGTCCAGGCTCGCCGTTTCCTGCGATGGAATGGCTGACCCTGGGGATAGACGCCTTGCATCGTTGCTGCCGGTGGTGATGGAGAGCGCGGCGCCACTCATTACGCTGACGAGTCCCAGCTTGGCCACGGACTTTTCGTTCAGCGGCGTGTTTTGTTTCACGTCCAGCAGGATTTCGATCTTGGTTGGATCAGAGCTCCAAGGTCGTACAGCTCTTATTTGTCCCACGTTGATTCCACCAAACAGCACTTGTGCGCCTGGCTCGAGCCCGCCGGCGTAACGAAGATAAGTCCGATATGGAGCCGTGTGTCCGCCAAACTGCGCATTGATGAGGTAGATGAGCGTGAATGCCAGGATCGAGAAGCATCCAAGGACAAAGGCTCCAACCTTTGCTTCCGTGGTCACGGGTATGTCTCCTGAGACTGCATATACTTTTCCAGGTATGTGGCGACAGCCGGCGCTTTCGCTATGTTTTCGGGAATACGATCGAGAAACTGGCGCACGCGTGGATTTTGACTTGCCTGAAGTTCATCTTTGGTTCCGACCGAACTGAATGAGCCCTGATACAACATGGCAATGCGGTCGGCGATGCGGAACGCGCTCGCCAGCTCATGAGTAACGACGATGACTGTCATTTGTAAAGCTTCCTTGAGGAGCAGAATCAATTCATCGAGTTCTGCGGCGACGATAGGATCGAGTCCGGCCGATGGCTCATCGAGCACCAGGATTTCAGGGCCGAGCGCGAGCGCGCGTGCCACGGCCGCGCGCTTCTTCATGCCACCCGAGAGTTCCCGGGGAAATAACTTGCCAGACTCCGCGAGACCGACTGCGGTCAGCTTCATCCACACCACAAGGTCAATGATTGAGGGTGCAAGACGTGTGTGTTCACGCAGCGGCAAAGCGATGTTATCTTCGACTGTCAGCGAGTTGAACAAAGCCGCGCTTTGAAATGCCACGCCGATCGAGAGGTGAACCTTCTTCAGCTCGGACTGTGAGCAACGCGTAATATCCACACCCTTTACTTGGACGCTGCCCGACTTGGGGAGCTCCAGCCCGATGATCTGACGCAACAGAGTGCTCTTTCCGGAGCCACTGCCACCCAACAACACCATCGTTTCTCCGTGCTCAATGTCGAGATTCAAACCATTCAGCACGCGCCGACCGTCGTATTCAACCACGAGATCACGAATGGAGATGATGGGCATCAGGGCTTCACCGTGAAATAAAAGATTGCGGTGAAGACCGCATCCGCGACGATGACGAGGAACGTTGACTTCACCACTGCACTGGTAGTGGAGCGACCGACCGAATCAGGGCCTCCGCGGACACGAAACCCTTCCAGGCACCCAACGTGAGCAATGATGGTCGCAAACACCACGCTCTTGAGCAATCCGGTGATCACGTCGCGCAAGTTGATCGAATTGAACACATAGTGGACATACAGCAGTGGCGCGAGGCGCGTGCTGAAGAACATGAACAAACCTCCGGCCAAAATGCCGAAGAAATTCGAGATGATGCTGAGGCAGGGGACCGAAATCAAAGCTGCCAGATACTTGGGTGCGAGCACAAACTCCACCGGCTCCAGCGCCATGACGCGGAGGGAATCGAGTTCCTCGGTGACCTTCATGGTCCCGATTTCAGCCGCGAATGCCGAGCCGGACCGCCCACTTACCGCAATCGCGGTGAGTAGCGGTCCAAGTTCGCGCGTAAAGCCGACGGCGACCAGGTCAATGACAAATTGCATAGCTCCAAAGCGGCGCAGTTCAGACGCTCCTTGCATCGCGAGAATGAATCCACTGCAGATCGCCATCAAAGAGACCATGGGCATTGCATCGACGCCGATTTCCAGCATCTGCCTCACGGTAGCCCGCCAACGGTAACGATTTCCTACAAACGGCAGCGCTCGCCCCATGGCCCGCAAGGTGGCCCAGAGCTGAATATTCAGACTTCCGACGTAATCGAGGTGTTCGATCGTCCGTTCGCCGACGTTTTCGAGAACATTGGCCATCAAGATGCCTTCTGCCCGCAATTGCTGGCTTCGAACAGGGTGAGCACTCCGGTAACTTCGAACAACCGGAGCACAGAACCACTGAGTCCCTGCAAGCAAAACATCGTCTGGCGGTGGCGAGCGATTCTAAGGGCTTCGATCAAGGTGGCGATTCCCGATGTCTCAATGTAGGGAACACCTGCTAAATCCACGGTGATCGCACGAGGCAATGGTTCCGCGGACAGGATGGCTAGTAGGCAATCGCGAAGGTCGGGCGAAGAATCTACATTGATTCGGCCGCTCGGGCGGACGATGGCGTCGTTTCCCAGTTGATCTACTGAGATCTCGAGGTTGCTGCCTGAAGTAACTGCCGTTCGTGTCACTATTTTCAACTCGTTTCCCGTTTGACCGCACAATCCTGAGTCATGCCTGAACCGTTCAGCACTACTGCTTGCATGCAGCCTTCCACAACGACGCTCAATGAAGGGGCGCAGCTATCTCCTTCTGCCAGCTGGGAATGGAAAAGTCTGAAAACACCCGAGCGAATCGCCGGACCGCAGTGGCTGCTGCGGAACTCGCACAATCTGATTGGGACTAGTGAGTCAAATGATTCTGTCGGACCAACGCAGCTGCTGAGCTCCGGTCAGATCGTTCTCGCTGTTGGCAACACAAGTGCTTTGCATAGCATATGGACACCATCACTGACGTCAAGCAGTCTCGATTGCAGAAAGATGGCTCTGATGTCACCAGCTTTGACGTTTCTGTCAAGTTGACTGACACCGGTTGGGGTTGCTCTATGCGCACCGCCGCTCTGTTGATGTGCGAACGCAAATCCAGAACCCGGTCCCGGAGCGCATACACGTCCGAGTCGCGGCAAGGTAATTGCTAGGGTAGTCGAAAAGGTTACGAGCTGCCCTCGACAGCCACGCCACGATTGGAGGAAAAATGAATCGGTTCGTTGTTCCACCAATGCCAAGGCAGGCTCGCCGCCCGCAGCTTCGAGCCGTTTCGAGGTTTTTGGCCGTGTTAATTTGCTGTGGCTTGGCTGCGCCAGCGCAGCAAATAACGCAGCGAGGGAACACGAGCGCATCATTCAGCACTCGGGCGACTCATCTGCTGGGATTCGCGAACGCGAGGAATAACAGCACCGGGACATTGTCCGTTCAGGGCGATTCGCTGCAATTCCAGCAGAACGGGAAGCCTGGCGAAAAAGTGAAGATCGCATTAGTTCGGGATGTCTTTCTGGGTGCGGAGAGCAAGCAGGTCGGCGGCTTGCCAATGACATTGGGCAAGACGGCGGCTCCGTTCGGTGGTGGCCGAGTCGTCAGTCTCTTCGCCCACAAGCAGTACGACACCCTGACTCTGGAATATGTGGACGCTGATGAAGGAATTCATGGTGCGATCTTTCAGTTAACAAAAGGACAGGGCGAGCTTGTGAGGAATGAACTGATAGCTCGAGGAGTAACTATCAGTTCCCACCAAGATCAGCCAACGAAGGAAAGCGCTGCAGGAGCCAGGCATGAAAACAAGTAAATGCAATTTATCGATCGCTGGCCTGATCGCGTTGGTCGCGATCACCCTTGCACTTCCTCGTCAGCTGCCTGGCCAGACTGGGGCCGCGAAATCCAGCGGTGGTAACGGGACTTCCGCTACACGCTGGAGTGTTCAAGTCGGCCAGGTTGACCCTGGGAATCTTGACCTCGCTTATTCGTTTCAAATCGCGATTTACGAGAATCTCGTGGAGGAATTTAAAAAGACAAAGCAATTCCCGCAGGTGTTTCGCGATGGCGACCTCAAGACCAGCGAAGTTCCAAATTTGCTGGTGCTCAAAACAACTGTAGAGAAGTACACGCCTGGCAGCGAAAACCGGCGTGCGGTGACCACCGTGAGCGGCGCCACGAAGTTAACTGTACGGAGTCAACTTCTCACACGCGAGGGTAAGGTCGTTCTTGAGCGTACCGTGAATGGTGATGTTCGCTTCTTCGGCAGTAATTTGCGGGCTACTCAGAACTTGGCGCGCAACATCGCCAAGACGATCAAACAATCACAAGTGTCTGGTTCCGGGCAACCAACCGCGATCCTGACCGGCCAACTATGAGTCCGACGAAAATGTACACAGGCTTCTGGATGGCGAGGGACACTTCACCAGAAGTGAAGCAAGGAGCAAGGATGCTGAGGCTAGTAAGTCTGCTTTTTATATTGTTGACCGTGTTTCCGGTGTTTGGCCAGTCCACCTCGAAGTATCAGGTCGGCACCATCACTGAAGTTAAAGTTCATCAAACTGCCGGAAGTGGTGCCTCTGACGCCGCGAGCTATGACGTTTCCGTCAAAGTGGGTGACACCGTTTATGTGGTGCTGTACACGCCAGCACCGGGCGAGGACACTGTGAAATACGCTGCCGGGCGTGACCTGCTGGTGCTCGTGGGGAAAAACAGAATTACCTATAACGACATATTGGGTCGATCGTATGACGTGCCCATAGAGAGCCAAAAACCTGCCGCGATGCCCAAACAGTCCAAGTCAGTTTCGCGTGCGGCAAAGTAGTCATTTGGGATCTCGCAAGAGTCATACCGGACTGCGATCGGATTGAGGAATAGACACGGAGAACCAGACATGGAGCGAAAAGATAGAGTAAGATTTCACAGCAACCTCGTACTTTCACTGGGAGCAGCGGCGATGTTTGCGATGGCCATGTTCGCAGTAGAGGCGAAGGCTCAGATTAGTGGTGAGGGCTTACCGAACCTGGAGTCGCCCGTCGAGCCTTTGACGCCGGGAGTCACAGAAAGCCGAGTGCTTGCCGAACTTGCCGCGCATAACGAGCAACGCAGGACGGCCTTGCACGACTATAGCGTCCTGAGGACTTATCAGGTCATTGATCTCAAAGGCAAGGTGCACGCTAACAAAATCGGACGCATGGAGTTTCTCTCCCCAGACAAAAAGACGTTCACGGTCACTTCCGAGTCTGGCTCAGGCTTGGTCCGAAACATGGCGCTGAATCCGCTCATCAAGAGCGAGATCGAAACGGCAGCCGGCAAAGAACATCATGACAGCGCCATTTCCGCTGACAACTATTCCTTAAACCTGTTGGGCGAACAACAGGTGGGTCCGTATCGTTGCTTCGTTGCCGAGGTCCAGCCCAAGCGGAAAGACAAGTATTTGTTTGAGGGAAAGCTATGGATTGATGTTGAGGATTACTCCGTGGTGCGGATCGAAGGCCATCCCGCGAGAAAACTGTCTTTCTGGATCCAACGCGCTGACTTCGTACGCCAGTACCAGAAAATTGATGGGTTCTGGTTTCCGCAGAAGGACCAGACACTGGTTCAGGTACGGCTGTATGGGAAGAAGGTCCTGACCATCGATCACCGGGACTATGTCGTGAATGCAGGTCAGAGCAAGGATGCGCGGGCAACCGTTCCAGAAGCCGCCATCACTTTGACTTCGTCACGTTGACGCAAAACACCCTCCGTGTCCGGTAACACCGCAGTCGCTTAAGCTTTCTCTTTCTAACCAGAGCCACGGCACGTCCGTTCCAGCCGCGCGGCCCCTCCCCATTCCTTTCTCATGACAATTGGGTGACTGTCACAAGGTTTTGACGTGTCAAAGCCGAGCGAACTCAAGTGACATCTCACCCCCCACCATGGGTTTTGCTCGAGTTCATTGCATCTCTCGTTTTCTCAACACTTTGAAACAAGTCGAGTCGGGGGCGTTTGGTTTGGACAGCACATTGCACTTTAAGTGGGCATGAGGAACAGCTTGCGACGGTTGTCTGGTACCGGGTTGTCGGTTCTGCTGTGCCTGGGCCTTGGTTTCGCTCAAGGCGGTTCCCCTCCACCCGGATCAATAACGGGTGAGGTGTTCACGAAGGGCACAAATAGAGAACCTGCTGTTTTGCCCGGCGTTCGCATCGTCCTTCACGGCCCTGTAACCGGGGAAACCGAGTCGGACGCACAGGGAGCATTCGCTATCGATAGCCTTCCCCCCGGGACTTACGAGATCGAAGCGAATGCTCCTGGGTTGAGCGGCGGACTCGCGGTGGAGGTGGCCCCAGGAGCGTCCTCGGCTGTCCTTCTCGAAATGAACGTGACAATGGTCAGCAACATGGTAAATGTGACCGCGACCGAGACTTTCGTAGCTGACGAGTCTGCTCAGCACAACACTATCACTCAGTCCGTCGTGGAAAGGGCCCCAAATCAAGACGAAAAGATCGAGAGTCTGCTTCCGCTCGTCCCCGGAGTGGTCCGGGGGCCCGACGGACGTATCAACATGAAAGGCGCCCAGGCCACGCAGGCAGGCTGGTTGGTGAATTCGGCGAACGTCACCGACCCTGCAACCGGTGGCCAAGCCATCAGCTTACCGATTGATGTGGTCTCATCCGTTCAGGTTATTTCCAACCCTTACAACCCTGAATATGGAAGATTCACCGGAGCAGTCTCTAGCGTAGAAACCCGTACGAGCAACTTCGACAAATTTCACTTCTCCATACAAAATCTTGCTCCGCGGGTCAGAGACCGCGATGGGAGCATTGTTGGCATTGGAGCTTTCACGCCACGCGCCACTATCACTGGGCCGCTGATAAAAGACAGGCTTGCGTTCACCCAGTCTCTGGAATACCGCTTCGTCCGTACGCCGGTCGAAAGTCTGCCGCCGCTGCAACGTGACACAACACTCGAGAGCTTTGATTCCTTCAGCCAATTCGACTTGAAGATTAATGACCGACAGACCGCGACTCTGTCTGTTGCTGTCTTTCCACAAAAGTTTGACTACCTTGGGCTCAATACCTTCAACCCGCAGCCATCGACCACAAACCTACACCAGCGTGGAGATCAGATTTCTGCGCAACACAGCTACGTTGCGGAGTCGGGCGCATTGCTTTCCTCGCGGTTCGCCTATGAAGAATTTGACGCAGACACATTTCCCAACAGTCAAGCTCCGTATCAGATGCTGGTCGAAACCACAGAAGGCGGCTTCTTTAATCGGCAAAATCGAGATACGCGCCGAGTCGAATGGCAGGAGATCTACCATTTCAGCCCAAAGCATTTTCTGGGCGACCACGAACTGAAGGCCGGCTTCGACTTCTCCCACAGCTCATACGATGGGCGTCAGCAGTTCCTCCCGGTGTCAATCGTCGGTACGGCAGGTTCGACACTCGAGCAAATCAACTTTGGCAAGCCAACTGCCTTTTCTATCCATCAAAACGAGTTCGCATGGTTTGTCGGAGATCAATGGACGCTCGGGCCGCGACTCACCCTGGATTTCGGCCTGCGCTTCGACAACGACTCCGTTACCGATTCGACGCACACCGCCCCGCGTGCCAGCTTGACGTTCGCATTGACAAGTGATCGCAGAACTCTGCTAAAGGCTGGGGCGGGATTGTTTTACGACCGGGTGCCGTTGAATGCCCCAGCCTTCCCCAACTTCCCGGATCGCACAATTCTCAGCTTTGATCCGGCGGGTAATGTCACCTCTTCGATTCCATACTCCAACGTGATTACCGGCGGACTAAGAAACCCACGAAGCGAGACTTGGAATGTTGAAGTTGACCGCCAAGTGCTGCAGAACCTGCTGGTCCGGGTGGCTTATCAACAACGAAACACCGTTAATGACTTGGCGGTAAATCCCGAAACAAGTGCCGGGGGCAGCTTGCTGTCCTTGGCCAGTCGTGGACGGGATTTCTATCGCGAGTTTCAGATTACTGCCCGCTACCAGATACACCGACAAACGTTGAATACCTCTTATGTGCGTTCGAAGGCCACTGGCGATCTGAACGATTTCAACCAGTTCTTCGGAAATGACCCCCAGGCCGTGATCCAGCCCAACGCTCGCGGTCCGCTGGCATTCGATGCGCCCAACCGCTTCCTGGCATGGGGAGAGCTCAACGGGCCTTGGAAGGTGATGCTCATGCCTGTCCTGGATATTCACACCGGATTTCCGTATTCCGTCGTGAACGAAAAGCGTGATTTCGTCGGCCCGCGAAACGATGAGCGATTCCCACGGTTTGATTCGTTCGATCTTCAGGTGCTTAGGAGCTTCGGGCTGCCCTTTCACGGTAAGGAGCACACCTTGAAGGTCGGGTTTGGAGTGTTCAACCTGTTCAATCACGCCAACTATCGCGATGTGCAGAACGATTTGGACAGCTACCGCTTCGGGCAGTTTTTTAACAGTGCCGTTCGCACTTTTCGGGGAAAGTTAGTTTTCGGATTTTAGTGGCGCGCTCAGGTCTTTCGGTTCGATGTGAAGGTGTCCTATGAAGAAAGTAAACCAGTGTCTCATTCTCGCTGCCGGTAACGGGACGCGAATCCGGACGATCTCCGGCGGTCTTCCCAAACCTTTGGTTGACTTTCGCGGCAGACCTATCATCGAGCACATCGTTCAGCGCGCGCACCGGGCCGGCATCGAGAGCTTCGTGATTGTCGTGGGATATCGCTCGGACTTGATCCGCAACTGGTTTGAAGGCCGGTCGCTCGGTGTATCTGTGACCTTTGTGGAGAATCCGGACTACCACAAAGCTAACGGTGTCTCCGCTCTAAAAGCCAGAAACGCAATCCACGAGAATTTCTTGCTGCTCATGGCGGATCATCTCTTTGAGCCGGAAACGGCCGAAACACTCATACAGCAGCCCCTCGCGTCCGACGAAGTGATTCTCGCCGTCGATCCCAACATCGATCGCGTTTTTGACCTGGACGATGCCACCAAAGTCCTGAGAAACGGCGACCGGATTGTGGATATTGGCAAGGAGATCGCTCACTACGACGCCTTAGATACTGGAATGTTCCTTTGTAGTCCGGCTTTGTTTGACCGGCTCGAACTTGCAGCCAAAGAAGGCAACTGCTCTCTTTCCGACGGCATGCGGCGACTGATTGCGGAACGGCGCTTGCGGGCTCTGGAGATCGGCGAGGGACGATGGCAGGACCTGGACACGCCGGAGGCATTAGCGCACGCCGAAGCCGTGTTTGATCCGTATCTCTACCACGAACCAAGTCACGAGAGCGTGGCCAGTGTCTAGGACCAGGTTGGCAAGAGCGCGACTCCCTCTCCGCCTGCTCGGAGCCATCGTTGGCATTCTGCTATTCATCTATCTGATCCACCGGGCCGGCCCCGCCAAGCTTCTCGCAAGCATGGTCGCCTTGGGTTGGGGACTGGCGTTGGTAATCGCCTGGGGTGGAGTCGCCCACATTCTTAAGACTTGGGCTTGGCGGCTTACCCTGCTCGATGGGAAGTATCAGGTATCGTTCGCGCGCATGCTTGGGTTGCGGCTCAGTTCTGAGGCGGTCGGACAGTTTGGCGGCCTCGCACAGTTGTTCGGCGATGGTCTGCGCGTGTCACTGCTGGGCCCGGCAATTCCACTCTCACACGGTATTGCTTCAGTGACGATTGACCGTGCGTTCTTCGTTGTCAGCGCTGCCGTCGTGAGCTTCCTCGGGCTCTCGGCAGTCCTGATGGTGTTGCCCCTGCCTCATAAGCTCATTCTTTATGCAATTGTCTTTGCGTGCCTTCTTCTGGGCTTTGTTCTTCTAAGTGCGATTGCCATCAGAAACCGCTGGCCGCTGTTTTCAAGAACCGGTGAGGTCTTAGGTCGGATCCGCTACCTTAAACCGTTGATCGACCGTAAGCGCGCACTGATTCACTCGGTCGAGGAGAGTCTTCTCGACTTCTATCACCGTACGCCCAAAGCGTTTTGGGTTAGCCTCCTGCTGAACCTTGCGTGCCACGCCGCCGCGATCGTCGAGGTCTATCTGATTGTGTGGTTCATGGGCACCAAACTCACTTTGTTCGGCGCACTTGCAATTGAGGCCTTGACCAAGTTGGTGAACATTGCTGGCACATTCAATCCAGGGAATATCGGAACCTATGAGGGCGGGAACATGCTTATTGCGAAAATGTTCGGCCTCACAGCCGCGGCGGGTTTGACGCTGGCTTTTGCTCGTCGACTGCGCGCTCTATTCTGGACTGGTGTGGGTATTCTCTGCCTGATCATCTTGTCGAACCGTACAAAGCGAAAGAAGAGCAATGAAACTAACGAGGTCATTATGCAGCTTGCACCCGAACAGATTTCTTCAGAGGAACTTCAGAGTACCTCTGCATCGCAGCGCTCCTCTCACCTGGCCGTTGTTCTTGCCAACGATTCGGGCTTCGGCTCACCGCTGCCAAAGGTCGGCTCCGTACCAATTTTGCTTCGCAGCATCTTGGGCGCAGCAAAAGGCGGCGCTGCGCGAATCGTAGTTGTTATTGATCGTGTTAAAGGTTTGCCGGTACGGCAAGAGCTGCTGAAGACGGGGCGTGTGCCCAATCATGTTGAGTGGTGTGGAGTGACTTCCGGGGAGGATTCTCTTCCGTCCCTGATCGGGCAGCTCGCTTCCGAGATTGATGGACATCTTGTCCTGATCGCCGGCAACAGGGTTTACCACCCTTCATTGCATAAGCGAGTCGCTGATTGGGATGGGACAGGGGATGCTTTAACGCTCATGACTGACTGCGAAACAGTGGGCATCTGTTCGCTGTCCCGAAAGGCGTCGAGCGATCTTGCACGCCGTTACTCCACAGTCGCCGCCTCTTCCGAGGATATCCTGTCCGGGCTGGCCATGACTCATTCCACGATCTCCGAAGAGGTGACAGGGGACAAATGGCAGCGGGTTGGCAATGAGAGTCAACGTCAATTGGCAGAACGGAAGTTAGATGGCTGGCTCGTCAAGCCAACCGACGGGATTTTTGCCAGAGCAAACCGCACAATCTCCATACCGATCAGCCGCCTCATCATTCCATTCCCGATCACGCCCAACATGATCAGTTTGTTTACGCTCGGCGTGAGCTTCGCCGCGGGTGCATTCTTGGCTCTCGGAGGGTACTGGAACATGTTGACAGGGGCAATCCTTTCCTGGTTCTCGAGCGTGCTCGATGGATGCGACGGTGAAGTTGCCCGCCTGAAACTGCAGGAATCCGCCTTCGGGTGCTGGCTGGAGACCATTTGCGACAATCTCTATTACTTGTTCATCTTCTCTGGTCTGACGATCGGCATCGTAAGAAGTTCTGGCAATCGGAGCTACCTTCTGTGGGGCGGTCTGTTGCTTCTGGGCGCGATCGCCAGCGCTCTCATGACAGGCCTCCAACGTCATCAACTGTCCAGCGCGCGGCCGGAACGGTATCTGCAGGAGTGGCACAAGAAGGCGGATAGCCGAAGTTCGAATCCTCTCTTGTATCTCGGACGGCATACGGAATTCATAATCCGGCGCTGCTTCTTGCCCTATGTCATTCTGTTTTTTGCCCTTTTCGACGTCATGAACTGGTTTTTGATTGGCGCGACAGTGGGTGCGAACATCGTATGGATCGTCGCACTTTATTCCTATCTTACTTTCACTCCGTCCCGGACGACAGCGCTGCAAAGCTCCACCTCTCTCGGTTAAGGCGAACCCCGAATGCGTGTCAACCGCTCGCCCTAACGGCTATACAGTGGAGATATGGAAATGCACGACATCCTTACCGGTAACTTCGCGCCACCCCGGTGGATCATTTCGGCTCCGAAGTCGCTGCGGATTGTGGATTGGAACATTGACAGAGGCCAGCAGCTGCAAGGTGTCACAGACTTCCTCGTCGGCGTGAATGCTGACATTTTGATCCTGCAGGAGGTGGATCTCAATGCGCGACGCACGCACCGCTTGAATATTGCCGAGACCATCGCTCGCAAGCTGGAAATGAACTACGTGTTTGGCCGCGAGTTTCAGGAGTTAGTCCAGGGATCCAAAGACTCTCCGGCCTACCACGGCCAGGCGACCCTCTCGAAGTGGCCTATTTCGAAGCCGCGCCTGATCCGCTTCTCTCGACAGTCACACTTCTGGCAGCCCCACTGGTTTTTGCCGAATATTGAGCCCTTTCAGGAGAGACTCGGAGGAAGAATCGCATTGGTAGCGCAGATCAACGTCGCTGGCAGAAAATTCATGACTTACAACCTTCATCTTGAGAGCCGAGGAAGTGATGCGCTGCGCATTTCACAGTTGGGGGAAGTCTTGTCGGACGCGACTTGCTACGACGCGGAATGTCCGGTCATAGTGGCAGGCGACCTCAATGCGGATGCTTCGAAAGCGGCAGTGGCAATGCAACTTGCGAGGGCTGGGTTTCAAGATGCAGTGGCCTCCCCTCGCACCCCTACCACTCCAGCACACGGCCTGTTTGAAGGCCGTCGTCGGATCGATTGGGCTTTCATTCGCGGGCCAATACGGACGAGTTCTGGCCGCGTGCACGGTAATGTCACGGCGTCGGACCACTACCCGATCTCCTTCATGCTGACTGGATAAATGTTGTATGAAGCCGATACCTTCCGAGCAAAGCATTTGGCGACTCAGTTGCTCTTACATTTGAATCCAAAGCGAGGGGCCGCTGCCTCTGTCCACCGGGCGCCCTCCCCAAAACGCGCCTGCGGCCCCGCGCTTAAGGTTCTCTGCATTCGGCGGTGAAAGACCGCCGCAAAAAAAAGGGAGAGGCATGATGGCTTCGTTTGCCGTAGTTAGAAACACCAACAGCAACTTGATCTCGGCTATACGTAACCTGGTCTGTCCGCTCTGCGGAGCAGGCATGATGGAGTTTCGATGTCTTGGTCACTGTCGCAGCGACTGGCGTCAGGAGTGGGAGCGGGCGATGTCCGCTGGATCAAAGAGTGAAGGGCCGCGTTCTGGGAAATCGTGCGCAAAGCATCGAGTGTAGACAAAGCGGCTCGCGCCGACGGGACTTTCGGATCTCGCCATCAAGGAGTTTCGTTCCTGCATGGCCTTCAGCTATCTGCGGCCGCGTGCGACGACACTCCTGACTCGACGTTCTTGCCCACAGCCATCCCGCTCTCCCAATCTCGTCCGCGCGAGATGTCGCAGGTTGCTCGCTTTGCCTGGGCCGCCTTGTATTGGAACGTAGCGGTCGTCCTCTGGGGTGCTTATGTGAGAGCGACGGGTTCAGGTGCTGGCTGTGGAGATAGGTGGCCCCTCTGCGGTGGCGACGTTGTCGGGGCAAGCGCTAAAGCGCAAACTATCGTCGAGTTCACGCACCGAATAACCAGTGTCATCTCGTTGCTCATCGTGACCGGTCTCGTGGTCTGGTGCTGGCGAGTAACAAAGAAGGGAGATTGGGCCCGCTATTCCGCTGTCCTTGCCGCTGTGCTTCTAGCAAATGAAGCGCTATTGGGAGCTGCTCTTGTCCTGTTGAAGCATGTGGGCAACGACCGATCTGCCGGCCGAATTCTCTTTCTCTGTTTGCACTTTGGCAATACACTTCTGCTTCTTGCGACCCTGTCGCTCACTGCCGCCTGGTTGTCGAATGGCAGCAGAAGCTTCACTCTCATCAGCAAATGGCGAGAAGTCGGTTCTATCGGACTGGGCCTGCTTGCCACTATGGTCACGGGGATTACCGGGACGGTAGCTGCTCTGGCCGATACTTTGTATCCGGCAACATCGCTGCCCTCGTCATTGGCGCAAGATTTCAGTTCCCGCACGCCCACCCTCTTGCGCGTTCGGCTACTCCATCCCGCCGTAGCTACGATCGCCGCATGTTACGTTCTGTGGGTTATCTGGAGAAGCTCAACTGGGCGAAACCGATTCTCACGATCTGCAATCGCTCTTATCACGCTTCTCTTCATGCAGGTCGTCATTGGCATGACGAATGTACTATTCCTCGCTCCCGTTTGGCTCCAGATCGCGCATTTATTCGTAGCCGATGCGCTCTGGATATTGCTTGTGCTTGCGTCAGCTGACCTGGTGCTTGAAGCTGCCAAGGAAGGCCGAAAAACGTGAACCGCTACGCTCACATGGCTACCTGTTGTGCGATTTTCGCAATCGCAATATCCGTCGTGCTCTTTGCTGACAGCACGCAAGGCTCGTATGAACTCCCGTCGGACACACAAGTTATCGGATATCTCCTGCAATCAGAGAACTGGTACCGCCACGTGTATACCGAGCGGCAGGTTGCAAGTGATCCAGAAGACCTGGTATTTCTGAATGACAATCAAGCCATTGAACGCCAGATTGTCAAGCTGTCGTTCGAATTCGCCAAGGCGGATGTGGCCTTAGCGAAGAC
>Ga0307478_10002501_pt1 | contig 14406 bp, 9 predicted proteins | sample atmos_gasesECM4C_2_FD_203713 | JGI IMG/M metagenome (GOLD analysis project Ga0307478, IMG submission 203713) | Hardwood forest soil microbial communities from Morgan-Monroe State Forest, Indiana, United States - atmos_gasesECM4C_05 | ecosystem: Environmental > Terrestrial > Soil > Temperate...
TTCGCTGCGGAAGTCGCGCGAAGCCGTGCTTCGTCAGGACCTGTTCACGCTGCGCTCGCTGATTTCGCAGTACACCCTCGACAAGCAAAAGGCTCCGCAGTCGCTGGATGACCTGATCCAGGGCGGATACCTGAAGATCATTCCAAAGGATCCGATGACCAACGAACCGAACTGGGAAGTCGTGCAGGAAGATGTACTGCTGACTGTGGACCAGCAGGATCCCGGCATCAACGACGTGCACTCCGCCTCCAGCACGACCGCGACCGATGGCACGGCATACAACACCTGGTAATACTTCTTGGCCAACCTGAAGTATTGAACACTTCCACGCTCAGCAAGTAACATCTATCCATGCCCGTTGAAACGGAAACCCAGGCCGCACCCTCGATTCGCGCGCCGCGTGGAAATCAAATCTCCTGCAAAGGCTGGCAGCAGGAAGCCGCCATGCGCATGCTTATGAACAACCTGGACGCGGAGGTAGCCGAGCGTCCGCAGGATCTGGTGGTGTACGGCGGAACGGGCCGCGCCGCGCGGAATTGGGAGGCTTACCATGCCATCGTCGCTACCCTCAAGCAACTCGACAATGACGAAACTCTGCTGGTGCAGTCGGGCAAACCGGTGGGCGTCTTCAAAACGCATGACCATGCGCCCCGCGTATTGATTGCCAATTCCAACCTAGTGGGCCACTGGTCAAACTGGGAGAAATTTAACGAACTGGAGCGCGCTGGCTTGATGATGTATGGGCAGATGACGGCGGGCTCGTGGATCTATATCGGCTCCCAGGGAATTGTGCAGGGAACATTTGAAACGCTCTCGGCGGCCGGCGAAAAACATTTTGGCGGAGATCTCGCGGGCAAACTGATCGTCTCGGGCGGCATGGGTGGCATGGGTGGCGCTCAACCTCTGGCCGCAACCATGACGGGCGCGGCGTTTCTTGGGATTGATGTCGACCCCGAGCGCATTAAGAAGCGTCTGAAGACGGGCTATTGCGACTTCATGGTCACCACGCTTGACGAAGCCCTGCGCATTCTGAAGAACGCGGTGCGCAAGAAAGAAAACGTCTCGGTCGGGCTGGTAGGGAATTGCGCGGACGTGATTCCCGAACTGGCGGCTCGCGGCGTTGTGCCTGACATTCTGACCGACCAAACATCGGCGCACGATCCGCTGAATGGATATGTGCCGAACGGAATGACACTGGCAGAGGCGAACGAGTTGCGCGAGCGCGACCCTAAGACGTATCAGGAAAAATCGCTGGACGCCATAGCCGCGCATGTCGAGGGCATGTTGCAGCTGCAAAAAATGGGATCCGTCACATTCGATTATGGCAATAACATCCGCACGTTTGCGTTTCAGCGCGGAGTGAAGAACGCCTATGATTTTCCCGGGTTTGTCCCGGCCTACATCCGTCCGCTGTTTTGCGAGGGGCGGGGTCCGTTCCGCTGGGTCGCGTTGTCGGGCGAAGCGTCAGACATTCATGTGACTGACGATCTGGTCCTGGAGTTGTTTCCCGATAATCGAATCTTGCGCCGCTGGATTGACTTGGCCCGCAAGCGCATCAAGTTTCAGGGACTGCCCGCGCGCATCTGCTGGCTGGGCTACGGCGAACGCGCGCAATTCGGCATGGCGATGAACGATCTGGTGAAGAAAGGGAAGATCAAGGCGCCGATTGTGATTGGGCGCGATCACCTCGATTGCGGCTCGGTGGCGTCTCCGTTCCGCGAGACGGAGAGCATGAAAGATGGCTCGGATGCCGTCGCAGACTGGCCACTTCTGAATGCCTTGCTGAACACGGCCGCGGGCGCGTCGTGGGTTTCGATTCACAACGGAGGCGGAGTGGGTATTGGCTACTCGCTGCACGCCGGGCAAGTTCTGGTGGCGGACGGCACGGATGCGATGGCTAAACGCATCGAACGCGTACTCACCACCGATCCGGGAATGGGGATTATTCGCCATGCGGACGCGGGATATGGCGAGGCTAAGGAATTCGCGAAGAAGAACGGCGTGAAGGTGCCGATGGAAGAAAAATAAAAATGAAGACCCACCACGGAGACACGGAGGCACGGAGTTCTGCTGGGCTTTTGTCGGAGTCCCTGAATATGATGCCAAGCGTCCTCCGTGTCTCCCTTCCTCCGTGGCGGGTGTTTTGTCGGAGGCTGAGTGCGTAAGGAATCGGCGTTGCTGCTGGCCAATATCGGCCAACTGCTCACGCTCCGGTCTTCTTCGGGCAATACGCGTCCGCGCCGCGGTTCCGACCTCAAGCAACTCGGCATCATCGAAAATGGCGCTGTCTTGTGCCTCGGCGGCAAGGTCGTTTCTGTCGGCAGCACCAAAGACGCGCTGCGCGATCCCTGGCTGAAGAAGAATCGTAAGAAAGTTCTCGAGATCGATTGCGCGGATAAAGTTGTTCTGCCCGGGTTCGTGGATTCGCATACGCATCCTGTGTTTGTCAGCCCGCGGCTGGTGGATTTTGAAAAGCGTGTCGAGGGTGCTTCTTATGAGGAGATCGCCACTGCCGGAGGCGGAATCCGGTCAAGCGTAGAGGGAGTTCGCAAAGCCGGGAAGCGGGCGCTGGCGGATAAAGTTCTCGCGGCATTACACCAAATGGCAGCGCACGGCACGACCACGGTTGAGGCCAAGTCAGGCTATGGGCTGACGGTCGAGTCTGAACTGAAGTCGCTGGAAGCGATCCAAGGAGCTGCCTCGCGCTGGCCGGGAACGGTTATCGCGACTCTGCTGGGGGCGCACGCCGTCCCAAAAGAATTTCAGGGCTGCTCACAAAAATATGTTGAGACCGTCTGTAAGGAGATGATTCCCCTGGTCGCGCGCCGGAGGCTCGCCCAGTTCGTGGATGTTTTCTGCGACCGGGGAGCGTTTACGGCGGCAGAGACGGAACAGATCTTTGCAGCCGCCGAAAAGCACGGCCTCAGCGTACGCGCTCACATGGGCCAGCTTTCGGAGACCGTTCTGCGGCCGTTTTTAAGGTTCAATCCTGCATCCTTCGATCATATGGACCATGTAAGCGACGATGACATTTTGCAATTGGCCAAACACGACACAGTCGCCACGCTTGTGCCTGGGGCAAATTATTTTCTAGGGCTGAAAAAATATCCGCAGGCGCGCAAATTGATTGATGCGGGCGTGCCGGTGGCGCTGGCGACGGACTACAACCCTGGCAGTTCGCCAACCCTCAGCATGGCGATGGCAATGTCACTGGCGTGCACGCATATGAAGATGACTCCAGCGGAAGCGATTGCTGCGGCCACGATGAATGGAGCGTGGGCGCTGCGGGTCGCGGATCGCAAGGGCTCGATCGAAGCGGGGAAAGACGCAGATTTAGCGGTATTCGCGGTGGAAGATTACCGTGAGATTCCTTACTGGTTCGGAGCTAACCGATGCTCGATGGCGGTAACGAATGGGTTGATTGCCTACTCGGAGTGAACTTTTAGGGCAGATGGTCCGTATAGAGTGGAAGTGATAGTGGTGTCTTTTTCTTGGTACGATGGTTGGCCCGCGTTTTCGTGAAAACAGCGCATAAAAAGTGATTCGGTTACGCAATCCATTGCAGCAAGTCTCTCGAGGAAACCTATGAAGCGAATTCTTACGATACTCAGTTTCGCATTGGCGACAATTTCCGTGGCGGCCGCGCAACGACTGCCCGAAGTGGCCGCTCCAGAGAATTACAAACTTACTTTCACTCCCAACCTTGAGAAGGCTACGTTCGAAGGCGATGAGACGATTTCGCTCCGCGTGTTGAAGCCAACTTCGGAAATCACGCTAAACGCGGTTGACATCGATTTCCATGACGTCACCGTCAGCAGCGGTGGAACTACGCAAAAGGCAAAAGTTACACCCGAAAAAGAAAAAGAGATGGTTGTGCTCGCGTTCGCCAATCCACTGGCTGCGGGCCCAGCGACGGTTCACATTACTTATACCGGCATCCTCAACTCGGAGATGCGCGGTCTCTACCTGGGCAAGGACGATCAGGGCCGCAAGTATGCCGCTTCGCAATTCGAAGCCACCGATGCGCGCCGCGCGTTCCCGTCTTTTGACGAGCCGGATTACAAAGCCACTTTCGACATCACCGCGGTCGCCGACAGTGAGCTGGTTGCAATCTCGAACTCCAAGGCGCTCTCGGATAAACCTGGCCCCGACGGCAAACATACGGTGCGCTTCGCCACAACGCCCAGGATGTCTTCGTATTTGGCGGCGCTGGTGGTGGGCCACTTCGAATACATTGAAGGCGAGGCGGACGGCATTCCGATCCGCGTCTACAGCACTCCCGGTAAAAAGGAAATGGGAAAGTTTGCTTTGGAAGCAGCCGAACACGTTCTCGGATATTACGACAAATATTTCAATATCAAGTATCCCTACGGAAAGCTTGATCTGATTGGCCTCCCGGATTTTTCCGCAGGCGCCATGGAAAATACCGGCTGCATTACATTCCGTGAAGTCATCCTGCTGATCGACGATAAGCAGGGCTCCGTTGATCTAAAGAAAGAGATCGCTTCGGTAATTGCCCACGAAATGGCTCATCAATGGTTTGGCGATCTGGTGACGATGAAGTGGTGGGACGATATTTGGCTCAATGAAGGTTTCGCCACATGGATGTCGAGCAAGCCAATCCAGGCATGGAAACCGGAGTGGAACTTCAATCTAGATGATGTGAGTGACACGGGCAGAACGCTTAACACCGATTCGCTGGCGAATACCCGCCCCATCCACCAGGCGGCCGATACTCCGGCACAGATCCAGGAACTGTTCGATGGAATCGCCTACGGGAAGGCGGCTTCGGTGCTACGCATGCTCGAGGCTTATTTGGGCGAGCAGACGTTTCGTGCGGGAGTGAATGCGTATATCCAAAAGCACCAATATGCAAATGCTACCGCGGGCGACTTCTGGGATGCTCAGGCCAAGACTTCGAAGAAGCCCGTCGACCAGATCATGCCCACTTTCGTGAAACAAGCGGGCGTTCCCATTATTGACGTAAAGTCGCAGTGCTCAAGCAACTCGACGACGGTAACGATGGATCAGCGTCGGTACTACTATGACCGCGAAAAGTTCCAGGCACCGAACGATGAGCTCTGGCAAGTTCCGTTGTGCATGAAATCGTCGACCGGGGCGCAGAAGTGCGAATTGCTCACCAAGAGGCAAGAAACGTTTACGCTTCCGGGTTGCGCGACCTGGGTACTGGCGAATGCCGGGGCTACCGGCTACTACCGCGCGGGTTACGAGCCGGATGCGGTGAGAACGCTGGCGAGGGATGCTGAGAGCAAGCTTTCTCCCGCGGAGCGGATTGCGTTGCTGACAGATATCTGGGCATCGGTGCGCATAGGGCGTGAGCCTGTGGGCGACTATCTTGCTTTCGCTCAGGGATTGGGGAGTGACCGCAACCGGGCAGTGGTGGAAGATGTTCTCGGACGATTGAACTATATCGGCCGATACCTGGTGACGGATAGCGATCGCGAATCTTATCGTGTGTGGCTTCGTCAGTATCTGACGCCGATACTCAAGGACGTGGGCGCAGAAGCGAAGGCAGGCGACAGCGACGAGAATAAAGCTTTGCGGGCTCGACTGTTCGGCGCGCTGGGCTACGATGCCCGCGAACCGGAGACTTTGGCCCAAGCCCGAAAGATCGCTGACCAAGCATTGGCGGATCCAGGTTCGGTCGACCGGGAGTTCGCCATGACGGCCTTCGGGCTGGAGGCATTGAATGGCGATCAAGCGTTTTACGACAAAATAATGGCCGGATTGAAAGCTTCGAAATCGCCGGAGGAGTACTACATCACTCTGTTCACATTGGCCCGGTTCGAAGATCCGAAGTTGCTGCAACGCACGCTGGATTACGCTATTTCTCCAGAAGTACGTTCGCAGGACGCATTGGGCTTGATCGCCAGAGTGATGGAGAACCCGGCCGGAGAAAAGTTGGCTTGGGACTTTGTCGGGCAACACTGGGCTGCGATCGAAAAGTCAGGCGGGCCTTTCGCCAGCGCCGAGGTTGTAGGCGCGACCAACTCGTTCTGCGACGCGAGCATGCGCGACGCGGTCGCTGCGTTTTACTCCGCGCACAAGATCGAGGCTGCGGAACGGACCTATCGCCAGTCGATCGAGCGCATCAACAACTGTGTCGATCTGAAGTCGCAACAAGAACAGCAACTCGCGTCGTGGCTGGGACAGCACGGTTCTACAGCGGGCGGACAGTAACCGCTCGTCGCGGGCTGCAAACCGAGACGGAAGTGGATCGGTTTTTGTCCGATTCACTATCCGTCATATCGGCATTGGGTCGTGCCTCACTAACTGAGGCATTAGCGGATATTTGAGTGAACTCGCCGCCATTGCTATAATCAACAATCGTCACACACGCGTTGGACAGTGAACGATTTCATTCAGTTGCTACTCCCGCAACGATCGGCGTAAAGTGAACGATTCCCGCAGCCCGCTTTGGATGAGCGGGTTTCGCAACGTGGCCAGGTAGCTCAGGTGGTAGAGCGCAGCCCTGAAAAGGCTGGCGTCGGCGGTTCAACTCCGTCCCTGGCCACCATCATTCTTAAGAACTTAGCGGCCGAGGGCCGAAATTTCCAACCCACGATCCAACCCATGATTCTTAGTGAACTCGCTCCGTGAGCAGGTGAATTCTGTCCCCCATGAGCTGTTCCAGGAACTTGCCTTGCGCATCCCGCATGGAGTCCATGTCGGACTGAGCATAGAGTTCCATGGTTGTGCCAAAGTCCTCGTGCCGCAGAACGCCCTGCACGGTTTTGGGGTCCACTTTCAGCTTCACCAGTGCCGTCGCCAGTGAATGGCGAAAGTTGTGAAAACCGAAGCGTCCCTTCCAGTTCGCAGCAATCACGCCGGCGCTGATGGCTGCGGGGCGCAAGTATTTCTGCACCATGATGGACGCGGACAGCGGCTTCTTGCCTCTCAGCTTCACGCTGGGAAACACATAGTCGCTTTCCTTGGCATACTTTGTTCTCTCGCGCCAAGCGAGGAGGAAGCCAGCCAAAAGCGGATGCATGGGAACGGGAGCCTTTGACGCTTTCGACTTCGGCTCTTTGAATCTTCCCCACACATAAGCTCGTCTCACGTAAATCACCAACCGCTCGAAATCGAGATCCATCCACATCAAGCCCAACAGTTCGGATACGCGCAGAGCAGTGGCCGCGTCGCTTAGAGTCAACGTGCGCCTTGGCTCTGGAGTATTGAGAAGAACCTCGAACGCCTGCTTCGGCGTCATGACTATCGCCCGGTAGTCGCTCGTGGTTCGTTGGCTCACCCAGTTCATGGGATTGCCTTCCTGCTGGCGAGGGAGGAAATTGCATCGCTGCCCGTGCTTGAAGACCAGGCTCATGATGCGGCGGATTTTGTCGATCGTAGGATCGGCTAACGGTTTCACCTTCTTCTGAGCGCTCCCCCTTCGTAGTTCCCGAAACCACGCCTCGACATCCCTCGATTCTACGGCTAAGGGTGCTAATCTCCCCCACCGTGGAATGATGCGTTTGAGAAGGTGTCGCTCGTAGGTTTCGACTGTGGGAAATGCTTTGGGACGCGCTGACTCCGATTGGTCGATCCTCAGCTCGTTTTCGATATAGTCCTGACAAAGCTGACCAAACGTTCTCGGCGTTCCCTGGAAGGGCTGCAATTGGTTGATTGTTTCGCGAAGTTTCTGGCGGTCTACTTCTCTGGATGCATCCGCCGGATGGGGACCGATGTCTTTGACCAGACCGATGGGAATCGTCCGTTCGACTCGTTTTCCATCCGAGCGAGTTGCGTAATATCGAAGTACCCACGTCAGACCCTCCGCGCGGTTTTCTTTGCGACTACTACCTAACTGATACCTGGGCATCAAACCCTCCTTGGTGGTTTGCGTGCTCCAGGTGGCCGTGTTTCGCAGGTTACCATGTACGCGTGGAGTTCCGATAAAAGAAATCTCCAGTCCTTCTTTTCTGCCGACGGATCGAGCGCGTGACCGGGAATTTTGCCATCTCGCACTTTCTGCAATAGTGTGCGGCGCGTGACGCCTAAGAACGTAGCTGCTGTATCTCCATCGACAAAGTGTTCAAGAGTAGCGGTTGGTGCGGCTGGACCGAAGGCTTGGCTGGCTGTCATAGAGGGGACCTCAAGAAGTACAGACGTTGCACTTGACATTAACGCAGTCGTACCAATACAGTCAATACGTAACGTTACATAATTAAATTGAGAGGGCCGATGGCAGAGAAGGCAGCGACGCTACACCAACCGGTGATTTCCATTCGTATTTCCGAAGAGCTCCGTTCAAGGCTAGAGACATTGAAGGAAGTTATCGCCCTCAAGACGGGCCAAACGGTCTCTACATCGGAGGCCGCAAAACAGTTGCTTGAGTCGGCCAGAGATGACCGTCTTGAGTTAGCAAACCTGCTCACCGAGCCAACGGATTCTCTGCTCAAGATTCGCGGGAAAGCAGAGGCAAGGCTGCCTCTATCCCTGGCCGAATGGACCTTGGTTGCCTACTATTGCGCGAAGGGTGCAGAGTCGTTTACGAGCACTGAACAAGGCCAGCTTTCTTATGAATCTTTGGCCGAGATTCTAGAGGCATTTCTCGCTGCTTATGCTCTGGTACGCCGACAAAAGAAATCGCCCCGCGACTTCTTTTATTTGATGACGCTTCCCGAGGACAAACAGGCTGCAACAAAGGAGCCAACTGCGGTCGGAAGCGACGACGTTCACCGAGTCGTTAAGCACACGATTCAAATGCTGAATGATTCGACTCAGAAGCGGCGCAGACCATTGCTTGCCATTCGTAACCTCTACACCCTGCTGGATGAGGAAAACTTCTCGAATGTCGAGAAGCTGAACGATGCTCTGTTGCTCCATTGGGCTGCTCTATGGCGGGTATGCGCGAGAGGGCATTATGCGGCTCATCGCAAGCCTTTGCGCCGACGGCCGACAGAAGGGGACGACGACGATTTTGAACTCCCCGTGCAGCGAGGATTGCCCGCACAGGAAGAGGCCGGATACCGTCTCGATCTCGTGCGGGAGAAAGGCAACGAATTCTCCCCGATCTTGCAGTTTCCTGGGCCGCTGGCACCTCGCTTTCCCGTGGGTGGATACGCACGGATTGCCGAGTTCCGAAGGATGCTCGAAGGGCATGACATGACACGCCCATTCGCACAATGGAAGGGCTCTTATTTCTCGGCAATCAACGTGATCATGGAGAACGAGGAGTTGAATGTGTCGTTTTGTGCGCGAGAGAACGGGATTAGCTTCAGCTTTCCTATGGAGCACTGGAAGGCAATTCGCATTTTGTTTCAGCGCGCGTGGCAGTCGCCAGACGTGGTCAGCTCATGGGAAACGTTGGCGCTGGAATATGGCGAAATGTAGAAGCGCGGTGCTTCGCACCGGAAGAAGGGTGGACACGTCACCCCCAAATTGGGAACTGCGAAGCGCCAGATGAAACTTCGGCGTTTACGCAGGTTAACTTTCGCTGCGTCAACAAATTCGGTGATTGGCTGAATGAGCGCGGTAGCGAACGATCGCGTTTGTTTGCGACAAAGCGCTGCCAATCGTCGATCACGTAAACGCGTTGAAGCGCAAGACCTTGCTGTGAACTAACAATTGCGCAGTTTAGTCGCAGCGGAGCTAAGCGCAGTAGTGCAACAAGGCGGTTCGCCCAATGAGTAATCCCAGCGTTCAAGCTAATCCCCAGTCCAGTTTGCCGTTTGGAGAAGAGGCGAAGCCCGGCTTCCGCACCAAGACCGCGGCCACCAGACTGACTCCAGAAGAACTGGGAGAATTAGAAGCCGCCGCGGAAAGCGCGGGACAGGCTCTTTCCGAGTGGCTGCGTGAGACAGCTTTGCGCGCCACGCGACAGCAGCCCGCCGATCCCGCCGAACTCGTGTTGGCCGAAGTCTGGGCGGTGCGTTACGCGCTCTTGAATCTCTTCCATGCAGCCTCTCAGGCGGCATTGGAAGGCAAGCAATTGTCGCCTGATTCCGTCCTCAAAATCCGCGACCAGGCAGACGCGCGAAAGCTCCACCAGGCTCGCAAACTTCTTGAAGAATTCTTCGCCCGCGAGGGGAAGGAAAGAGCTCGTATGCCATGAGTGCCATGCTTCTTCCCGGAATCTTTTCGCTCTTGACGCCGTTGCTTTGGGTAGCCGCCATGTTCTTTTTGCTACTGGCAGTGCGGAGCGTGTTGCAGAGCCGGTCTTCAAGTAAACGGCGAGATGTGGAGACGATCGAATGGGGACCACCTCGACCAAGTTTGATCCAGAGATGGAGAATAAAGATGGGCAGAATCCGATTCAGACTGCCGAGATTTTCGCAGCGGCAGATGCCAGAGATCGCATCGAAACCAGCGCCATCTGTGGCCGAGAATGCTCCCGACGATCCGCTGAAGAAGCCGACCCAGCCGATGCTCGCGCTCTTTGGTTCGACCGTCAATGGTTCGACCATCGGTGCGCCCGAGACCAAGCCCAAAGAGGTGTTCGCCTGGGAGAAAACGAAGGGAATCGAATGAGAGACAAATTGCCAAGAACATCACTCGCCGATTGAGGAACGCTCGCTATGCTCACGATCTCGAAACCGCTGTCAGCCAGCCAGGCGCAGACCTACCATGTGCGCGAGTTTGCCTCGCAGGAACAGAACTACTGGAGCCGCGATCAGAAGGGTCACAGTGAGTGGCAGGGCAGACTCGCCGAGCAGTGGGGGTTGCAAGGTGGCGTTGGTTCCGAACACTTTGCGCGACTGACTGAGGGCCAGCATCCCCACACCGAAGAGCAGCTTGTCCGGCATCAGGTTTCGAGAACCTATGAAGGGAAATTCGGCAGAGATGTAACCAGCGCCGAGCATCGCGCCGGGTGGGACGCCACGTTCTCTGCGCCGAAGTCGGTATCGCTTACCGCCCTTGTGGGCGGCGATGATCGAGTGCGAGAGGCTCATCGGGAGAGTGTACGCGCGGCACTTCAGGAGCTTGAACGATACACGCAGGCGCGGATCGGCAATGTCCATGCCCCGGAGACGACCGGAAAACTCATCGCCGCCACTTTCGAGCACGACGCCGCGCGGCCCGTCGATGGCTATGCTGCGCCCCAGCTTCATACTCACGCCGTGATCTTCAACATGACCGAGCGCGAGAACGGTCTCGAAAATGGGAAGCAGATGCGAGCTCTGCAGCCACACGAGATGTTTGTGTCACAGCGCTACGCAACGGCGGTCTACCGATCCGAGTTGGCAGTGCGTCTGGAAAAGCTGGGCTACGAACTGGAGCGCGGGAAGCATGGACAGCCGGAAATAAAAGGCTACACGAGGGAATATCTGGAGGCTTCCAGCCCGCGGCGTGAACAGATCAAAGACCATCTCCGAGAACAAGGAATCGACGGAGCGGCGGCGGCACAGATCGCGGCCCACCATACTCGCGACCGCAAGGAACTGCTGTCGCCGGAAGAGGTGTTACAGCGGCACCGCGAGTTGGCCGCACAGTACGGGTATCAGGCGGACAGCGTTGTCGCACACGCGCGTCAACATGGGCAATACCAGATGCCGGAACCAGAGGTTCAGGCGAAGCAGGCTGTGACATGGGCGCGCGATCATGTCTTCGAGAGATCGGCTGTGCAGGACCGCCGCGCCATCCTTGAAGCAGCGCTGGTGCGCGGCATGGGAGAAACCACTTATGCCCCGGTCCGGCATGAGTTCGAGCGCCGGATCGAGGCCGGGGAGTTCCGCGAAGTCTCGCACGTTGGGGCTGGCAGACAGTACACAACCGCTGTGATGGTACGCATGGAGCGTGAGATCGTTGGCCGGATGCAGGAAGGCAATCGGCGCGACTACAGCGATCCCATGCTGGTCTCGCCGCAAGTGCGCATCGCCACGGAAGACCGCCACCCGGAGTTGAATCCGTCGCAGCGCCAGGCAATAGACGAAATCTTTCTTTCGCGTGAAAAGGTTGTCGGCCTAGATGGCATCGCAGGCGCGGGTAAGACAACAACTCTGTCCGTCATCCGCGAAGGGGTGGAGGCCGAGGGCTACAGGGTGGAAGGTTTCGCGCCAACGTCTCGTGCGGCGCAGAAACTCGGGGAAGCAGGCATGGAGACATCCACACTACAGAAGCATCTGGTATGTGGACAGCAGCCGGATACCGGGGAGAAGCGGCTCTATGTACTCGACGAATCCTCGCTGGCATCGACCAGGCAGGTGCATGAGTTTGTGAATCGGCTCCATCCGAATGACCGTGTGTTGCTCGTCGGCGACCGGCGGCAACATGAGGCGGTTGAGGCCGGGAGGCCCTTTGCGCAGCTCCAGGACGCCGGCATGAAAACGGTGAGGCTCGAAGAGATTGTGCGCCAGAAAGACCCAGAACTGAAACAGCTAGTCGAGCAGCTTGCGCGGGGCGAAGTGCGTGAAGCAATCCAAAATCTTGATCGGCAAGGCCGAGTCCACGAGATCCACGGCCACGACAAGCGCATCGCCGCCATTGCGAAGGAGTACGCGCGATCGCCGAAGAACACGCTTGTGATTTCTCCCGATAATCGCTCTCGCGTGGAGATCAACCAGCACGTTCATGCGGAATTGCAGCGGAGTGGCATCGTCAGCATCGAGGAGCGCCACATCAGGACGCTAGTGCCGCGCCAAGACCTCACCGGAGCGGACCGCGCATGGGCCGAGCGCTATGAGGTGGGCAATATGCTGCGCTATTCGCGCGCGTCGAAGGAGACCGGCATCGGGAAAGGCGCGTACGCACAGGTGAAGAGCATCGAGGCTCCGAAAAACCGGCTGACAGTCCAGTTGCAGGACGGCACGGAGCGAACTTACGATCCACGCCGACAGCAGGGAGTCTCGGTCTTCCGCGAGGAGACGCGAGGTTTTTCAGTGGGCGACCGCATTCAGTTCACTGCGCCGGCCAACGACCTCAGAGTTGCGAACCGCGAGCTGGGCACCATCGAGAGCATCGACGGAAACGGGCGGCTGCGCCTGAAGATGGACGGTGGTCGCTCGGTCGAGCTTCATGCCCACAAGCGCCCGCATCTCGACTATGGCTATGCAATGACCAGTCACTCCAGCCAGGGGCAGACTGCCGACCGTGTCCTCATTCACGTGGACACCGAGTTGGGCGCTAAGGATCTGCTCAACAGCCGCATGGCCTACGTTTCTGTCTCGCGTGGACGTTATGACGCCCAGATTTATACAAACAACGCGCAGACGCTCGGGCATGAACTCAGCCGTGACGTGTCCCATTCCCCCGCGATTCAGCAAGAGCCAGTGGCGCACAAGATAGAACCACAAACTACGCACACGAATCAGATCAATCAGGGTTTCGGTCTAGGTCTGTGATGCCGCAATCTCGAATGACATGCCCCGGATAGCCAGAGCATAGCCGAGGCCCGGCCAGTGTCAAGGCCGCGCTTTGCGCGCCGCATTCGCGGTCGAAGAGCCTTGACACTGGCCTTTGCGCCTCGGCTTATTATTCCGCTATCCGGGGCATGTCAGATTCTTTACTTCCACGAACCGGGCTCCGCCCAGCATCGGCGAGGTCAATTTCGTCGGCGGCACGATGTGTACGGATCTCAACGGACTGCCGACAATCGACATTCCACGCAGGCGGGGCCAAGGTCGCGGCGATCCTCTCAATCGTGGAGAGCCGCCGTAGACTGCAGCTTTCAGTGCGCGACTATTTGGCGACGATTCTTCCAGGACTCGCAGATCTTCCGATCCCGCGCGTCCCGGCGCTTACTCCTTCGACTTGGGCCACCTCGGTTTGAGAAAGCTTTCCCCCACCCTCATTTTTGTACAAGCATTCATCATGCTTCGTGTCTAAATACCTTCATCGCCTAGGTTCTTGGAAATAATGACGGTCTGGCGTTGCTGGTACTCAGGGTGCTGGTACTCAGGGTGACCGATATCACTGATACTTGTGAGTTGCACATTTTTCTGTTGCTAAGTTGAGGATTCTGCCTGTAGTGTTCTCGTTCACCACCCGCGCAATCATCTGAGGGGGCGCTTGTGCGGAAGTCGCTTCGACCCCATTTGTTCGGTCCGGAGGATTGTCCATGCGCCCAACTTCATCGTTCTCACCGCTTATAGCTTCAATAGCAATCTCTCTTCTCACATTCTCGATCTGCGCGCGAGCACAGTCCCCACAGATTTCTAACGTGACGCCGACTTCGGGAGTGGCGGGGACGCAGGTGACGATCGCTGGCTCAGGGTTCGGAGCGACGCAAGGCAGTGGGAACGTGTGGCTGGGGAGCAACTACGGAGTGGTGGTGAGTTGGAGCGATGCGCAGGTGGTAGCGGCGGTGGCCTCGGGCTCGAAGACAGGGACGGCGGCGATTTTGCAGGGCGGAGTGTGGTCGAACAGCGTGAACTTTACGGTGGTGACGCCGACGATCACGAGTGTGACGCCGACTTCGGGAGTGGCGGGGACGCAGGTGACGATCGC
>Ga0307478_10002502_pt1 | contig 14397 bp, 12 predicted proteins | sample atmos_gasesECM4C_2_FD_203713 | JGI IMG/M metagenome (GOLD analysis project Ga0307478, IMG submission 203713) | Hardwood forest soil microbial communities from Morgan-Monroe State Forest, Indiana, United States - atmos_gasesECM4C_05 | ecosystem: Environmental > Terrestrial > Soil > Temperate...
GGTGGGGTTAAAAACCTCACTCAAATCCCGCGAGTTTACCGATACAAATTCCCGTTGTCAATCCGCCACGTTCGATTTGGGGCAAATAAAGCAACGACTGTCGCCATCCGAAGCGACGCGCGGCGGGAACTTGCACCTTACAGAAAAAGAATAGATGCAGCGTTGCTGCAAAAGGATTCCAAACCTGCGACCTCAGGTATTTTTGCGGCGGCGCTACACGGCCTGCGCCGGGCGTTCTAGATGCATCGCTGCAGCCGTCACGTCTGTGTACTTCAAGCCGGAGCCGGTGTTGAAGAGAACCACTCGATCTGTCGGTTTCAGGGAACCTGCCGCGATCAGCTGATCGTACGCAGCCGTCGCAGCCGCTCCCTCCGGCGAAAGGAAAACGCCTTCATTACTGGCCCAATCTTTCAGCGAGTCGAGGATCTGCTCATCAGGAATCGCCAGCGCCACACCGCCCGATTCGCGCAAAATCTCCAGCATAATTGAGTCGCCATAGGGCTTGGGCACACGCAACCCCGAAGCAAATGTGGACGCGTTCTCCCACGTCTCGGTCGCCTCAGCGCCTGAATCGAAGGCGCGCGCCATCGGTGCGCAACCTGCGGATTGCACCGCAATCATCCGCGGCCGCTTCCCAGGACGCACCCAGCCCAGCTCTTCCAGTTCACCGAACGCTTTCCACATTCCGATCAGCCCCACCCCGCCGCCGGTCGGATAAAACACCGCCTCCGGATATTCCCAACCGAGCTGTTCGACCAGCTCATAACCCATCGTCTTCTTGCCCTCGACGCGAAACGGCTCCTTCAGAGTCGAGACGTCGAACCATCCTTCGGCGTCTTTGCGCTCCGCCACCATCCGCCCACAATCCGAAATTAGACCGTTGACCAAGGTCACATGCGCGCCGTAGGCTACCGCCTCGACGTAATTCGCGAAGGGCACATCGCGCGGCATGAAAATATGCGCTTCGATTCCTGCCGCGGCAGCATAAGCAGCAAGCGCCCCGGCAGCATTTCCTGCCGACGGCACGGCTAGCTTGTGCAGTCCGTAATGGCGCGCCATCGTCACCGCCAGCGCCAGGCCGCGCGCCTTGAACGAGCCGGTGGGATTCGCGCCTTCCTCCTTGAGGAATACGCCAGGATGGCGGCGGCTGCGCAGCATCGGCGTCCAGCCTTCGCCCAGTGTGAGTGGCTCGACGGTCGGAAGCACAGAGCGATAGCGCCACATGCCGGGCCAGGGCGAGGTCGCCGCTCCCTGGACGACGGCGTCGCGCGCGCCAGCGCCGCGCAGTGGCGTCAGATCGTAGCGAACATAGAACGCGCCCTTGCATTTCGGGCAAAGAGTCTGCGGCGTCTCGGCGGAGACCGTCTCTTTGCAGCGCGAGCACTCCAAAAGTTTGATAGCAGGCATAACTGGCACGATAGCAGATGGCCCGAACGCGGAACAAGATTCGCGATGCAGAATATGAACGCGCGCTTGATTCTCATTGGCCAGAGAGCGCTTCGGCGTAGCATCAACAGATAGCGACGATGACCAACGCCAGCCCTGACGCCCCACTTCCTGATCCACAACTGCGTTTCCTGCGCCTAATAGCAGGCGTTGGCGTCCTGTTTTTCCTCGCCGGCGCGGTCTTCGCGATTTTCTTCACGCCCCACTTCTGGCTCGTAGCCCTGCGCTGGACCGGCCTCGCCCTCATCGCCGCCTCTGGTCGGCGCAAATCTTCACTGACCTTCTGGATTTTTTTCGCCATGCTACTCGGCGGAGAAATCGGCCTGGACAGCCCGCCCTTTGCCGAACACCTCCGCGTCTTCAGCGATATTTTCCTGCGCCTTATCAAAGTGATCGTCGCGCCGCTAATTCTCGGCACGCTGATTACGGGCATCGCCGGCCACGGCAATCTGCGCGGCGTTGGACGCATCGGCATCAAGAGCCTGATTTATTTCGAGCTCGTCACAACTGTCGCGCTTTTCATCGGCCTCGGCGCCATCAATATCAGCCGCGCCGGTGAAGGCATGGCCATGCCCGCCACACCCGAAATTGTGACCGCGCAGAACGCTCCGCCGATGCACTGGGACGATTTCCTCCTGCACGTTTTCCCCGAAAACCTCGCGAAGTCGGTCGCGGAAAACCAAATTCTGCAAGTCGCGGTGTTCGCCATTCTTTTCGGGATCGCCCTCGCGCGCATCCCGGAAGCGAAACGCGCCCTCATGCTGAAATTCTGCGAATCACTGACGGATGTGATGTTTGCATTCACAAATATCGTGATGTATTACGCCCCGGTCGGCGTCGGTGCCGCGATGGCTTACACCGTCGCGCACGTGGGAATCGGCGTGCTGCTGCCCCTCGGTAAACTCCTGCTCACTGGATACGCCGCGCTGGCCGTCTTCTTGCTGTGCGTGTTGTTGCCCATCGCGTGGTTCGCGAAGCTGCCGATCGGTCGCTTTGTGCAAGCCGTCGCCGAACCCGCCACCATTGCCTTCGCCACCAGCACGTCTGAAGCAGCGTTGCCCCGCGCGATGGAATCTATGGAAGCGTTCGGCGTACCGCGGCGCATCGTCGCGTTCGTAATCCCCGCAGGCTACAGCTTCAATCTCGACGGCTCCTCTCTGTATCTTGCGCTTGCCTCCGTTTTCGTCGCGCAGGCAGCGGGCATTCACATGCCGTTCGGCGAGCAGCTTTTTATGGTCTTTACGCTGATGCTCACCAGCAAAGGCGTAGCCGGAGTGCCGCGCGCAGTCCTGGTAGTGCTGCTCGCGACGGTGGGAATGTTCCACCTGCCCACCGAGCCGATTTTCATCATCCTGGGAATTGACGCGCTGATGGACATGGCGCGCACGGCCGTAAACGTAGTAGGGAATTGCCTGGCCTCAGCTGTAATCGCCAGATGGGAAGGAGAGCTAGGCATAGCGGAGCCAACACAAATTTAAGATTACAGAGGTAAGGGCGCTGCTTGCTGCGCCCCATGTCCGCGAGATCGATACGAACCTCTCAGGCCGTCTGTTCTTTCGCCGGAAACAGAAAATGTATCCCTATCCCGCCGATCACGAGCACCACGAACGCGAACATGCTACCTTCCGGCCCCACACTCCCGCCCGTCAGCCAGGTCGGTCCGTGAAACGTCGAATTCAGCAAATGTCCCTTCGCCAGGAACCCGCTGTCCGGTACGGAATAAAAATACGTCTCGCCCCAGTCCCACGCCGCATGCATCCCGATCGGAAACCAGATATTCCCGGTGCGCTTCAGACTGAACGCGGCAAGTATGCCGAATGACCCCGCCATCGCCGCGCCTAACCATGCCTCACCCAGGTTCTGCAGATGGATCGCGCCGAACAAAATGGAAAGGATGATCGCCGCTGGCCAGAAACCGATGCCAGATGTCAAAGTTGACTGCATGTAACCGCGAAACGAAAATTCCTCGAAGATGCCCACCAGAATGAACGCCACGCCGTAGGCGGCGCCGAATTTCAAGGCGTCTGCACCGGAAAGCGCGAGACCGCCTAACGAGAATCCGCGAAATGCCGCGATCAGCACCAGCAAAAGCGATAGCATCGCGAACCCGTACGGAACGCCCTGCCAGAAGCGTTTTCCGAATGCTTGGGTGGGAGGCAGGTAGTAATCGGCAAAACTGCGCTTCTCAATCAACGTCATCAGCAACGCCGCCGCGATCAGCGACAAAACCGCGATCCCTTCTCCCATGATCATCCAGGACGGCACCATGACCTGCGGGTTTTGCGCCTTCTGCCATGCACGCACCGCGGGGACCAAGCGCACACCAAAATTCAAACCGCTCGCGATCGCCACGAAGATCGCGACAAAAATCAGCAGCCGCCAGCCGGCGCGTATTCCGTGCGCTCCCGTAAAAAAATTGCCCATGGCAGAGCGCGAACTCTGCGCCGGGGCTATCTCTGCCGCGTGCGCGTCAAGGTGCGTTGCATTAATGTCTGGAGTCATCTGAGCTCTCCTCGTGTTCTGACTACTATACGCGGACGGGGCCGCGTTAGTTTCACGCTAGGGGAGCTGTCGCGCACCCCGGCTGATATAGACGTTTCACGCGCAATTTCAGGTGCAAAGCGCCCGCGTCGCCAATGCCCCGCCTTCCTTTATCGTGGGATTGCTAGTAAATTCGCAATTGCAGGTGGAAGCGGCTGCAGCACGCCTGCTTCCAAGGGGAAAAAGATGAAAAAAGAAGAGAACGCCAACGCCGGTTCTCAGATGACTCGCGAGCGGCTGATCGCGCTGCTCAACGAAGATTTGGCCCGGGAATATCAAGCCATCATATCGTACGTAATTTATTCGCAGGTTCTGAAGGGCGCCGAATATATGAACATCGCGGGCGAACTCGAAAAGCACGCGACGGAAGAACTCGGCCACGCCCTGATCATCGCCAATCAAATTGATTATCTTGGCGGCATGCCGGTAGCGCATCCTAAGCCGGTGCGCACCTCGCCGAAAGCCAAGGAAATGCTGCAATTCGATCTGGAAAATGAAACCGAAACCATCCGCAACTACCGCCAGCGCATTCATCAATGCGAAGAGCTGGAAGAATACGCGGTAGCCGAGCACATCCGCGAAATCCTGCTCGATGAGCAGGACCACGCCATCGCCCTGGCCACCGCGCTAGGCATTGACGTTCCGTCAGTACTGCTGCCGAAACACGCCGCGAAGAAGTAGTCTGCAAAATTACGGGTCACGCGAAGGCGCAAACGAAAGCCGCGGCCATCTGCTACGTGCTCAAGTTGCGCCTGCGCCGCTGTCCGCGAGTCCGTCGCTCCGCTGCGCGCTGCGGCGGTCTCCGACCCTTCGCCGCTCACAGGTAGGGTTGCGGCCAGCCACCACCGCTGCTAAAATCTCCTATTTGCGAGCCGGGAAGAGCCGCAATCCTAACCCGCAATCCTGGACACCCTTCCATGAATCGAATAGTTTGAAGCAACAGCAGCCGTAGCGGAGGACTGGTTTGGCTAAATATGATGTCGTGATTATTGGCAGCGGACCTGGCGGTTACGTCGCCGCAATTCGCGCCGCGCAATGGGGATTGAAGACCGCCGTCGTCGAAAAAGATCCGTTTCTCGGCGGTACTTGCCTGCACGTAGGCTGCATCCCCACCAAAGTCTTTCTGCACCACGCGGATATTTACGATCACTTCAAGCGCGCCGAAGAATTCGGCTTCGAAGTCAAAGACGTCAAAATCAATTGGCCTGCGATCCTCGCGCGCAAAGACAAAATCGTTAAGAAACATGCCGGCGGCATCGGCCTGCTCTTTAAGAAAAACAAGGTGGAATCCATCACCGGTTGGGGCAAAATTGCCGGCCCCGGCCGCGTCAGCGTCGAAAAAGACGGCAAAATCACCGAACTCGAGAGCGCGAATATTTTGCTTGCGACCGGTTCCGAAGCTCGTTCGCTGCCAGGAGTCGAAATTGACGGCAAGACGGTGCTCACCAACCGCGAAATCCTGCTGCTCAGCGAAATTCCCAAGTCCATGATCGTGGTAGGTTGCGGCGCGGTAGGCGTTGAATTCGCCTCGATTTTCCGCACCTTCGGCTCGGAAGTCACGCTGCTCGAAGCGCTCCCGCGCGTCGTTCCCCTGGAAGACGAGGAGATTTCCGCCGAACTTCACAAAGCGCTGACGAAGAAGGGCATGAAGATCGAGCTCGAAGCGAAAGTCGAATCGGTGACGAAAGACGCCAACGGCGCCACGGTCACGTACAAAGACAAGACCGGCAAATCGCAAACCATCAGCGCGGAAAAAGTTTTGATCGCCGTGGGCCGCCGCCCACTCACAGAAAATATCGGCCTCGAGAAAACCAAAGCCAAAGTCGAACGCGGATTTATTCACACCAACGCATTTCTTGAAACCGACGAGCCGCATCTCTACGCCATCGGTGATATCGTCGCCGGCCAGCCGCAACTGGCGCACGCCGCTTCGATGGAAGGTATCATCGCCGTGGGACGCATGGCCGGCAAGGAAGTGCAGCCGTTCGATCGTAAGCGCTGTCCCAACGCCACCTACTGCGAACCGCAGATCGGTTCGATCGGCCTTACGGAAAAACAAGCCCGCGAAGCCGGTTTCAGCGTCAAGACTGGAAAGTTTCCGTTCCTCGGCAATAGCAAAGCAACGATTCTCGGCCAGCATGAAGGCTTCATCAAAGTGGTCGCTGAAGAAAAGTACGGCGAAATCCTCGGCGTTCACGCCATCGGCCCGCTGGCGACGGAAATCATCGCTGAACCGGTTGCGGCGCTAGGCCTCGAAGCCACTCTCGACGACATGGCCGCCACCATCCACGCCCATCCCACGGTGTGGGAAGCGATGGGCGACGCATTCAACGCCGTCCGAGGTTTGAGCATCAACTATTAGGTCCGCAAGTCGCGCGTGCCACGCGCCAAAAAACACTTGAACGACAAACGGCCAATTTGCTGGGTAGTGAATCTGGGGCTGCTGCCCTATGTCCCGGCATGTGAATTGCAAACGCGCGTGGCGCAAGCGCGCAAAGCGGGCGTGATTCCCGATGTCTTGCTTCTCGGCGAGCATCCGCACGTCATCACTCTCGGCCGCAATGGGAAACGCGAACACCTGCGGGCCGGCGAACGCCGGCTCGCTCAAATGAACGTCACTTTCCAAGCGACCGACCGCGGCGGCGATATCACCTACCACGGCCCCGGCCAAGTCGTCGGTTATCCGATTCTTGATCTCGCACAACATCGCCGGGATGTGCGCTGGTACGTCAATCAACTCGAGGAAGTGATGATTCGTGCGTCCGCCGATTTCGGCGTGGCCGCACGGAGCATTGCCGATCGCCATGGGATTTGGGTAGACACTCCCGCCGGCGAAGAAAAACTCGCGGCGCTCGGCGTGCATCTGAGCCGCTGGGTGACTTCTCACGGCTTCGCGTACAATGTTTCGACCGATCTGCGATACTTTGATTTGATCGTCCCGTGCGGCATCGCCGGAAAGCGTGCCACGTCGCTCGAACGAGTCCTGGATCGCGCAGTCAGCAGCGAGGAAGTCCGGCCGAAACTGATTTCGCATTTTGCGCAGGTATTCGACCGCGAGATGATTTCAGTAACGAGTGGCGTGTTAGAGGAAACGCTGGCGAATCAGTCCGCTCATACGCCCGATTCGTTACACGAAAGCGCCGGCGAGCACGAGGCCGCAGCCGTGGATTTGCAAGGGAGCAGGGCATGAACCAACCGCTTACGCGGGAGCAGCACCTGGACCTCTATTATTTCATGCAGCTCAATCGCCAGCTCGAAGAGCGCATGGTGCGGCTCTTCCGGCAAAATAAAATTGTCGGCGGATTGTACTCGAGCCTGGGCCAGGAGGCGGTTTCCGTGGGCACCTGCTACGCCCTCGAAAAACGCGATTGGATCGCGCCCATGATCCGCAATATCGGCGCGCTGCTCGTGAAAGGCGTACCGCCGCGCGACATTTTCACGCAACACATGGCCAAGTACACCTCGCCGACCAAAGGCAAGGACGGCACCAGCCACTTCGGCGACCTGAAAGTCCGCCACATCGTCTCGCCCATTTCCATGCTCGGCGACCTGATTCCGGTAATGACCGGCGTCGCCATGGCCGGGCGCTACCTGGGACAAAATATCGTCACGCTCACATGGATCGGCGACGGAGGCAGCTCCACCGGCGCGTTTCACGAGGGTCTGGGACTCGCGGCCGCGCAGCGCGCTCCATTCGTGCTGATCGTCGAAAATAACCAGTGGGCCTATTCCACGCCCGTTTCGCGCCAGGTGCCCATCAAGAATCTTGCCGACCGCGCCGTCGCCTATGGCATCACTAGCGCCATCGTCGATGGCAACGACGTGATCGCCGTATACACCGCAGCAAAAGAAGCCGTGGACGAATGCCGCGCCGGCCGCGGCCCGCGCCTTATCGAGGTCAAAACCATGCGCATGCGAGGCCACGCGCAGCACGACCCCGCCGAATACGTTCCGAAGCAAATGTTCGACTACTGGAAAGCGCGAGACCCCATCACGCTCTACGAAAAATATCTCACCGAAAATAAAATCTGGGATGCCGCCGCGAAATCCGAAATTGACGCGCGCGTCGAGCGTGAACTGGACGTCGAGCAGAAATTCGCAGAGGATTCGCCGCTCCCGCCGTCCGCGCTCGCCGAAGAGGGCGTCTACTGCGACGGCTGCCACAAGATCGAAGCGGATTGGAAGCGCTCCAAAGCCGACTTGATGCCGCCCAAATCGAGCATCAATCCTGCGTGGCGCTTGGAAGATCTCGGTGCGCTCGGCGAAATTTTAGTCACGCCGCACGCGGTGGCCGCCGGCAACGGCGCAAAAACGCCCGCATCCGATACTGCAAAGGTCGCCGCCGCCGAGCCAGGAAATGCAGCCGCCCGCCCGCTCGCAGCAGCGCCGGGCGAAATCGTCGAAGAACCTGCCGTGCCGCGCGTGCCCTTCGGCCGCGGCCCGAAAGATAAAGCCTTTCTACAAAGCCCCGAGAACCCTCAGAACAAAACCTATCGCCGCGGCGCGCCGGACAAGACCTTCCATAAGGGCGGCCACGATAAATCGTTCAACAAAAATGCCTCCGGAAAATCTTTTGGCAAGAATCCCAACGGCAAGCCCTTCGGCAAAAATCCGCAGGGCAAATCCTTCAGCAAAAGCACGCCGGACAAGCAGGGGAGGCGCTGACGATGGCCACGCAAACAGCCACAAGCTCCGCGCCGATCACCATGGTGGACGCCATCCGCCAGGCCATGTTCGAGGAAATGGAACGCGATGCAGCCGTCGTCGCCATCGGCGAGGACATCGGCGTGTACGGCGGTGCGTTCAAAGTCACCGACGGCCTGCTCGCGAAATTCGGCCGCGAGCGCGTCATCGAAACTCCCATTAGCGAGACGGCCATCATCGGTGCCGCCTGCGGTATGAGTTTCCTGGGGCTGCGCCCCGTGGCGGAAATGCAGTTCATAGATTTCATCGCCTGTTGTTTCAATCAAGTGACGAACTTCGTCGCCAAATCGCACTACCTTTGGGAGGCGCCCGTGCCCATGGTCATCCGCGGCCCCTCCGGCGGCGGCGTCCACGGCGGGCCCTTTCATTCCGCCAATCCCGAAATGTATTTTGTGCACACGCCGGGGCTGAAAGTGATTTATCCTTCCACTCCGTCGGATGCCAAGGGGCTTTTGAAATCGGCGATTCGCGACAATAATCCGGTGCTGTTTTTCGAGCATAAATTCCTGTACCGCCGCCTGAAGGAAGAAATGCCTCCCGGCGATTACCTGGTGCCCATCGGCAAAGCCGCGGTGCGCCGCGCGGGACGCGACCTGACCATCATCAGCTACGCCGCGATGGCGCACACGGCGATGGAAGCCGCCGCCGAACTCGCGAAAGAAGGGATTGACGCGGAAGTGATTGACCTGCGCACGCTGCTGCCGCTCGATAAGGAAACCATCCTGACGTCCGTGAAAAAGACCAACAAGCTCTTGATCGTTCATGAAGACACCCGCACGGGCGGCATCGCCGGAGAAATTGCCGCTATCGTTTGCGAAGGCGCTTTCGAGGATCTCGACGGCCCTATCGAGCGCGTCACTGCTCTCGACACGCCGGTGCCGTACTCTCCTCCACTCGAGGAGCATTTTCTTCCGAACACTGCAAAAGTGGTTGCGGCCGCGCGCAAGCTTGCAAAATACTGACGCGGACGAAGGCGGGAAGGCGACGATGGGAAAGACCAAAGGCTTGAACCAGGCGGAGTTCGAAGTAGGCACGGAAGTGCGCATCGCGGACCGCCCGTTCCTTGAGGATTTTCTCGAGGCCGGGCAATATCACAACGAGTTGGAGCCCGAGCAGCTGGAATTCGCCGGGCGCACCGCGAAAGTAAAGGCCGTCAATTTCTTTCATGGCGGCGATGAGATTTACACCCTGGAAGGCATTCCGGGCGTGTGGCACGAAGAATGTCTCGCGGCCGCCTGAGCGCCGCGCCGAGCGATTTCACAGGAGAAGAACATGGCTGTTGACGTCATCATGCCCCAGATGGGCGAAAGCATTTTTGAAGGCACTATCACGAAATGGCTGAAAAAGGCCGGCGACAAGATCGAACGCGACGAACCGCTTTTCGAAATTTCCACGGATAAAGTGGATGCGGAAATCCCCTCACCTTCGGCCGGTGTGCTGAAAGAAATCAAGGTCAATGAAGGCCAAACGGTTCCTATTCAGACCGTGGTCGCAGTGATTGACGCGGATGGCGTCGGCGCGGCTTCGGCTGCTCCAGCCGCGTCCGCTCCGGCCAAAGCCGCGCAACCCGCACCTGCTGCGGCCAAGTCAGCAGCGCCTTCGGCTCCTGCCCCGGCGAGCAAATCCGCCGCGCCTGCTCCACCGCCCGCCGCTCCGAGCGGAGAAAAAGTGCGCAGCTCCCCGCTCGTGCGCAAAATCGCGCGTGAAAACAACATTGACGTCGCGCAGGTGCCCGGCACTGGTGCCGGTGGACGCGTCAGCAAGCACGACATCCTGAACGCTGTCGAAGGCGGTGCAGGCTCCGCGCGCGGCGCACAACCCGCTCCTGCCACTGGCTCGGCAGCTCCGCCCGCACGGCCCTCCGCTCCTCCTCCGGCGACCGGCGGCGCCTCCGCTTCCGCCGTTCTCGAAAACGCCGTGCCGCGCGAGAAAATGTACTTCGGCCATTACGAAGTTCAGCCTATGTCCGTGATGCGCCAGCGCATCGCCGAACACATGGTGCTGTCGAAGCACGTTTCGCCGCACGTCTATTCCGTGGACGAGGCGGACATGACCCCCATCGCCACGCTGCGCGCGAAAATGAAAAATAAATTCGAGGAAACCACCGGCACGAAACTCACCTTCATGCCCTTCTTCGTGCGCGCCGCCGTGGAAGCCTTGCGCGCCTTTCCCACGGTGAATTCTTCGGTGGACGGCACCAACATCGTCCTGCACAAGGAGTGCAACATCGGCATCGCCGTCGCGCTCGATTGGGGCCTGATCGTTCCGGTGATCAAGAACGCCGAAGAAAAGAACTTCCTGGGCATCGCGCGCACCATGAACGATCTTGCCGAGCGTGCTCGCGCCAAGAAGCTCAAGCCAGAGGAAGTCGCCGAAGGCACTTTCGCGATCACCAACCCCGGCGTTTTCGGCGGCCTGTTCGGCCTGCCGGTCATCAACCAGCCGAACGTCGCCATCCTGGGCCTGGGCACGATTGAAAAGCGTCCCGTGGTGATTGACGACGCCATCGCCATCCGTTCCATGGTCTACCTCACCCTCTCCTACGACCATCGCGTCGTGGACGGCGCGGTAGCGCACCAGTTCATGGCCAAGCTCAAGCACACGCTCGAGAACTGGACGGAAAATATTCTCTAGCCGCCGGCGTGGTTGCGGGCGGCTCGCCGCTGCAAGTTGACAGCTGATAGTTAAGAGCCCGCACGATGTGTCCGCGCCAAACCGCGGTCGTTTCTTGCTTTTAACTGTCAACTTTCAACTCTCTAAACTCGTCCATGACTTCTCAGCCAGTTCACTCCTGGGGCGCTCCTCCCTGGAAAATTGATTTCCGACCTCCTCAGAAGGCGCTTCCCGCCCGCGTGGACTTCGCCGTCATCGGTGGCGGCTTCACGGGCCTTGCCGCGGCTGCATGGCTCCGCCGGCTCGCGCCAGAAAAATCTGTGGCCGTCCTCGAAGCCGCCCGCATCGGCGCGGGAGCGAGTGGCCGTACCGGCGGAATGTCGCTGGCTGAGACCGCTGCGGGCCCGCAGCGCGGATTGGGCGATGTTCTCGCCGGCCTCGAAGATATTCTCAAGAAATTGCGCGTGAAGTGCGACCTGCGTCTCGGCGGCGCCTGGGAAATCGCGCGTGGACCCGGTGCGACGGGCCTGCGGCGCTCTGCGATTCATTGGAACGACTCCGGAACGCTGAGAGTTGTAAACGAAGTTCCCGGCGGCACGCTCGATCCTGGAAAACTCGTCAGCGGCCTCGCGCGCGCCGCGCAGCGCCTCGGCGCTGGCATCTACGAAAATCATCGCGTCCTGGACGTGTATTGGAACGCCGCGCCGGAAATTCACGTGGGCGACGGTCGCGGCAACATCCGCAGGTTCACCGCCGCGAAGATTATCTTCGCGACGAACGCCTTGTCGCTCGATGTCTCAGGGCTCGGCGACGGCATGCATCCGCGCCTGACGTTGGCTGTGCTGGCGAATCCGGTTAGTGAAAAAGTGCTCCAGGCGATCGGCCTAGCCGAAAGAAAGCCGTTCTACACCTTGGATTTTCCGTATTTGTGGGGACGCGTGCGCCCGGACCGCTCGATCGTGTGGGGCGCGGGCCTGGTGCAATCACCGGATGAAGACGATCTCGATCGCGTGGATATCGCTGCCCCCGAGCCGGCGCAGATTTTCGCACGTCTCGAAGAGCGCATCACGCACCTGCATCCGGCGCTTGAAAATACGAAATTCACGCACCGCTGGGGCGGCCCGATTCTTTTTCGTGACAACTGGAAGCCGGTCTTCGACTGGCATCCGCAGAGCCTCGAACATGGCAAGAATGGCATCGTTATCGGCGCATTCGCGGGTCACGGCGTCGCGCTTTCCTCCTACCTCGGCGCCTGGGCCGCCGAAATATTTCTGCATCGGCGTCCGCTTCCGCCCTGGGGCGCCATCAAGCCCTAAGTGGCACTGGCAATAGCAAAGCGAGTGTCGTCCCGACCGCAGCGAGGGGTGTACTTTTGAATTTGATCTTGTAATGGCGGACTTCAGACTCGCCGTTTGCGTTCCGGATGATGTTAGGCGACCGCCATCTTCGTCCGTTGCAACATTCAAGGCGTCCATCGCTGTCGCGCCCGTGGCCATCACCGTCACTGAATCCGCAAGCGCAACTCCTCCGCAAATCCCTCCACCTGGCTCATCGGCACAATGCGAATACGCTTGTCCGCGAAAAGCCTGTCCACAAAAGACTGCCGCGGGTTTTCCGGATCGGGCGCACTCTCGGTTATCGCGGTTATTTCCGCCAGAGCATCGCGCGCATGAATGCATTCCGCCGTGTAAGCGAGCGCCTTGGCCTGCGGCAAATCGCGCCGCAACGAAACCGAGTGGATGAATCCGCGTACGCCGTTCTGGTACCCGTAATCGAGCCGCATGGGATCACCCGGCTGCGTAAAGCCCTCGACGCGCACACGTTGTTCCAGCTTGCTGAGGATGCGGTGCCGCCGGAAGACGTCGCTCAGTTTTTCGCGCATCCAGTCCCGCGTGTTTTGCAGGATTCCGCCGCCGCGCCGCGCCGGCGGCGTCACCTGTTCGCGATACAAGCGGTCCAGCTCGGCGTCGAAATTGTCGGCCATCAACCCGCGTGGAGCGCTCAGCTGGAGCACGTTCGAAAGATTCTGGTCGAGCTTTTGTAGATACGCCGTCACCTCCGCTTCGGGACCGCGCAAGCGCGATTCGAAATCCGGAGCCAGCGAGTGCAGATAGTCTTCATCCGCTTCGGGATGCAGGCGCCGCACCCGCGCGAATTCTCCCGGCTGTTCGATCAGGCGCGCCGCGCGGCGTGAACCGCGTCCCTCTTCCAGCAGTACACCGATATTCACCCATTCATCGCGAATAAGGTTGGGCACATAACGCAAAATCCGATAGCGCAGCATATTCTCCGGTTCGCCCCTTCCCGGCGAGGCGTTGGGAGGCTGGACGTTTCCAGGTGCTTCTGCCATTGATGGACTCCTTGCTTTAGCGAGCGTGCAACCCGCGTGTCTCGCCGCCGCAATTTCCAAACGCGCAAGACCATCGATATAGATCGAACCCTACTTAGTTCCGCCACAAATCCGAAGCTCTCAAGTCTTCATCCCGCAACCCTACCGCCAATTCTGAAACGGCTGCGCCGACGATTTCCACGCCGACACAATCAACTCTCGCACCAATTTGCGCCGCCGCAACAGCTGTTCCAGCATTCTCTCAATCGCGTCAACGTCGTGGTCATACCACTCGGGCGGAATCTCGCCGTAAATCTCTTCCAGCGTGCTTTCCGTAATCCGTTCGACGCGCTCCAGCCACGCGCCGAAGCACTCGATCCCGCTTACCGACTCGTACACGCGGTGCCGGACGTACAATCCCCGCAGCGGCGCGTCCGGAAAATTCCACTCGCCGGCGTTGAAACAAAATCCGTTGTCGATCATTTCCGCCGAATAACGCGCCGGCTCATTCGCCACGCCGTGTGCCGCGCCGTTCGCGTCGCGGTAAAAAATAGCCTGCCGCCCATTGGTGTTGCAGGTCCACTTGTCAAAAACCAGCATGCCGCAAAAATCCGCAAGATTGGGCACCTGGCGCAATTGCTCGTCGGGAAGGAAGTCGTAGACCACCATCTCGGCCGGGTGGCCCGGATAACGCGACCCGAATTGTTTGCCCGGCCGGCAGGGCGCGCGCCCGCGCCCCAGTTGAATCACCAAATCCTCGGTGT
>Ga0307478_10002503_pt1 | contig 14392 bp, 15 predicted proteins | sample atmos_gasesECM4C_2_FD_203713 | JGI IMG/M metagenome (GOLD analysis project Ga0307478, IMG submission 203713) | Hardwood forest soil microbial communities from Morgan-Monroe State Forest, Indiana, United States - atmos_gasesECM4C_05 | ecosystem: Environmental > Terrestrial > Soil > Temperate...
CGACGATGTACGATCCGTCGCTAGCCCCGCCCGGCCATCACATCATGGGAATTTTCCTTCAGTACGCGCCCTACACGCTTCGTGACACGAACTGGGACGATGTCCGGGAGCCGTATGCCGATCATGTGCTGAGTCTCATCGAAGAGTACGCACCCAACTTCCGGTCCCTCGTGGTGGCGCGCGAGGTCCTCACGCCTCTCGACCTCGAACGGCGGTTCGGCATCACCGGCGGAAACATTTTTCACGGCGAGATGAGCCTCGACCAGATGTTCGTCATGCGCCCGGTCGCTGGCTGGGCACGGTACCGGACACCCATTCACGGCCTTTATTTATGCGGATCTGGCGCGCATCCCGGCGGCGGCGTCATGGGCGCTCCCGGTTATAATGCAGCGCGGGCCATTCTCAAGGGAAGCATGGAACCACCCGAGGGCCGCGGCGCCGCATCGGTGTGGTCATCGCCCAAGGACTGATCACTCCTGGGCAGGTCCGCCCTCCGGCTCCAAACCCATCTGAGCCAGCCGATAGCGCAACGCGTTGCGCGTCAGCCCCAGCGACCGCGCGGCCTGGCTCTTATTTCCGTCGGCCCGCTTCAGCGCCTCGCGAATTAGCTCCTGCTCGTACTGATCGAGCGTCATGCCCTGCGGCAACGCGAGCTCCGCTCCGGCGCCTCGAGCGCGCGGCGCGTTATCCAATTTGATGTCGACCGCATCCAGAGTCTCCCCGCTGCCCATCACGACGCTGCGCTCAATCGCGTTTTCCAGCTCGCGCACGTTACCCGGCCAGTGGTATGACATCAGCTTGCTCATAGCCGCCGGCGTGATGGTTTGTTGCCGGTTTCCTGCCTCAGTTGCGTATTTGCGCAGAAAGTGCTCCGCCAGAAACGGGATGTCCTGCATTCGGTCGCGCAACGGAATGATGTTGATCGGAACAACGTTCAAACGGTAGTAAAGGTCTTCCCGAAAAGTCCCTTGCTCGAGCGCCGCCCGCAGATCTTGATTCGTCGCGGCGATCACGCGCACGTCGATGTGGCGCGTCTTGTTGCTGCCCAGGCGCTCAAACTCACGCTCTTGCAGGATGCGCAACAGTTTCACTTGAATCGATGCCGGCACATCGCCGATTTCGTCCAGAAACACCGTGCCCGTATCTGCCTGCTCGAACTTGCCGGGCTTAGTTGTGTTCGCGCCGGTGAAGGCGCCCTTCTCGTATCCGAATAACTCGCTCTCCATTAGGTTTTCCGGTAGCGCCGTGCAATTGATCTTCACAAATGGCCGGTCGCGCCGCGGCGAGTGAAAATGAATCGCGCGCGCGATGAGGTCCTTGCCCACGCCACTCTCGCCCGCCAGCAGCACCGTGGCGCGCGAAGGCGCTACGCGCTCGATCGTCGCGAAGATTTCCTGCATCGCCGGGCTGCGTCCGACAATGTTGTCGAATTCGTAGCGTTTTCCCAGCTCCTCGCGCAGCTTGCGGTTCTCGTCGCGCAGCGCGCGCACTTCCAGCGCCTTCTGGACGATCGCCATCAGGTGATCCAGCGAGAAGGGCTTCAGGAGAAAATCGACGGCGCCTGACTTCATCGCCTGCACCGCCACTTCGATCGTGCCGAACGCCGTCATCACGATCACGGGCGCTTGCATATTCTGGCGCCGAATGGCCGCCAACAGCTCCAGCCCATCCATGCCCGGTAACTTCAGATCCGTCAGAACCAGATCCGCCCGCTCCGCTAGCCGTAGGCCTTCTTCGGCCGACGCTGCTTTTTCCACGTCATATCCGGCCGCCAAAAGCTGTAGCTCGATGACGCGCCGCAGCTTCTCTTCGTCGTCCACCACCAGGACCCGGTGCTTCATGTTTTCTGTTGAATGGGCAGGAAGACCCGAAAGATGCTGCCCTTGCCAGGTTCGCTTTCCACCGCCATTCTACCGCCGTGCTCGTCCACGATCTTGGAAACTATGGCGAGCCCCAGTCCCACACCGTTACTCTTAGTGGTGAAGAATGGATTGAAAATCTGCTCCCGGATCTTCGGATCGATGCCCGGGCCGCGATCGATTACCGCCACTTCCGCCGTACCGTCCATGCGTCGCGTCTTCAGCGTGATAGCCCCGCCGTCATCGCTCGCCTGCGCGGCGTTGAGCAGCAGGTTGTAGAATACACGCTCCATCAACTCCGCGTCGATCGGAAACGGCGCCAGGTCCGGGGAATAGTTTTTGTAAACCGTCACCCGATGTTGCGGCGCATCGCGCTCCACCAGCGCCACCGCGCGGTCCAGCACCTCACCCAGGTCCGCAGGCGCGAGCTTCAATTGCATGGGACGCGCGAAGTCCAAAAACCGCGTCACGAGCGAGTTCGACCGGTCCACTTCGCTCGCAATGAACCCGGCCACTTCACGCGCCACTGCGTTGTCCTCAGGCACGCTGCGCGAAAGCATCTCCGCCGACGCCCTGATCGTCCCCAGCGGATTCCGCAACTCGTGCGCGAGTCCGGCAGAAAGTTGTCCCAGCGCCGCCAGGCGGTCCGAACGCCGCACCGCGGCTTCCGCTTCATTCAGGTGCCGGTTGGCCTCCGCCAGGTCCTCAGCCGCCCTCTGATAGTTGGCGGATTGCAAGCGCATCGCTTCCGCCAGCACGTTCACCAGGTTTCCGACCACCGCCAGAAAAAGCGTCCGCATCACCAGCGCCTGTACCTGGCCGGGAATAATCTCTATCTCGTTAAAATTCAAAAACCAAAGGAACGAGAGGTAGGCGCCGCAGCACAGCAGCGTAATCAGCCAGGAGCCAACCACCCCGAGATAAGTGGCCGCTGAAATTATCGGAAGAAGCAGGAGCGGGTAATAGTTGCTCGACAAACCTGACGCGCCCCATCCGTACTCCGCCTGCACGCCCGAATGCCCGATCAGCACGTAGGCCAACAGCAACTCCAGTACGATCCACAAAACCTTGCCGGGCGCTGTTCCCAACGCTGGTATCTTCGGACCTGCGATCTGCAGAGCTGCCAGTGCCAGCAGGAGAACAATTTCGTGCTCGTCCCGGGTTGGACTTGCGGTCACGACGCCGGCGAATAACACCAGCAGCAGAACGTCCTGTGGACGCAGCAACCTCGTCCAGCCCGTCGTGGAGTCCCCTGGAGCCAAGTGTGATCTCATTCGCGATTGTGCCACAATAAAAAGAAAGTCTCATGCCCAATCCAGTAATGAGCCGCAATCCGGAAGCCAGCGGTGCGGACTCCGACGCGTCCTTCGGCGAAATCCTTTCCCAGTTCGAACAGGCGCACGCCTCACCGGCCGAGGCCGATAGCGGCCGCGAAGGCACTGTGATTGCCGTTACCGGGGACTCGGTTCTCGTCGATATCGGGTTGAAGATCGAGGGCGTCTTGCCCGCCTCTGAGTTCAGCGAAGGGGTTCATCCCGGGGACAAGCTCCGCGTCGGGGTCAACGGGCGCAACGAAGAGGGTTACTATCGGCTCTCCAAGCTCAAAGTGCAGCGGCCCAAGGACTGGAGCGGCCTGGAGAAAGCGTTCCAGGAAAAACGCACCATCGCGGGCGTCGTGAGCGGCGTCGTGAAAGGTGGCCTCAGCGTCGATGTCGGCGTGCGAGCCTTCATGCCTGCCTCCCGCAGCGGAGCGAAAGACGCTGCCGAACTTGAAAAGCTCGTCGGGCAGGAAATTAGCTGCAAGATTATCAAGGTGGACGTCGCCGACGAGGATGTGGTCGTCGATCGTCGCGTCGTGCTCGAGGAAGAAGAGGCCAAAGCGCGCGAGCAGCGCCTGACGGACCTTAAAGAAGGCATGGTAGTTGCCGGCACGGTGCGGACATTGACCGATTTCGGCGCTTTCGTCGATATTGGCGGTGTCGACGGTCTGCTCCATGTGACCGACATGTCCTGGGGCCGCGTCAACAAGCCCGCCGACCTGCTCAAACCGGGCGACCACGTCGACGTCCAGATTCTCAAAATTGAGCAGCATGGCACCGGCAAGCGCGGGCGTCGCATCTCGCTCGGCATGAAACAGCTCCAGACTGACCCGTGGACTGCCGCAGCCGAAAAGTACACGGCCGGTGAACGGATCCGCGGAGTGGTCACGCGCGTCACGGATTTTGGCGCTTTTGTCGAGCTGGAGCCCGGCATCGAAGGCCTCATTCACCTGTCGGAACTTTCCTGGTCCAGGAAAGTGCGCAAACCAGCCGACGTCGTCAAGCCGGGTGATTCGGTCGAGGTGGTGGTGCTCGGAGTGAATTCGAGCGAACGGCGCATTTCTCTCGGCCTGAAGCAGGCGCTGGGCGACCCTTGGGAGCAGGCGGAAAAGAGATTTCCAGTCGGCAGCATTGTCGAAGGCCCCATCACCAGCCTCACCAAGTTCGGCGCGTTCGTGCAGCTCGATGAGGCCATCGAGGGCATGATCCACGTCGGCGACATCAGCGCGGAAAAACGCATCAATCATCCCCAGGAAGCGCTCAAGGCGGGCCAGGCTGTCCGGGCTGCCGTGTTAGAGGTCGATCGCGCCAAACGCCGCATTCGCCTGGGTCTGAAACAGCTTCAGCCCACCTCGATCGATGAGTACATCGCCGAGCACAAGGAAGGCGACCTGGTGAGCGGGCGAGTGGCTGACGTGTCGCGCGGCAAGGTGGTTGTGGAGCTCGGAGAAGGCATCCAGGCCTCTTGCAGCATTGGGCAAGTCGACTCGAAGGAGGCCCTGCCAAGCGCCGAACCCGCGAAAGCAGATCTCTCCGCCCTCAGTTCCATGCTCGCCGCCAAATGGAAACACGGTCAGGCGGGCGGGTTATCGGAGGGCAAACGCGAGCCTGCCCGTTCCGGCCAGATTCGCAGTTTCCGCATTCTCAAACTTGATCCCACTCAGAAGAAAATCGAACTCGAGCTGGCAAGCTAATCGTGGCGCACGCTTCAGCGTGCCGGGTTGAACTTCAGTTCCACCCCTGCCAACTGGCCCGATCAGTTCTTCGCCGGCGCCGCGGCTTTCTTCGCCGTTCCGGCCTTCTTGGTTGCGGCTGGTCCCGGTGGCGGCCCCACGCGCTCCAGCTTGATGCTCAGGATTTTCACCGGCGTCTTCGGCTTGTCGTTGGGCCCGGTTGGCACTGTGGCGATCTTGTGGACTACATCCTGCCCTTCGACTACTTGCCCGAAGATCGTGTGTAGCCCATTTAGATGCATCTGCGGGCTTTCGGTAATGAAGAACTGCGTACTGCCCGTATTCGGTTGCTCGATATTCGCCATGCCGACCCGGCCAGGTTGATCGAACTTCAGGTCGGGCCTGAACTCGTCCTTTATGGTGTAACCGGCGTCGTAATTTCCTACGCCGGTTGGATCGCCCACCTGGATCATGAAATTAGGGATCACACGGTGAAATGTTACTCCTGTGAAAAAGGGCCGCTTCACCATTTGCCCCGTCTTGGGATCGCGAAACTCCCTCGTCCCTCGGACCAGGCCCGTAAAGTTCCGGACTGTGATGGGAGTCTCCTTCTCGAAAAGGTGAATAGTGATGACGCCCTGCGTGGTCGTCATTACGGCGTACAGGCCGTTCTCGCGCGCCGGTTTCGGCTGCGCCGCGTCAGCTTGTGGCGCCGGCGGCGTCTGTGCCGCGATCGCACCCCCAATCAAAGCCAGCGTTGCCAAACGAATCATGCGGTTCATCCTTGCCACGGAAGTATGGAGCAACGAAGCATTATACTGAATCGCGATCTCTGCCGTGGGTAACCCCTCGTCCGAAGCGTTCGCCCTTCACTCGAAAACCGGGGTATGATGATCCAGTTGAATAGGGTTCCGGGAAGGTTGTGTCATGAAAAGAGCTTTTTGGATTTTGCCATGCCTGGTGCTGGCGCTAAGCGCCGCGGATATCTCAGGAAAGTGGTCCGGCACCATCGATGTTGAAGATGCCGGAAACACCACCGAAGTGCAGGTTGAGTTAGTGCAGAAGGCCGGTACGGTCACTGGAAAGATCGGCCGCACTGGCGGCGGCGACGAGGGCACCATCCGCAACGGAAAGGTGGATGGCGAGAAGGTTTCCTTTGAAGTAGTCTCCGCGCAGACCACCAACCCTTTCAAGTTTACGCTGACCTTGGTCAACGATCACCTCGAAGGAGAAATGAAGGGATCGATGGACGAAGGCGAAATCGTCGGCAAAGTAAAATTGAATCGCGCGACACCGTAGCGTGGCGGGAATCCGGGCCGGACGCGTCCGGCCCAATTACTTCTGGTCGATGATGAAGGTCGCCGCGAGACCGCCCGACGAAGAATAAGCTCCCGCCGCTCCCCCCGACAGCCAACTCGCACAACCCGATACTTTTCCGAGGAATGTCTGGGGATGCACGTCTACCTGCATCTCGCGATACTCCAGATGGCCGTAAGTCATCATCGGAAAAACCGACATCGCCGGCTCTACTCTTTCCTGGACCACGTACGGCGACCGCTGCGACTGCCGCATCGCCCGCTCCCATCCCGACTGATCTAATTCAGATCCCACGAAGCTCTGTTGATCGCTGTAATCGTCGTTGGGCTTGAGCACGAGCTTTTCGCGTTGCTGCTGAATGAAATCCAGCAGATCGATGGTTCGCTCGCGGTACGCCGTCTTGCCCGGCGTTACCAGCCGCGTCCACGGCACATGGTCACGGATGGCCCTGCGTTCCAGCGCCGGGAACTTCGCCGTCAATGTTTCGTCGGTCAGCAGGCCGAACAGCGCCTTCTTGTGTGTCATTTCCGACCGGAAACTGTTCACTACGCAAACCGCGTGATCGCGATACGCCTGCACCAGCGGATGCGATAGATCGAAACGCATCAGAAACTCTTGTACGCTAATGCGCCGGTAGATCAGGTCAATCTCGAAATTGCCGCTGCGCAGCACGCCGTTGCGGTATTCCAGTTGTTCCGGGGAAACAATTTCCGTCGCGTAGCCGGCTTCCCGGAAGAACTCGCGAAATAGCTGGTATTCGCCCTGCCCGTTTCCCGCGAACGGCGTGCGGAATTCCAGGATGGCGATGTTCGGCTTCTTGGGTCCGGCGAACTGTTTGTACGCCTTGAGCAGGGCCGACAAAAAATACTTCTTGCCGCCGATGCGCGTCAACGTGTACCGCTTGCGGAACTCCTTCACCGGCGGGCAGTCGTAGAAGATATCGGCCAGCCCTTCCGCCCATGCCAGTCCGGAGGGCGAGTCGGCATTATATTGCACGACCTGCAGCGTTCCGTTCGAGAGATGCAGGTCGAATCGCGCCGCAACCTCCGACATGTGATACCCCGGATCCACTGCGGCCAGCATCTTCTCCGCCGGCAGCAACTGCACACGCGCCAATAGCGACGGCGTGGCCAGAGTCATTTGTTCCATGCGTTCGATGGCCGACATGAGCGCTTCGCCGGTTTTCACCATCGATTCATACTGCTTGCGAGTCACGAAGTTAGGGCGAAGAAAAGGACAAAGCAGACGACCGCCCGCAGATAGCCGCTCAGCCTCCATCTGCTCATGCAGGATCTTGACCCACGAGAGATCCTTATGCGGAGGCGCTTCCAGGATCTTGTTGTAACGGCTGATCGCCTCTTGAAGGTGCGACATTTATATAAAACACCGATTGAGATTGATGCCTTTAGTATCGCACGGCAAGATGAGTGCCAAACTAAATAGACCCATCAAATTATTGAAGATAAATGACTTAAAGTTCTTGCCCGGTCTCGTTTGAGAGTATGCTGTACCGGCCGAAATCCAGTTTCGCCAAGTTCGGCAGGCCCAAGCAAAGCTGTACAGAGGACGCTAAACTTCGTGGAATCAGGCTCAGTCGTTCGCATTTCCCGGGCGAGGCGTCGAAACTTCTCGCGCTCGGGAAATGCGTTGACTCAGATCAGACAGCTTCGAAAGGTCCCGCCTGGGGTGATTCATCCAGCAAGACCGATTGACCCGCTGCCATGGCTCGAACGGGGCGCTCCGCCACGCCAACAGGAGAACCGCTGGCGCGCGGCGTGCGGTTCTTGCTACCCCGTGGCCGGCCGCGTTTCCTGGCGGCAGTGAGAATGGCCGGAGGTCTGCCGCGACGATGCTCGCGGCTCACCGCCAGGTGTTCCAGGTTCATGATCACTGCATCGAGTTGCTCACGTTCCTGGCGGAGCGCCGCCAGGATTCGATTTACATCCATTGCACCTCCCGGTTCTTAACACGTCTGTAAAACTTGACTACTCCTTATTTATACACTCGGAAGGCCGTGCCTCAAAGGAGAATCTGAAAAATTTAACTTACATTTCCTCAAAAATCGAGTCGTGTATTTTCAGACAATTATGCGGAATGCGTCGTGGATTAGTAGTGGAAAAAACATCCGTGGCGAAAGTGTTTCGCGTAACGCAGCGTCTATCAAGTTAACATCCAACGGTATTCACCGTACTGTGTCTCCTCAAGCCCTGCTCAAGCCGCCGCTTCCGCCTTATACCGCTGCGTGGCGAAGCCGACAATAGCGCCGAGTAGGCTACCAGGCAGCATGATTTCGAAATAATAACCGTGCTGCATCAGGGCCACGAGGAACGCAAGAAACATTCCCACGGCCAGCCCGAACATAATACCCAGGCCGAGCGAATGTACCTTTTTCGCAAAATATCCGATGCAGACGCCAGTGATTATCCCTTTAATCGTCGAACCGATGACGATTCCCAGTAAGCCCGCTCTGGCAGCCGGAGTAAACCACGCTGTTAAGCCATCGAAGATTCCCAGGAAACCACCCAGCAGCAATCCGAATACCGGCCTGTTCATTTTTGCGTCTCCTTTTCGCGGCAGCCTCCGCCGCCACAACCTTCTATTACACGTTCGCGAAGAATCCTTTAGGGCTTAGTCAAGAAAAAGAGCACGATCCGCATCGCCAGATATGCCGCCACGAGCAGCACGAGCGTCCGGTTACGCGTAGCCAACCTGCCAACGCGCTCCCCGATTGTCTCGCGATAGGCCAGAACCCTGTCGCCGATCTGGAACCGTTCAATCTCGCGCGCCAGATCAAGCACCGTTGCGTATCGCGCGCCGCGGTCCGCTGATGATGCCTTCTTCCAAATGGCTTGCAGGCGTTTTGGTATCTGTCCCGTATAGGTCACGAGAAGCGCTTCCAGAGTCTTGCCCAGTGAGTACACATCGCTCCGCGCGTCCAACTGATCCGTGGCGCCAGCGACCTGCTCCGGTGCCATGTAGCCGGGAGTACCGGCGGTCAGCGAAGGTTCATGTGCCTTACCGGTGACCTTAGCTACACCCCAATCCAGAACCAGCACTTCCCCGAATTGGCCAACCATGATGTTTGCGGGTTTCAGATCCCGATGAATGACGCCCTGGGAGTGCGCAAAGCTCACGGTCTCACAGATGCGCAGGAAAACGCGCAATCGGTCCGCGAGCAGTGGATCCCCATGGGCGTAACGGTCGAGGCGCGTGCCTTCCACGAACTTCATCGCATAGAAGATTCGGCCGTCCGGCAGCGTTCCCAAATCGTGAATGGGCACGATCCCCGGGTGTTCCAGACTCGCCAGGATGCGAGCCTCTTCGGCCATCCGTTCGGCCGCCTGCCCATCGGCATCAATAATTCGCAAAACCTTGAGGGCCAGACGGCGCCCCAGTCGCGTGTCGAGACCCAGGTAGACCACGCCCATTCCGCCGCGGCCGATTTCTCCGATCAACCTATAAGGGGAGCCGCTGAAATCGGGTTCGGTGACCACCTCGCGCATATGGCCGATGACGGCGTCGGGCAGCGATTCCATTACACCTCGACCCCCAGCGCGGCACGCACCTCGTCACGAAACTCCTGCTCGGATCCAGTGGTTTCGCGAATACGCGTCAAGATTCGATCGCGAAACCTGCGGCGCATGGCAGCCAGATAGTTGGTCACCGCTGCGGCGGTGATGCCTAACTCGGCGGCTAAGGCATTGTAGCTCGGCCGGCCGGCGCTGTCGTTCAGGTCATATCGCTCGAAGACGTCATATTGAATACGCTGATCCCGTTCCTTACATTCCCGCTTCACATCCTCCGTCGCGAGTGTAAACAAGTTGCGGACCCATTCGCGGTGAAAATATTCCTCGGGCGTCGCTTCGGTGGACGCAATCTCTCGCAGCCGGAACTCTTCTTCGGCGTCGTCGAAATGCAGCGAAACGACGTCGGCATCGCCACCCCTCTTGATCCGGCTAGCAGCTTTATTCTCGTTCGCCAGGAATCCATCGAGACACACGCGCAGATAGGTGCGGAATCGGGCCTTTGCCGGATCGTATCCATGAAAAAACTCTTTCTCAAGTGCTCGCGCGAAAAACGTCTGCGTCAGGTCCTTGGCGTTTTCGTTGGATTGGTTCCAGCGAACTCGAATGTACTTGTACACCGGCTTCCAGTAGGCCGCGATCAGCGTTTCCAAGGCGTATTCACGCGAACGAGTGTCCGGACTCCGGAGATCGATGATCGCCGAGCGTCGTGTTTCCGGAAACCGGTTCTGCGGGCCGCCAATGCCGGTGTCTGCATCCATCGGGAACCCAGATGATTCTCGCACAGCGCGGACTCAAGCGGGTTGCCCGGCACCCACGTTGCGTAGCCACTCCGTACCAGGTACAATAGTTTTTTTAGTTAACCCAACGCGGAGAACACACATCATGGAATGGATCACGCCGGATTTTCAGGAAGTCTGCACGAGCTGCGAAATCAACACGTACGCTAACCCCGAGTACTAAACTCCCCGTGTGCGGGTGAAGATCCTCGGTTCCGCCGCAGGTGGCGGATTCCCGCAGTGGAATTGCGCCTGCTCGAATTGCCGGCGAATCCGGGAACGTACCCTGCGTGGTTCCGCGCGCACTCAGGTGCAAGTTGCGGTCTCTACGGACGATCGCAAGTGGTATCTCCTCAGTGCGTCGCCGGATCTTCCCCGCCAAATCGAAGCATTTCCCAAACTCCACCCCTCGGCGCAATCGCGCGAGACGCCTATCGCCGCCATCGTTCTTCCCGGCGCGGATTTGGATCAGGTGCTCGGTTTAATCCTGCTCCGCGAGTCTCAGCCGCTGCGGGTCTATGCTACACCATCCATCCGCAGGATTATCATGGACAACAACATCATCTTCGCCATGGTCAAGCAGCAAGTTACATGGGTTGAGCTGACTCCCGGCGCCGCCTTAGAGCTCTGTTCAGTCAGTGGCGCCAAATCCGGGATGCGCTGCCTTCCCTTTGCGCTCTCTGGCAATTATCCCCATTACGTGGACGCGCAACTGGCCGCCTCTCTGCCGGCCTCCGAGGCGGTGCTAGGCTTTTGCCTCGATACGCCGGGCGGGCGACGCCTAACGTACATTCCAGGAGCGCCCTCCATCGAAGAATCGTGGTTCGAGCATCTGGAGACGAGCGATGTCGTTCTGTTCGACGGGGCCTTCTGGACCGATGACGAATTGATTCGGATTCAAGGAGCCGGCCGCACGTCCCGTCAGATGGGGCACCTTCCCATCTCCGGACCGGACGGCAGTCTGGAGCAACTGGCGAAACTCCGGCGCCCCCGAAAAGTCTACATCCATGTCAACAACACCAATCCGATACTGGATGAAGACAGTCCCGAGTACCATCGTGTGTGCGACGCCGGCTGCGAAGTCGCCCGGGATGGCATGGAGTTCGAGTTATGATCACCGTCTCGCCGTCCGGCCTGCTGACCGCTCAGGAATTGGCCGCGCATCTCCGCGCCGTTGGGGAAGAGCGTTATCACCATCGTCATCCCTTCCACCTGTTGATGCATGAAGGCAAGCTAACGCGCGGGCAGCTCCAGGCGTGGGCGCTCAATCGTTTCTACTACCAGAGCCAGATCCCGGTAAAAGACGCCTTGATTCTTTCTCGCAGCGACGATCCTGATTTTCGCCGCCTCTGGCGCAAGCGCGTCGTGGATCATGACGGCGAGCGTGCCGGCGATGGCGGCATCGAGCGCTGGCTGCGCCTCGCCGAAGCCACCGGGTTGGATCGCGACCGTGTGGCCTCGGCGCGCGAAGTGCTGCCCGCCACGCGCTACGCCGTTAACGCCTATCTGGAGCTGGTTTCCCGCAAGAGCTTCCTTGAAGCGGTAGCGTCTTCGTTAACCGAAATGTTTTCGCGCGACCTGATTGCGTTGCGCATGGACAAGCTGCGCCAACACTATCCTTGGCTCGAAAGCGGCTTGGCCTACTTTCAAGCGCGTCTCACGCAAGCCCCCGACGACGCCCGGTTCGCGCTGGACTGGGTCACGAAGAACGCCCGCACGCGTGCCGAGCAGGAACTTGCCATCGGTGCGTTGCGTGCCAAGTGCGACATCCTCTGGGCGCAACTGGATGCCCTATACTTTGCGTATGTCAACCCAGGCTGGCCTCCGCCAGGAGCGTTTCGCGTGGAGGCCGAGTGAGCCGGATATCGGCCGCTAGCCATCCCAAGCTCCGCCCCGGTTGCCGTTTGAGCGAGTCCGCCCAGCAAGGCGAGATCCTGTTGATTCCCGAGGGAATTCTTCGCCTGGTGGGACCCGGACGAAAGATTGTGGAGCGTTGCGACGGGCAGCGAACTGTGGACGACATCGTCCGTGAGCTAACCACAGAGTTCCCCGCTGTTGAGCCTGGCCGCATTGAAACCGAAGTAACCACGTTCCTCGATCGCCTGCACCAGAAGGGTGTTATCGATCTCGAATGAGAGAGTCATGACGGTACCGGCTCCGCTATCGCTCATCGCCGAAGTCACTCATCGCTGCCCGCTGCACTGCGTCTATTGCTCGAACCCGCTCGAGATGCAGGCGCGCGAGTGCGAGCTGCCAACCGAAGCCTGGACGAAGGTATTCAACTCGGCCGCCGAGCTCGGCGTCCTGCAACTGCACCTGACCGGAGGCGAGCCGCTCGCCCGTCCGGACTTGACCGCACTCGTCACCGCAGGGCGGAAAGCCGAGCTTTACGTCAACCTCATTACTTCCGGCATCGGCCTAAGCGAAGAGCGCCTGGCAGGCCTCGTCGGCGTGGGTCTCGATCACATCCAGTTGAGTTTTCAGGATGCCCAGGAAGACGCTGCCAACGAAATTGCCGGCGCGCGCGCCCATGCCCGCAAACTTGCTTTGGCGCGCGAGATCAAGAAGCACCGCCTCGCCTTAACCGTCAACCTGGTGGTGCACCGGCAGAATCTCAGCCGGCTGGAAGAAATGATCGCGATGGCGGAGGAACTGGCTGCGGATCGCCTCGAGATCGCGCACGTCCAGTACTACGGCTGGGCGCTCCGGAATCGTGACGCGCTGCTGCCCACTCGCGCGCAATGGGAGCGGTCTCTCGAAGTGATCACCGCCGCTCGCGAACGGCTAAAGGGAAGCATGCGCGTGGATTTCGTCGGCCCCGATTACTACGCCCGCTATCCCAAGGCCTGCATGGGCGGCTGGGGACAGAGCGTAGTCCTGATCGATCCGGCGGGGCGTGCATTGCCCTGCCACGCCGCGGCCGTCATTCCCGGTCTCCGATTTGACAACGTCCAGCAACGTGGCTTGCGTTGGATCTGGGAACAGTCCAGCGCGTTCCAGAAGTTCCGCGGCGAAGACTGGATGCCGGAACCGTGCAAGAGTTGCGACCGCCGGACTCTGGACTTCGGCGGGTGCCGTTGTCAGGCCATGTTGCTCGCCGGTGATGCCGCCGCGACCGATCCCGTGTGCACGCTTTCGCCCATGCACGGGATTGTGGAAGCCGCGGTGGAAAGCGTGAACGGAAACGCGCGCGCGGACTGGGTATATCGTATCGATCCGCCAAGCGCCTAGCCATACACCGTGTAGGTTTGAATTCCAACTCTTGTACTCAGGGCCGCGCCGGAATGCTTGTCGTGCGTGAGAGGGACGCCACTGTAAAACTACGGCTCTTCGGCCGCAGTGCCCACGATGCCATACCCAGAGCAGCCAAGATGAGCGGCCCACCAGCGTCCATCAGGTGATTGCCACCACTCGCTATGTGCGATGCAGCCGCGCCGGTCGTTTCGAAGAAAACACCGGCATACGCCCACTCCTTGAGTCTCGGAAAACCTGGCACAAGCCAGGCGATGACTGCAAGCAGCTTCCAGAATCCCAGGATTGTGAGAATATACGCCGGGTAACCAAGGTGGGCAACGAGCTGGACCACATCGGGCCGATGGGTTAGGTCCCACTCCGCACCAACCAGGAGTTCGGCCGCAGCAATTATGGTGACGGCCCAATAACAGAGCAGTTTTACCTTCATGCTTCTAGAGCTCCGTGCGTAACCCGGCGCTATCGAATGCCTCCGGACCTAAAAGATGCACCGGCGCCCATCCGGCGTCGCGGAAACGGCCGGGCGACGCGCTGAGCACAATCTGAAAACTCGATTCGTCCGCCGGATCCTCCGGAGGTTTCCCCGCCTGCGGGAAGACCAGCGCCAGGTATTTGAGGATCGCGTACACATCGCCTTCTTCCGGAACCCGAATGTCGAATTGCTGCGAG
>Ga0307478_10002506_pt1 | contig 14378 bp, 10 predicted proteins | sample atmos_gasesECM4C_2_FD_203713 | JGI IMG/M metagenome (GOLD analysis project Ga0307478, IMG submission 203713) | Hardwood forest soil microbial communities from Morgan-Monroe State Forest, Indiana, United States - atmos_gasesECM4C_05 | ecosystem: Environmental > Terrestrial > Soil > Temperate...
CGCGATTTGCCTTCGGCTCGGTACCCCCTCCCCCCTGTGGTCCATTGGAATCATCGGGCTAGCAAGAAAATCTCCGCAAAATCCGGACAACAAAGGGCTTAGAGATCAAAATCTTGGCAACAAAGGACTTACGCCCGATGTCGTACTGGCTGGCTAGACTGCCTCCGCCTTGACCATCATGAGCCAGTTTTCAGTCGCGGACAAGGTCAGATGTCACAACGAGGTTGTGGATTTCCCTGGGGCAGCGGCTGCGAGTGGATCGGAATGATAACGGTTTGATCGCAAGGGCATTTACGTGGCGTTGAAGCGCCACTCTTCCACGGTTGTGCGGACGGCGTTGGCCGCGAAGAGACGTTGCAAGCAACGTCTCAACGACAGGCCTTGGGCGATCTCTTTCTCTATTGCTTTTCCGCTGCGGATGTCCCGGTGTTCAGGGCGGAGTTTAGTTGATTGACCAGCTTCGTGTTGTTGACTAGGGCCTGGCGGAGAATTTCTGCTTGCTGTTTGGCTGTGGTCCAATCCTGTTTCTCGACTGCTTCCGTTAATCCCGGCAACTCGAGGTGCGCGTAGGTGAAGCGGGCGCCGTAGAGAATGTGTTTGAACCAGGGACGGCCAGGGATGCCATCGGGGTTGAGCCAGTTCCGTTCGACCTGCATGGTGCCGTGATTGATGGTTGCGGCTAGTTTGGGGTCGATTGTGCCTGCGGCAAGGGCGCGGCTTGCGGATTCGTCCAGGTGCTTGCCGGCGGCTTCGAAGTCGTCGATAGCGTCGAGGACCGGCTTGAGATCCAGTGGCGTGTTTTCAGCCTCGCGCTCTCGGGTTGAACTCCCTGACGGGCCGCAGGTAGCGCATGCAGACATGGGGTCCTTCGACTGCGGGGCTGTTTCGCTTCGCGAATCAGCCACTCCGCTCAGGATGACAGGGTTGTTTTTGGCTAGTTCATTTACGAACTGTCCGATGTTGCTGGCGTAGCTGGCGAAGTCGAAGGGGAGCAGGTCGGCGTTGGCCAGACGCAGAGCGAGAACGCCCCACAACTGCGACATCAGTGTGTGATAGCGGTAGCCGGGATCGCCGAAGTGGTTCATCCAGAAAAAGTCGTCGTAGGCTGAGTGGTACACGCCATAAGGTCCGTCGAACTGCAGGCCGAGGACGGGCATGCCTACGAAGTTGAGGAAGACGGTATGGTCAGAGCCGCTGCCGATGCGGGTGTCGGCGAGATTCGAGTCGGTGACCCCGTCCGTTTGCTTGGCGTCGCGGCGCTCCCGCGCGGATGATTCCTTCCACGCTTCATACAGCGTTTTGCCGGAAGGATCTTTCAGCGAGCGAGTTGTTTCGACCAGCATGGGCGCCAGCGACGCCACTGCCTGGCCGTGGAAGGTTGGCCCCGACGTGGCCTCATCGACGTTGATGTAGGCGACTGCTTTGTTGCGGAGTTCGTCGGCGAACTGCTCCCCCCACTCGGTGGAACCGGTTAAGCCAACTTCTTCTCCGTCCCAACTGCAGAAGACGAGGGTGCGACGGGGACGGGTTCCGGTTTTTGCCAACTTTCCCAGGGCGCGCGTTAACTCCATCATCGAGGCGGTGCCGCTGCTGGGATCGACTCCGCCGAAAACCCAGGCGTCGCGATGATTGCCGAGCACGATCCAGTCGTCGGGCAACTGCGCGCCGCGAATGCGGCCTTCGACCACGTAATACGGCTGGGTGGAGTTGTCCATCTCGATCTTTACATGGACGCGCACGCGATTGCCGCCGAGGTGATATTTGATGGGCAGTCCGCCCTGCCAGTTATCGGGCGCAACAGGGCCGTCCATCTGGGCTAGCAGCGGCTTGGCATCGTGCCAGGAGAGCGGCAGCGCCATGATCTTCGGAATCGATACTGCTTCGTCGACAGGAATACGTTTGGCGCCGGGAACGGAAGCCCATCCTGGAGTGAGTGGATCGCCGGGCACCATGAAGTCGTAAGTGATCGCGCCGCGCTGAATGTGATACTCCGGGCCCCAGGGGCCGGTGGGGTCGACCTTGCCTTTTTTGAATCCGTCTTCGGAGGGATCGCTGTAGATGAGAATGGCGGCCGCGCCTTCGCGTTCGGCGGTGAGCGCCTTGAATCCGCGATAACTGTAGGGATTTGAGTAGCGCACCAGGACGACTTTGCCTTTGACGTCGATGCCCTGCTTGCGGAGGAAGTCGTAGTCTTCGGGATTGCCGCTGTGGGCGTAGACGAGCGGGGCCGTGACCTCGCCGGACGCGGACATGCCGCTCCACGCCGAGCTTATGCTCTTGTTCTTCATGTCTGGATCGCCGGGGACGGGCAGCTCGCGCAGGATGGCGCGGTAATGCACCGGCTCGGTCATTTCGAGAAAGGTAGACTTTGGATTGCTGCCGTAGACGTCGTAGCGGCGGATGACAACGTCTTCCAGGCCTTCGTTCCGCCACTCGTCGGCAATGTAGCGGGCCAGTTCATTGTTGCGCGCGGAACCGGCAACGTGCGGCTCGGCGGTGAAGATCTTGTGCTGGCGGCGTTCTTCGTCTGGAGAGGGGATGGCTTTGAACTTGTTCTCGAGTTCGACCTCATGAGCTGCGGCGGAAGGAGTGAAGCCAAGGATGGACGTCTGGGCTTGGGCAAACAGCGGTGAGTAGAGCGTGAGCGTCAGATAACACAGGGCGCTGGTGGATAACATGGGCCGGCGCAAGCTCATGATCGGCATCTCCTCGCAAAACGAGTGATAAGGAAGCGAGCCAAACGCGCCGTTGTTGCATCGCAAAAAACGCGATGCTTGACGCGGCTCGCTCGGATCCTTCGCTGCGCAAAAAGCGCTTGCTCAGGATGACAATCTACTTCGCTTTGTAGATCTCCGACAGCAAGTCAGGCTTCGATTCATCCCGTACCAGGTGAGGGTAGCGCTCGCCGCCATGGTAATCGAGCTTGTAGGTCTTGTAGTAATCCGTGTTCTCGACTAGAAGTTCGAGGGGGGCGGTGTCGCTCTTACCGGCTCTAAAGGCGTCGCGCAGGACTTCCGCTGTGTATCGGCGGCCGTTTACCGCGATCAGCTTCATGCCGGGGCCGATTCCAGCCTGAGCCGCCGGCATGCCCTCGATGGTGTCGGTGATGGTGCCGTCTTCGCGCAGGTCGATCCCGATCGAATACGCCGCGTCGATGAAATTCCGGCCCTCACCGCCGCGTTCCATTTCAGACGGATATTCGTCATACACCAGTTTCCATCCGCTGCCTTCAATGCCGCCGAGCGGGGCGCCGGGGCCGTGATTCGTCAGCCGCTCGGTCCAGAAGCCGCGCCAGTCGTAGGGTACGACTTGATTCAAGGTGTTGACGACATCCTCGAAAGTATAGGGTTTCACCATGGGCGCCGTGCTTGGAGCGCCGTGGAAGAGATGGCAGAAATCATCCAATGTTTTCTTGCCTTTGCTCTGCTGGCGGATGATGACGTCTGCCCACAGCCAGTTCAGGGTGTCTTCCTCATAGAAATCGGTTCCGCGACGCCAGGATTGCCAGGCATGCGGAGAGAAATAAAGCTGTGGCGCCGCATCGGCGGTATCCTGCAGGTTGCGCCATTCGCGGCCCGGAGTGTGGTCGAGGGCAGCGGCAGTCATGCTCAGATCGTCGCGCTCTTCCTCGGGAGTGAGCAATCCGCTGCGGGCGGTCAGCACCGTGCCCAGATAATTCGTCAGACCCTCGTAAACCCACAAAAGATCGTCTTGCATCGGCTGCTGATAGTCGGGCGTGGCTAGATCCGCGGGACGACGGAATTTTCCGTTCCACGAATGCACGTATTCGTGGGGGAGCAGACTGGCTTCCGCCTTGCGCAGGTTGTCATCCACCAACCCGCGCTCGTCGACGCGGCTGTCGTCGGATTCGTGGTGTTCCAGTCCGAAGTGAGCTACGTGATCGCTCAGGCTGTATAGGAAATGGTAATCGCGATAGTGGTGCGCGCCGAAAAGCTTGTATGCCTGGTCGACCAGATTCTTGTAGTGGTCCCAGACTTCCTGGGGAGGGAGAAGAGCGGCTGCGCTGTCGGCGGCAACATCCATCTCGACCAGCGGGTCATCGGCCAGTTTGACGACCTTGAGGTATTCGCCGGTGATTACGGGAGAATCCACCAACGTGGTGAGGGACGCGGGCTGAAACATGATTTGCGTGTCGCCGTTCTGGCCGGTAAGCGACTTTGATGCGATAGGCAGGGGCGTGCCATATTTCCAGCCCGGCGGGAGTTTCAGACTGGCCACATAGGTGAGGTCGTCTGACTTCCAGCCCTTGGGGTAGAGCAGCACCTGATTCCAACTGATGACGGCCATCTTGTCGGTGGCGGAAGAACCTGCGGAGAAACCGCCTTCGAAGGTCGCGGGAGAAAGGAAATCGAGTTCGGCGTTTACTTCATTTTCGCCGGGCGGAACCTCGACATGGATGGTGAAGCCGTCGAGCAGATCGCGGCGCCATTTCAGGAGTTTGCCGCTGGCGGTGAACTTGAGTCCGGCGAGATCAATGACGGGGCCGTCGGGGGCATGCTCGCCGGGAATCCATTTCGGGTAATAGAGTGTCAGGTCTCCGGGAGCGGCAGGAATCTTTAGTTTGGCGTGGAAGATTTTGCGAGGAGCCGAAGTGGCGTCGACGGAGATGGTTACGGTTGGCGGCGTGGCTGACCAACTGAAAAGCGAAGATAAAAGAACACAGACTACTCCCAAGATGCTTGAGAGTTTCATTTATTAAGGGCCCCCATTCGTTCGATGAATCGATTTCCAGTGCGCCAGCAGAATTTTAGACTATACCAGCCCGCGACAGAGGCAGTATAGGGACGGTCATACAGGGATGCACCAGCGCTGCTATCATTTGCACGATGTCGCGGCGCGGGAAGTTCATCACTTTCGAAGGACTGGACGGAACCGGCAAGAGCACGCAAATGCGTAAGCTGGCGGCTGCTCTGCGGGATGCAGGGCTTAAGGTACTGGAGACGCGCGAGCCGGGAGGAACGGCTACGGGGGAGAAGATTCGCCGGGTTTTGCTCGACTCGGCGACCGAGGGTCTTTCGCCGTTCGCGGAAATGGCTTTGATGTTCGCGTCGCGGGCGCAGCACATTGCGGAGGTGATCCATCCGGCGCTTGAGCACGGGCAGATTGTGCTTTGCGATCGCTTCACGGATTCGACGGAGGCTTATCAGGGCGGGGGCCGTAAGCTCGGCAGTGAAATTGTGCTTGAGCTGCACCGCGAGCTTTGTGGAGATTTGCAGCCGGATCTGACGATCCTGCTCGATTCTGACCCGGCGATGAGCGTGGGGCGGGCGCGGCGGCGGAACCGGCGGGATTCGCATGGCGCGGGCAAGAATGCGGGCAAACATCATGGCGATGAAAATCGTTTCGAGCAGCAGAACCGTGGCTTCTTCGCTCGTGTTCACGAGGGCTACTTGGCGATTGCTGCCCGGGAGCCGCAGCGGGTCGTGGCCGTCGACGCGAGCGGCACGCCCGCGCAGACGCATCGAAGGATTATGGAGGTTGTTGGTCGAAAGCTGAAGTTGGCGGCGAGGTGACGCTTGGGGTTCTCTGATTTTCACGGCAATGCCGAAACGGTTCATCGCCTGCGCGACATGCTGGCGCGGAAGCGGTTTCCGCATGCGGTGATCCTTTCAGGTGCGCGGGGTTCCGGCAAATATACTTTGGCTCTGATGCTGGCGCAGGCTCTGAATTGCCTGGCGCCGACTGAAACTGATGGCCTGCCTGACTTCTGCGGGAAATGTGCGAACTGCCGACGCATCGCCCAGTCAGCCGATCTCGATGCCCGCTTTGCCGAAGCTGTGGAGACGCGTGAGGGGCTCCGCGAGGCCGACAAGAAAGATACCCGGCTCTTCGTGCAGACTCACCCGGATATGCTGATCATTCCACCAGATCCTCCGCAGATGATGATCAAGGTGGATCAGGTTCGGCGGGTGATCGAGACCATTTATTACCGTCCATCTGAGGCTCGGGAGCGGGTTTATATCTTTACCGACTCGGCTTTTATGAAAGAGGCGGCGAATTCGCTGCTTAAGGTTCTGGAAGAACCTCCGGAGTTCGCTACAATTTTTCTGCTCTCGGAGAACCCGGGGGAGCTGCTTCCTACGATTCGATCGCGATCGATGGTGTTTCCCCTCGCCGCCTTGCCGGTGGAGGAAGTAGAGCGCTACCTCGCCGAGCAGCGTCCGGAATGGAAGCCGCAGCAGCGCGCTCTGGTTGCCAGACTTTCCGAAGGCGCGCTGGGGAGGGCCCGCACCTTCGACATAGAGGCCTATGTGACCGCCCGCGCTGACGCGCTGGCTATCCTCAACTCGGCGCTGCTGGGAGGCGAACACACTCAGCTTTTCAAAATCACTGAATCCTACCGCGCCGGCGCCGAGGGGCGGGAGAAGACGGAACAGCTTCTCCGAACTCTCTATTCTTTGTTGCGAGATCTGATGTTTCTGGCGTCGGGAGCGCCGGAGCTGGTGCACAACACCGACATTCAGAGCCAGCTGACGAAACTGGCTGAGGCTGGCGATTTCGACTGGATCGTTGCAGCTTCTGACCGGTTAGCTGAGGTGGAGCGTGGCATGCGGCGCAACCTGCTACGGTCATTATCTCTCGATAGCCTGAGCCTGGCCCTTGAGAAGGTAACCTAGCGAATTTATAATTGTCTTGTTTTCAGCGTTTTACGGAGATTACTTAGGTGGTTCTACGGCCTTCAGATAGGTTGCTCCTACCATCCTCAGCGCCTATACTTGACGTACTCTGGTTTAAGAATTCTCCGTCAGGTTCCGGGGTAGCAAGGTGCGAGGGCGAAGTCTGCCTTCGCCGAGGTGAATAGGAACCCGGTTATGCGAAAGCGCCTGCAAATCGCCCTGATGGCCAGCACCGTAGCCGCGACCTCTCTTTCTCTCGCGTTACCGCTCCGCGCCTCTGAAGGTGGCGACGGACAGTCAGAAAAGATCACTACAACGAAGATTACGGCAACCGACGAGCACGGTCGCAAGGTCTACGTCAACGAGCCTGTTCCGGCGAGTCAAACCCATCACTCTCAGGAGTCAGAGCCTCCTCGGCGCAAACTGATGTACTGGAGTTCCAAGGAGAATCGCTGGAAGCCTGTTCCCGCACCCAATGCCGCGGCGATGCGAGCTGCGCGCTCGGCGGCGGCTGAGGTCAATGAATATCTGGGACATGAGTCCAATCAGTCGGCAACGGCCCGAATTGTCAACGCTAATTTCCGCGGACCGATCGCAAGCCCCGGGGACATCGACAGCGCCATCGAGCAGGCGGCAGCGCGGCACAACGTGGACCCGAACCTGGTGCGGGCGGTGGTGAAAGTGGAATCGAACTTCAACCCCAATGCGGTCTCGCGAAAAGGTGCGATGGGGCTGATGCAGCTGATGCCATCGACGGCGCGCCAGTTGAAGGTGAGAAATCCGTTTGACCCGGAACAGAATGTGGACGCCGGCGTGCGCCACTTGAAGCAACTTCTTGAAAGTTACGACGGCGACATCAAACTGACCCTCGCCGCCTACAACGCGGGTGCGGGAGCGGTGGCGCGCAGTTCCGGCGTGCCACGTTATGCCGAAACCCAAAACTACGTCCGGAGGATCACCAACCTGTATTACGGAGTGTCCGATTTTAACTCGGGCGCTTCGCGCGATCCGGTTACGGTTCAGCGGGATTCGCGGGGGGTACTTTACATCAGCAACACAGATTAGGTTTGCGGCATCTGTTTTACTTTAATCTCTCTACTGGTTTGTTCTGGACTGGTTTGTTCTGGCACCCAGGGCATTGGTTCAACCGACTAGTCACGAAGGCACAGGCTGGTACTAGTGAAGACCTCATCGCGGCAGCGTAGTGTGTGGGGAGCGTTGTTTGCGCTCGCCATGTTCGCCGCGGTCACGGCTACAGCCCCTGCGGCGCATGCCCGCTCGCGGCATTCCGATGCCTGGGCGCGGGAGCATTTCGCCGCTGCCGAGCGCATGCGCGAGGCGCTGAACGGAAGGCCTCCAGCCGACCGAACCCGCCGTGATTACCAGCGCGTTTTGAATGCCTATCGCTCTATTTATCTGGGTGCACCCACTTCCACCAAAGCTGATCCCAGCGTGGTTGCGGTAGCCGAGACGCTGGTGGAAATGGGACGGCGTTTCGACGACGACAAAATCCTCAACGAGGCCATCGAGCAATACAAATTCTTGCGCCGCGAGTATCCGGGCAGCAAATACCGCTTCGACGGGCTGTTCACCATCGGCGAGATCTACAAGGATGATCTCAACGATCCGGGAGCGGCGAGATCGACCTTTCAGGAGTTTCTGCATCGCTATCCCCACAATCGCCTCGCCGACGGCGCCCGTCAGGCCATAGCTGAGGTCAACGTTGAAATGAACCGCGAGGCGCAGGTTGAGAAGGCAGCCGCCCAGAAGGCTGCCGTGGAGAAGAAACAGCCGGAGAAGAGTGGCAACAATAATAAAGACGCAAGAGAGGCCGGAGAAAATTCCGCTCCTCATTCGGAGTCCGGGAAGAACGAATCCTCGGAATCGCGGTCCGGGCGCCTACCTCGAGTCACCGGCATCAGGCACTGGTCCACTCCCGACTACACTCGGGTTGCCATCGACCTGGAAAGCGACGTGAAGTTTTCCTCGCAGCGGATCGAGAGTCCGGCACGTATCTTTTTCGACCTCCGCGATACCAAACTTGCCTCCACCCTGGTCGGGAAGAGCTTCGACGTGGATGACGGCTTCCTGAAGAAGGTTCGCGTGGCCCAGTTTGTGCCGGGACGTACGCGCGTCGTGCTCGATGTCGACAACCTCTCCGATTACGAAGCTTTCCTGCTGCCCAATCCCTACCGCCTGATCATTGACATTCACGGGAGGAATGGGCGGGCGAAGCAACTTAGGGACAAAGACAAAGACGCGGCCGAAACTGCATCGGCGCAGTTGGATAGCGCGGTGTCGCCGAAAGCAGTCAGCACAGACGCGAGCGATGAGGACTCGGCGCCATCCCTGAGCACCGTTGCGAGTAAGAAGCCAGCAACGTCAGTGGTGAAGAAAATCGTCGAAGCCGATGACGGTGATGAAGCGAGCGTCCCCCTGACCGAAGTCATGAAGCGGAGTGCCCAAGGGGTAAGAAGCGGAGCTTCGCACACGCAGAACACTGTCGCCGCCAAAAAGCCTGCGGCGAGCGATCTCGACAGCGATCCGGATGCCTCAGATTCGAGTGCCTCGGCGTTGCGCGGTGATCCGGAAGTCTCACGGGCCAAGTCTGGCACGCGCGCGCTCGGTTCCGGCAAGTCGGCAAGCGCTACCGGTCTGGACGTTCGGGAAGCCAGGCCCACTGCAGGCGGCGACCGTTCCCTGATTCGCGCCCTGGGACTGAAAATCGGCAAGATCGTGATCGACCCCGGACACGGAGGGCATGATACCGGCACCATCGGCCCTAACGGCCTTGAAGAAAAAGATCTTGTGCTCGATGTGGGCCGGCGTTTGGGCAAGCTGTTGGAGGCGCGACTTGGCGCGGAAGTGGTCTACACGCGCAAGGACGACACGTTCATCCCTTTGGAGACTCGCACTGCGGTTGCGAACCAGGCGCGCGCCGACCTGTTCGTCTCCATCCACGCCAACTCAAGCCACGATGCTGACGCCCGGGGGGTCGAGACCTATTACTTGAATTTCACCTCTTCGCCGGAAGCGTTGGAGGTTGCGGCGCGCGAGAACGCGGTTTCGGAGAAGTCCATCTACGAACTGCAGGACCTGGTGAAGAAGATCGCACTCAAGGAAAAGATCGAAGAGTCGCGGGAATTTGCCGCGGACGTGCAGCAGTCTCTGCACAGCGGCCTTGCAGTCAAGAGCCCGGCGATTCGCGACCGGGGCGTGAAGAAGGCTCCGTTTATTGTGTTGATCGGCGCCAACATGCCCTCGATTCTTGCCGAGATTTCGTTTGTCAGCAATCCTACCGACGAGCACCGCTTGGCCACCGGCGAATACCGGCAGCGCATCGCCGAGTCGCTCTACCGTGGCATCTCCAAGTATGTAAACGGGCTGAGCGGGGTTAAGGTCGCCAGCAAGATGGAGAAAGCCGCTGGACAATAGCTCCTTATAAGCTACTCGAAGCTGAGTTCCTCGATGCTCCTAACTTCATTGACCAGACTCCTCATGGGCTATACAGTTCAGTTAATTGAAAGGAGAGTTTATGTCCGCTCGGACGATTAGACGCACGATAGCAGTCTCCGCCTTGCGCCCCGAGCCCGAGGTGCTGAGAATCATCGGAGCAGAGTCGGAGCGGAACGGGACGAGTAAATTGACCCCGCGTCAAGTCGACCGGATCATTAGGGCTTCCCGATCCCACAAAGCGAAGCGGTAGTGCTTCCCGTCCTGAGCGTCTGACGGTCGGAAACTTTTTCTTCCCCGCTGTGGTCTAATTACATAAGGGAGTTTGTGCCCAGCGGTGTGTTTATGCGTTTCTCAAGGTTTGCACTAATACTGGTTATCGTTGGCTCTCTCGCATCCATGGTCTTCGGCGCCAGCCCGGGCGTGGATTTACCTGCGCCGCCCATCCTCCCAAAGCAGTTCGCCGAGTGGCAGATTCAAGGTGCGGCGCAGGCCAGTAAGGATGCCGCTGCCGCGGACCCCACTAACGCAGCTCTGCTCAAGGAATACGGCTTCACAGATTTCGAGGCCGCCACTTACAAGAGTGACGACGGACGCACGTTGAAGATTCGTGCTGCGCGCTTCGCCGACGCCAGCGGCGCTTTTGGGGCCTACGCTTTCTACTTGCAGCCGGAGATGGCGCGGGAGGAGATCGGCGACCAGGGCGCATCGCTCAATCAGCGGGTTTTGTTTTACCGCGGGCACATCGTGGTAGAGGCCGTATTCAGCCAGTTGTCAGTAATGTCTGCGGCGGGGCTGCGTGAGTTGGCTGGCGTCTTGCCGCGGCCCGGCGGGAATGCCGGCAACCTGCCTCCGATTCTGGCGTTCATGCCGCACCACGGCTACGCCAGGAATACAGAGAAATACGCCGAGGGACCTTTGGCTCTGGCTGCGATCGCGTCCCCACTTCCCGCGTATCTAGTCGACTTCAGCGCCAGCCCTGAAGTAGTTCTCGGCGAGTACTCCACTCCCGGCGGAGAAGCCACGCTGATGCTGATCGAATATCCCACGCCAGCATTGGCGGCCGAGCATCTCCGCCGCATCGACGCCGCTCATCATGCAGCTCAACCTCAGGCGGGGGTTGCGGACATTGAAAACGTTGGCCCGTTTTTTGATAAGCGCACGGGGCCGATCATTGCGATTGCCGCTGGCCCGCTTTCGCAGAGCGATGCGCAGACTTTGCTGGGCGCAGTGAACTGGACGCCCAGCGTCACCTGGAACGAGAACACGTATTTCGACAAGAAAAACAACATTGCCAACCTGCTGGTCAACATTATTCTGCTATGCATTATCGTGGGCGCGATATCTCTGGCTGCTGGAGTCGCTTTCGGTGGCGCTCGCATTCTTTTGCGGCGGTTTTTCCCCGGTCCGGTGTTCGGTCGTCCCGACCAAACCGAGTTCATTTCTCTTCAATTGGGAGAGTCGGCGCCAGAGTCCGGGGCTCGTCCTTCGGCCACGACGGAGCCTACCAAGAGTTCTTAAGTGCCTCAGGAATATTGGTTTACGAGCGTTTCGGTCGGTTAGTGTCTCAAATTGAAACAGTTTGGCCGAATGTTGATTGGTTCTGTAAATGATTGAAACTAAAGACATTTATTTCCCAAAAATTGCTTGACACCCTGCTTTTTCGGCTCATAAGATTTCGTTCAGAAAGTTTTGACGGGATCTTTTGCCTCCGTTGGAACTATTCTCCCTTGAAAAGAAAAGGCCGCCCTGTTGCCGGGTGGCCTTTTCGTTTTGCTCGCGAGCCAATCCACCAGTGAGGTGAAGCGGGTGGAGTAAGATTGCAGCGCGAGAACGCTTTCCAATGAACTCTTGCTGGCGATTTGCGTATCATCTTTCGAGTATCAGTTTTTGAGTATCAGTTGTTAAGCGGTGTTTCGCGGCAACCGGCTCCTCAGACGAGGCGGCGAGGAGGGAATTATGTTCTGTGATGCATGTGGCACAACAGTGCAGCCCGGTCAGGCGTTTTGCAGCAAGTGTGGCAAGCAAATCGTGGGGTCCGTGCGTGTGATGCCACAACGCCCCGGACGCGTCCAGGGGCATCTTCACTTGCTGGGGATACTCTGGCTTGCTATCTCCGCGTTCAACACCATTGGCGGCGTGGTTTTGTATGTTCTTGCCAACACGTTATTCGCTCATCTGCATGAGCTCGGTGCACCGGACGCGCCCACCTCGTTCTTGCGTCCGCTGCTGAGCGTGCTCGGCATTTTCGTCCTGGCGAAAGCCGCCTGTGGATTCATCGCCGGCTGGGGATTGATGCATCGCGAACCCTGGGCTCGGGTCATCGCGCTGGTGCTGGGCTTCATCTCGCTGTTCAACATTCCTTTCGGTACGGCCGTCGGTGTGTACACTTTGTGGGTTCTGCTGCCCGCGCAGTCGCAGGAAGAATACGACTCGATGGTCGCCGCTCGCGCCGCGTAAGTGGGCTGATCTCTAGTCGGTCTTCTTCCTGATGGAATAGCCCGTTCCGACCGTCAGCGGTTGGGGCGGCGGCGATTTGATAAACTGGAACCGTCAAACCAGAAGCCGACGTAGCTCAGTTGGTAGAGCAGCCGATTCGTAATCGGCAGGTCAGCGGTTCAAGTCCGCTCGTCGGCTCCATTCCCATCCTATTCAGAAGGAAAGAATCACTGCACTGCTCGATTTTTAGCGGGATAGCCATGTAGTGCTTCAAGCCTCTCATCGCCAATAAACTGACTCAAAGCCGAGAAAACGTGATTATGTAACACATCAACTTTATGGCGCGGGAGCACCTGAAGGCCTGGGCGCGCGCCAAGCCGAAATAGCCATTGCAAATCTGCTAAGCGGGTGTAGAATCACGGCCCAAGCGGGGATCTCCGCCCTCGCATCAGCCCATATCCCAGGAGATTAATGTGAAGCTATTTAGCAAGATCAGGATTTCGCTTGTTCGCGCCACGCACACGTCGTCAAACTCGCACATCTTCGGATCATCCCGCCCCTTTAACGGGAAGAGGCGGCTCGCAGGTGTCGTTGCGGTGCTGCTCGGGATCGCGGCGTCCGGCGTGCTAGCTGCCGGCCAGGTTCGACCGGGCGCGCCAAGCTCCAGCGAACACAACGCGTCGGCCGTCGCGAGGGCGCGGGCGGCGTTCGTCAAGAACATGTCCTCGCACCGGCCGCTCGTGCGCAGCACCGTCGAGAAGCAGGCCGCAAGCGGCGGCACCGCGTCGTTCCCGTCGGTGAACTGGTCGGGCTACACCGACGTCGAGGGTGGCTCGAACACAGTCTCGTCGGTCAGCGGCCAGTGGGTGATCCCGAACGTACAGTGCCCCATCGGCACCTACCGAAACCAGGACGCCTTCATCGCGCAGTGGGTCGGCCTCGACGGCGTCACCGACGGCACGGTGGAGCAGCTCGGCACTGCCACGCAGTGCTTCGGGGGGGTCACCTACTACTACGTTTGGTACGAGATGTTCCCGTTCGGCATGGTGGAGGAGGGCACGCAGGCCTGCATCAACAACAACGTCGACTGCCCGGAGCCCGGCGACCACATCACCGCCTCGGTGACCGTCACACCCGCTGGCGGTACGAACAATTACACGCTGTCGCTCACCGACGCCACCCACCCGGCGGAAAGCTTCTCGGTGACGGCGTCCTGCGACTCGTCCACGTGCCTCGATTCGAGCGCCGAGTGGATCGTGGAGCGCCCGGCCCTCGCACTGCCTTTCGGTTTCCAGATTTTACCGCTCGTGAACTTCTTCCGGACCGGCTTCTCCAACGGTGCGCTGACGTCCGGCGGGAAGACCACGGCCATCGAAGGCTTCCAGGACGGGACCGTGTACGAGGCGCAGATGAGCGACGACAGCGGCTCCTACTGGCTCGACTGCGTCGGGCAGAAGGGTGGGCCCTTCCAGTTGCTCGAGACGAGTGACCCCAACGCCTGCCCGACGGCGTCGCCGTCGCACGGCAGCTTCACCACTACCTGGGACTCTAGCTTCTGAGCCTTGGGCGACCGCCGACAACCCAGTCCTCGACGAGTGCGACGAACCGCGACTCCGGCATCGGAGCGGTGCTCGTCGAGGGGTGTTGGTTCTCGACCACGGTCAACGGAACTTCGCTGAAATCCTCACTAGAGTGCTGACGGAGGATCGCGCGAAAGTCCTTAGCAATCGCTGGCCCGGGTGGAAACAGTTGCCTTTGTGCGGAATCCATTTCCTGCTGGAGCCTTTTCACGCTGTCGCGGCCTTCGTCCGGTTCTTGGCGGAGATTGCGACTTTGCGGCCGATGGCT
>Ga0307478_10002507_pt1 | contig 14377 bp, 14 predicted proteins | sample atmos_gasesECM4C_2_FD_203713 | JGI IMG/M metagenome (GOLD analysis project Ga0307478, IMG submission 203713) | Hardwood forest soil microbial communities from Morgan-Monroe State Forest, Indiana, United States - atmos_gasesECM4C_05 | ecosystem: Environmental > Terrestrial > Soil > Temperate...
GAAAACCACGCTGACGCCAGTCTAGAAAACCGTGGCATCGGGCGTGTACCTGACTTGTCCACAACGCCGAACTTGACGGGACCGCCACATTCAAGTTAAATAGCCCCAACCACGTTCCAGCACAGAGGTCCAAGCACCGTTTGAGCAGAGTCATCGCGGTTGCCAACCAGAAAGGCGGAGTTGGCAAGACGACGACGGCAGTAAATCTGGGATGCGCACTCGCTGAGCTCGGGAAGCGCGTCCTCCTCATCGACCTCGATCCCCAGGGCCATCTAACCATCAACATGGGCTTCAAGCAGCCTGACCAGATCGAGCTCACCCTCTATCACCTGCTCCTCGATCCTCAGGTCACCCTCGGTCACGTCGTGAAGCACAGCAACCTCGGTGTCGACTTCATCCCTTCGAACATCGAGCTCTCGGGTGCTGAGATCCAGCTGGTGTCGGAGATGGGCCGCGAGACCTTCCTCAAGGAAAAGCTCGCCCCCGGCCAGGACGAATACGACTTCATGGTGATCGATTGCCCACCCTCCCTTGGCCTCCTCTGCGTCAATGCGCTGGTCGCCTCCACCGAGGTCATCATCCCGCTGCAGTGCGAGTACTTCGGGATGAAGGGCATGCAGCTACTCCACAACACCATCGAGCGGGTGCGGGCCAAGCTCAACCCCAACCTTCGAATCAGCGGCATCCTGGCCACCATCCACAAGTCGAGGACGCTGCACTCGCAGGAAGTGCTGGAGCTGGTTCGCGAGCGCTACGGCGATGTCGTCTTCGACGTCGTCATCAAGGACAGCATCAGGTTCGCCGAGACGCCGCTGGCCGGGATGTCGATCCTCCAATACGCGGGCAGCTCCGAAGGCGCGAACGCGTACCGCGCCCTCGCCAAGGCGGTCATCAAGCGCGCGCCGGCCGCCCCGGTCGAGACGAAGCAGCCCGTTGCCTCTCGTGTTTAAGCGGGTTTCGCTGGAGGGGTCAGCGGAGCTCTTTCGGGAGACCTCCAGCACACCCGAAGTCCTGGCTGAAACCGACCCGGACCCGGTTCAAGCCCCGATCCATCATCTGCCGCTTCAGCGCCAGGTCTACGGCGAAACCGTTTCGTACTACGAGTACCGGCTGACGGAGGCGCAGGTGCAGTCCCTGATCGATGCGGTGCAGAAGATCAAGTACCCACACAACCTGAAGAACACGACCAAGCTCGGCATGGAGGAATTCGAGCGCCTCGAGGCGCTGCGCCAGCTTCTACTCGACGGCCTGCGGTAGTTCCTCGTCCGAGCGCTGCGACGTCGCCACATCCCAACGGCGGGCCACCTGCTGCGCGCGGTAAAGGGTCGCATAGAGACCAGGCGCGTCGACCAACTCATCGTGTCGGCCCCGTTGCACCACGCGCCCGTTGTCAAGGACCACGATCTCGCTCGCCTGACGGATGGTCGAGAGCCGGTGGGCGATCACCAGCACGGTCCGCTCCGCGACCAGCCGGGCGAGCGCGGACTGGATCAGGTGTTCAGCCTCGGGGTCAACCGATGAGGTCGCCTCGTCCAGGATCAGGATCGGCGCGTCGTGCAGCAGGGCCCGCGCAATCGAGATGCGCTGCTTCTGCCCACCAGAGAGCCTGACGCCTCGCTCGCCGAGCAACGTGTCGTAGCCCTTTGGCAGTTCCTCGATGAACTCGTGCGCATAGGCGGCGCGCGCCGCCGCCTCCACCTGCGCGTCGCTGGCGTCCGGGTTCCCCATCTTGATGTTGGCGTTGACGGTGTCGTTGAAGAGGAAGACGTCCTGCAGCACCAGGCTGATCGATCGATGCACGTACTCCAGTGGTAGGTCGCGCAGATCGACACCGCCGAGCCGTACTGCGCCTTCCTGTGGGTCCCAGAAGCGGGCGATCAGGTTCGCCACCGTCGTCTTGCCCGCGCCGCTTGGCCCGACCAGGGCGAGCACCGTGCCGTCTTTCAGGTCGATCGACACATCGTGGAGAACGGGTCGCCCTGCCTCATAGGCAAAGGTCACGTGATCGAGCGTGATGTCATAGCGGGGATCTTCTGGCACCTGCGCGGACGGCGACTCCTTTACGTCGATCGGCGTGTTCAAAATCTCGAAGATCCGATCGGTCGCCGCTTCCGCATTGCGGTAGCCCTCGAGCTGCCGGTTGAGCTCGGTAACAGGCCGATACAGCAATGTCGTCAGGAACACGAAGAGCACCAAGTTGGGGATGCTCAACTGGCCGGCGCTAGCCATCAACCCGCCGACCAGCAGCACCAGGGCGACAGGGATGGCCGCCATCCACTCGACGCCCGAGAAATACCAGGTGTGGATCAGGTTGGCCCGCGTCGCCGCCTTTTTCAGCTCCTCGCTCCGCTCATCGATGGCGTGGCGCGCATGGCCGAGCGCTCCGAATGCCTTCAGCACCCCAACGCCCTGGACGTAATCGATCATGATCCCGTTCAGCCGGCCCAGTTCCTCGCGGGAGCGCATGAAGGCTTGGTAGGCGGAGTGTCGAAATGCCGCCAGGATGAGCAGAATCAGCACGAGGGGCGCGAGGGCCACCAGAGCGAGCTTCCAATTGACGACAAGCATCAGGGTGCCAATCAGGAAGGGGACCGTCGCGGCGCTGATCAGCTGGATGCCGGCGTGCGCAGTGAAGAATTCGATGGTCTCGACGTCGCCGATGACCTTGGCCGCGATCGTGCCGGACTGCTGGCGGGTGTGAAATCCCATCGACAGCCGCTGCAGGTGCTCGTAGAGGCGCATCCGCATGTCGTGCAGGACCTTGAAGGCGGCGATGTGGCCGAACCCACCTTCCAGGTAGCGACTGATGGCCATCAGCGCCGTCGCCCCGACCATGGCGAGGCCAAGCCAAACGAGCGTGCCGACCGGCGCCCGGGGCGGGGCGAGCGCGGTCAGCATCTGCCGGATGATCAAGGCGGGAAGGATGCTGAGCGCCGTGTACAGAACCGAGCCCAAAACGGCGATCAACAGCAAGCCACGATGGCCGCGCGTGATCGCCAGCATGCGGGAAAGGAACGTCATGAGCAGGTTATTTTATTTGGTTATCCCCTCCCCCGGTCGTGGGGGAGGGCCGGGCGGGGGCTGGTGGCGACGCGCTGCGCTACCAGAGCATGCAGTGCTCGCGCAAGCCGGGGGTCGGCATTCAGCATCGGCGTGCGCCGCAACTCGATGCCGAGCGTATCCGCTTTCTCCTTCGCCTCGATGTCGATGTCGTAGAAGATCTCGAGGTGGTCGGCGATGAAGCCGACCGAGGCGACCAGGATCGCGCGGTGGCCACGCGCGGCCAGCGCTTCGACCGTATCGACCAGGTCCGGACCCAGCCACGGTTCCCCGGTGTGACTCTGGCTCTGGTAGGAGAAGCGCCACTGCGCGATACCAGCTCGATGCGCGACCAGCTCCGACGTGCGCAGCAGTTGATCCTGGTAGGGATCGCCCTCATTGAGGATGCGCGCGGGCAGGCTGTGGGCCGTGAAGACCGCAACCACGTCCTCGGGGCGCGCAAACTCGGCCCGCACCTTCCTCACGTCCTCGGCGACCGCGTCCAGATAGCCGTCCAGCTCGTACCAGCTCTCGACGAAGTCCAGCTCGACCGGTGACGCCGAACCGTTGGCCGTCGGCCGTCCCTTGGGCGCCGCAAGCGCCGCCTCGACCTTGCGCCGGTAGCCCTCGGTGCTGATCTTGGAGTAGTGGGGCGCCAGCACGATCGCGATCATGCGGTCGGCGCCGCTCTCCAGGATCTCCTCGACGGCGCTGGCGATGTGCGGCATCCAGTGCTTCATACCGAGGTGGACGGTATAGATCTCCTCATCCGGAGGGTCGAGGTTCAAGAGCCGTTCGAGCTCGCGCCCAAGCGCCATCGAGACGGCGAGCAAGGGCGTGGGAACTCCGACCCGGCGATAGCGTGAGGTGAGCTCTTCGATCGCTTCGCGCGACGGCGTCCGCCCGCCCCGGATATCCGTGAAGTACGGTTCGACCTCCTCGAGGCGATTCGGGCTGCCGTACGCCATCAGCAGCACCGCGGTGTGTCTATGCGGCATGGACGTACTCCACCAATCGCTGCAGATTTTCGACCGGGCTGTCCGGGAGTACCCCGTGACCCAGGTTGAAGATATGGCCGGGGCGGCCGCCGGCGGCCTCGATCACCCGTCGCGCGCCATCTTCGACGACGGACCACGGCCCAAGTAGCAGGGCGGGATCCAGGTTCCCCTGGATGCCACGGTCGTATCCGATCACGCGCCACGCCTCCCCCAGGTCGACTCGCCAATCCACTCCCATCACGTCGCCGCCGGCCTCGCGCATCAATGGAAGGATGCCGGCGGTTCCCGTCCCGAAATGGATGGAAGGTGCTCCGGCGCGTCGCAGGCCGCTGAAGATCCCCGTCATGGTTGGCAGGACGTACTGCCGGTAGTCCGACGGCGACAGGGCGCCGACCCAGCTGTCGAAGACCTGGACCAGCTGCGCGCCCGCCTCAACCTGGGCGATCAGGTACTCGAGCACCAGGCGGGAAAGGCGCGTCATCAGTGCATCCCAGAGCGCCGGATCCGCGTACATCATGGCCTTGGTCTTGAGGAAGTCGCGGGACGGTTTGCCCTCGATCAGGTACCCGGCCAGCGTGAAGGGCGCTCCCGAGAAGCCGATCACGGCGACCGACGGATCCAGCTGCCGGCGCAGCAGCCTGATGGTCTCGAGGACAAAGGGAACGGCTTCCTCGGCGGGCCTCGACTGCAACCTATCTATGTCGGCCTGAGCGCGAATCGGGTGCTCGACCACCGGGCCGACGCCGTCCACTAGCTGCAACTCGACCCCAAGCCCGAAGGCAACCGGCAGCATGATGTCGGCGAATAGCACCGCGCCGTCGACGCCGAGGCGCCGAACGGGCTGGAGGGTGACCTCCGCGCAAAGGTCCGGGTTCTGGCAGATCGTGAAGAGGTCATACGACTCGCGGATCTTCCGGTATTCGGGGAGCGAGCGACCCGCCTGCCGCATGAACCAGACCGGCCGGCGATCCACCATCTCACGGCGCGCGGCGCGAACCAGGGCGGGCACCAGTTGATCGGCCGCCGGTCGGCCGAATTCGCCCGCCTCGACCGCCCTCATCCGCCGGCGATCAGGCTGACGTGTTGCTGAAGGTCGCGCGCCTCGTCCCGGTCCGCGACGTTTAGCCCGAGTGCGAGCTGCAACGCGTCGGAAGGCGCCATCAGGACGCAGGTGAAGATCGGGGTCTCCCGTTCGGTGTAGCGACTGGCCTGTGATTCGCGGAGCTCCATCACCAGGTCGAGAAAGGCTGCCGGCTCGTCGCACTCGAAGGCCACCACGAATTCCTGGTCGTCGAGGCCGAAGGAGTACGCCGTATTGATCTTGACCTGCGGGTAACGGTGGCCGATCGCAAAGTGCTCGATCATCATCGCCTTGCGCTTTTCGTAGGGCAGGCGGTACCAGGTGCGCTTCTTCACCATGGGGTAGACGAAGAGGTAGCGAGCACCCGACGGCTTGAGACGGGTCCGCCGCCCCTCCTGGCCAGGGTGCCGGTGACCGCCCAGGTACGGGGAGGGGCGCGTCATCGCCAGGAAAGAATGCGCGACTCGCAAAAACGGCCCAAGGCGGGTGCCGCGCCAGTGGGACTCCGCCCGCTGGACCGCGTCCACGGTGTCGGCGGCCTGCCAGACGAGGAAATCGCAGTCGCCGCGCAGCCCCACGGTTGAGTAGGTGAGCGGCGTCTCGGCCGTGGGGCCGGCCTCGAGCAGATCCGTGAACTCGTGGACTGCCGCTTCCCGCTCGTCGATTGGCCAGCCGAGCACCACCGGGTCGATTTTCAAAAACGTGTACTTGACGACCTGGCGAGCCTCAGCCACTCCCTAAAGGGTAACAAGCCGCGATCGAATTTCCCCTCCCCCTCTGGGGGAGGGCAGGGTGGGGGCCCGGAACTAATCTTGAGATGTGGCCCGGCTTTCGATTCAAAAGGTGCACGTCGGTAAGAAGGACACCAACTGCTACGTCGTCGCCTGCGCCGATACCAAGGAAGCCGTGGTGATCGACCCTGGCGATGACGCGCCGAAAATTCTTTCCCAGCTCGACGGCCTCGACGTGAAGTGGATCGTCTTCACCCACGCCCATCCGGGTCACACCGGCGCGAAGGACGAGGTGAAGGCCGCGACCCAGGCGACGACCGCCATGCACCTGGCGGACGCCACCACCTACGTAAAGTCAGCGGAGCGCTATTTGCTCTCGACGGACACCTTGCCATTTGGCCAGTTCGTACTCGAGGTGCTGATTACGCCAGGCCACACCCCAGGCGGCCTCTCGTACAAGGTCGGCAACCATGTCTTCACCGGCGACACGCTGCTCGCGGGAAAGATCGGTCGCGTCGACTTGCCCGGCTCCAGCCCGCAACAAATGCTGCTCAGCCTGCATGGGCAGTTGCTGACCCTGCCCGACAATACGGTCGTTTATCCGGGCCATGGCCCCAACACGACCATCGGCGCCGAACGAATCGGAAACCCCTATCTGCGGATCCGGTGATGAACGGTTGCTGTTACAGCGAGTGTGCCTCGATTACGCGATGCGCTGGGCGATGATCAGCTCGGTTGCGTAGTAAAGCGTGATCGAGCCGCCCAGCCGGTCGATGGTGGCACCGACCGCATCGAGCAGCGCGGCGCGCTGTTGCGGCTCGAGCGCGATGTGATCGCTGTGCGTACCCAGCTGGTCGAGCCATTCGTCGCGCGAATACTGGTGCGTCCACTCGTAGATGCGGAGCTGGCAGGGAGCAAATAAGTGAGTCGCGGCAATCGCGGCGATGTCGTCGGATCGGTCCGACGGCTCGTTGCGTAGTGGGACCGATTCCTTGGCGACGAGCGCCGGCGCGAATCGTACGTAAGCCTCATTGAGCGCGGCCTGTGTCGGGGCGTCGTGGCCGCCGCGATTCCAGAAGATCGCAAGCGTTCCCCCCGGCTTGAGGACGGACGCGGCTCGTCGGGCGCCGAGCGACGGATCGACCCAGTGCCAGGCCTGTCCTGACACCACGAGGTCGAAGATTCGATGCGCCGGGTCCCAGACCTCGAAGGTTGCAACCTCGACCTTGACGCCGTGCGATCTGGCCACGCCGGCCATCCTCAGATCCGGCTCGACGCCGAGCACCTCGCAGCCCCTGGCGAGGAACAGGCGCGCCACCTTGCCGGTTCCGCAACCGACGTCGAGTACGCGGGCCGGCTTGCTCGCCACCAGGTCGTCGACCAGCGCCCTGGGGTACGACGGGCGCGACCGATCGTAGCGTTCGGCGTCTTCCCCGAAGGACTGCGCCCGTCGGCGATTCTTATGGTCTTCCGCTACCAGGTGGGTCCTGGCTGATATTGGCCGTAGATAAGGCAGAACTCGTTTCCCTCGGGGTCCGCCATGATTCGCCAGCTGTATCCATCTTCGTGGTAGTCGTCATGTGGGAGCCGCGTCCCTCCGAGTCCGATGATGCGTGAGGCCGCCGCATCGACTTCCTGGACGGCGACGTCGAGGTGAACGCGATTCTTGGTCGCTTTGGCCTCCGGCACACGTTGGAAGCAGACCCGGGGTCCGTCGGGCGATGCCGGAGCGAGATTCACGTATTGCACCGGGTTGCCAAACCGATCTTCAACCTCGACGCCAAGCACGGCTCCCCAGAATGCGGCCAGCCGCTCCGGGTCATGACAATCGGTCTGAATCCAACCGATCTTCGCGATGGGATCAGGCGGTCTTTTTTTCGCTGTAGAGAGCTTCGATTTGGGCACCGTACTTCTCCGCAATCCGCTTCCGCTTGACCTTCATCGTCGGAGTCAACTCGTCGCCGACGACGAAGTCGGCGTCCATGATCGTCCACTTCTTGATCTGTTCGGGATGGGAAAGACCTCGGTTGACGTCGGCGACCGCTTCGTCGACGAGACGGCGGGCCAACGGGTCGTTGGGGCCGTTTTTGGTTTCCGCGACGTCCGGATCGAGCGTGATGAGCGCCGATACGAAGGGACGCCCATCGCCGAGCACGACCGCTTGCGCGATGCCGCGGTGGTCGCGAAGGCTGGTTTCCATCGCACCCGGGGCGATGTATTTCCCACCCGAGGTCTTGAAGAGATCTTTCTTTCGGTCGGTGATCCTCAGAAACCCGTCCTTGTCGAGTTCCCCGATGTCGCCGGTCTGCAGCCAGCCGTCCACCAGCACCTCGCGCGTCGCCTTCAGGTCCTTGAAATAGCCGCTGAACACGTTGTTGCCTTTCACCAGGATCTCGCCGTCAGGTGCGATTCGGATCTCGACCCCGGGCAGCGGACGGCCGACGGTGCCGAAGCGAGCCTCGCCCGGGCGGTTGAAGCTCGCCGGTGCGGTGGTCTCGGTCAGCCCGTAGCCCTCGAGAATCTCGATGCCCAGCCCGTAGAAGAAGCGCAGGATGTCGGGGGACACAGCCGCCGACCCGCTGATGCAGATCTGGACTTTGTCGAATCCGAGCCGTTCACGGATTTTGCTGAACACCAGCCGGTCGGCAACACCCCATTGCCACCGCACCCATGGCGACGGCGCCTTGCCGTGCTCGTAGGCCGCGGTCCGCAGGGCGCCCATCAGCAACGCCCAATCCCGGATCACACGGCGCGGGCCGCGGACCTTGTCCATTTCAGCCCGAATTCCAGCGAACATCTTTTCCCAGAGCCGCGGCACCGAGGTGAAATAGGTCGGCCGCACTTCGCGCACCACCTCCCTCACCTGGTCGATGTTGGGACAGAAATAGACCTGGCAGCCGGTACAGAGCTGCCGCAGATGGCTGACGACGCGCTCGAGAATGTGCGCGAGCGGAAGATACGACACCACTCGATCGTTCGCGTCGCCACGGAAACATTCGAGGGTCGCGATCGCGGTCCAGGTGAGATTGCGATGGGTCAGCATGGCAGCCTTCGGGATGCCGGTCGTGCCCGAGGTGTAGATCAGGCTGGCCGTATCGTCCGGCTCCAACGCCTGCCAGCGACTGGCGAGCAGTCCTGGCCGCCCGCGGCCGAACTCGTCCCCGCGAGCCATCGCCTTCTCCCAGCCGATCGCCCATCCCTCGACGGCGGGAACGTCGCCCTGGAGCAGGATGACGCGCTGCAACGCCGGCAGCTCGCGACGCATCGCGGAAACCTGGTCGAGGAGCCTCGCGTCCTCGACGATCAGGACCTTCGACTCCGAATGGCTGAGCAGGTATTTCACCTGGTCCGGCGCGAGCGTCTGATAGATGGCGACCGTGACCAGGCCGGCGTGGAGGATCGCGAGGTCGGCAATCTGCCACTCGGGCCGGTTCGCCGACCAGATCGCGACGCGATCCTGCGGGTGGAGTCCCTCCGCCAGCAGGGCATTGCCCAGCCGGGTGACGGCCCGGCCGTATTCCGACCAGTTGATCGGGACCCAGCGCTCCCCGGCCTTGAAGAACAGTGCCGCCTGATCCGGGCGGCTCGCCGCCGTCCGTTGGAAGAGCGCCGGCACGGTCGCGGGCAGGTTGGTCGTGTCGGGCGCAGGCTCGGACGCTCGCAGGGCGGCGTTCATGCCGCCACTATAGGAGAACTTTTCGCGACACCATCAGCCTTTGTCGAGATGTTACGTATCCTATGGATACGGACATGGTTGTGGGCACTTGCGAGCTCATTTTCCAACTGCCGGAAAACCACAGCCTCAAGGGAAAACGGCAGGTGAGCCGCTCATTGGTGCAACGAATCCGTAGCCGCTTCAATGTTTCGGTCGCTGAGGTGGCCGACCTGGACCGCTGGCAGACGCTGGCCATCGGGGTAACCTGTGCGACCAACGACACCCGGCACGCCAACGAAGTAATGAGTAAGGTCGTCGATTTCGCCGAAGAGCATGCCGGTGCTGTCCTGCATCAGCATCGCATCGAGATTCTCCGAACATGAGCCCCACCGCCCGCGTCAACGACATCGGCACGGTGGAGGAAGGTCCGCTTGCCGCCGTGCTGGCGGCGCTCGCCCGCGACGATCCGGGTGGCGTGGTCGCCGCCCTCGATGGACAACTCCACCACGGGCAGCCTGGTAGCCCGGCGGCGCTGCGGCAGAAGGTCGGCGAGCGGCTCGCCGTGGCGCTCGCCAAACAGTCGAGCCGCGCCAGCCGCTGGATCGAGGCGCTCGCCAGCTCACCGTCACCGACCGCGCGACAGGTCGCGTGCTTGCTGCTCGCCAGCCGCTACCCCGATGACCCGGTCATGGTCTTGCGGACCGCCGAGATGCTGGCCGAAGACCCCCACTGGGAAGTCCGTGAGGCGGCCGGCGGATTGCTCGGCACGCTGCTCGATCGCGACTTCAATCGGATCCGTGCACGTCTGACGACCATGCGGTCCTCGCGTTCCGAGAACCTCCGTCGCGCGGTGGTGCTGGCCGTGAAGTACGCGGCGCGGCGCGACAAGCCCGAGCGAGTGCCGGAGCTTCTTCAACTGCTCCAACCGCTGCTGCGCGACGAGCAGCCGGACGTTCGCCGCAACCTCGGCGCCTATACCCTTGGCGATGCCCTGCTGCGCATCGATCCCAAGGAGACGCTGCGCGTCTTGCGCGAATGGTCGAAGGATCGCGACCAGATGGTCCGGTGGAATGTGGCGATGGCATTCTCGAGCGCGATCGGATCCTTCCACTGGCCGGCCGCAAAGTCGATCCTCGAACGCCTCGCCAAGGGTCCCGAACCGCTGGTCCGCAACGCGGTTGCGAAGGCGATGCGGCGGAGCCGCCAACGTTATACCGAGGAGGTCGAGGAGACGCGCTTACGCTGGCTCAAGGATCGCGACCGCTCGGCCACGGCCGTGCTGGTGGGGCCGCTGAAGAAGCGCTCGTAGGCATGGCGCCATTCCACGGCATCTTCTGCCCGATGGTGACGCCGTTGAAAACCAACGAGACGGTCGACCCGGAATCGCTGCGCCGCTTGATCGACTTCCTAATCGACGGCGGCGTCCATGGCATCTGGGTGATGGGCACCACCGGCGAGTTCCCCATGCTGCTCGAGTCGGAGCGCGCACGCGCCGTCGCACTCACCGTCGAGCACGTCGCTGGCCGTGTCCCGGTGATCGCCAACGTCGGAGACAGCTCGACCACGCTCGCGCTGCGCCATGCCCGACACGCGGTTGAGGCGGGGGCCGATGCGCTGGCCTGCACCCCGCCGCATTACTTCCTGCATTCGATGGACGAGGTCATCACCCACTACCGCGTGCTCAAGGAAACCTTTCCCGAGCAGCCGTTGTTCATCTACAACATCCCGCAGACGGTGAAGGTTCGGATGACGCTGGAGGCCACCCTGCAACTGGCACGCGAGGGGATCGCCTCCGGCATCAAAGACAGCCAGAACGATCTCCAGTGGTTTCGCTCGCTGGCCGCCGTCATCCAGGAGGAGCGACGCGAGACGCAGTTCCGCCTCTTTCTTGGAACCCGCACCCTCATCGACGTTGGGATCGTGGCCGGCGCGCACGGCGCCATCCCGGCCAACTCGAACGTGGTCCCCCAGGCCTGCGTGATGGCCTACGAATCGGCGGTCGCGGGCGATTGGGCCGGGGCGCGCTCGGCGCAGGCCCTGGCGACCCGCTACGACGACCTGGCGGAGGTTGCCCGCGGCGGATCCCCGAACGCCGCCACCCTGAGCAGCCTCAAGCATGTCCTGCGTTCGTGGGGCGTCATCGATGACGCGACGGTGGCGCGGCCATCCCGATCACTCAGTCCCGACGAAGTCGTCGAGCTGAATCGCCGGCTCCAGGCTCTGCCCCGGATTCCGTCCCGGGACTAGTTGAGCCAACCCATCAGCGCGAGCCCCCAATCGCTGATCGACGCGTTTCAGGCGACCCTCCCCTGGCCGCTGGATGCGTTCCAGGTCGAGGCGATCGAAAAGCTCGAGGCTCACCAGGGCGTGCTGGTCTCGGCGCCGACCAGTTCGGGCAAGACGGTGATCGCCGACTACGCCATCTACCGCGCGCTGCAAACCGACGCCCGCGCCATCTACACCACCCCACTCAAGGCGCTGTCCAACCAGAAATTTCGGGACTACCGACGGCTCCACGGCGACGCCAACGTCGGGCTGGTGACCGGCGAGAACACGATCAACCCGGGGGCGCCGGTGGTCGTCATGACAACCGAGATCCTGCGCAACCTTATTTATGAGGACCCGCAGCGGCTGGAGCGCGTCCATTACGTGATCCTCGACGAGGTCCACTACATCGACGATTTCCCGCGTGGCGCCGTCTGGGAGGAAATCATCATCCAGGCCCCGCGCCATATCAAATTCATCGGGCTTTCGGCCACCATCAGCAACTTCGAGGAGGTGGCGGGCTGGATGAGTCAACAGCGGGGGGACATCGCCACCGTCAGCGTGACCAGGCGGCCGGTCGAGCTGCGCTTGTGGCTCGCCATGCGGAATGACTTCTACCGGCTGCTCGATGAGCAGGGGGCGATTCCGCGAGAGACGCGGCAGCGGGCGATGAGCGAGGATTCGACCGACCGGCGATTGTCCCAGTTTCGGCGGCCGCCGGAAAACGACCTGCTGCCGGTCGTCGAACGCCTGCGGCAGCGAGAGTTCTTACCCGCGATCTACTTCATTTTTTCGCGGCGCGGCTGCCGGGAGGCGCTGGCCCGCTGCGCCGCACACGGCTTCGACCTGACCACCGATCGCGAGAAAGCCATCATCGACGAGGTGGTGAAGGCCCGCCTGGATCAGATCGAGGATCCGGACGAAGCCGAGCTCTACCGTGGTCTGCTCGATGGCGGGACCCTTCGTCGTGGCCTGGCGATGCATCACGCCGGCCTCCTCCCCTACCTCAAAGAACTCGTCGAGGATCTCTTCCAGCGCGGCCTGATCAAGGTGGTCTTCGCGACCGAGACCCTGTCGCTCGGCATCCACATGCCGGCGCGCGCCTGCGTCGTCTCCTCCTTCACCAAGTTCGACGGGCGCGACTTTGCGCCGCTCACCTCCGGCGAGCTGACCCAGCTGATGGGTCGGGCCGGACGGCGCGGCATCGACCCGATCGGTCACGGGGTCATCCTCAAGGAACCCGACGTCGACATCGGCACCGTCTACGAGGCGGCCACCGGCGAAGAGATGACGGTCGAGAGCAAGTTCGCCCCGACCTACAACATGGTGCTCAACCTCCTCCGCTATCACCGCCCGGACGAGGTCGATCAGTTGATGGAGCAGTCGTTTGGCCAGTACCAGAAAGTGGTGGCGCGCGGCAATCTCGACGGCCGCCTGGCCAACCTCGTGCAGCGGCTCGCGGACGTGACCGCGACCCGCTTCGAAGCCGAGGGCGAGCCATGCTGCACGGAGCGCGACTTCAGCTCGTTCATCCGGGCCGAAGAGGAGGTCGCCTCGTTGCGGGTTCAGATGCGTCGCGTGAAGCGCGACCACTGGCAGGGTCGAGGCCGCGGAAGGCGGCGGCGAGTCGTCGGCAGGGACGTGGGCGGCCACACCCTGCGCGAGCTGAAGGAGCAACTCTCCATCTGGCAACAGAAGGTCTATGAGTCGCCGTGCCGCAAGTGTCCGAACCTCGCGGAGCATCGGGCGCACTACGCCGAGGTCAAGGATCTGCAGGCCCGCATCCGGATCTCGGAGCAGGACGCCCAGCGCAGCCAGGGCGAGTACCGCCGGCGAATGCACGCGCTCCGCGGGGTCCTCGGCGAGCTCGGATTCCTGGAGGCCGACGTCCCAACCGAGAAGGGCCTGCTGGCTTCGCGGATCTACGGCGAGAACAGCTTGATCATCACGGAGGCGATCGCCGACGGCTGGCTGGAAGAGCTCACGCCCGCCGAGCTGGCGGCCTCGCTGGTGATGGTCACCGCCGAGGATCGCAACCGGGATCGGCCCCGGCCGCGGCGCCGCTTCCCGACCAGCGCCATCGCCCTGGCCCAGAAACGCCTACGCATCATCTATTACCGCTTCTCGGCACGGGAGAAAGACCGTGGCGAGGAAAACCTCCGCCCGCTGTCGGGCGACTACGTCAATTTCACCTACGACTGGTGCAGTGGCCGCCCGTTGACCGAGATCCAGGCCCCGGCCGATATCGAGCTAGGCGATGCGATCAAAGCCCTCAAGGGTCTGTACAGTGCCCTCCGCCAGATCGAGTGGGCGGTCGTCGAGCGGCCCTCGCTGCGCCACCTGGTGATTCAGACCCGTAAGAGCCTCGAGCGCGACCTGATCACGCGCGTGTGATCTCCCTCCCCCGCTTGCGGGGGAGGGCAGGGTGGGGGCTCTCAGTCCCGCCCTTCTTCCTGGGCCAGCTTCTCCGAGATACGGTAGACCTGCTCCGGCAGGTCGGCGATGTCGTAAAAGCGCAGCGGCTTCTTCAGCCGCTTGGCGATTCCGAGCTGCACCTTGACGCCGAGGCTCATCGTGCCGAACACCCAGACCTCGTCACAACGGGCGA